>Ga0181573_10004165_pt1 | contig 12414 bp, 8 predicted proteins | sample 101ome_25_FD_148643 | JGI IMG/M metagenome (GOLD analysis project Ga0181573, IMG submission 148643) | Coastal salt marsh microbial communities from the Groves Creek Marsh, Skidaway Island, Georgia - 101409BT metaG (spades assembly) | ecosystem: Environmental > Aquatic > Marine > Intertidal zone...
GCTCATTCCCCCCAGCCTCCGAACCGCGGCCCAGTCGCGCGATCGGCACCCCCCGCGGACCGCGCCTCCCGTCTCAACCGCCAACCCCCGATCGATCGGGCCCGCATCGGAAATCCAACGATCCCTCTCGCTGACGATCCCCCCTCCCCGCGAAATACGTTCCCGTCGCGACAGCCCCGCAAGGTGGCGTGCAAGGTCGTCTCCGCGCACGCCGAGCCCCGGCAGATCGCGCTCGCCGGCGTCGCCGCCGCTTCACTCGTCCTCGACGCCGCCTCTGCCTTCGCCGCGCCCTCCGCCGCTCTCGACGCATCCGCGCTCTACAAGAAGGTGGAGCCCGAGCGCGCGTCCAAGAGCCGCTTCGACGGCACCGAGGTGGCCAAGCTGAAGGCCAACGGCGGTAAGACCGCGCCCGCGCCCAAGGCCGGCTCTTCCTCCGCCTCCAAGGCGGCGCCCGCCTCCAAGGCCACCTCCTCGTCGTCCAAGAAGAAGTCCTCCAAGAAGACCGACTCGCAGGCGTCCTCCGGCGGCGCGCTCGCCGCGGTGGTCGCCCTCGGCGGCCTCTTCGCCGCCAACGCCACCCGCGGCGGCGACTCTTCCTCCTCTTCCTCCTCTTCCTCCTCTTCCTCCGGTTCCTCCGGCGGCAAGTCCGACGCCGCGGCTAACGCGGCGGAGGCGCAAAAGTGGATCGACAGCTGGAAGGGATCTTCCCCGGCGCCGGCCTCGGGCGCGGACACCCCGGAGGGCCGCGCCGCCGAGGCCCAGGCGTGGATCGACGCCTGGAAGGCCAAGCAGTAGACACAGAGGTATCATCAGCGAAAACACCGTAAGTTACGTATAAATATATCAACCATTAGGCTCAAACTCTCGATTCGGTCACTTGGCCTCCGCGACAACCTCCGGGGTGAGCACCTTGAGCCCGCCCATGAACGGCTGGAGCGGCTCCGGCACGTTCACGCTCCCGTCCTCGTTCTGGAAGTTCTCCAGGATCGTGATGATCATCCTCGGCACCGCGCACGCCGTCGCGTTGAGGGTGTGGCAGTGTGCCAGCGGCTGCTTCTTCCCATCCACCGCGTTTGGCCTGTACTTGATGTTCAGCCGTCTGGCCTGGTAATCCGTGCAGTTACTCGCGGAGGAGATCTCGCCGTACCTCTCCAACGCCGGCATCCACGCCTCGATGTCGAACTTGCGGTACGCGGGGGCGCCCAGGTCCTCGCTGCTCATGTCCAAAACCTTAAAGTGGAAACCCAGCTCGCGATACATCTCCTCCTCGATGCCGATGAGCTCGTCGTGCAGCGCGTCCGACTGCTCGGGGGTGGAGACCACGAACATCTCAACCTTGGAGAACTGATGGAGTCGGTACATGCCGCGCGTGGACGCTCCCGCCGCGCCGGCCTCGGTGCGAAAGCAGTGCGAGAAGGCCGCCATCTTGATCGGGAGCTGCTTTTCGTCGACGACCTCGTCCATGTACACGCCGCCGAGCAAGATCTCCGCGGTGCCCGCCAGGCACAGCTCGGAGGACTCGATGTTGTACACCTGGGTGTTCTCCGCCCTGGGCTGGAACCCGCACTTCTCCATGGTGCTCTGCCTGACCAGGTCGGGCACCACCATGGGCTTGAAACCCTTGCTCACCACCTTCTGCATGGCCCAGTTGATCAGCGCGAGCTCGAGCATGGCTCCGGCTCCGGTTAGGTAGACGAACCGAGATCCGCAAACCTTGGAGCCGGTGCCGAAGTCGAACATGCCGAGCCTCTCGCCGATGTCCACGTGGTTGGCCACCTCGAAGGAGAAGTCGCGCTTGGCGCCCACCTCGCGCCTGAGCACCGCCATCTCCTCGCCGCCGACGGGCACGTCCGGGTGCGTGTCGTTGGGGATCTTCTGTCCCTCAACCTGGAGCTCAACCTCGAGCGCGTTGAGATCGCCCTCGATGGCGGCGAGCTGGTCCTTCAGCGCCTTGCCCTCCTCCACGAGCGCGGCCCTTACGTCCGCCTCCATCTTACCCTTCATGCTCTTGGCGTTGGCGTTGCGCTTCTCGCGGATCTCGTCGCACTGCCTGTTCAGCGCCTGGTACCGATCGTAGGTGGAGACCACCTTGGCGACGTCGCAGGGCGCCGCGCGCTTGTCGGCGTTGGCCTGGATCGCGTCGGGGTTCTCCTTGATGCGCTTGAAGTCGATGGCGGCCTTCCACGCGAGCGTTGGGGTGGGTGCATCGGTGCCGGCCTTGGCGGCCACCTCGGGCTCCTTCACCGCGGCGGAGGCGCAGAAGAGCCTGGCGCGGTGGGCGCCGTCTCGGCGAACCGCGGCCGCTCGGAGGGTGGCCGAGTTGGCCGCGGATGGGCGCGCCGCGAGGACGCGCGCGCCGACGGCCGCCGCGCGGGAGGCGGCGGGGAGCAGGGCGCTCATGTGGAGGCTCATGGAGGCGCGTTCGTGGGCTCGAAGGCCTCGGATGCGCGTGCCGGGAGTGACGGGCGCCGGTTCGCAGATTTGCGATAAGGCTCAGCTGCGACGTGTCGTTCGCAAAACCCGCCCCGAAATTGTTCATTGTCGAGCGCCCGCTTCCACACGCTGCGATACGCGGTGTCGATGCACCCGCCGCTGACACTCGAGAATCATCCTCTGTGTCGCGACGTCGTCATCGCGCTGAAGCGCTGCCACAGGGACGCCAGCTGGTGGGGCAGATCCTTCGGCGCGTGCAACGAGCAGAAGTGGGCGCTGGACCAGTGCCTCAAGAAGCAGAAGCTCTTCAAGGCGCGGGCCAACGCGGAGAAGGCCAGGGAGGAGCGGGATAGGCTGAGACGACGGGTCGAGAAATACGGACACGCCACCGTCAACGGTGAATTCAAGGGGAAGTGAGGGCCATGCCGCCGAAGAGGAAGCGAGAGGTGGACGGAGAGGCAACGGAGGGATCTCGTCCGGGTGAACGAGTCAGCGAGGTCGAGGGCGACGAACCATCCGCCGTCTCCCGGCGTGAGAGCCCGAGCCTCTACTACGAACGCCGAGCGCTAGGCGAGAACATCATCCTCGGCATGACGGGGTCCGTGGCTTCGATAAAGGCGGACGATCTCATCCATTCGGTTGCCGACATCCCTCGCCAGATTCTGCCAGATCCCAAGCCTTTTGACGATCCGCTGATACCGCACACCATGGTGGTGGCGACCAAGGCTGCGAAACACTTCTTCGACTGGGATCAGGCCGTCGAGAATTGGATAGACGAAAATTACGACGTCTCCTTTATCGAGGACGAGGACGAGTGGCGCGACTGGAAGAAAGTGGGGGACCCGGTGCTTCACATTGAGCTCCGACGGTGGGCGGACATCTTGGTCATCGCGCCGTGCTCGGCCAACACGCTCGCCAAGATGGCAAACGGACTGTGCGACGACCTCCTGTCGTGCATCGTTCGAGCGTGGGACTTCAACGATCCCCACAAGCGCATGGTCATCGCGCCGGCGATGAACACGATGATGTGGGAGTCTCCGTTCACCCGTAAACATCTGGCCACCCTCGTGGAGCTCGGCGGAGGCACGATGGATGATCAGAACCGGGTGGTCATCGTCGGTCCAGTGGAAAAGACCCTGGCGTGCGGAGACGTCGGCAACGGCGCGATGGCCGCGCCCGCAGACATAATGAGGATTGTCGAGAAGTTGGGAGACGACATCAGAGCATCCGCGGGTGTGACGCGGGGGGAGGTATATGATCGTCGAGTTCATCAGTTCAGAGTGGGAAGGTAGTAGACTATAGAGGTAGTAGACTATATCGATAATCTAAACCACGAGGAACGGCTCCGAGTATCCCTCGTACTCGCCGGGACTCTCCCGCTTGATGAACTTTCTCACGCCCCTCGCGAGGCCCCGAACGCCCACGCGGTACACGCCGCCGGGGATGTTCTCCGGCGGGCGCCATCGAAGCGTCAGCCTGCTACTCAGGCCGAAGGGGCCGGCGGGGCGGTACTCGACGTACGTGCTCAAGTCGTCGTCCGTCGCGACAACCTCCCATTCAGCCTCGGACGATTCACCACCGGCGTCCTCGCGCCTTAACCGCTCCACCACCATGTACGTACCCAACGGCGGCGGCCGCGCGTGGCGCCTGGGCCTGGCGCACAGAAACGTCGCGGAAGCCTCGTCGCGGCCGGCCGTTACCCTCCGAATCGCTCCGCTCGCGTCCGGTCCAACGTTCGAGTCCAAAACGTCGCCGAAACGCCTCCACAGGGGCCAGCGCAGGTCCACGGGCGGCACCCGAGCCTGGATACCGTCCCGTGGTGCGCGATCCAATCGCGGGTGGTCCGCAGCGGCGGGCGACGCGCCGGAACCCGCTTGCGTCGAATCGTTTGCGATCGAATCGCGGGTCAACTCCGAATCGTTTGCGGTCGAATCGCGGGTCAACTCCGAATCGTTTGCGGTCGAATCGCGGGTCAACTCGCGGGTCAACTCACACAGGCACTCGGCGTACGCGCCGAGCGTGTTTGGCCCGTACAGGGTGCTCGCTCCCTCGTACCTCTGCGCGGCGTACTCCTCCGGGGTCGTGACGTACCCGCTGTACCCGTTGGCCAGACCGGTGACGATGACCTCCCAGTCGTCCGTCGCCCCCCCGCCCGCCGCCTCCGCCGCGGTCGCTTTGATCCACCTCACCAGCCGTGCACCCGCCGCGGTGGTCACCTCGGCGGGAACGCACGCCACGAGCAGGGTCCCGACCCGGAGCACCTGCACCGGGACGTCCACCGCGACCCACGCGTCCTGATCGTGGTCCCGCGCCACCCCGTTCGCGTCGCCAAAGTGTAACAGCACCGGCTTGGGCCGGTGCGACTCCCGAACGTTCCCGGAGACGACACCTCTGAAAGCGCCCACGAGACCCCCTTCAAAACCCGAAAGCGCCCAAGACGCAAACGCCGCCGCCGTCTTCCACCTCTCGATCACGACGCCCCTCTCGCCCCCTCCCCCGACGCGCGCGTCGTCCTGGTCCTGCAACGTGATTCCCTGCAAAAAACCGTCCTGACCGGGGCCGTCCGTGGTCCCCGCCGCGAACGAGTATCCCTTGGCGGGCGAGGTCGTGCGCGCGACGAGCCCGTCTGCGGTGAACCGGCCGTCGACGGAAACGCCGCGGCCCACGGGCAGCCAACGGTACGCGTGACGCACCGGTCCGGCGAGCGAGCGGAAGCCTTTCGATCCCTCGAGAGCGCCGCCTTTCGATCCCTCGAGAGCGCCGCCCGAGCCTGAGCCTTTCGTCGGCGCCTTTGAGCCTTTCGTCAGCGCCTTCAGCGCCGCCGCCGCCTGCGCCGCGCCCGTGGCGACGCACCCCGCGGCGTCGTCCGCGCCGGCGGGCCCAAACCCCGCGCACCCGGTGACTTTTGATTCGTCGCCCGCGCCGGTGACCTCGTCGCATAAACGCGTCGGGTCGTTCACGCGCCGAGCGCCGCGGACGTTCGGGCTGACGTCCCCGGACGCGCCCTGCGGAAACGCCACCACCACCCGGCGGCCGGCACGCGGTTGTCGGGACGGCGGCGGCGGTTTGAGGGCGACGGCGCCGGCGGCGATCCTCGGCGCTTGGACAGCCAGGCGCTCGCCGTCTTTGCCCGGATCGAACACCTCGCCGCCGCCGAACGCGTCGATCAACGCGCGGCACCTCGCCGAGGAAGCCGCGCAGTCCTCCCGGTTGAATCGAAGCGCCGTCTCCGCCAGCCACGACGCGACGCCCTTGTTATCGCCGCTCGCGAGGTTGAACGAGTTACGGAGCGAGGTCCCGTGCACGGCGTACCAGACGACGGCGCCGCGCAACGACGCGAGGTCCCTGACCCGATGTACGTCGGCGACCCCATCGTCGGCACCCTCGGCACCCCCTTCGGCATCCCCATGCACGTCGGCACCGTCCCGAATCTCGCCCATTCGCAGCACCGTCAGCGTCTCGTCGACGCCCTCCCTTCCCGCCGACCCGAGCGAGTCCACCTCCGCTCTTAAACTCGCCGGGTTGCGTCTGTACGCGTGCGTCGAGCGGTTCACGGCGGCGCCCGCGAGTGTAGCGCGCGTCAGCGAGAGCGCACAGCGGGAGTGACCACCGCCGCCGTCCGTGGCGTCGTCCAGGGCGGCGGCGAGCGCCTCCGCGACGCCCTCGACCGCGGCGTCGAACGTGACGGAAACGGCTCCGCCCGTGGTGACGTTGTAAAGGCCGAACGGCGCGAACCCGCCGGGGGCGGCGTGGGTGTGCGTGGCGCAGACGCACGTGTTGGCCTCGGTGAGGGGGTGGTTGATGCCGCGCGTCTTCGCGAGGGCGCGCAGCGCGGCGGTCTTGAGATTCGGGAAGCACATGCAAGCGTCCACGACGACGACGGCGACCGTGTCGGAAGGTTCGAGGAATTCGGAGGAGGAGGATACGAGGAACGCCCTGGCCCACTGCCGCTGCCACATCCCGCGCGTCACCTGCCCGATCTTGGCGTAGCCCATCATGCCGACGCCGTCGATCGGGCCGGTGACGTCCCCGGTGCCGCAGCCGACAATGAACTCCTCGGGATTCGACGCGGAAGCGCGGACGAGACGGAGGCGACGATGTTTGTAATCACCTTTGTAGTTACCTTTCCCGAGGCGACGTCCCGATACGCGCCCGGTCCTCCCACCGCGGGTTAGCCCGCGCGCCGCGGGCATCGCGACCATCGTCATCATCGACGCCGTGACGCCGGAACCCGATCTTCTTTCCCCGCGCCGCCGGCTGTGAGCGGGTCTCAGGGGTTCGACTCTCGCAAATTTGCAAAAGTTTTGGTTTTGCCCGAGGGTGCCGAGTCTGCGTTTGAATCGGCTCACACACATGTTGGCCGCGAGTCCTCCACTGCCTTCGGCTTCGTCCGCCCCCGTCCCACCTCGCGCGTCATCATGACCGCGTCCATCGTCGCGGACGCGGAGGACTGGGTCAAATCCGAGCTGGCGGGCCAGGACGGCTCGCACGACTGGTGGCACATCGCCAGGGTTCGCGCCACCGCCCTAAGCCTCGCCAGGGAGGAGTCCCTCCCGGAGTCCTCCATGCTCACGGTGGAGCTCGCCGCGTTGCTCCACGACGTCCGCGATTGGAAGTACAGCGGCGACGCGAACGCGGGCGCGGAGGCCGTCTCCTCGTGGCTCGAGGACCGCGGCCATCCCGCCGACGACATCCGGTCCATCGTGAAGATAATCTCGAACATGGGGTTCAAAGACGAGCTCGTCTCTTCCGCGTCCTCGTCCGCGTCCGTGGAGATCACGCCGGAGTTCGAGGTGGTGCAGGACGCGGACAGGCTCGACGCCATCGGTGCGCTGGGCATCGCGCGGACCTTCTGCTACGGCGGCGCGAGGGGCGATCCCATGCACGTCCCCGGGGTGGAACCGAGGATGGGTCTCACGAAGGAACAGTACGTACAAACCTCGTCAGCCGGCGGGCGCGTGGACACCGTCGTGAACCACTTCCACGAGAAGTTGCTGCGCCTGAAGGGGATGATGAAGAGCGAGAGCGGGCGAAGACGGGCGGAGGGGAGGCACGAGTTCATGCTGACGTACCTGGAACAGTTCCACGGAGAGTGGGACGGCGACCGATGAGTCGGGCGTGGCGCCACACGTAACGCGTACGCGGGTTGAAAACTAACAACGGGTCGTTAAGCGCTCTCCGCCAGTCTCTACACGCGCCGATACACGCGGTAAGACCCGTACGCGTTCCTATTCGCCGACCACCACGGCACGTAGAACGCCCTCGTGAACGCTGGCGAGTTGGCCGCGTCCAGGAACGGCGCCTCGCCCGCGATGACCCACCTCGCGAGCGTCCTCTCCACCGGGATCCTCACGACGCCCCCCGACCCGTCCTCCCCGCCCTCCAACGGCTCCTGCTCAAACTCCTCAAACGTCGCCTCCTCGACCCAGCCCTCGGGCACGATCGAGTTCGGATCGATCGCGGGTGTCACGCCGTCCATGGCGACGTCCACCATGAGGTCGCAAGGGCCGCGCACGTGGTGGGCAAACTGCACGCGTTGCCTCGGATCCGCCGCGTTCCTATCGTTGAGCCCAGGGGGCGCAAACGCGGTTCCCCCTTTACCTCCGACGAACGGCACCGGGAGCGCGCCCTCGAACCCGGAGTCGATGAACCGCAGCCCGTAGTCCCCGCGGGGGAAGTGGAACGAGCTCGGGAACCGGTACCACTCCCCGCCGACGCACACGCCGACGGGGCTGACGTCCTCGAGAAGCGGCGTCCTCTGGTACAACGCCATCGGGGCGCCGTATCCGCGCACCTGTGCGACGGCCCTCGACGCGCCCAGCGCCGCGACGACTCCCGCGACCCCCGCGACGCCGATCGCGGCGGTCGCGATCACGGCGTCGCGCGCGGCGGTGCCCAAGAAACCGTCGGGCGCGAGCCGTTTCGCTGCGTGAACGACGACGCCGCGACCCGCGCTGAGCGCCGCGCCGAATCCCGTCAGTATCAGCGGATACGCCGGGTACATGAACCGTTCCTCCTTGTGCGCGACGAGGCTGAAGAAGGTGAGCGCCAGCGGGAACGGAGCGTACGCGCGGACCAGGCGGCCGTATTCGGGACGACGCGTCGAGGTTTGACTCCTTCCGATGCAAACCAGCCTGTGCGCGAGGGCGACGAAGGGAAAGCACAGCGATATCGGCGTCGCGAGATTGTGGTTGAGCAGGAGGTTGCGGAGGTAGTATCCCGGCCCTTCGGTTCCGTACAGCTCGCTGCCACCGCCCGCGACGTTGTACCGCAGGATGTTCAGTGTGCTCCACGTGGTGCGGCCGTACATCTCGGAGTCGATCGCCGCGGACACGGCGGTTATCGTCGCCAAGGGCGCCGACACGTAGAGAGCCGTCTTGATCCACCCTCTCGTTCGCAGGCACTCGACGCCGTAAGGGATCGCGCAGATACCCGCGAACGGCCATCCGATGGTCACCGCCGCCACGCACGCGGCGCATGCCACCGCGTGTTTACCCGCGAGCGACGCCGCAGCCGCGCAGGTGACGCAGTACATGGCGAACGACGAAGGGAGAAACGCCGTGGCAGCCGCGAACATTCCGGCTGAGAACGCGGATGTCATCACCAGGATCCTCGACGCGTTCATGTCGATCTTGGCGACTTCCGCGCATAGCCACGCCTCGGCGTGCGCGGAGACGACACCGAGTGCGATACGCACGGCGTGGAAGGCGTAGACCCGCGGGAGGGATAGCGCGGATGCCAGCACCGCGGATGGCTTGGCGACCGCGTAATGCAATCCGAGGTAGAGGTACGATCGGAGCGCGAACTCCGGCGAGTGCTCCCACGTCTGCAGGCCCGTGCCGTGCACCAGGTAGTGGAGCGGCTCCCAGAAGTTGAACGTCTCGTCGCAGTCGTGGACGATGTTGAACAACGCGCTGATAAGGCGCGCGATGGCGAGGATGGAGAAGGCGTTGGCGAAGGTCACGCGAGGGAGCCGGTCCCGGAACAATTCAGGATCCCGAGACTTCCCCGCGGAGTCCTCGGCGGGGTTGGACGGCGCGTCGTCGTCGTCGGAAGCCCCGCGGCGTCTTCGAAGCGATGCGGTCATCTCGTGACGCAGAAGCCCTCTCGACCCCTTCCCTCCGTGTCTCCCGCGCGTGCAGAGTGAGGCTGCCAAAGAACGTTCAATTGTTACACAGGCTACTACGTGCCAAAAAAATTTGGTCAAGCGCAGTCACTCGACGACTACTTGTCCTTCTTGTTGTCCCTCCTGACGTACACCTCCTCCTCCTCGTCGTCCTCCAGCCCCAGCAGGTTGAGCACCCCGCCGATCACGTCGTCCTCGTCGTCCTCCTCCTCCTCCGTCAGCCGCTTGGGCTTGGGCTTGGGCTTGGGAGCCTCCTCCTCCTTCTTCTTGGACCGCCGCCCCGGCCCCTTGATCGCGCCGCCGGTGACAACCTCGCCGTTCCCGCGGATCGAGGCGTCCTCCTCCTCGATGATGTCGCCCTCCTCATCCTCCGCGGGGCCCAGGAGCTCCTCCGCGAGCGCGTCCGTCATGGACTTGACCGTTCGACTCACCTCCCCGGCGTAAAAGTTGGCCGAGTTGGCCAGCCACGTGAACGTGTCCTCGTCGTCGCGAGACGTGTAGTTGGCGGACCCGCCGCGCCTGGGCTCGTCGTCCTCGCCGGTGAGCCAAGACCAGAGGGAACCCTCCTCCTCGGGCGGGGGCACGGCGCTGTAGTAGTCGCCTTGGCCGCTGTTGAAGACGAGGGAGAGGAGCGAGGGGCTGGGGGTCAGAAGGATGTTTTCGCCAGTGGCGGGTGTTGTGTCCTTCGCGCATAGGGTTTCTCGGAATCTGAGGGTGGCCGCGGCCCCTCGGAAACGCGAGGGTCGAGGGCGACGCGACGCGAAGACGCGCGGGTTCGTCGCGTCTCTCGCTTCCCCAGCGACTCAATGAAATGGGAAAGGGGTCCGTGGATGCGTCGGGTCGCGATGCTCACCTGCCCTGACCGCCCCGTCCCATGGAGCTGTGGCGGGGAGGCTCGTCCGAATATCCGCCCCTGCCAGCCCCGTCGTCGTCGCCGTTGCCGTCGCCGCGACCTCCCATACCTCCGCCCATCCCCCGCTGGCGCCTGGAGAGCTGCAGCAAATCCTCCACGGCGGATTCCATGTGCCCGCCCTTGCTGTCCAGGGCGTCGCGGATGGTCACCGTGTCCAGCTCGGGGAACATGGATTTCAACGTCTGGAGCGCCTCGACGAAGTTGACGTTAGCGCCCGCCATCGTGCGTCACGCCTTCCAGGGATCGATCGGGCTCTGCCGAGGGACTTTGCCGAGGTGTTGGATGCTTCGAAGCGCTGCCTCGTCTCCCGGCGGGCGGTTCGCGCCAGACTGCAGTGGCCAACCTCCGGGTGCGTTGTCGACCGTGAATTTTACGCGCAGCCTCGGGAGCGAGACGGCACTCCATTGGCGATTGGTCGGACAGACAGCTCAGCTGCTGATCCGCTCGAAGACGAGAATGCCACTTGAACCACTCGGGAAACACGACTGGCGGGTCGACGGTTGTCGACGTTACCCCTCCCTCCGCGTTACAACTCGCTCGCTCGACTAGTGCACGCCCAGATCCTCCTCCTCCACGATCTCCGCGCTCGCCTCCTCCGGCGACAGTCCCACCCGCGCCATCGCCGCGCCGAGCGTCACGTCCATAGCCGCCGGCGTCGAGCCGTCGTACGCGCCGAGCCGATTCCGAATCCTCGGCGGCGTGGTCGTCCCGCCGGCGGCGACGACGAGGACGTCCGAGTCCTCGTCGTCGCCCCCGACCGACGACGCGTCGATCGAGTTCGCCGCGGACGAGAACTCGTGCCGCAACACGATCTGCGTCGCCTCGTCGCACGCGTCGCCCAGCTCCCTCGCGACGTTGGCGAGCAGCGCGTCGAGCAATCGCTCGGCGATCTCCTCGTGAACCTCGCACGGGCTGAAGCCCTCGCCGTGCGGGGAGGAGACGTCCGCCACGCCGTCGTCGAGCGCCGCCTGCCATCGCGCGTATTGGTTCCTGGCCTCCCACACCCTCGCGACCGTGTCCGCGTCCACCGACGCCGTTCGCGTCGACTCGACCCCTATTTCACCGTCTCCGGCTATTTCACCGTCTCCGGGTATTTCACCTTCGAGGGTGACGAGGTCGCCGGAGGCGGTGACGGCGGCGTCCGCGGGGATGCCCCGCGCGCGCCTCTCCGCGTACGACAGCGCGAGCTCCTCCGCGCCCTGCGGCGGCGGGTGATCGGGGGAGAACAGCCCCCACTTGGCCCGCAGCGCCGTCTCGTTGTTCTCGACGTCGCGGAGCATCTCGAGCGCCTTCGAGTGGTCCAGCGAGTCGAGGACGAGCTTGCCGGAGAGGCGCGCGGCGTTCATCGCCGCCGTCACCTCGCGCCTGCTCGGGGTGTTTCCGGGAGACGACGACGACGCCGCCCCGCTCGGACGGCTCTTCTTCCCCGACGAATCGGACGGGGATTTGGCGGTGGATTTGGCGGGGATTTGGCTGGCTCGTCCGCCACCCGACCGAAGCGTCCTGGAGTACTTCGCCGCGGGCGCTTCGGGTGACTCGGGCAGCGCGCTGATCGCCTCCGCGGCGGCGCGGACCGAGGCGGCGGCGGACCCGGACCGCCCGCCGGTCGCCACGTGGAGTAGCCTGAGGTGCGCGACGACCTCGTCGAGGATGGTTCGCATGGCGGCGATCTCGTCTCTGGGATTCGCGTTGCCGAGTTTCGCGGCGGGGTTCATCGCGAACAAGCCGGTGCCCGGTTGCGAGCCGGGCGGAAGATGCGCCAGCCCCGGGTCCAACAGTTTCCTCGCTAAACCCTGCGGCGCCGACTGCTTTACCTGGGGACCCTGCGGCGCCTTCTTCCTCTTCTGTCCGGGCGGCGGGGTGCGGGGTTTTGGGTCGGCGAGGGGCTCAAGCCCCATCGCGCGGCGCTCATCCGCCTGGCGCTGGCGCATCGCCGCGACGG
>Ga0181573_10004168_pt1 | contig 12410 bp, 11 predicted proteins | sample 101ome_25_FD_148643 | JGI IMG/M metagenome (GOLD analysis project Ga0181573, IMG submission 148643) | Coastal salt marsh microbial communities from the Groves Creek Marsh, Skidaway Island, Georgia - 101409BT metaG (spades assembly) | ecosystem: Environmental > Aquatic > Marine > Intertidal zone...
ATGAGGATGATGACAACGACAATGATAAAAACAACAAAAAACAAAAACTTTGACCGACGATTGCTCAGCACTATATTGGACTCAGGAACTCGGCCTTACATGCCTGGAAAGCGGGCGACGAGCCGCGTCGAACGAGCAATCATGCTTCTCACGGCGCTGAAGCCGGACCGAATGGGCGCTGAACGAGCTCGTTTACTAAACAAGGAACAGCGCTACCCTTTTGTCCTCAGAGATCAGTCAGAGATCAGATTTCCTGCGTATTACACCACCAACTAAACGGCAAAATCCTTCGCGCTATCTGCGCGGGTCCCGTCCTTTAAAAGGGACCGCCCTCCGGGCGGGCCCCCGCTGGTTAAACTCCATTTAAATTGGGGACCCGCCCGGAGGGCGGTAAATAAAGCCCCTTGCTCTCTTGCGCCCACTTCCTGGGCACTAAGCCATAGGTGGTAGGTGCAGGCGCAGGCCAGAGGCCAGCCAGCAGCCAGCAAGTAACTTCAAATCTAGCAACAGCGAATCACCGGAGCCCTGGCCGCTTGGAACTGAGTGGGCCCCACTGGGCTACTTTCAGACTCTCACGTCGCAAACTTCACTTATCGTCGTTCCCATCCCCATCACCACCAAAATTTTATAATCATATTCATCGCTAATTATAGTAAAGTTTAATGCGCTCTCTGTGCTCTGCACCCTCCACTGTGCTCTGTCACTCACTCCCACTCCCACAAGCGCCTTCATCGTCAATGTCATCAGGCGAATCGACGCGGCCTCGCACTCGCCCTCTTCGGGAACGCTTCTGAGTGCCTCCCGATTCATCATCGTCACTCTTGCTCTTCTCTTCCGCTTGCTCGGCCAGCTCCACCGTGCTGGAGAACGAAGAAGTAATGTCCTGCCCCTTAGTCGAGCTGTTGACGTCGCCATCATTTTTCGTTTATTTCTTTCTGCCGCGTCTTCTTTTCTCGCTTCCTCACCTTTCTGGAGCGGCTCGTGGATTGACTCCAGGACGACTCTGCGCACGGCGCTCCATCGCCGGCGCTCGGCCCCCGGATCGAGCGCCACCACGTAGCCGTCCACCTCGATTGTCGTCTCGCTTGTGGCCTATGCTACGATGGCCTCGTAGTCGGAGAGCGTGAAGCTGTACTTTTCTGCCCGCAGCGCCGGCATGTCGTTGAGCAGGATCGCCGCCTTCGCACGCGCCGCCGCCTCGCGCGCCTCCTCGGCCTCCTTTTCCATATTTTCAGCCGCCGTTTGTCTGCCCTGTTTTTGGCCCCGCCCTGAGCTCCAGTTTTCTTCTTGACCACCTCGAGCTCGGAGCCAGCCTTGGCCTCGAGCTCCGCAGTTGTGAGCGGAAACACAAGCTCCTCCACCACCAATCCACAACGGACCACTTTGCCTTCCCCATCCGCGTGGCAACGTAGCGAGCAGCCTGGACGTCAGCCCCTGCGGCAGTTGCCACCGCCGCACCACCGCCGTCGGGTGGCAACACGGCTGAAGCCGCCTCCGCCGCGCCACGCCCGTCGGGCGACAACAGGGCCGTAGCCACAGCCAGGGCTGGCGCCGGCGCCGCCCTACCGCTGACTGGGGAAGCGGCCGGAGCCGCCACGGCGGTGGGAAGGGGGCACTCACGGAGCTGAAGCGCTTTGCCGACCGGTGCGCCCGCGATGAGCCAGCACTGCGTGGCCGCGTTGAGGTCCTTGGCGAGGTCATCATCAGTGAAGAACGACTGGTCTTTGAACTTCGGGCTGCCGAGGTCGCGGAGGTGGAGCTGGTCGATGGCCGTTCGGCGCGCCTCCGTGGTTTCCTCGTCGGTGAAGCCCGTGTACTCCACGATGCCCTTGTGCAGCTGCAGCCCGTCCGTGCCGACGACCCCCTTCCAGTACCGGTTGATCGAGGACGAGGCCCCCGGAAAGCCCACCTTTTTGCGGCCTTGCACACTGTGACATGCCGTCTACGATGCGCCGCAGGGCTTCCTTGAGCCCCGTCTCAGTGATCCTAATGAGCTTGACAGATGCGCATGCAAAAGTTGAGTGAGCGAGCGCAAAGTGACAGCACGTGCACGAGTGGCACAGCAGAGCCGCAACTCAAACGAGCGCTTACCTTTTTAGCGCCCAAGGTTGGATTTCTTCTTGACGTCACTATTTTCAGAGCTGGGGCCCGGGGCCGCCACGGACGCTGGAATCGTCAGGAGCAGCTCCTTGATGGTGTGCAGGCGCTCAGACAGCCCAGGCGCCTGGTGGCCCTTCTCGTTCAGCTTGAGCAGCTTGATCTCCATGAAACCAATTGTATCGGATAACGTGGCCAAGGTCGCCGAACTCGACGACCCCATCGCCGCCACGGTTTCAATCCGGTGCCTCAGGGCATCGATGTCGGTCACGATCGCATCCAGGTTCAGCTCCATCGGCGCTGACATTGGTGCCGCGGAAACTTGAGCGACTTGAGCGGCAATCGGCCGTGCCCCAAAATGAGTGTGTCGAGCAGCACAATAGGCGGACGGGGCGCGGATACGTAGTGGCGGCTGTGTGCTGCCTGTGTGGCGCCAGTGCGCAGGCCGTGTGAAGGGCATGTGAAGGGCATGTGAAGGGCATGTGAAGGCCGTGTGAAGGCCGTGTGAAAGCCTTGTGAAGGCCGTGTAAAGGCCGTGGGGGACTCGACTTCACGCGGGTGAACTCAAGTTCGCACGAGGGAACACGGGAACACGGAGGGGATCGGTAAGTCGGTGAGGTCCCATGAAAGGGTGGTGTTTAGGGAATCAAGGCTGAAGGCTGAAGGCTGCGCTCATCTGTCACGCACCCCAGGGCCCAGTCGCGGGCAGCCGAGCCACGGACCCTGTGCCCGAGGGAGGGTGCGTCATGCGAGCAGATCGGGAGTAGCGGCGGCGTGGAGAAACATGCGGACAGGGCGGCGAGGGTCGTGGCTCAACCCACCAGTGCTGAAGCGTGGTCGGTACGTGCGGGCTGTAACTGGAGCGCTGGCCAAGCATTGACTGTGCTCGGTAGGAGCGGGCGATTATCGTGCCGACCAAAGCGGCGTTGGGCGCATGGGAGTCGGGCGCCAAGCGGGCGACACAGAGCCCAGTCACAGAGAACGGGCGCGTATGCAAGGACCCGCCCTGCGGGTACTTGCGTGTGCGTCTTTTTGTGCTGATGCTGGCCCTGCTTGTTGCTCGTTCTGGCTTGACTGCTGACCGGCGGGCACACTAAAACACGTTAGCTTTGCTTGGTTCTTCGATTTTCGATTAGTGGTGTCAAAAGGGTGCGCTTGTCTTTCTCTCTAGTGCTATCGACTAAACCGACTTGCCCTCCTATGTAGCGAAAGTAGGTCCTCACGCGGCGCCAAGGTCCCGCCTTACCCTGGGCTTCAGCGTGCCCTCCCTCCTCACCATTTCCAGTACTTCCTCTGGCCTCTTGTCATAGAGCCCCAGTCCGCTGGTCTTGGTGGCCGTACTCGCGCTGCCGCCGCTGCCTCCGAAGCCTCCGCCGCATTTTCCGTTTCATTGTCGTACTGTGCTCCTTCGTGAAAAGACCCCGCCGCTGGCCCGTGCGTGGGTGCCAGAGGCGGCGCCGCCGCTCCTCGATCTGAATTTTGACGTGGCCTCCCTCATTGCTGTTTCCAGTTCTGTCGTTGGCTTCTCGTTATCTTTCCCAAGTTTGCTGGTCCTGGTGGCCGCACTCCTGCTGGCGTTCCAGCCGCGTCCTCCGCCGCTACTCCCAGTCCGTCCTCCGCCGCTCCGCCCCCCCGCCCGCCCCCGCCGCCGCCGCCTCATCGCCCGCATTGCCCACTTTCCCAGTCTTGCGCTGCTCCCGCTGCTCCCGCTGCCGCAGTGAAGGGCGCAGGGTGCGGCGCGCCGTTGTAGTAACACTACCAAGGCAGGAGGGAGCAGTATAAAGGTGCCTGGGGGACTCGCCGGAACCGTGGCGCCTTAGCGACTTCCGGTGTCCGCAGAATTTCAAATTAACCCAGAATTAGGGTATAGGTAGTAATGTTGTTTGGGAACATTGGCTCGGCGTTGGTGGTTGGAAGGAATAAGGTTTGGGGGGCGTGGGCGTAGTTCGAGCTGATCATCACCGTCGTCGCCATAATTGAATGAGAAACGATGACGTCCCCTCATGATGACGACGGCAGTCTTCTGAGCACGTCGGTCGTGGAGGGCAACGATCCGAAGGCCCCCACGCCCGTCGTCGTCGAAGAGAGGTTTAATGTCATCTCAAAGTCCTTCACCTTTGGCAACGGTGACCGCTACGAAGGAGATTTTGACCTCATCAACGCTGCGTACCATGGGAATGGTAAGTTCAAATGGGCGTCGGGCATGGTCTACGACGGGGCATGGTGGAAGGGCCGGCGCTCCGGCTTTGGCCGCCTGAGCTGCACCGACGGCTCCGTGTACGAGGGCGACTTTGTAAATAACAACAAACACGGCCGCGGGATTTTGACACGCGCCGATGGAGGCAAGTACGAGGGCCCGTGGGTGGACGACAAAATGAGCGGCGACGGCGGCGTCTTTACGTGAGTTTTCGCACGCGCCACTTAAGCCAAAATCGCGCGTGATTGGCCTGCACACTTGGACGTCTTGTTTCTTGTTTCCGCAGGTATCCAAACGGCGACAGATACGAGGGGAAGTGGCTGCAGGGCCAGAAGAACGGGCGCGGCGAGTATACCTACTGCCCGCTGCCCTCGCTGCAACCGCTTCCCATTGAGGCGCCGGCGACGGGATGCTCGCCTCCGGTGGAGCTGAGCGAGGCGGCGGGCGGTGGCACGTTGCCCGCGGAAGGCTCGCCCGAGGACACGCCCGCGGAGATGCCGCTGCCGACCAAAGCAGAGCGAGCCGGCGATGCGAGCGCGCACGATCCCGGCGCCTCCCCGAGCTTGGCCGACCGAGCGGCGCCTGCGCAGGGGCCTGTGCTGGGGCAGACGCCAGTGGAGGCGAGCGCGGGGCCGGCCAAGCTGCCGGCGGTCAAGTACCGCGGTCAGTTCTCGCAGTCGCTGGCGGAGGGCGAGGGTGACTCGCTGATGGACGGCGGCGACCGCTACTACGGCGGCTACCGCGGCGGCGAGCGGAGCGGGCGCGGGGCGTACAAGTGGAAGGTTGACGGGCGTATCCACCGCGGCGAGTGGGCGGCGGGCAAGGCAAACGGGTACGGCATCCTGACGCGGCCCAAGCCTGACAGCGAGAGCGAGAGCGGGAGCGAGAGCGACGATCACCTGAACGACGACGCACACGACACCATGGCTCGCAAGGGTGCCGCGAACAAGAAGAAGAAGAAGAAGCCGTCGGTGGGGCGCACGCACGAGGTGCTTTTACCGGGGCAGAACCTCGACGGCGCCAAGCAGCAGGCGATCAACGGACAGGAGGTGACGCTGTATGAGGGCAGCTTCAAGCACGGTCTCTTCCACGGCAAGGGCGTGGAATACGAGTACGACGTGGCGGGGCGCGTGCGGGACGCCGTCTACGAGGGGCCCTTCCACGACGGCGACCGCGAAAGCTACGGCGACGTCATTGCGTTCGGCCGCCGCACCGACAGCCGCGGATCGCTTTTTGTGGGATGGTACCACCTGGGGCTGCCGCATGGCACGCACGGCGACAACTGGGACGCGCACGCGGGGTCGCGGTACATCGGCTCCTGGTTCAAGGGCATGCGGCACGGCACGGGCAAGCGCTGGTCCAAGGACGGCAGCACGTACGAGGGCAATTGGCGGAAGGATAAGCCGCACGGGCGTGGACGGTCGCTCTTCAAAAACGGGGATGAGTTCGTCGGGGAGTACTTCTTGGGCGCACGGAACGGGCCCGGCTTCTACACGCGGCCGGACGGCGCCGACACGTACCTCGGCTACTGGCAGCACGGCATCGCGCGGGGGCGGGGGCTGCGGCGGTACGCGAACGGTGCGTTCTACCTCGGGGACGTGGACAAAAACCTGCCGCACGGCGAGGGGCTCATGAAGCACGGCGACGGCGTGTCGTGGTTTTGGGGCGGTTGGCGGTGGGGGAGGCGGCACGGGGCGGGTATCGAACTGAACGGCGTGAGCGGCGCACGCTTCGAGGGCGTCTGGCGCGACGGCGTCAAGGACAACACGCTCACCGGCAAAGACTACGAGCGGTCGGTGGGGCGGGCCCTGACCCCACGCACGGACCCGGCGTGGCTCGTGCGCGATGCTGAGGGAAACGACTTCGGCGTTGAGGGTGCGGCAAAGGTGAGCAAGTACGCGCACGTGTTCGCGGCGCGCAGCAGCGGCTCGTCGGTGGGGTCACAATCGTCGTACGGCGAGAGTCGCCTTGAGGGCGACACGCGGTCGGCAGGGCTGGTGACGCACCCGTCGCGCTACTTCGACCCCGTGGTGCACACGCACGTGATGGTGCAGCGCTGGAACAAGGGCAAGCTCGTGGGAGAGTACGCAGACGTGGCGCCGGCGGTGCTGCCGCGCATGCCGGGCGACCTCGGCTTCGACGGCCGCGAGGAGGATGGCTTCGGGCCGCTCGGCTTCGGGCACGGCTTCGGGCCCGACGGGTCGCGACAAGGACCCTTAGACGGCGAGTCCTCCGTGTCGTCCTTCGGCTCGTCGCTCTCGCCCCTGCGCGACGGCTCGCTGCCCATGCTCGCCGTGAGGACCACCTCATTGGCGCGGCCCGCTTCGCCGGGTCCGGGGGCGGGCGTAACAGCCTCCCTGGCAGCATCCGTCGCCACCATGACGGTGCCGCCGCACGGAGGGGGCTTCTCGGCGACGCGTCGGCGACGGGCGGGCGACGCGATCAAGCGGTCCGAAGCGCGGCACGGCCAGCTGCCCAAGGGCCTCACGCCGTCGCAGGAGCACGAGCCCGCGCCGGTGGTCCCGGTGCAGCTGAGCCTCGAGGCGTCCGAGCTGCGGCGCCGCACGCTCACCGACAACCTCGAGCGCCGTACGCCCTACGTGGCCTCGGACGAGGGCTGGGAGGACCGCCGCCGCGTGGCGGAGACGTGCATTTACGCCCCTGGCGATTGGATGATCGTGCTGGTGGACGACGAGCTGGTGGCGTCCGCCGCCACCAGCGCGCTCAAGCTCCCGAGTCACCGCGCGGGTGGAAAGGTAGACCCGCCGCCCGTGGGTGCCAGCGGCAGTCGCTTCGGCGTCGCGGCGGGGCGGCGCTGGGTGGAGGCGCGCGTAGTGCGGTTCATGTCGCCGCCCTCGCTGCACCTGCTCAAGCTGTGCTTGGGCACCCCGCTGGAGCCCGAGCTGCAGGCGGTCGAGGGGGTGTTGCTGGCGCTGACGCCCATGAACCACCTCAGCCACCCCATCGATAACAACCACCCGCCCATTCGCACCACCTATCTACCCGCCCCGCGCTTGGACGTGACGGCGCGGCGGGCGGAGCTGCGGGCCATGCGCCAGCTTCTTGCGTGCCAGCCCAGCGAGTTCAGCCGGGAGCAGGCGGCGGTGTCGTCCTTCGTGGAGGACCGCGCGCGCAAGGTCGTACAGGACGCGCTCGACAAGGCCGAAAAGCTGCGCCAGGACAACATCGAGGCGAGGGCCAAGCGCGTGGCCGAGGAGCAGGCAGCCATGACAGGCATGAGTTTTGCGTAAGTCAGTTATTTATGTTGTTTAAAAATACAGCACAGTACAGTACTGAGTAGGTACCCTGGAAGTGAAAGTTAAGTAAAGTTCCCACCACCTAGCCTGTGGCTGCCTCTGGTGGACTTTTATATCATTCTGTCGAGAAATTGTAGCCGCTTGTGCAGTGGCACTCGGTCGAAGTGCCTTCAACTCTTGAAAAGATGCCAAAGCTGATCGCCACTGGCTTGTCCGCAGCCGAGTTCGACCAGTGCAAACAGGAGGGCTCGCTCCGCACCTTCAAGCCACCCTTCGGGGATGCCATTGCACCCGCGCGTGCCGGCCAGTGGTCAGCAAGGGCCCAGGGGGCATGGGAGTACGGACCTGAGGAGTGCGACCCTGCGGAGGCCGGCGAGCCTTCTCCCGAGCTGGCGGCTTCCTTCATTGCGCAAGTCTCGCTGTCGTGGATTTACCCCATCTTGCAGCAAGGGACCAAGAAGACCCTTGACTTCTGCGACATCTACGAGCTCGCCCCCGATGACCGCTGCGCCTTCAGCGCCTCGAAGATTGCCAGCGCGTGGGAGCGAGAGGTGGCATCAGCCTCAAAGAAACTGGCGAAGCGCCGTGGCGGTGACCACAACGACGACCCGAAGCTTTCTTTGCTCACGTCGCTCTTTCGAACGATTTTAATCCGAGCCTTTGGTGCCGACATCGCCAAGTTAGCTCTCCTCCGGGCTGTGTGCATCATCTCGACGTACGCGCAGCCTGTGGTGCTGGAGTTGTTTGTTTCCAGCGTCGACGCCGAGGCCGGTGCAAATCCGAATGGAGCGAGGTACACGTTAGCCCTGGCGCTGGCCCTTTTCGCGCTCGCGCTCACTTCAGCGGCTTTGGACACCGCCTATAGCTACCGAATAGGGCGCCTTGCGACCAGGAATCGGCTGGGACTCCAGCGTTTCCTCATTGCCAAGGCTCTGCGGCTGTCAGGCAAGAGCCGTCGCGGCCTCGGCGTGGGCGCCATAATTTCGCACCTTCAGATGGACGCCCGGCTGGTGTCCCAGGCGATCGTATACGTGAACATGGCCTGGGGGATCCCGGCGCAGCTGCTGCTCTGCCTGTTCCTGCTCTACCGTCAGCTGGGAACCGCGGCGTTTGCGGGGCTGGCGGTCACGGGGGTGCTTGCGCCGCTGATTTTCATCATGACGCGGTACGCGAGAACTTACCGCCGTCAAGTTATGAAGCGGCGCGACAAGCGAATTAAGTTCCTTACCGAGCTGCTGCAAGGGGCCAAGACAATCAAGATGTTTGCCTGGGAGATCAAGGTCCGGGACGAGCTGGCGACGCTGCGGGCGACCGAGATCCACGCGATCAGGGCGACGCAGCTTTGCAGCTGTGCGACCCAGTTCCTCGCCCAAGCCCTGCCCACCTTTGTGGCCGTGGCCACCTTTGCTGTGTACACCTCGACCGGAGAAGCCGATCTCACGCCGGCCCGGGCTTTCTCTTCCTTGGCGCTCTTGGGTTTGCTCAGCACACCTCTTGCGCAGATACCGACAATTTTAACTTCTGTGATTGGCGGCCGCGTCTCGGCAACACGCTTGAACGCTTACCTGCACGCGGAGGAGTTTGCGGAGACGGTGGTAGAGCGCCCCGAGGACCTCAGGCACAGCACTTCTTCGGCAATCTCGTCAACTTCGTCGCCGTTTTACGCGGGCGGACGAGATGATGCCGGCTCCCCGTTTCATGATGAACATGAACGGCGCCGCCGATACATCCGCTACCTCGGGACTGACGGTTGCCCGACGGCCGCAGCGTGCGGGGCCGCTTCTGGTGCGCGCGCGGATGCGCCAATCTCGTTGACAGGGACGTACACCTGGCCGTCGGTGATGGAAAGCGAAGACTCCACGGGGCAGTCGACGTGCTGTGCTTGGCCCGGCAAGCGCCCTCCCGCGGCCGATGCTGCCTCTAAGAACGGCTCGAGCACCTCCCCTGGCATTCGCGACGTGAAGCTGTCGGTGCCCCGGGGGTCGCTCCTCGTGGTCGTGGGGCGCGTGGGCGCGGGCAAGTCATCCCTCCTGGCGGCGCTGCTGAACGAGCTCGAGGCGGACGGTCCCCACGGAAAGGCCGCGCTGAGAGGACGGGTGGCCTTTGTCGGGCAAGAACCCTGGATCCGAAACAAGCCACTCCAGGATAACATTTTGTTTGGGCAGCCGCTCCATGCGGGACGGTACGCGTCCGTCATTGACGCGTGCGCCCTCGCTCCCGACATTGCCCAGTTGCCGGACGGGGACCAGACGCAGATTGGCGAGCGGGGCCTGAATCTCAGCGGCGGTCAGAAGGCGCGCGTGGCCTTGGCGCGGGCCCTGTACGCTGACGTCGACCTTTACCTGCTGGACGACGTGCTTGCCGCCGTCGACCAGCACACCTCGGCCAGCCTCCTGGAAAAGCTGCTCCTTCGCCCAAACGGCATCCTCCGTACAAGCGGCAAGACTGTGGTGCTGGTGACGAACCGAACGGACTGGATCCACCACGCTGACCTCGTGCTTGTTCTTGGAGGAAGCGGCAGCGACTGCGGCAAGGTGCTTGCGTTTGGGTCTCCTGAGGAGCTCGCAGCTGCAGGAATAGACCCTGCCGCGATTGCAAGTGAGGACGCAATGACTGCCGGCGGCAGTGGCTCGGCCGAGACCACTAATGGGAGCGGCGGTGGAACTGTGCGAGCAGGAGGCCGTGGCCATGGTCCAAAGGGCAAGGGCGGCGGCAAAGGGAAAGGTAAAGGAAAGCGTGCTGTAGGCAAATGGGGCGAGGGTGGAACTTCTCTTCGAAGCAGCGGGTTGGCCGAGAAATCAGCTGAGGACGGTTCGACTTCTGGGAGCTCCGGGGCGGCGGATGATGCAGGAGGAAACGGCGGGCTTGGTGACAGAAAAGAAGGACCCGCAGCTAAGGGGTCGACTGTGGAGCAACGCGAACGCGGCGCGGTGAGCTCCCATATTTGGTTCCTCTATTCCCAGTCGCTTGGGCTGCAGTGGATGCTTTTGGTGTTTTTCTTCTACGCCGCGTCCCAGCTCCTTCGCACGGCCGGGGACTACGTGCTTGCTGTGTGGAGTAGCGCCGACGGTCGCCCGCCGGCGTGGATCCGAATCTGGGGGCCCCTTAAGGCGTCCCTTGGCCTCGAGACCGTGGACTTGCACCTGATCTCCTACGCGGGCCTCTTGCTTGCCTCCGCGGCCGCCGTGCTCGCGCGTTCGGTGAGCCTCGTCATGGCAAACATCCGCGCGGCCCAAAAGGTCCACAACAAGGCGATGTGGGCCGTGCTTCGCTCACCGATGGGTACGTGCCCCGTTTGCCGTATTACGCCAACTTTGCTCGAGTCCACGCGCTGAAGACTCCCTTCCTGACACTGACTCTCTCTCTCTCTCTTTCTCTCTCTCACTCCCATTTTAGACTTCTTCGACACGACGACCACGGGGAGTGTGCTCAACCGCTTTTCCTCGGACCAGCAGCTTGTGGACATGCAGCTCCGCGGGCAAATCTTCGCTTTTCAACAGCTGCTTTCAGCTCGTTGCAGGGCTCGGGGTTGTGGTCGCAACCAGCCCCTTTGTGTTGCTGCTGCTTCCGCCTCTCTTCATCGCTTACCGCAGCCTCCAGGCCAAGTACTCGGCATCGGCTCGCGAAGTACAGCGGCTACAGTCAATATCGCGCTCGCCGATTTTGCAGGAGGTGTGTGTGTGTGTGTGTGTAAACGTGTGGGAACACGGAGAGGAACCTTTCGCTGAACTGAAATCGCCCCTGCTCTTGCGCTATGAGCACAGCGTCGGTGCATTTTGCAACACATCTTCAGGTGACCGAGATGGTGAACGGTCTTGCCACGGTGCGGGCGTTCAGGAAAGGCCCGGAGCTGCAGCGGCGGGTGGCCGCGCTCATCGATCGCCAGGCGCGCACGATTCGGTGCTCTAACACGATGCGAACGTGAGTCGCTCATCGCTTTGTTTAGCTCATGTCGTGTCCCCAGGCCCGTGACCGCTGCTGTTGCCTCCAGCTGGCTCACGCTGCGCCTCGAGGTGTTCGGCGCCGTCGTCATCCTCGGCGTCGGGGTCTCGGCCGCCGCCGCCGAGGCGTGGGTCACGGGCGGAGCTGACGCCGCGCTCGTCGGCCTGTCGCTGTCTTACGCCCTCAAGGTGGACCTCGTTGCAAGTGACGCATCACACGTGCGGCTGGTGTTTCAAAGTGTGCAACTGCCCCATCGACGCAGGTTACCAACTATTTGAACAGCCTGCTGACGAGTGCGGCAGACGCTGAGCTGGGCCTCGTGGCCATGGAGCGCCTCACGCAGTTCGCGGAGCTTCCGCCCGAGGACCCCCTGTCCTTCCCGGCGCTCTCACCACTCAAGGTGCCCGTGGGTGCATCGGCATCCATCGGTGCGCTGGCGCCTGCGAAAGCTAGTTTGAAGCAGCCAATCGTGGACGGCGACGCCTCGCAAATCGAGGAGGGAACGACCAAAGCCGAAGCAGCGTGTGGCCCTCCTTGTGACCCTCCGTCGGGCTGGCCCACGGCGGGCGCCATCGCCTTCGAGGACGTGCGCATGCGGTACCGGCCGGGCCTACCGGAGGTGCTGAGGGGGCTCAGCTTTAGTGTCGCGGCGGGACACAAGATTGGCATAGCTGGGTGAGTCCAAGAGACGCCCTCGGAGGAGCATCGATTGGTCACCTGCTTTCGAACTACAGCTGTATATATAATGTGTGCCTGGAGTTCACCGCGTTCACTTGACTGTTCACCTTGACTTGTGTGTTTCTTCAGGCGCACTGGCAGTGGTAAGAGCTCTCTTCTCGTGGCGCTGTTCCGCCTTCCCCGGGAGGGCCTGTGCGGGGGCCGAATCATCATCGATGGCTTCGACATTGCCTCGGTCG
>Ga0181573_10004170_pt1 | contig 12402 bp, 29 predicted proteins | sample 101ome_25_FD_148643 | JGI IMG/M metagenome (GOLD analysis project Ga0181573, IMG submission 148643) | Coastal salt marsh microbial communities from the Groves Creek Marsh, Skidaway Island, Georgia - 101409BT metaG (spades assembly) | ecosystem: Environmental > Aquatic > Marine > Intertidal zone...
GTCGCGAATCACCCGCGATAAAACGACGTCAAAAGTACCTTTTGCCGGGGGGGTACACTCTGCCCTCACATCCTGCGACCGCATTTTGCAATTCATCGCAGGTTCCGCATTTCCTCGGCGAACGCCTTGTCGAACTGGCGTTTGAACTCGCTGGCGAAAACAGACTGCGCCACCTGGAAATACCGGTACCCTCCGCGTCGATACCGCGCCCTGGGTTCATAGGCCACCAGCATCGTCAATTTGCCCCCACGGGTACGCCGGTATATGCCCGGCTGGACCCCATCGCGCCGTCCTAGCTGGACGTGATCTTCCTTCGCTAGCAAGTTCTGAACATATCTCCGACTTAAATTTCCGTATTTATTTAATCTTGCCCTGGGCGTTGGTATCACCAGCGCGGTTTTCTGTGGCGTTCTGATTCCGCCGCGAATCTGCAGCGACAGCGTATTGTTCACACGTCGACCGCCTTCGTTGAACTTCCCGCGTGGCGCGCCAGGAATCAGTTCCACGCGCAGCGTGTTGTACTTGCTAATGGTGCCGACAAATCCCAGCTTTGTGTTCGGGTTAAATATACCGCCAAGCAAATATGGCGTAGGCCGGTCGAATGTCCTGGATGCCTCTGCGCGTTGCGCGCTTGCTACCTTCCTGGCCGTCATGTTCAGGGCTTCGGATTCTGCGAACAGTGTTTTCTTTTGCACCTTCTGCAGCTTGCGTTGAACTTCGTCGATGTTGGTTGTCGCTTTAATCATTGCCGCGCCTCGGTAGGGGGTACCCCCTCTGATAATATCAGGCGCCGGGATAACCCCCCACCCCCCCCTGTTTTTTTTACTGTGCGTCCTTCCAGTTCCGCAGCCGGAACTGCGTTAGCCGGTGCAGATACCAGGCAGCTTTTTCCAGGTCACGCTGGGCGCCAGCGAAATCGTTACCGTGTTTCTTATCGAAACGCCAAATGTATTTGATGACGTTACCGCGTAGATACCCGGCGAATTCCTCCGTGGTCATCTGCGCTTCGATCGCTGCGATGCACTCGATGGCTTCGCTCTTGTAATGGTCGGGGTGATTGACCAGGTCAGTCATTGGTGAATCCTTTGGCTTCTGGTTGGTATCGAATGATTTCCAGGGGTGTCTGTTTCGCGTGACGCAACAGAACCACCGCCAGGTCGGACATGATGGCGACATCCTGCTGGAACCGCCGCGCCATAGATTGCGCCGCCTGGATAGCGACATAGCAATCGTCGGAATCAAATTCCGGCCAGTCAATCTTCAGGTACACGTTCGCGTTCCTGCCTGTCCCTTTCTTCCTTGAACGCATCGATGTCGTCCCTTTCATATTCTCCCGCCAGGGGCAAATGCTCGCTGGGGCAAAGTGGATGATGACAATCGGACCGCAAACAGTCCGGGCATGATTTCCAAATGTGAGTCATTTCTCGACCTCCATAGCTAAATCAGCGCCGCCTGTGATGGCTTGGGTTTGGGGTTTGGATCATCAAACAGCCTGGGTTGATTCACAGCATCCTGCATCCTTTGACACGCCATATCAAAGTAGGACGGTTCGCGCTCGATGCCAACAAAAGTTTTTCCAGACTGAACGCACGCCACCCCGGTGGTGCCCGATCCCATGAACGGGTCAAATACAGTGGCGGCATCGGCTGGCAGCTGGTCTAAACAAAACTGCATCACCCCTACCGGTTTTTGGGTCGGATGCACCCTGTCAATATGCCTTTCGGCGCGAATCATTCCATTCCAAAGCAAATCAATTTTTCTTACAGCCTGGTTCAGATTAGTCCAGGCAAGCTCACAGTCCGCGAAATCGCCAGTATTTAATTTGTTCCAAACTAACCAGCACGGTGTAGGTGGCAGCTCATAATAATTCCCGCCAAAAACAATGTGATGCCTACACATTGAACGCGCCACGTCTATTTCCTCTTGCGCCAAACGATCATCCCACCCCAAATGCTCGTATTTATCGGCATTTGCAAGATTTGACCTTGTCTTTGATTTGCCCCCAGATTCACCTATTCCATAGGGCGGGTCTGTTACTAAAGCATCAAAGTGACCTAGGTGGGGCATTACATCCATGCAGTCGCCTAAATACAAAGTGCAATCGCCTATTTGTTCCATTGCTTTCATTTCTGGCAAACCTCCGCATAAACTCCCCGATAATCTGGCCAGACTCCGCTGTCCACATTCTCGCAGTATTCAGTCTCGGCGCGCTCTGCTTCCTCCAGGTCGCCATTCCCGACGATACCCATCACCGCCATGAAGAACAATAAAATCGCGAAATACTTCATCCCAAAACCTCCACGCCAAATTCTGCAGCATCGATAACCTCATCCCAAAACTCACCCGCCGGACCGCTGTACCATGCCAGGCAAAAACACTCACATCCGTTGAACTGCCAAACGAAACCATCGGGCGCGTCGACCGTGATGACCTTTTCAGAATTGGTTATCTCGGAAACGCCCCAGTCGATGCTGCCACCGACCGCCTCAATCACTTTTATTGCTTGCGCCTTGGTTGCCATGATTAAGCCCCTGGGCCGCTTACGCGGCGTTGTTTGCTTCAAGCACTTCGACCAGTGCGTCAACAAGGTTGGTTGACTGAATGAACTTGAGGCATTCGTACCACTTGTGGAAAGGCGCAACCGGGTTGCCGCTTGCCTCTTGCTCTGCCACGTATGAAAGCCATTGCTCTCGGATATTTTCGTTGCTCATTGCATTCACTCCTTTAATGGCCGCTTACGCGGCCTTTACGATGTAATGGCGAGTATTAAAAAACTGATTCAGCCAATACGTTTCTTTTGCCGCGTCTAAGCGAGAAGAAAATGTTTTGTAGTATTCTCTGCGGACTACTTTGACATCAAAAGTGCCTTTTACTGGCACCACCTCTAAAAATTTGATCTTGTACATTGCATTCCCTCCTATAAGGGCCGCTTACGCGGCCACCTCGATTTTGAATTCCTGGACGTGCAGTTCCTTATGGCGAATGGTCTTTCCCACCGTGAAGAATGCACCCAGGCCGTCAGAATTGCCGTTGATTCCTGCGCTGTACATTTGAACGACAGGCTTGTCGGATACTTTCTTCGCGATGACTTCCGCAGTTCCATCTGCCAGGTGCGCCGTCAGTTCTACTTTTCCAGCGTTCAGCTTTCGGGCGGTTACTTTCAAAACTTGATTATTCATTGTTGTCACTCCATTGGTTAATGGCTGCAATCAGCCGATGAAGTAATGCTCTCATAGTCAAACCCAGGGTGTAAAGTTTTTTTACACTTTTTTTTTGATTTATTTCACTCGACCGGAATCGCCTGGATCACCCGAACCCAGACATACATCCGCCGGTCGCTGTCCTGGCGCATATCCCATTCAACGCATTCCGACCACTGGGCGACCACCCGTTCCAGGGTTTGACCGAAATACTTCTGATCCCCGCCGCGAAACCGATATTCATCCTTCAGGAAAAAATAAGGTCGCGACACCCCCACCAGGTCGTTCAGCGATCTAATGACCGCCAGGGTGTTGATGTCTAATCCCATTGGGGGCGTTCCGAAAGTTCTATCACCCTGGGAACGGTCAGGGGATACCCCCTTCCCTGTAGCCCACCAGGGCGAAAGGGTGGGGGGTATAAAACCCCCCAATTCATTGGGGGTTTATCCCCCTTCCCGTAGGGTGATAGAAAAATCTTCTCTACTACCCCACCACCTCTTTTATATAGGGGTAGGGGGGTGGGTGGGCGTATCATTTCTTTACACTTTTTCACTTGGTTATCACGAACCCGGTGTGAACGCCGTTTTTGTTGTGAACTTCTTCGATCTTCCTGGTACTCCGCAGATGTTCGTATATCTCCCGCCGCTTCCCATCGTATTGGTGGGGGAACTGAACCGGTACCCGACCCGATGGCGCCGCCGGTCGCTTCCCGGTTTCGTGGATATACTTTTCGCCCTGCCAGGCGTCGACGATGTCGTCGACTTCCTTTCGGATCAGATCGTTCTGCAGTTCGTCCGCCAGCTGCGCGGCCATGTCCTGCGCTTCCTGGGAATAGGGTTCCCAGTCCAGGATCGACATTTCGGCGGACCCGTTTTCGAATTCCACCGGAACCCGGCGCATCGTCCCCGCCCAGGCTGGCGGTTCTTCTACCAGGCGCCAGCGATCCTTTTCCCAGTTCGCGATCGTCAGGTTCGCTTTTTTGTCATATAGGACATTGATCGAATAGTCGATGTTCCCGATCAGCGCCGACGCGCCCCTGGCGGATTTACCCTCGGACATCTTGCTGGTGTGATGCGCCAGCAGGATCGTCCCGGACGGGTCCATCGTGGGGATGATGCGATCTTCCAGGGATGCGATCAGCTTCGACGCTTCCCGGTTGTCGTTTTCATCGAATGCGAACGCCGTCGCCAGGGTGTCGAATATCCCCATCATTGGCGGAACCTCCATTGACAGCAGCCAGGCTTCGACCAGATCGATGTCCCTGGTATCCAGCGCCAGGTTCGGCAGCGAATACAGTCCGTATTTCAGTTCCCCTTCCATGTTTTCGACGTAGGCTTTCATTCGCGCCTGGATATGCCCCAGGGATTCGCTGAACATCACGACGTTCCCCGGCTTGATGGGTATGCCCTGCCATTCCGTTCTGCCATGAAGCATATGCGCGATCAGGTCGCAGATAATATGCGACTTCCCGGAATTGCTCGGTCCGTAGACCATCCCGATCGACCTGGCTGGAATCAGCTTGTCCAGCATCCATTCGGGTTGTCGGATTTTGAAATCCCAGGGTTTGTTCGGGTCATACTTGCTGATTTTGCTCGCCTGGTATCGTTTCCAGAACAGTTCGTCGTCCATTATTACCCCCAATGAGTCGAGTTCGCGCATCGCGCAGCTTGTCCGCCCTTTCCGGGTCTACCTTCTTCAACAATCGACCGATCACCACTGCGTCGGACGGCAGCAGTTCGGATTCCCCCTTGGCGATGGCGCCTTCCATCACCAACAACAAAAAATCGCAGTATTCCAGGTCGGCTTTCCGATACGCCTGGGGCTGGTATTCGTCCGATTCAATGATCCCGCGCCGCTCCAGTTCGCGGGCAATGTCAGAGTATCGACATCCGTGTCGACAATGAACCAGCAAATCGGCGGATCGACCGGCTTTCACATGAAAGCGATCATCCCCGCCGCAGCATGGACATGGCCCCTTATATTCGGACCCTGCCCGCCGTAACCCCAGGGAATCGGCGACCCTTTCCAGGTCGCCACGCATTAGAACGGAATATCGTCGTCAGGCATCGCAGGGGCCGCCGTGGGCGACGTTTCGGCTGCCTTTGGGGTTGCCTTCCTTAATGGTTCGAACGCCTTGATCGTCCATTCTCCGCCCTTGTCGGCGACCAGGATTCGCAGCCGCTCATTTTCCAGTTCGTCGGGCGCCTCCGGGTTCTTGATAGACCGGAATCCGCAGGCCAGGCACATATTCGCCAGCTTGCGGAATGCGATTTCCCGGACGTCCTCCCTGGGGTGGCATACGTTCAGGTTTTCCCACAATTTCGTCGGCTTGTATTCATCCAGGGCGAATCGAACCGAAACGTACTGGTTCCCCGCCTGGCTGGTTTTCATCACGACTTCGTCGATGGTGGCTTCGGTCCATCCAGCTTGCAATGGTTTCTCGCTGAATCCTTGCGCCCATTCTTCTGCATTAAACATGGCTTTTTTCCTTTGGGTAATAGTTCCAGAAATCGGGGTTCAATGGATCGAACCCCAGGGTGTGCAGCTTCGTCTGTGCTGCCTGGGTCGTCGCGAAAACCAGGTTCCCGCGTAATACCGTAAACCGCCCGACCACGAAAAACGGTTCAGGATTGCGATCGAATACCAGGACCACATCGCGGTCCACGTCCACCCGATCGGCAATTCCTCCGCGAACCCAGGTCATTTCGCTTTCAGGGCTTCCATGAATGCGGACCAGGACAATTCCATTTCCGGCGGTAGTCCGAAACGGTTTTTCGCGATCCAGGCCGGGCGTTCTTCGGTGTACATCACCCGTTCACCCTTGCCGGTGCCACGGGTTCGTACCCGCCCGCGATCCTCGGTTTTGATTGTCGAATAGACCTGGTTGGCGAAAAAGATCGCGTCGGAATGCTCCGATACCAGGTCCGACGCTTTGTTCTGCAGCTTTATCACATAGCGGTCGAACGCTTCCGCGTCCGGGGCTTCGAATCGCTTCACCGCCGAATGGCCGATCAACACGGTCGCCATGCGTTTCTGGCTTCGCAGGTAATTCACCCGGTCCAGGAATTCCCGCCAATACTTCAGGGCTTCGACATACCCGCGACCGTATCCTGGCTGCTCGATCGACTGCCATTTGTTCGTTTCGCAGGTGTGCGCCCAGATCAACGGTTCCAACCAGTCCAGGGAATCCACGACCAGGGTGCGATATTCGTGATCTTCCTTGATTAGCGAATCCAGGGCCGCGCGAACGTCCAGGTACGATTTCGGGGTCGGAAATGCGTCCGCCTCGATAGTCCCCAGGCCATCCTCGATCGGTAGAAAAATCGGTTTCGGTGCCGCAGCGCCGAACGTTGTTTTCCCCACGCCCGCCGGTCCGTAGATCAACACCCTGGGGGGCTGCATGGTTCCGCCTTTGGTAATTTTGGATAAATTCATGCTGCGTTTTCCTCCATTAAAAATTCAGCCATTTCGATGTTTAGTCGATCGATTTCGTCTGTCATATAAGACAGCACGTTTGGATACAAAACGCAGTGGTGGCAATCAACAACAAAAACCCCGAACGCCTCTCCTCCGCGACCTTCCTGGTCATCAGTAGTAAAAAGGATTAATCCGCCGTCGCCGTCCATATAAAAAACCGCCGCGCCGTGTTCGCTTTCGCCTGGTTCGACGGTATATACCTGCTCCTTAAATGAGGTAATCGCCTGGGCCATATCGCTAAAACTCTTGAATTTAAATTTTCCGTACCTTTCAAAAAACTGAGAAATGTCCATTTATAAAGTCTCCCTAATGAGTCCACAAAAAAGTTCCAACGATATTTCGCAGGAACGTCGAAAATCTTCTGGTTCGTATATGTCCGTCGGATATGCCACCAGGACGCGCCAGGGCGCCCTGTCAGCGCGAAAACACACCGCTGGCTGTTTCCCTACCCGTCGCGCCTGTTCGACCGCCTGGCGCCAGAACTGGGCTTTTTCAGCGTTTCCGATGTTGGCGTATCGCTTGCACTCGATCGCCCAGTAATCCAGGCCGATCAGATCGTGACCGCCACCGAATGACTGCGCCAGGTTGCGTTCCAGGCGAATCCCGGTTTCGTCCTCGATCGCGCGGATCAATTCGCGCTCGCCACTGGCGCCCTTGTTTCTGCTACTCGCCCCCATCGTCCACCCGATTCAATGCGATCTGTGGGACAAAATAGGCCGGACGACCACCCGCCGGGTCACGCCAGAACGACGGATTCTTCCCGTCCCGACCATAAACCCAGCCGCGAACGTGATATTCGCCCTGGCTGCCTGTTACCAGGTAAAAGCGCCGGTCATCGTGATCGTGTGGGTGCAGGATCAAATGCCCATCCTCGCGCCAGGTGGTTCGCACGTCGACATCGCCGACATCGGGCTGGCCATGCCCGCCAGCAGTCCAAAAAACATCCAGCATTTTCGCGACCGCCATTTCACCCAGGGCGCCTTCGATGGCGATCTGCCATCCGTCCTTTTGGCTTTTCGCGCCGTGATAGTCCTGGGCGCCACGCCTCATTGCTTCCAGCTGCCGAATGATCCCCTGCAGCGCGCCGGTCAGCATTTCGTCGTTATTCAGGTTCAGCATCATATCGGGCTGCCTTCTTTTCCTTGAGTTTCTTCCATTCCCTGCGCTGTTTCTCGCGCCGATAGGCCGCTGGCAGCATCACCGCCACCCCCAGGCAGAACGATCCCCACAATGGCGACAGAACCCACCACCAGGACCAGGCCAGGAATCCGGCCAGCTTCAGGCCGATGAACATCAGCAACAGATTGTCGACCAGCCGCCCCATGCGCTCACTCTGCCCGTTCACGAATCAAAACCTCCGCCTGGATTCTTCGAACCTCGGGGATTTCCCCTTTCCGCCGCCAGATGTAGATCGTTTGCCTGGTGACACCCAGGGCGCGCGCAGTCTGCGCGACACCTCCGAACGTCTTGATAATTTCTTCCAATGTCATGTCGTCATCCTTTTCATTTGACACCGACACCGTAACGCCTTAACTTTGGCCGTGTCAAATCTTTTTACACATGAAAGGGGAACGAAAAATGGTTGGTAAATTATCAGACGACACAAAAATGAGCGGTTCACGCATCCCGGTCCTGTATTGCTGGAATCACGGAATACCACATCCCTGGTCAACGCCGAACGATGAACTGCGAAAATCAATCGCCGCGAAACGTGGGGAATGGGAAGATTTCGACATCGGCGAACCTGGCATCGTCGGGAACCTTCTGGAACCTGCCCTGGTCGAGAATGCCTGTGAACATTTAGGGCTGCCGGAACCGGAACTGACACCGCCGGTTTTTAAACTCGACCATTTCGAAACCAGCTGCGACGGTTTGGTCCAGGTCGAACCCGCCGTGACGGTTCGCAGTGCTGGCATCGTCCGGGTGCATGGCGACGAAATCGTCCTGGCCGGTCCGGTGCCGATCGAATGCAAGGTCACGACCGCGCCGCCAACGGATGACATTCCACTGTATCGCGGACCGATCCAGCTGCAGGCGCAAATGATGGCGACCGGCGCCAGTGCTGGGATCATCGTCACCCTTCACCGGGGCATTGAACGCCGGATCGATGTCATCCCAGCGAACCCGCTGATCCAGGCCGAAATCGACATGATTTGCTTGAACTTCCTGGACCGGGTTCGGAACGAATCCTGGTTCCCGCCGGTCAACGTCGACGATGCTGTGATCCCACCCGCTGCCCAGGACAAAAAGACCGTCGAAATCGACGATCGCGCCGACGACCTGGCCGCCCTGGAGCGCCTCCGGGACGAACGGAAAAACCTGGACGATGATATCGCCGCCCTGGAAGTTCGCATCATGGACGCCCTGGGGGACGCTCAGGTGGGTACGGCAGGGCCGTATACCGTCGAATGGCCGGTGCGCCACTATAAAGAACAGCCAGAGAAGATTTCACCCGCGAAACCCGCCCGCACCATCCGCTTGAAAACGCTGAAAATCAGGAGTATGGTCTAAGTCGACCCCACCCCTTTGGGTCACTCCTAAGAGTCTGCGCCCCCTTCTGGGGGCGTTTTTTATTCTTCCTCATCGCTGCCTTCTTCTTCTTCGCCGTCCTCGATTTCGAATTCGATTTCTTCTTCTTCCTCGTATTCCGCCTGGATTATCAGTTCCAGGATTTCCAGGGGCGATTTGTTGATCGACACACCCTCGGGGAATAACCCGCAATAGATCAATGAGTGACCCTTCGAACCGCGTTCAGGCGCGACCGCCAGGATTTCGCTGGACCGAATGAATAGCGGTCCCAATGGGGTGTCGAGTTTAATCATCATCGGACCACCGGTTTCCTTTGCTTGAGTTTTCCCTGGCCGTCATTATCTGCATATTCCACGGGACGTGTAACCCACAAACGTCTGGATGGATCAGGGGGATGATGTGGTCGACCGAATACTGGTCGCCGGTTTCGGTGGTGATCGCCCGCGCCTGGTCGTAGAACTGGGCAATTTGCGCCTGGACTAGATCGTTACCCTTGCAAATGTCCGCTTCGGACATCCGCCGTTTTCGGTAGGAACTCTGCTTTCGGACGTTTCGCCGATGACTGGGCCGGGCGTACCGCTGCCGGTTTAGTCGCTCCGCGTTCTGGTGGTAGTGTTCGCGCCAGTAATCCTTCCGGGTGCCGCGTTTCTGGTCATACGCGCGATAGCGTTCGCGCATCACTTCCGGGTCCATCGCCATCCGGTCGCATTGTGAGCAAATGACGCACTGTTTGTTCGCCGTGAATCGTGGCGCCAGGTGGCCATACTTGCAGGGCTTGCCGGTAAAAAAATACCTGGCACCGTATGATTTAGCTTCGGGCGCCCTGGTGAACATTGCTAGACCGGGGGTTTATCAGTTCGCATCGCTTCGGATAATCGCTTCGCGCGATCCCCGACCTGTTCCGCCCAGTGTGACCGCAGCATTTCGTCCGCTGCCTGGTCCCATTCCTGGGCGCGAATGTGTGCGATGGTTTGTTTGAAATTCAACAGGCCGAACGTCCCCAGGTTGAACGCCATATTCGCGATAACCATTTGCCGGGTGTCGGATAGTTCGCGCCATTCTGGGAACTGGTCGTCCAGCTCGCGCATGATGGCGATGATGTCGTTTTCCAGCATGAACTGGGCTTCCGCCCTGGTGATCCCGCGATCCTCCAGGTTCCGCCCGATGCCGATCGTCAGTTTGTTCGCTGTGCAATAGTAGGGCTTTAATCTACACCCTTCGTCCAGTTCTAACCATCGGGTTAGAACCTTGAAATCTACACTCACCGCTTCCCCCAGCCATGCCCGTCATTTTTTCATAGTTTCGGCGATCTTCTCTCCGGACCTACCCAAAATATACCCGCCGATTCCTATGGAAATGAGATTGTAGAGCGCATCGTAATCCTCCTGGGAAAGACCTTCAGCAGAAAATCCCAACCACCTAGCGACCACTAAAGCAAGAAACGTCAACATGGTGATTGGTCGCCAGTTAGCAGTCAGCCAGTGTTTGCTGGATGCCTCTGCATGGATGATCTTGCCTTTGGCGTCGATAAGTTCTTTTTCGTAATCGAACACCCGCTGCATGGCCGCCGCTTGCACATCGAGCAAGTGACCTTTTGCCTTCAGCTTTTCTTCCTCGGACGTGTGCAGTTCGTCGACCAGTTCCGCCGCTGGTTTAAATATGCCCGCGATTAACTCGACGACGCCCACGGGTTAGTCCTCGTATTGGCTGCCGTATAGGATGCGCTGAACCGTCCGGGTTTCATATATTCGGATGGCGGTCCAGATAATAGTAAACAGCGCCGCCAGGGGCGGCAGAATGGCGCCGATGGTTCCCAGCATGGTCGCAATACTCGCAAAGTCGATGATGTTTTTGGTAGCTTCGTCCATGTCGGAAAACTGCCTTGATGGTTTTGCGGATTGTACCATTTCGAAAAACCTATGCCATGTCAAAACGCTTGACGTCTGCTTCGGCGATTAACCGACGCGCGCGCACTAGGTCGTTGTAATAGGCTGCCTGGCAGTGATTAGGCATCCAGGGCTTGAACAGCCAGTCGATGACGATTCGCAGCTCCTTCCAGCCGCGATCCCTTCGCTGTCGCCAGGCGCGACCGGATAGCGATTCGTTCGGATTCTCCCCCAGGAAAAACGCGACATTCAGGAATTGAGAAATCGCATCACCCACGCGCACCACATAATTGAAGAAACGATGAACAGCAAGGGTATACATAACCCGATAATTCCGCATATCAATCCCCACTCAATCGCGCGTGAAATCATTCGGCTGGTGCCGGTTCTTCTGCCGCCGCAGCCGCTTCCCGTGCTGCGACGTATTCGTCGCGTTCGGTCGCCAGGTGCAAATAAAGACTATACAGTGCCGCATAAACGTCCGCGTATGTCATAGTCGCGCCGTCAATCGGTTCGCCGGTTCCAGGGTTCAATACCTGAAATTCTGTGTTTGCGTTTTCTGGGGTAAAAGCCGATGAAACCTCCCCGAAAGGATTTCGGATAATTTCGCCATCCTCCAGGTTTATCACCTTTTCCTCATAGAACGAAATAGATTTGTTCGACTCCCCATTCCTTACTGCCACGGAATTGGCGCGAATATATGACGCCCCCGCCAGGGTTGTTTCTTTGTAGTTTGCCATTAGTTTACTCCCTGCAATTCAGCGACTTGCGCCTGTAGTGTTTCGATCATTGCTTGTTGCTCTTGGATGGCTTTGACCAAGGACGGAACCATGTCGCCCATCTTTAAGCCCTTCTTGGTGACACCCTCGCTGTACTCGTAATCATGCACAAGCTCTGGCATAACTTCCTCGACCTCTTGAGCAATGAAGCCCATGATGTCGTCACCGTCACCGTTAATCCAATCAAAGCGTCGAGGCTGTAACGCAAGGATTGTGTCTAGTCCTTTGTCTAGGTCACGGACGTTTTCCTTTAGAGTTGCGTCAGAGATGGCCGTGATGCTTGTGGACGTGGCGAATATATTTCCGTTGTAGGTAACATAAAACCTGTAGGCTGCCGCGCCCGTGTCATAAAGCGTATAGCCGGTGTCTCCAGATCCTCCATCTCCAACGACCGCTAAGCACCACTGAAGATTTGTTCCAGAGTTTTGCGCCACCTTCAGACCGTCATCTGCCGACCTAGAACTATTATCAGTACCGACTAAGAAGGCACCATCTGCTCGCAAGGTCATTGCGTTATCACTTGAACCGGCC
>Ga0181573_10004173_pt1 | contig 12392 bp, 8 predicted proteins | sample 101ome_25_FD_148643 | JGI IMG/M metagenome (GOLD analysis project Ga0181573, IMG submission 148643) | Coastal salt marsh microbial communities from the Groves Creek Marsh, Skidaway Island, Georgia - 101409BT metaG (spades assembly) | ecosystem: Environmental > Aquatic > Marine > Intertidal zone...
TCTCCGGTGCGCCTCTCCTTAGCGGATTAAGGCTTCTTCCCGTGCACCTCCACCTTCCTCACGCGCTGGCACGTCCCGTCCAGCGTCACCGTCTCCCGTCCCACGCCCCACTGACTCTCATCGTCGCACCGCCGCTCAAAGTCAAAAGTCACGAGGAAGTGTCCGCCCTTGGACTCGACCTTGACATTTCTCCAGGTGTAACGCAACCCCGGGTGCGCTTCGATCCAAGCCCGCAGCGCGTTCCTCACGTTCTCCTTCCCCACGGCGCCGTACGCGCTCGCCGGCCCGCGGATATCGTCGTCGTCCACCAGCATCGCCGCGCATCCGTCGGCGTCGCGTTCGTTCCGGCGTTGAACAAAGATCTCCATGATGCGGGCCGCCTGGCCCAGCGAAGGGACCACGCTCTCCGATACCGCCTGGGGTCCACCCCTCGGCACGAAGGCGGCGGGTGATCTGGGCCCGACCGGCGGCGAGGACGGCGTGGGGGCCACGCGGTTACCACGCGGGCTGGCCTTCGGGGACCGATTGAGGCGGTAGGCGTGCATGAGGGGTGTGCGGTCCCGGGTTCGACCGGTTGGGTAGGCGAGCAATTTGCGCTTTTTCCAGTCAGTCCGAGTCATGGCACGGGGAGGAAAGGTGCTCGGCCGACGGCATCGCGCTGGACGTCGTCCGCGGGTGGCCCGAACGCGCTACAGCCTAAACGCTAAGTCCTATGCGCCGCATCGTCCTCACGCGTGCACGCGGGTCACCTTCGGGCCGAGCTCCGTGAGCCGGAACCTCGCGTCCACCCGCCTCGGCGCCGCCGAACCGTTCGTCGCCGTCGTCGCCATGCGCCCCGTGCGATGCTCCGCGGACACGCGTCCGTGGACGTCCGCCGCGTGCCCCGTGGTGAGCGCGCGGCAGCTCACGACGACGTCCGCGCGGCGACGCGCGGCGTCGAGCCACCCGCGCCCGTCCGTGGGGCACGCGTCCCTGTGTGCGAGCGCCACGATCGCGGTGGATCCGCGACGGAGCGACGACACGGACGCGAGGAGCGACGGCACCGCGCGGTCGGCGTCCGCGGCGGTGGGTTCGCCATCCGCGAGCGCGTTGAGGGAATCGAACACCACCACCACCGCGCCAGCTGTGTCGTCGTCGTCGTCGTCGTCGTCGTCGTGGTCGCCGCCCAGCGCGCGCGCTATGTCGCGGAACAGGTCCCGCGCGCCGTCGAGCCCGCTCGCGTCCGCGCGTCGCGTGTGCGCCTCGACTCCGCCCGTCATCTTCGCCCGACTCGGTCCCGACGCCCGCCCCGGGTTGGCGCACCACGCGAAGGGCGTCGTGAGCGCGTCGACGACCGCCAGCGCCCCGCTCGAGACGTCCGCGCGGAGGTTGCGTCCCAACTTGCCCATCACCCGCGCGTGATGCGCGAAGTCCTGCTCCGCGCACACGAGGCAGACGCGCGGCGACGCGCGACGATGCCCGCCGCCGCCCTCCTCGACGCCCCCGTCGTGTGGATCTTCGTCGCGACGCCCGAGCGCGCGCGCGAGCAGGTGCGCGAGGACGAAGCCGCCGCCCGCGGCGATCTCGTCCTCGACGAGCGCGTGGACGCCGCGGGGTAGCGGGCCCGCGCGTATGCCGAGCGCCTCGTCCATCGTGGCCTCGCGGTCCATCGCGACCGGAATGAATGCGCAGTTGATGGTTGAACAACTCGCCACTATCACACTAACTTTTACCGCCGCGCTACGTATAAGCGCGATGCCCGCCGCCCCTACTTACCCTCGCGCGTGCCGCACGCACCCTATCGCCGGCTCCCGAAAGCTCCGACTCCGGTGCGTGCTCATCGCCCTCGTGTTCGCCCCAGCCTCGCCGTTCTTCTCCCGCAGCGTCGAGTGCTCGCACCCGTGTTGAAACAGCGGCGGGTTGGCGAAGCGAATCACGTGCGCCCTGGGCGGAGCTCCGACTGCTCCGTCGTCGGGCTCGTCTCCGTCGTCCACTTGTCCGGCGCTTATGTCCCGAACGAGCCAATCCGGGGGCGCGTCGCCGAGCCGGTCCAGCATCAGCTCCGCGAACCTCGTCGCCATCCCCGGGCAGAAGAGCATCGCCTGGGTGTTGGCCGCGAACCGTCCTCGTTCGCCGTCGTTGACCCGCGTCACACCCTCCGCGTACAGGACGAATACGTCAAACTCGCACGCGCGGCCGTCGTCCGTCGGGTGGGCGTACGGCGCGATGAGTCGCCGGAGCTTCGCCTCCCAGCGTTTGGTCGGGACGACGTCGTCCTCGAGGAAGAGCGTCATGGGTTTGGTCGGGACGACGTCGTCCTCGAGGAAGAGCGCCGCCGCCGTGTCCACCGTCTCTTTCCAGTACCACTCGAAGCGGCTTCGCGAGTCGCCCGGTATGCGCTTGACGAAATCGCGCTCGGACGGGACGAGGGGCGCGCCCACGCGGCCACGGTGGGTGACGCATCTCGTCATCGGCGCGCCGTCGGCCTCGAGGAGACCGCACAGCCGTTGATCCGAGGTGGACACGACGACTTCGGGCGGCGGTGAGCTCTCCGATTCGGCGGCGAGCGCGGGGAGGAGTGCCTTCGCGAGATGCTCGCGGCGCGTGGGCGTCGCGGCGATGACCACGCGTACGCGCCCCGCGAAGGCGCTCCTCGGCAATCCCACGTGCCCCGTCCTTCGTTCGCGCCGACGCTCGTGATGCCCCTTCTTCGTTTCGTCGTCGTCGTCGTCGTCGTCCGAGCCCGGGGGTTGATGAGACGCGGAACGACTCGTCGTCGTCGGGGGCGCCAGCTGTGCGCCGGGGTCCTCGATAGTCGTTCCGCGCGATCGTCGTTCTGTATACTCGCGCACGGCCTCGTCCATCCTCGCGAGAACCTTCGGATCGCCCCCGCCCGCGTTCTCGCGCGCGGCGACCGTCCATTCCCCCCCAGCCCCGCTCCCCGCCCTCCTCCCCCCCGCCATCCACCCGCCCTCGCGCACCCACACCCTCCTGTGAGGGTCGAACTCCATCCCGTCCAGGTCCCCTCGCATCGCCGCCTCGAAGCCGGAGTGGCCCAGCCAGTGGTTCAACACGTCCGTCGGGTCCGGGGGCGCCTCCCACTCGCCGTGAAAGTCCGGCCCGCCCGCGACGTGCGTCGCCGGACCTCGCTCCGCCAGGAACTCCTCCCACCGCGGCAAGATGGGCGGTCCGGCCATGGCGTCGCGGAACCCTCGGTGTCCGAGCCAGTGGTCGAGCCTCCGCGCGGCGTCTGGGTCGCACGTCGGGTAGCAATCGCCGCTCGAGTCCGTCGCGATCGCACCGTCGGGTCCGCCGCCGTCGTCGTCGCCGTCGAACGGTCCCACCCGGCGGGGCCTGGGATTGGCACCATTCGCACCGCCGATCCGCGCCTCGCCGTCTCGCGACGCCCAGCCCGGGTGCGCCTCGTCGAAGCTCCTCCCGTGCCTGCGCTCCACGCCCTCCAGCACGCGCGTGAACGCGATCACGCACACCAGCGTCCACGCGCACGCGAGCGCGATCAGCCCGCCGGCCGTCGCCGCGCCGAGCTTCATGACGAGCGCGATCCGCACTGTGGCAACCCTGCCGTGGGAACACCGCCTGACGGTGTTGAAATATCGCTGCGCAGTCCGGGGCGCGCGCGGGGGACGTTGGGCGATGTGCCGGATCTGCCGCGCGCGGGGGCTCCATCGACGCGGGGACCTCGCGGTGGTCACGCGCACCGACGTCCGCCCGCCGCCGCCGCCGCCGCCGCCGCCGCCGCCCGCGACGCGCGGACCCGAAGGAGCGCCGGAGCGAGCGCGGTCGCGCGTCGGCGGTGCCGAGGATGCGGGCGACGCGAGGATGAGAGGCGCGATCCTCGACGCCACTGAAAAGAGCGCCGAAGAACGCGGCCGAGGAACGTACGACGCCGACGACAGCCCCGACGAGGACGCGTGGCATCGCGTGGTCGTCGGCGCGGGGGTCGCCGGGGTGTGCTGCGCCGAGGAACTCGCGCGCCTGCGACCGAGCGATCGCGTCACCCTCGTCGCCGCCGACGACGCGCTCAAGGCGGTGACCAACGTCGAGCGCGTGACGCGCAACCTGGAGACGTTCGACGTGCAGAACAGGCCGCACAGCGCGCTGGCGTACCCGAACCTCGCCGTCGTGCGCGGCGTCGTGGAGGCGTGCGATCCGGGCGCGTCCACGCTCGTCGTGCGTCCATTCATCAATTCGACCATTCAATCCAACGCGACGGAGACGATTGCGTACGACCAGCTGTGCGTCTGCGTCGGGGCGGAGCCGAGACGCGCGCTCGACCCGTGCGATCGATCCGCGGACCCGCACGGCGTGTACGACGAGGTGGCGGTGGCGGTGAGGGACACGGAGAGCGTCGAGGATCTTCGCGAAAGGTTGGGCGACGCGAATACCGTCCTTCTCGTCGGCGACGGGGGCATCGCGATGGAGCTGGTGCACGCGCTGTGCTGGGACGACGAAGAGGGGGGGGGTGCCGAGGGGGGTGCCGAGAAGGGTGCCGAGTGGGACGACGACGCGCCCACGCTGGTGTGGCTGTGCAGGCATCCGGCGATTGGCGACGCGTTCTTCGACCGCGACGCGGCGGAGTTTCTCGCCGACGCGGTTCGATCGAGGACGACGGCGGCGGGTGCGCCGAGTGGGGTGCCGAGTGGGGTGCCGAGTGGGGTGCCGACGACGCCGGACGACGACGACGACGCGAACGACGGCGAACACAAGCGGCGGAGGGTGCTCAACCTCGACGCCGGCTCTCGCGGGGGCGCCGCGGGTCCCGACTGGACCCGGCGCCTGGATCGGAACCCCGGATCGAAAAGTCGCAAAAGGTTCAGGCTCCTCGTGCGCACGGACGCGTCGCTGACGCGCGTGGAGCGGGCGAGCGGCGCGGACGACTCTTCCAGGCCCAACGGGGGCGCCTACCTCGCGGTGCTTCGCGACGGTGAGCGGATCGAGATGGACGTGTTGGTCTCCGCCGTGGGCGTCGATCCGGGCCCGAGGATCGCGTGGCTCCCCGAGGGTTCGTTTCCCAGGGGCGCCGACGGAGGCGTCGCCGTCGACCGCGCGTTTCGGACGATGGGACCCCACGCCGACGTCGTATACGCCGCTGGGGACTGCGCCAGCTGCGAACTCCGCGAGGGGCGTTCCCTCGGAGGAGGAGTCGGCGGAAAGATCGATCCCGGCGGCGCGATTGTCCCGTGGTTCCAGATGCGTCTCTGGTCGCAGGCTCGAACGTCCGGAACGTACGTCGCGAGGGTCATGTGCGGGGAGTGCGACGACGACGCGTGGGGTTTCAACTACGAGCTCTTCGTGCACAGCACCAGGTTCTTCGGCATGCGATGCGTGTTTCTGGGGCTGTACAACGGGCAGGGTTTAGGGGACGATTTGGACGAAAAAGACGTGACGACGTACTCGAGGAGGGGCGACGATTCGTTCGCGCGGGTGCTGCTGGTTCGCGGCGTGATGCGAGGGGCGGTGCTGATAGGGGACGTCGAAAGCGCGGAGACGTTCGAGAACCTGATACTGGACGGGATCGACCTTTCGAGGTTCGGGCCGGAGCTGTTGGATCCCGAGGTGGACATAGACGACTACTTCGACTGAGTGTGAATTTTTGTTGGCTCTCATCCACGTTAAAAAGTGTGGTGCTATAACGTTGCTAAGCTCGAAAGAATGAAGTACAGGCAGGTATTAAATCGCGGCGGCGCGCGCCGTCGCGGGCGACTAAGTTCTAATCGTTTTTGACATCGCGGACGATGGACGATTTAGAGCTTGTCGGCGGCGAAGACCGCGGCGCGCTCGGCAGCCTCGAAAGCCTTGGCGCAGGCAGCCTCGTCGGGGGCACCGGCGCACTGCTTCTCGAGGGCGAGGAGGGCACCCTCCTTGCCCATCTCGAGGACCTCATCGGCGGGGATGAGGTTGAGGCCGTTGACGAGCTCCTGGGCGACCATGCCGGAGATGGCGACCATCGCGACGCGGCCGTTGTTGATCTCCTTGAGCTTCATGTCGTTGAGCCAGGCGGCATCCTTGCCCTTGGAGAGGCCGAGGGGGTCGAACTGGTAGTCACCGGGGGTGTAGTCGGTCTTGAGGAGGAAGAGCTTGTCGGCATCGAAGGGGTTCTGCCACGCGTACTGGACGCGGGAGGCCTCGATGGTGAAGATGGAGGCGCCGAGGAGACCCCAGAAGAGGCCGGGGACCTGCTGGAAGTGGTTGATGGCGGGGCCGGTGACCTGGGAGTCGAAGAGGAAGGAGGAGCCCTCGACCTGCTCGCCGACGAGGAAGCCGAGCGCGGCGAGCATGGAAATGCGGCCGTGGGTGATCTCGACGTCAGCGTAGCGCTGGGCCTCGCGGGCGTCGATGCCGTTGAAGAAGCCGAAGGCGTCGACACCCTCGGGGAAGGGGGCGCAGCCAGCGACGGCGCCAGACTTGACAGCCTCCTTGATGTCGGCGTACTTCTTGCCGGGCTGGATCTTGATGTTGCCGGTGGTCGCAGCCTTGGCGACAACGTTGAGAGCGCAGATGCAGGCCATGTTGTTAGAGTGTGTGTTTGGGGGGAAGGTGGAGGATGTGCGTGTGAAGAGTGGCGAGTCGAAGCGCGTGAAAAGACATTTACGCAAAAAAAGGGACGAAACGGCGTGAATTCCGCGGCCGACGTTGAAAGTTTGATCCTCAGGTACTGGCTCAGAGCAATTTATCTCCAATGGCCCATTCTGATTGGACCACCTGGCAAATTAGGCGACGTGGTCGTCCCTCGAAACGTTATTTTTCGGAATTCTGAGAACCTTTTGTGCTTTTGTCCAGCTGCGTCTCAGTCATTCGTTTAACTCCGGTGACATATTGGCCTATGAGAACGCGGGAACGGCGCACGTGTGAAACGTCGTTCTCACGTTCGTTTTTTTCGCGATGAAAAACGTGTGCGACGGCGAGGTTTCAGCATCGGTGAAAGGGTCCTGCTGAAAGTTCCTCGCCGCGAAAGGGCCGCGGATGGGAAATAAAATTGCGGAAATATCCCAAAAAAGCCACAGCGGCCGCGGTCAGGCACGACCGTCGATGTGCCGAGAGTGGCGGATCTGTGACCACGTCCGCTTTTCCGGTGCGCCAGGTGGTAACGTTAAATTATCGCGGCGGGCGCCTCTCACACGGCTTCCACTGCGCTCTGACTAAAAAAACGACTACAACCTTTTGAAGGTACAGGCGACGACCCTCGACTCTTCCGCCACCCTCTTCCCCGTCCCCCGCCCCGACGTCCCGCCGCGAACCACCACGATGAGATGACCTCCACGATGAGACCTCCTCTCCTCTCAGTGCGGCTTCGGCACGAACCCGTCGACGGCGAAGTTCCGCGTCGCCTTGGGCAGCGACAGCGTCATGCCGTCGAGCTCCTTCGCGGCGATGACCTGGCACCCCAGCCGCGACGTCTCCGTCAGCCCGAACGCGAGGTCGAGCATGTCGTTCTCGTCGTCGTCGGGCTCGGGTAGCGCGTCGTACACCGCCTGATCGTTGATGATGACGTGGCAAGTGGAACAGGCCAGCGAGCCCTCGCACGCCCCCTCCAGTTCTATGTCGTTCTTGTGCGCCACTTCCAGCATGGACTGGCCGACGGGCGCGCTGACGACCGTCTTCGTGCCGTCCTTCTCGATGAACGTGACGGTGATCTTCTCCGCGTGCGGATCGTCCTTTCCGCCGCCGTGCGCGGTCACGGGGGACGCGGCGGCGAGCCCTCGCGCCGCGAACGTCCGCGTCGATCCGACGGACGCGCGCGAGGAGGACGCGACTCCCCCGCGCGCGAATCGCGGGTTCGTCGCGGCCGCGAGATCGGACGCGCAGCGCGTCGTCATCGAATCGATCGCGGTGGGGCGGCAGGCGGCGGCCATCGCCAGCCTCGCCGCGTGCGCGGTCGCGCGGCGAGCGCACGTCATCGAACCAAACCCTCGGATTGTGCCGCGTCGCCGGTCGGGTGCCTTCAAGACAAAAAAATGGTCGGTTGCACAAAAAACTCGGTTTGGTCGGACACCCTTTCTCGAGATACTCTGCTCGTCTGCTCCCCGCCCGGCTGCCCAATTCTCGCAGAGCCGCCCCGCCCGGAGGTGTGTCAACGAACGCCCCGCCGGAACACGATGGCGACCGCACACGTGGTCACGACGTCTCTGTCGGCTCTATTGAAGGACGCGGAGGTGCTGCAGAATGTGCGTCCGCTCCCCGTTACTACCCCCGCGAACACCCCCCGCCCCCGACGCGAGTAACAATTCCGGATCAACATCGTCGTGTTCGATTTTTCGCGCGGTCCGGACGACGCCCTGACCCTCCCCGTCTTCCCCCCGTCTCCCCCGCGCGACGCGCAGGCGATCGGCAGCGAGACCGCGGCGCTCAACGTCAGCCTCGCGCAGGCGCGCCAGATCCTCGCGCCCGACGACCCGCCGTTCGAGAACCCCGAGCTGGATCGGCTCATGAAGGAGGCCGCCGCGCGCGAGAAGGAGCGGCGCAACTCGGGGGGGTTCGACGGCAGGCAGCGCAGGACCTCGAACGAGAAGGCCCCACCACCCGCCGAGATCACCAAGGCATCGTCCCTCAAAGTCTCCGCCGGCAAGGCCGCCTTCGGCGCGGAGTCCCTCCGGGAGGCGTTTAACCGCTACGACGTCGACAACAGCGGCTACCTCGACTTTGGCGAGGTCTCCGTCGCGCTCGCCGACATGGGCTGCCTCGAGGGCGTCCTCGCGTCCAAGGCTGGCGAACTCTTCGACGACTTCGACGTCGACGGCGACGGGCAGGTGGACTTCGACGAGTTCGAGGAGCTCGCGCAGAAGGTGAAGGAGCTCAAGGGCAGCGTCAATCAGCGACCCGCGCCCGAGGTCCCCGCGGGCTTCGCCGAATCCGCCGCCGCTCTGGCTCTTCGAAGATCCTTCGAGGCGTTCGCCGGGTACGGTTCGGGGGGCAACGCCGGCGACGGCGCGGACGCGGTGACGGGGCGGGACTGGGCCAAGCTGGTGAGGGACTGCGGCCTCATCGGCGGGTCCGTCAACAAGGCTTCGTGCGACATCATCTTCGCCAGAGCCACGGGGCGTAACTCCCGAACGCTGCGGTGGGAGGACGGAACCTTCCTCCAGGCGTGCGCGCACATCGCCGCGGAGCACCGCGTGACGTTCGGACAGGTGGCGTCCCGCATCTCCCAGTGCGCGCCGCAGGCGACCAACGCGGTGAGCTCCGCGGGCGCCGCCGCCGGCGCCGAGGAACGCGCCGCCGCCAACGCCGCTCGCGTCGCCGCCGAGTCCGCCAACGGACAAATCCCGGGCCCGGAGGCGACGTCCCCGGGGGCGCTCAGGTCCATATTCGGCCAGTACCTCGCGCAACAGGGAGGCGCGCAAGCGCTCGCGCCCGTCGACGCGCTGCACGCGTACGCGGATCTGGGTTTGCTTCGGTGCGTGGCGCTCGACGCGGCGCAATCCGCGGTGACGGCGGCGGTGGCGGCGTCGGAGGGTACCCCGGAGGCGAACGCGACGAAGACCGCGGCGAAGACCGGGGGTGGCTCCGACATAGGGATGCCGCTCGTCTCCCCCGCGCCGTTCGCCGCGTGCGCCAAGAAGCTCGCGGCGCTCCAGTCGAGGAGCACGTACAAGGCGCCGGACGTCGTGGAGCTCATCGGCGAGGACAGGCGGAGGATGCTCGCGAGCTTCGAGGCGTTCGGGGGAAGCAAGCACGGGATGCGGCCGGAATCGTTCGAGGCGACGGTGCGCGCGTGCGGGCTGATCGGCGCCAAGGTGACCGAGGGCACCGCCGCGGTCATCTTCGCCAAGTGCAAGCACCTCGCGGGGGGCAAGAGCGCGGCGCCCAAGGTGATGACGTTTGAAGGTTTCGCGCAGGCGATGGCGCACGTCGCGTCGGAGTACTCCGTCAAGTTCGAGGTTGTCAAGGACAGGGTGTTCAAGTGCACGCCGCGAACGGAGGCGCAGAAAGCGGCGGAGACTGCGGAGAAGGCCCGGAAGGAAGCCGCGAAAAAGGCCAGGGAGGTGGCGGAGGCGGAGGCTCCGGTTCGAAAACCGTGGGAGAGCAAGAAGAACAACGACAGGGCCGAGGCGGAGGCCAGGGCGGCGGAGGCGGCGGCGGAGGCGGCGGAGGCTGCGGCGAAGGCTGCCAAGGACGCCCAAGCTCAAGCCGACAGTCCCGTGCAGGCGCCGCTGCCGAACCCGTGCGACGTCCCCGGAGAGGCGTACGCCGACGCCGAGCTCATCGCCGCGTACGAGGCGTTCGCCACGCACGTCGAAGTTTCCGGAACGATGAGCGTCGACGCGGCGGGCTGGAACAAGATCGTGCGCGCGTGCGGGCTCGTCGGCGGCGCGCTCACGGATGCGGTCGCGACGCGAATCTTCGACGAGAGCGGCGCGAAAACGCGCCCCTCGGGGCGCATGCACTTCGCCGAGTGGGTCGACGCGCTGGCCCTCGTGGGCGGGACCCACGGGGTGATGTTCAAGGTTGTCGAGGCGAGGGTCAAGTCGGTGGCGGAGAAGCAGAAGGCGGCGGGGACGGCGTCGAGACCGATCCAGGTGGCGGAGGCCGAGGCGGCGCCGGCGCAGGCGACCGCGGCGCCGGCGCAGGCGGCGGGCGCGGCGGCGGGCGCGGCGGCGACGGATGCCGGGGCGACGAAGAAGAAGAAGAAGAAGGGGATGTTCGGCTCGAAGTGAGCGCCGCGAGGATCGGTCCTCACGCGGACCAACACGACGAACGAACGAATGGGTTAATGAAAAATAATCTTGACGGGTTTCCTATCGATCGTCCCGCCGCGGGTCATCCCCGCACGCGTCGTCCGCATCTTCCGATTCGCCGAGGGCGTCCTCCACGCTTCGCTTGACGCTCTCCCTGGCGACCTGCGCCTTGGCGTGCTCGATCATCTGCTCGATCTGAGCCCTCGCCGTCGGGTTACCGTCGCCGTCCCACATGCCCTTGGCGTCGCACTCGGCCAAGAACCCGCTCAGCTCCTCAACCGCCTCGGCGTGGCGCTGCATGAGGAAGAGGCAGATGCCGCCGTCTCGCCTGTTGAAGAGCGCCACCTTCTCGTCGGGCGCGCAGTGCGCCTGATACGCCACGATCTGCAGCGCGGCGGCGAAATCGTCGTTGTTGAAGTAAATCTGCTTGAGGTTCGTCAGCATCCTGGTCAGGAACGCCCTCGGCTTCATCGAGTTATCCGCGAAGAAGCTTCGGTCGATGGTGAGCTTGTCCGCCTCGCCCATGGTGTAAAACTTCTTGAGCATGTCCTCGACGTCCTCGACGAACTTCAGCTCACCGTCGTTGAAGCAGTCCACGAGAACCTCCATGTCCTCGACCACTGGCCGGATCATGAAGTGCGCCGGCAGGTTGACCCCGACCATCGGCACCCCGACCCGCCTCGCCAGCTCCATGTACACCAGCGACAGGGTTATGGGTATCCCCGTTCGCCGCGCGAGCACCTCGTCCAAGCACGAGTTGCGCGGGTCGTAAAAATCCTCCTGGTTCCCCTCGAACCCCAACTCGCTGAACATGTACCGGCTGATCGCCTTGAGCGTGCGCAGCGGGAACCTTCGTTCCAAAGGCGGCAGCGTCGCCTCCAGGTCCGCCGCCAGCGCGTCCAGCTCCTCGACGGCGTCCGTCACGCGAGATTCGTCCGGTCGCCTGTGCATGGCGACGTAGCCGGCGGCTCGCGCGAGGTCGATCTCCTCGTCTGGCTTGGACATCTCCTCGCGGAACAGCGTCTCGCCCCTCCTCTGCGCGGCGAGCGCCGCGAAGAGGTCGTCGAGCTCGGCGATCACCTCGGCGTTTTCGTCGTTCGCGGCGTCGAGCTCCTCCGTCTCGTCGGCGGCTCCTGCGACGACGGGAAGGAGGGCGGTGGCGGGCGTCGGTTCAGCGTGAGACGCGCGGGGGAAGGTTGGGATCGGGACGGGCGGGTGAACGCGCGCGTGTGTCGTGCATCGCGGGGCGGGTGCGTGGTTTCCCCGGAGCGTCCCTTCGCGTCGAGCGGCGTCGTCGGATTGAAAACCTTTCGTTTCTCGCATCACGGCTCGCGTCGGCGTCGAGCGCGCGCGACTCGATGCGTGTTACTCGGGGGCAACGAGGTGTTACGCCGCCGCGTCCGAGTGCATCGCGTCACGGACGCTCTTCGCGACTTCAGTTCGGCCTTTGCTTGGATGAATATCGTCGTCACGCGTGCCGCCGCTCGCGCTCGCTCCGGGGATCGATCGGGAAAGGAAACATCAGGAAAAACTAACGAGATGGATAGGGCTCGGGAGAAGCCCGTCGGCTACTCACCCCGGCTCTCCTCTTCCTCCTCCTCCTCCTCCTCCTCGTTATTTGTGGAGAGTGCCCTGCACGCGATCGGATCGAGCTCCCATCCTCCGCGCCTCCAGCCCGCCGCGCGGCGGCGGCGAAGACAAGCGCGAAGATCGTCA
>Ga0181573_10004177_pt1 | contig 12383 bp, 7 predicted proteins | sample 101ome_25_FD_148643 | JGI IMG/M metagenome (GOLD analysis project Ga0181573, IMG submission 148643) | Coastal salt marsh microbial communities from the Groves Creek Marsh, Skidaway Island, Georgia - 101409BT metaG (spades assembly) | ecosystem: Environmental > Aquatic > Marine > Intertidal zone...
GGGAGGGAGGGAGGGAGGGAGGGAGGGAGGGAGGGAGGGAGGGACGGCGCGAGCCGACGCGGGCTGGCTCGCGCGACCCCTCCCGCCTTCAGGATGACGTCGGCCTTGGCGTCCTGAAAGTCCCGCAGGCCGACCAGCACGATGTCGCCGACGTTGATCCATACGCGGCGCCGGAGCTTGCCGCGAATGTGACACAGGCGCCGCGTGCCGTCAAGGCAGAGGGCGTCGACGCGACCGTTGCCCAGCATCCGCAGCACCTGCGCGTAGTCCTGGCCGTCCTCCTTGAAGATGAGCTCGCGTTTCTCCTGCAGGGTCGGCGAGGCGGGGGGGCGGGTTCGGAGGGGAGTGGCGCGTTGTGTCGCGGGGCGGGGTCGGCGCGGCGGCGGCAGCGGCGGCGGCGGAGGGGGAGCGACCCCAGTCCGTTGAGGGGACAGGGCGGATCGAGGCGCGGCGTCCCGTGAGATCAACAGGATCGCGCCAAATGCTCCCGTCGAGCTCCCGTCGAGCTGTCGACGCCACGGGATGAGGGAGGGCGGCGGCCGGCGCGGGACGCGGCACCCGTTCCCTCTTCTTCTGTGCTGACTCGATGGGCCCAAAAATCGAACGATACTCGCCGCCTCGGCACCCTTGCCGCGACGGGCGTTCTTGCCGCCCTTCTTCGATTTGCCGGGGGGCATATTTTCGCAGCTTTTCTTCTACGCTGCGGTCGGCCTGACGACAGAGAGACGAGGGCGAGGCGGTCTCTCTTTTTCCGAGTGTGAAAGGAAAGAGGACGCCCTTTTGAGGGGCACGACGATGGAGGTGGGGGAGGGGGGCATCGTTCTCGTCTCGAGCTTTCCCGACGAGTGTCGGCAGTGGAAGCCGAGTTGACCTGTTTGTGCGCCCTCGGGCTCTTTTAATGCTGATAGAGTCGATTTTCCTCGCTCTTAACTGAGTCAGCTCTACAAAGTTAACGTCGAGCCCGTCGAACTCCCCGAAAAGTCTCGAAGTCCTTCGCCCCCGGTCGCTGCGCCGGCCGTCGTCGCCGTCGGCCCGGCCGACCTCTCTCGCAGCTCGCCGTCTTTAGAACCATGGCGGCCCTTGCTGCCACCATTCTCTGGGGTCTCGGCTATCCCGACGACGTGGATGGTGAGTCTGAAGCGCCGCGAATCGCCCCCTGCCATCCCCGCTTGCTCCGCCCACGCTGCCGCCGCCCGTCCCGACGCCGCCTGCCCCACCCCCCACCCATTACCCCTCCAGTCTCCCGCGACTCCACCGCCCTCCGCCGCCTTGTCGCGTGGCTCGAGGATCGTGTCGTTCGCGCTCTGCCCGCCGACGGCCCCGACCGCGCCGCGCTGCGCGCGGGCGCCGACCCCGCCGGCAACCCGGCCGGCGCAGCTGCTTGGCCCGCCGCCCTGTGTTCCTACCTGGACACCCTCGGCTGCCCCTTCGAGATCTCGCGGGAGACCTCTGCCGCTCCCGAACCCGCCCCTCCTCCCACTGCCGGCGCCAACGGCGATGCCGGGACGGCCGTGCCCGATCCGAACTCGGCCGCCCCCGCCTCCGCCCCTGCCCCCGCCCCCACCCGGCACCTCGGCCTCCCTCCCCCCGGTGAGCCCGGGCGGCGTCCTCCCCTCGCGCCCGCGTCGGCGGACCTGGCGAGAGCGATCGGGTGGCTGCTGTCGACCGCGGCGAACGAGGCGTCGCGGGACGCGGCGGGCCCCGCGTCGGGGTCGGCAGGCTCCGTCCCCGCGGCCGCGGGCGCCGGCGCCCCTGCGTCGGGCCCGCGCGTCCCCGGCGGTCCGCGCGATCCGCACACCCGCCGCCCTCGGAACGATCCCCTGGCGCCCTTCCTGCCGCCAGACCCGCGCCCGGAGGCGGCCGCCGCGGGCGCCGAGGACGAGGCCGGGACCGACACGGACCAGGGGGCGGCGCGGTCCGGCGGCGCGGCCGACCCGGACTCGCTCGCGCGGTGCGCCGCCGCGCTGCGGGTGCTCTACGTCGCCGACCTGCAGCGACTCCAGACCGCCGCCGATCGGCTCATAGAGCGGGCGCAGACGGCCACGGCTGACCCGAGGACGGACGCGCGGTTGGGCAAGGTCGGGCGGTGAGGGGGGAGAGAGGGGAGGGAGAGAAGAGAGGGGAGAGGAGAGAGGGGAGAGGAGAGAGGGGAGAGAAGAGAGGGGAGAGAGAGAAAGGTCGAGAGGGAGAGAGATGGACCCGCCCCGCCCCGTCGCCTCCCGCCCCGACCCCGGCCCGGGCGCGACGGTCGACGCGCGAGACGGGAGTGGCGGGACGCCGCCGGCCGTCCGCGACCTCCGCGTCCGCGGCGACACGAGGGCGTCGTCCCGCAGCGCTCCCGCGGGCGGGATCGAGGAGGAGCGAGAGCGAGGGCGGAGGGGGCGCCGCCGAGGCCCGGCGGCGGGGCGGGCCGTTCGAACTCCCCCGCCGACCCGTCGCCCGTCTCCCCCCCCTCGCTCCTCCGTCCGCGTCGCGCGTCACGCGCTGGGGTAGTAGCCCGATCCGCCGTCGTCCGTCTCGTCGCGCACGTAGCGATGGTTGGCGATGTTGCGCTGCTCGAACGACCGGGAAAAGCGGGACCGGAGCGACGACGACTCGACGGTCAGCGCCAGGGCCGGCCGACGGTGGACCAGGGCGGCCGCGGCCCTCCGCCTCCCGTGCCACCCGGGCCCCTCCCAGCGGCACCCCGCGGGGTCGGCGTCCGGGTCCGCCCCGCGCGACGCGCCGCCGCCGATTGTCGCCCGGACGCCGCCGGACGCGACGAGGGCGGCGCGGAGGGAGACGGCGGGGTTCCCGGGGTCGGGCTCGTCGTCGGGGACGTCCTCGGGGCTGCCGTGGCCCAGGCTGGGGGCGGAGAGGAGGGGGGCGGGGGTGGGCGGGGGGCGGGGGGGGGCGGGGGAGGTCTCGCTCCCCCGAAGAGAGGCGGGGGCGCGTCGTCCGTCGGCGCCCGTCCGCCGCCCGTCGCCCGCGGCCCGTCGCGCGCGCCCCCGCTCGCCGCGCGAGGGCGTCCACGGCCTCCCGCGCAAAATCGACGTCGAGCAGCTGAGGACACGCCGCGACGAGACGCGCGACGGACGGGGTCGGCTCGGCCCCCGCGTCGGCGCCGACCGGGGGTCGGCCGGCCATCGGGAACGGGTCCTCCGCGAGGGCGGCAAGGGCGGCGGGGACCCACGGGGGGACCGCGCCCCGGGGGCCGGGGGGCGCCGTCGAGCCGTCCGGGGCGTCGTCTGCGTCGGCGACGCCCTCGAGAAGGAGGGGGGGGCACGAGGAGAGGAGGCCGCCGAGGTCGGTCGGGGGCGGGAAGAGGGCCCTGAGCCCGATGCAGCGTCGCGCGGCGGCGTCCGGCCCGTCGCCCGCGCACAGCGCCGCGAGGGACCGGGCGGCGACCGGCCCGGGGCCGAGCGGCAGCGCCGAGGGGGGCACGACCGCGACCAGCCGAGCGAGACGCGCGGCGGCCTCGTCGACCGAGACGGAGAGGTGGAGGGCGACCCGGGGCGCGGCCGAGGCGACCGCGCCGGGGAGCGGACCGGGCCCCGCCCCGGCTCCGGCTCTGCCCAGCAGGTCGGCGTTGTCCGCGTCGCGCACGACCCCGGCGAGGGACCAGGGGGCGTCCGAGCCCGGGGACGGGTCGCCCGCCCGCCCGCGGGCGGCGAGGCCGGCAAAGTGGCGTAGGTCGTCGCGGGCGTCGCCCGCCCCGCGGGGGGCGCGCTCGGTGGGTAGCTTGTCCGTCCAGTGAAGGCCGGGGCGACGATTTTCTTTCCCTCTCTCCGGAGTGGGGCGGGGGGGCGGATCCGAGGTGGACGGCTCGCCCGGCGACGGGTCGGCGTGGAGCGGGTAAGGCCGTCGACGGCGGTCAATGGTCCTAGCGACCCGTCGAGGTCGAGGAGCATCGGAGCGGAAAGCCAGAGGCTGGCCGATTGCCATTTCGTCCTTCTCGAACTGAAACTCTGCCCGAAGCGACCACACGGGCGCCGTGAAAGCCGTCCGAGCGATGAGCGAGAAAACCGGCTGGCTGCCTTTCGAGACCCTACCGCGCTCCTGGATTTGTCCCCCCTCCGCCCACCACGGTAGCTGTGAGGAAAACCCCGCCACCATGGCGGCCAGCCTACAGTGGAGGGGCGACGCGGGCCATCAGGCGAGAAGGACGGCCCGGTACGCATAGCCGTGCAAGCGCGGCGCGGCGTGGCCCCCAGCGGATCTCCCGAGGGTCTGCATCGACCTCTCGATGTCATTGCGGACGTAATTAGTTCATATGCGCCGAAATCCACCAATTTCTACCACGCCGATCGTGAAGGCGTTCTGACGAGGCCACGACTACCGGTCTTTTTTCCACGACCCTTCAACCCCGCAGGACACCGTCCACGACGTCCAGCTCGACTTCTATGGGCGTCTGATGGCCACGGCATCCTCAGACCACACGTGTCGCGTCTGGGAGCTCCCCGCCGACCCCGCATCGGCCGGCGGACCACGCCCCGTCGCCGTCCTCGCCGGCGCGGCAGACCCCGTCACGGGTGCCGCGGGCGCCACCCACGACGGCCCTGTGTGGCGCTGTGCGTGGGCCCACCCCCGTTTCGGCGCCCTCGTCGCCACCTGCGGCCTCGACCACCGCGTGTGCGTCTGGAGGGGCCCGCCCGGCGGAGACGGCCCCGGCTGGGATCGCGTTTGGCGTTCCGGCCCAGGGTACCACGGCGCCGGCGTCGTCGGCCTCTCGTTCGCGCCCGAGCGATGGGGTCTCGGCATCGCCTCGGGGGACGCCGCTGGCCACGTGCGCGTCGCTGTGCACCGGGGGGGGGCCAGCGACGGAGCCGGTGCCGACGCGTCGGGCGGGGAGGCCGGCCCCGCGAGGTGGGACGTTGAAGCAGTGCCGGGGGACGGGAGCGGCGCGGCGGGCGCCCCCGCCCACCCGGGAGGATGCCTCGCCGTCTCCTTCAGCCCCGACTTTGGCCCCGACCCTGGCGCCGACGCCGCGTCGGCCGCCGCCGCCCCGCCCCTCAGGCTCGCCACGGCCGGCGCCGACCGCGCCGTCCGGATCTGGCGCCGCCGCGCCGCTCTCGCGGGCTTCGACGACGCCTCCGGCGGCGCTGTGACCGCTCCCTGCCCCGCGAGCGCCCCGGGAGTGTGGGAGAGCGACGGCCCGCCGCTGCGCGGTCCCCACCGCGGGTGGGTTCGGGACGTCGCGTGGTGCCCCGCCCCGGGCGCGGCCCGCGCCGCCGTTGCTTCCTGCTCGGACGACGGCGTCGCCGTCGTGTGGACGGAGACCGGGGGGAACGGAGGGAGCGGGGAGGCGACGTGGACGGCGGAGCCGCTCTCCCGACGGTGCCCCCAGACCGGCGCGCCCGAGCCCCTCGGAGGCGCCTGCTGGTCGGTCGCGTGGTCCACCTCGGGAGACCTGTTGGCGGTGACGCACGACATCGCGATGGAGGGGGACGCGGACGCGGCGGGGGCGGCGGCGGCCGCGGCGGGGGCGGCGTCGGGGGTGGCGCCAGGGGCGGCGGCGCCGGGGGCCAGGTCGGGGCGGCGGACGTCTCTGTTTGCCTTGGGTGTGGGTGGGGGGTGGGAGCACACCGGGACCCAGGACTGCCAGTAGAGCGACAACCGAGGCGAATCCAATGGGGGCTCGAACGGGCGACGCTGGACGGTTCTCCAAGCACGTCTCGGTCTCGGTCTCGGTCTCGGTCTCGGGCTCTCCGCCGGGGCGGAGAGGTTTCCGGATCCCTCCCGGATCTTTTGTCCGCCCGCCCGCACCCGCACCAGGCAGCCCTTCAAAAAGTGGATGATCTTCTCGTGACCATGGTCGACTTTGGACAGGCGAGAGAGTGGAGGGGCGAGGTCGCTTTGACGTCGAAAGCGCGCGACCTGTCGTCGATGTTGTCTTGCGCGCTCGGGATGACTTTCCGCGCCGTTTTCTTCAGCTAGGTGAATTATTTTTATATAATGACCTTATCTCACCAAACTGAGCCCCGCCTCTGTCTCTGAGCGCCCCGCCCCGCCCCAGTTCCCTACTGGACGGACCTTTCTCGTGCCGCCATTGCCACCGCCGCTGCGTCGATCCCCCCCAATTCCTTCCCCTATACCCAGATCGATGACGTCGGCCTTGACGCCCTCGCGGGCCTCGATGCCGCCTTCTCAGCCGGAAAGCTGGTCACGGCGGATGCCTTCGCCGCCGCCGCTGGCCTCGCTTCGCCCCTGGTCGATCTTGTATCGTTGGACATCTTGAAAGAGTACCTCCAGACCATCGCCGTCTTCTTCACCAACATCGCGTCCAAGACGGTCGAAGGAGCCAAGGCGTTTTTCGGTAACGTGTCCAACATAGTCGCGCTCAACTGGGCGTATGTCGTTAATAGCAACTGGCAACGCGTGATGTTTTGGTTCGTATTTCTGATCAGTGTCGTGTACATCGGCTTGCTGGTCGCCACCATGTTCATGTTCCGTGGAACGCACGAGGATCGGTTGCGGGCGGGGCATGAGACCGAGGATTGGACGAGTCGCAAGAAAGAGAGCAAGAGACGGACGATGTTCATGACCCACATGATCACTGTGGGCATGGCTCTGTACCTGCCCGTGTCCCAGGCGGCCATCGAGGTGTGGACGTGCGGCGGGCTCACCAGCGTGTACGCCAAGACGCAGAACGTTTTTTGCATTGCTGTCAACGACGACGGGTTTTCGACTCTCATCACAGGAGATGACCCGGTCCCCGACGGATGGTGGCTTGAGTGCCAATGCTCTGAGCTTTCCGGGTACGGTGCCCTCCAGGGACTATCGGCCCTCCTCCTCGCCGTCTTCACGTGCGCCTTTCCCATTTGGGCCGTTTACTGCATTCACAAGAATCAGCCGCGTGGATCCTTGGAACACCCGGGCATGCGGTACGATGAAGACGGCGAGCTTGTTCCGTACACGGACGCCATGTACAGAGCGGACCTGGCGTCCCAGGCGCAGCGGGACAACCCCTTCAACAGCCTCTACAAGGACTACGAGCGCAAGTGGGGATGGTACAAGGTGGCCTCTCTGGTGCTGAAGCTCGTGGTCTCCGTGGTCGTCATCAGTCTGTATGGCAAGGCGGTCACCCAGACCGTCGTCGGTATGCTTGTCATCGCTTGCTGGGCGGGATTGGCCCTCTATGCCCGGCCCTTTTTGAGCGACCTCGCCGACGTGTCCGAAAGCGGTGCGCGGCTCTTTGCTTTCCTGACCCTGGCCCTCACCCTCGTGGGACACTACACCGAGAATGAGGACTGGTCAGCTGCGCTGGTCAACCTGACCCAGGTGGCCGCGACGATTCTCCTCTGTGTCTGCATTGTGGGTGACTTACCCGCGGTGAAGAAGTTTCTGCGGAACATTCGCCCGCGTCTCGTGTTCGAGGACAGCGTGGGTAACACCGTGGGCAGCGGGCCTGACAAGATCTGGCCGGCCTGGGACTTGAAAGGGCTGAGGAAGGAAACCAAGCACTCGATCTGGCATCCTCTATGGCTTACGCTGATGACGGATGGGTCCAAGAGCCCCGCGGACGTGCGGGAGCGCTTCAGGCATAACTTGGCCCACACGCAGGACGCGGGCAGAGACCGCATTGCGGCCCACTGGCAAAACTTGACGCAGCAGGACGACATCAACGGCACGATGCAGTCGCGGCTGGAAACGCGGTTGAGGATTCAGGCCGAGCTCGAGGGGGTTGACTGCCACCTGCCCCCGGCCCTTGCCAAGCGTCTCGGCTCGGCCGACAAGGGCAAGGACGTGGCGACGGCCCAGTTGGGCGGCTTTGGCAAGCTTTGGGTCCGCCCCTATCCCTTCACTGCCTACCACGTCTCGGACACCACGGCTGCTGTTGTCGGCGTGCCCGATGCCGACGCCGCCGAACTCCTCTCCTCCAACGTTGAGGGCGGTGTGGCATTTGCCGGGCGCAAGTGCCGTGCGGATCTCCGCGGTCTTAACGGGTGCACTGGGCTTTGGTTCAAGATGGTGCGGACTGAGTCGCATCGCGTTCCCGACGGGTGGAGAACGGTTCACTATACGGACTCCGAAGGCCACTCGCACACCCGGAGGGAGCGCGAGTACTCAACGGTCCAGGTCGAGATGACCTACGATGGCGCCTCGTGCGCGGTCAAGAACGAGAGTGGCTCCGTTCCTGCCGGGTCCGAGGGTCGCATCGAGATTGCGGCCGTCCGGCCGGGTGAGGCTGCAGCGGCCGAGGCCGCCGACGCTGCGAAGAAGAAAAAGCACAAGCGAGGCAGTTCGGACGGCAAGGTCGAGCCTCTCGGCGTCGGCGGCGCCGATGGCGACGTTGAGACCCCACTCGAGGAGGCTGGGCGCTACTTGGTGCACCGCAACACCTTCAAGCACGGCTTCAGCGTCGCCATCACATCGACGGGCCGCGGCATCGGGATCGGTCCCAAGACCGGAGAGCGGTCTGACGTCGTCAATACGCACGCTTTCAGCCCGCAGGAGATGGGACTCATCGTTGACTCTGACTCCTCATCCCCATGGGATCCCGCCGCCTACCCGGACACGTTCTTCGCTGAGTTCATGCGGAACAACGCGGGACCGGCGCAGCAGGGACAGGCCGCATGGGAGACCCACTGCGCTGCGTACCGCGGCCTGTTGAAGGAAGAGCGTGTCTCGGCCCAGGCCGTGTTGACCTCTGCTTTTTGGTACTTCGTCTACGACAACGACGGATGCGACCAGGCCTTCCTCGACTGGTACTTCAGCGCGATGGAAGCCAACCCGGCGGTGCGGGCCCTGAAGGAGCGGTCGGGCGAGGCCATCGGCGCCGCGTTGGTCAGGCTCCGCGTCGCGCGCTCCAGTCCCCAACGCGCGTTCTGGTACTGCGTCTTCTCCGACGCTTGGGAGATGAATCAAGAACTCAAGGCGGTGGCCCAGGCCAAGGAACATCTTGATCCGGCCAGCAGGACCGCGCTGTGCTACCGCCCTTACGGAGACAAGGACGCCTTGATCCGCGAGCTCGAGGAGCGCGGACTGTGGAAGAAGAGCGGCAAAGGACTCTTCAACCCCACTCTCGTCGACGCGTTGTTCGCCAAATTGCAGGAATTGGCGGCGGCGCACGCCGCTGACGGCGGCGAGGCTTGGGCTAAGGTTTGCGAGCCGCGGAACGACGCAGGGCTCGACCGGGGCGTCTTGGAGGGGTATGCCGGAAGGATCTAAAGGGGTGAAGCGACGGTGGGGGGGAAAGGGCGGTCCCTTCAATAGGCGTCTAGACGAGCGAGGAGCTCGACCATAGCGTCCTCACGGAGCAGAGCCGCGCCAGCGCGTGTTCCGAGATACTAGGCCACTCCACCTCAAATAAGCGACAGCTTCCGCGCCCGCATAAACCAAACAATCCCCCCGAACGCCGCCACGGCGGTCACGCTTGCGAGCGCCGTAACGAGCACAAAACCGCCGAACGACGTCTCGCTCCGGTTGGCCAAGTTCATGCCAAAAACGGACGCTACCGTTGCTACGATGGCGAGGCAGAACGTGCCCGAGGTGAGTACGATCTCAAGCATGAGAAGTTGGTTCCGTTGGCTGTCTTGTTTGATGTTGACGAAATCCTCTGTGTCATCCACGTACTCGGCCAGAGTGGCGATCTTGTTGGCGAGAAGATCGACCTGTGGTGCGGGTGGTACGGAGGGATGGATGGATGGAGGGATGGATGGAGGGATGGATGGAGGGATGGATGGAGGGATGGATGGGGGGATGGATGGATGGATGACCCGCCTGCATGAAGTAGGCCTCCAGCAGCATCTCTACCTCGTCCACGATGCCTTCTTCGACCTCGGACTCGATAGACGACCGGGATCGGGTACTGGCAGAGGACACGACAGTGTCGCGGGTGTCGCGGGTACCACGGGTGCGGGCGCCGCGGGTGCGCGGTCCGCCACGGCCATCGCGGCCGTCGCGGTCGCCGGGCCAGTCATCGTTGTCCACTTCAGCCCCGAGGTCGGGACCCGAATTGTTGCGACGGGCGCGAGCGCGATCGCGGGCCGAGGCGGCGGCGCCGAGAGCCGCTGCGGAGGAGCGGGGGGAGCCGTCCTCGTCCGTCTCAGTGATGTCTTGGTGCCGGGCGGGGGCAGCGGAGGCCACCACGCCACCGGTGAGGGCGGCAGATTCGTCAGCGGTCCCCACGGCGCCGTCGTCCGAGGGCCGCCGCGGCGGAGTTGACTCGCGGGTGTCGGAGGAGTCGCTCGTCGTTGTGCTCGCCCCACCCTCGCGACCGCGCCGCCGCCGGTCCCGCCTCGTCCGAGCACGCGTGGCCGCACGGTCGCGCGCCGTCGGTGTCGGCCCCCCACTGGTCGCGTCGACCCCGGCGCCCGAATCGACGACGCCTGACAACCCTCCACCCACCGCCAACGTCGCCGTAGCCGCCGCGTTCGAATCCGCCTCGGCCGCTGCCCGCGCCGCCCGGTCCCCCTCCTCCAGAGCGATCGCCCGCTCCCTCTCCTCCCTTTCTTCCCTCTCCCTCTCTCCCCTCTCTTCCCTAAGGATTTCGACAACACGCTCGTCAATGACGCCTCTCCGGGAGAGGTACATGTCAAGCATGTCTGTGGTAGTGGGTCGGTGGGAGAGCGGGTGGGTGATGACGAGGACGAATGACGATGATGATGATGACCAATCAGGGATGCTGGATGGAGGGATGGATGGAGGGATGGATGGACGGAGGGATGGATGGACGGAGGGATGGATGGATGGACGGATGGGCGGATGGACGCCCTCCGCTCGCCCCCGTCATCGTCCAGATATTTCTCCAGCGTCGATTTGACGTCATCCACTCTCGCCCTCGCCCGATTCATACGGGCCTTCACCCTTCTGACCCGTTCCAGATTCTGCGTCGTGACGACGGCCGTCAAGGCGTCGAGGGCGGGGTGCGAGGCGGCCTCGAGGTCGGCCACCGTGCGCTCCAGGTGTCGCACCACCGCCTCGAGCGCCACTTCAAGCACCCTCAATTCGAAAGGGGCAGCGTCGTCGGCGGCGGCGGGGAGGGGGGGGGGGACGACGACTGCGGCGCCGGCGCCGGCGCCTCCCCCGCCGGCGGCGGCCTCCGCGGCCCGCCGAGCCTGCTCGGCCGCCGCGGCCGCGGCTGCCTCGGCGCCCGTCCTCCGTTCCCGCTCCCTCCGTCCCCGGAGGCGTCGCGTCAGGTCGTCGACGAAGGGGGCGGCGTCGGTCGATCCGTGGCCCTGGACGAGGCATTCGTCGGTGCCGATGACGCAGGTGACGGGGGCGATAGACACGACCATAGCGCGCTCGCGGCACAGGATGGCGGCGGGATAGGACGCCGAGAGCTGCGGGTCGAGCACGCGGAGGTCGCGCAGCGGCAGGCCGAGGCGGCGGGCCAGCGACACCTTGTCGAGCCAGACGACGCTGGCGTCCCCGCCGGAGTCGATGGCGAGGTAGGGGCGGGCCTCGGTGGCGCCCTGGGGGACAACGGGCGGGGTGGACGGTGTGGACGGTGTGGACGGTGCAAAAGGCGCGGACGGTGTGGACGGTGCGAACGGCGTAGACGGTGCGAACGGCGCGGACGGCGCGGACGGAGGGCTGGCGAAGGTCTCCGTCTCGCCTGTCCCCGCGCGTATGAGTCGAGGAGGGGTCCCTTGCCCGGGCGGGGCGCGGGCGGTAGGCGGGGCGCGGCTCCGGGGGGGGGGGCGCCTCCGCCAGGGGGGGGGGGGGGGGGGGGGGGGGCCCCCCGGGGGCCCGCCCCCCCCCGGGGGCCGGCCCCCCCCCCGGGGGGGGGGGGGGGGGCGGGGGGGGGGGGGGGGGCCCGCCCGCCCCCGGGTCGGCCTTCGAGGCGGCGGCGGCGGCGGGGGGGGTCCCCGCGGCCGCGGGCGCCGCGGGGGGCGTCGGAGCCGCCGGCGCGGGCGTCGCGGGGGCCGCGGCCCCTGGGGCGGCGGAGTCCCCGCCCGGGGCGACGCCCGGCTTCCGTCCCAGAAACCCGCCGATCCCCTTGGTCGGCTTTGCCGGTGTCCCGCCGGGGGTGCCTCCGGGGGGAGGGGCGGCGGCCGCGGCCGCCGCGGGGACCGCCGGCCCCGACGGCGGCGCCGTCGGCACCGGCCCCGCCGCCGGCGGAGCCTCCGGCCCCGTCTTTCCCGACGTTCCCGGTTTCTTCGGGGGATGAAGATGCGGGTGGCCGACGAAGGGGAACTGCGGCCCGATACTCGGGGTCTTCGTCGGGGGCCTTGGCTTGGCCGCGGCCCAGGCCGCCGGCCTGGCGGCGGCCGCCCCGACTGCCCCGGCGGCCGCCCCGTCGCCTGTCCCCGTCGCCGCCCCCGCGGCCCCCGCCGCCGGTTTCCCCCCCCCCCCCCCCCCCCCCCCCCCACCACCCCCCCCTCCCCCCCCCCCCCCCCCCCGCCCTCCCCCCCCCCCCCCCCCCCCCCCCCCCCCCGCGGCCCCCCCCCGCCCGCCGC
>Ga0181573_10004183_pt1 | contig 12377 bp, 10 predicted proteins | sample 101ome_25_FD_148643 | JGI IMG/M metagenome (GOLD analysis project Ga0181573, IMG submission 148643) | Coastal salt marsh microbial communities from the Groves Creek Marsh, Skidaway Island, Georgia - 101409BT metaG (spades assembly) | ecosystem: Environmental > Aquatic > Marine > Intertidal zone...
TGAATGGCTAAGTCATACCGCAACCAAACGTTCGCGCAAGCCAAAGTAGTGCCTCCAGAATCAGGGCAGCGAGGCAATTCCGGCGCTCGAATGGTCACGTTTTGTCCGTCATACCGGGTTTGCGAAACGGTATGACCGCGGTTTTCCCCGGTTTTCCGGTGTTGTCACGCCGAAGCACCTGATTTCGGGATTCCGGGCGGTCAGCCCGGGTACGACCGGTTGCGCACCGAAATTTATTGCCCTCGTTGCACAATAATTGACCGGATCGCGGTCCGGACCGCCGGTCGAGGCGCCGCCGGACATGGTTCGTTTCGGATCCGTGCGAGAGGATGTGGGACCTCATGCGCCGCCACGCATGGTCCCGCACGATGCCCATCCGCGGGACGGGCGGGGGGCAGGTTAAGGGCATCGGTTTCTCGATTTCGGGAGCAGACGTTCGAAGGCCCGGGGGCACAATCCACCGGCCCGGGCTCTGGTCTTGTCTGCGCTTCGGGGGGACACGTATAGTCGCGCCGCCAGTCGCCCGGTACATACATATGTATGCTGGACAGCATCTCGAAACGGAGCCTTTTTCATGGCCGAAAATGTTGCCCTCATCACCGGCGTGACCGGACAGGACGGGGCCTACCTGGCCGAGCTGCTCCTGCAGAAAGGTTACGAGGTCCACGGCGTGAAACGCCGCTCGTCGTCGTTCAACACGGGCCGGGTGGATCATCTTTATCGCGACCCGCACGAGGCCGGCGTGGCGTTCCATCTCCATTACGGCGACATGACGGATGCGACGAACCTGATCCGCCTGATCCAGGAGGTGCAGCCGACCGAGATTTACAACCTGGCGGCGCAGAGTCACGTGCAAGTCAGTTTCGAGACGGCCGAGTACACGGCCAACGCGGACGCGATGGGGGCGCTGCGCCTGCTCGAGGCGATCCGGATCCTGAAGCTCGAGGATACGGCGCGCTTCTACCAGGCCTCGACTTCGGAGCTCTATGGCAAGGTCCGGGAAACGCCCCAGAGCGAGACCACGCCCTTCTACCCGCGCAGCCCTTATGCCGCGGCCAAGCTCTACGGCTACTGGATCACGGTGAACTATCGCGAGGCGTACGGGATGCATGCGTCGAACGGCATCCTGTTCAACCATGAGAGCCCGATCCGCGGCGAGACGTTCGTCACCCGCAAGATCACCCGCGCGGTCGCGGCGATCGAGCTCGGGCTTCAGAAGCAGCTCTTCCTCGGCAACCTGGATGCGCAGCGCGACTGGGGTCACGCGCGCGACTATGTCGAGGGCATGTGGCGGATCGTACAGCATGACACGCCCGACGATTTCGTCCTCGCGACCGGCGAGACTCATGCGGTGCGCGAGTTCGTCGAACTCGCCTTCGCCGAGGTCGGCCGCAAGATCGCCTGGCATGGCGAGGGGGTCGACGAGGTCGGCGAGGATGCGAAGACGGGCGAGACGCTGATCGCGATCGACCCGCGCTACTTCCGTCCGACCGAGGTCGATCTGCTCCTCGGCGACCCGTCCAAGGCGAAACGCGAACTCGGCTGGGAGCACACGACGCCCTTCCCGCAGCTCGTGAAGGAAATGGTCGAGGCGGATCTCGATCTCATGCGGGCGGACGGCGACATCCACAAGAGCTTCGATTGATCGGCGCGGCTTGCGGATCGCGTCGTCAGGCGCGATATAATCCAGACGGTCGGTGTTGGGGCGTAGCCAAGTGGTAAGGCATCGGGTTTTGATCCCGTGATCGCAGGTTCGAACCCTGCCGCCCCAGCCAACCCTTGAAGCCTATTCCTCTGACGTCGCCGCCGGGTCCCGTTGCCGGCGTGCGCGCACGAGTTCGTGGAGCCGGTACATCTGCCGGTCGCGAATGCCGGCCGCGCGCATGTGCTCGACGGTGTTCTCGAGATACTCCGCGCACGTTCCCAGATAGCCCTCGGCCGTCGCCAGATACTCCACGACGTTTTCCTCGGGCAGCCTGCCGACATAGCGCTCGTTGTCGCGATTGATGACGAAGGTGACGGCGTTGACCGGACCGTCCGGTGTCATCGCCCGAACCCAGGCGGCGGCATAGCTCTCGACTGCCATCTCCCGATCCCAGACGATGGACAGCTCGTCCTTCTCCCGGCCCTCGGGCAGCTTGAAGACGACGCCGTTGCACGACCCGCCGCGATCGAGCGCCAGGACCAGTCCGGGCGTCTCCGGCGAACCCCGGCCCAGCGTCGTGCGCAGGCAAAAGGAGCGGTGGTAGCCCCAGACACGGGCGGTGCGCATCTCGCTGAAGTGGATGGCCGGGTTCCAGATCAGCGACCCGTAGCCGAAGACCCAGACGTCGCGCCCGGGCGCGCGCGCGAAGAACTCCGCGAGCCTGGCGGCGCGTTCGGCGTCGGTCAGTGGACGGATATTGGTCACATGCTCCTGCTGCTTGAGCATGCGATAGACTTCCCCGTCGCGGATGGAATCCCGGTTGAGCTTGTTGGTCATTTCGTATCCGGTGCAGGCGGCATGGTGGGTGTATATCAACCGGGGCGGGGGAACTGAACCGCGGCGGAGATGGAGACGAAACGATGCAGGTGACGGCGGACACGATTCTGGACTTCTGGTTCGAGGAGGCGAGCCCCGCGGACTGGTTCGAGCGCTCGGACGCGTTCGACGCGACGATTCGCGAACGCTTCGCGGGCGCGGTCGACACGGCCCGTGCCGGCGGCCTCGACGACTGGGCCGCGACACCGCGTGGCTGCCTGGCGCTGATCATCCTGATCGACCAGTTCCCGCGGAACCTCTACCGGGACTCGCCCGAGGCCTGGTCCGCCGATCCGGCGGTGCTGGCGCTCACGCGCCGCGCGCTCGAGGCGGGCCACGACGCGGAGCTCGGGAAGGACGAACGAAAGTTTCTCTACATGCCGCTGATGCACAGCGAGGCGCTGGCGGATCAGGAGGACTGCGTCCGGCTCTTCCGCGAACTGGCGGACGGGGATGCGGAGGATATCAGCCTGGACTTCGCGGTCCGGCATCGCGACATCGTCGCGCGCTTCGGGCGTTTCCCTCACCGTAACGAAACCCTCGGCCGCGCCAGCACGGCCGAGGAGATCGCGTTCCTGGAGGAGCCGAACTCGTCTTTCTGATGCGCCCGCGCGTCAGGGCAGGTCGGCGAGGACGATCTCGGCGTCGCCGACGGCCGTGATCATGACATCCGGCTCGTCCACCATGGCCGCGCCGGCGCGCTCGCCGACCTCGGTACCGTTCACCGTGACCGTGCCGCGCGAAGGCACGAGATAGCCTTTCCGCCCGTCCGCGAGCCGGTGGGTGACGCTCTGGCCGTCCGACAGGGTGGCGCCGAACAGCGCCGCGTCCTGGTGAATGGCGGGTGTGCCCAGCGCCGCGTCCTGTTCCCGGCCCGACGCGAGAAGCACGAGCCGGCCGGCATGTTCGCCGCGCGGGAAGGTCTTGGTTTCCCAGCGCGGAGGGTGGCCGTCCCGGTCGGGGGTGATCCAGATCTGGAAGATGCGGGTCGTCTCGTCCTCCAGGTTGAACTCCGAGTGCTGGATGCCGGTGCCGGCACTCATGATCTGGACGTCGCCGGCCTCCGTGCGCCCGCGATTGCCGAGATTGTCCTCGTGGGTGATCGCACCCTCGCGGACATAGGTGATGATCTCCATATCGCGATGGCCGTGGGGCGGGAAGCCGCCCCTGGCGACGATGGTGTCGTCGTTCCACACCCGCAGCGGCCCGAAACCCATGCGTTCGGGATTCATGTAGCTGCCGAAGCTGAAGTGGTGGTGCGCGTCGAGCCACTCGTTGCGGAAATGGCCCAGCTCGTCGAGCGATGTGACGTCGATCATGCCGGAGCCTCCAGGCGCGCGCGGTCGTGCGGCGCGGTGAAATCGATTGCCGGGCCCAGCGGCACGATGCGCGTCGGGTTCACGGTCTCGTGGCTGCCGTAATAGTGGGTCTTGATGTGGTCGTGGTTGATCGTCGAGGTCACGCCCGGCACCTGGTAGAGCTCGCGTGTGTAGTTCCAGAGGTTGGGGTAGTCGATCAGCCGACGGATATTGCACTTGAAGTGGCCGTGATAGACCGGGTCGAAGCGCAGCAGGGTGGTGAACAGCCGCCAGTCGGCTTCCGTGACCCGGTCACCCACGAGGTAGCGCTGGCCGGACAGGCGGTCTTCCAGCCAGTCCATCGTCTCGAACAGATCGGTGACGGCCGCATGGTAGGCTTCCTGGGAGCGGGCGAAACCGGACCGGTACACGCCGTTGTTCAGGGTCTGGTAGACGCGCTCGTTGACGGTGTCGATCTCGTCACGCAGATCCACCGGGTAATAATCACGCTCCGGATGCTCCGCGATCGCATCGAACGCGCTGTTGAACATGCGGATGATCTCGGCGGACTCGTTGCTCACGATGGTGCCGGTCTCGAGATCCCAGAGCACGGGCACCGAGACCCGCCCCGTGTATTCGGGGTCGGCGGCCTTGTAGACCTGATGCAGGTGGTCGGCGCCGATCACCGGGTCGGGGATGACCCCGTCGCCGGGTTCGAAGGTCCAGCCATTCTCGGCCATGTACCAGTGCACCACGGAAACCGAGATCGCGTTCTCCAGGCCCTTCAGGGCGCGGAAGATCATGGTCCGGTGTGCCCACGGACATGCGTGGCAGACATAAAGGTGATACCGGCCGGCTTCGGCCTTGAACCCGCCGGTACCGGTCGGGCCCGGGCTGCCGTCGGCGGTGATCCAGTTCCGGAAGGAGGTCTCGGGGCGGCTGAACTTGCCGTCCTTGCCGGTTCTCTTCGGCTCACCGGCGTGCCAGACGCCTTCGATCATCACGCCCATCTTCGTCTCCTTGCGCGTATGCGGCGATAACTCTGCATCTTAGGTTGGACGCACGGCAGGGTTTGTCGAGGATCGCTGTTCGAATGTCGAACCGGTGGTCGTCAGTCGGCCAGAAAAGCATCAAGGCATTCGAAGGCGCTCTGCCAGCCCTCGGCGTGACCTTCGGCCATTTCCGGGTTCGGCAGCATCGTATGGGTCAGACGAAGCTCCGATGTGCCATCGTCCAGTGCCGTGAACTTCAGATCGAGAAAGGTCTCGAGTCCCTGCATCTGGCCCTCATGCTGCCAGGTCCAGGACATGGTGAGCCGATGGGGCGGGTCGATGGTCCCGAAAACGCCGCGCGCGCCATGCTCCTTGCTTTCGGACGATACGAGGACGATCTCGTATCGCCCGCCTTCCTCGAAGTCCCACTGGTCGATCCGGCAGCTCACATTCTCCGGTCCCATCCATTGGCAGGCCTGGTCCGGGTCGGTCCAGGCCGCATAGAGCCGCTCGACCGGAACGGCGAACCGGCGCGACAGGCTGAGTGTCCGCGTCGCGTCGGGAGCTTCGGCAATGTGGGGCGTGTCCGTCATGTCGCGTCCTTGCCGTCGGCTGGCCCGAGAAACTGCGCGAGCGAATCCAGCCGGCCCTCCCAGAACGCGCGATACCGGGCCAGCCATTCGTCTGCATCCTGGAGCGGTGCCGCCTGAACGGCGCAGATCTGACGTCGACCGTCGCGCCGACGCTCGATCAGCCCGGCCTGCTGGAGCACTTTGAGGTGCTTCGAGACGGCGGGCAGCGACATGTCGAAGGGTTCTGCCAGTTCGCCGACGGTGGCGTGGCCCTCGGCGAGGCGTGCGAGGATCGCGCGGCGGGTGGGGTCCGCCAGGGCCGCGAAGGTCCGGTCGAGATTATATTTAACCATAAGGTTAATTTAATCGGGTGCGCACGCCGTCGCAAGGTGCGGCGTTACTTTCCTTCGCGCCGCCATGCGGCAAGCAGCAGTCCGCCGATAGCGAACAGGAGAACGAGTGCTGGCAGGAACGGCATTTCCCGGACCCCCGTTACCGCCGAGGCGCCCTTGCGTTGGAACGCGAGCCAGCCTGCTGAGGGCTTTTGAGCCCCACCGTCGGCGAGCCCACGTCCTGGACGGACGCGCCGGATGTCGGGCGGTCCGGATTCGGACAGCCAGTTCACCCCGCCGCCGGTCACCGCGGCCACCGGCCGCAGGAGCGCATCGGTTGCGGTCACGTCGGCAAACTCGACGGGGTTGATGGTGCCGACACCGGCGACGGCCGTCCGGCTGCCGTCGTCCAGCCGGTAGATGCCGGTCTCGTCAACCGCCATGTTGCCGACCGCGCGGCCGTCACCCAGCTCCTCGAGCGTCACGGTCGTGGTCTCGCCGGTGGGACCGGTGACGACCACCGGAGCAGGATCGGGCGCCAGGCTATGGCGGACGATCTCGATCGTGTCGCCGCGCACCGTCGCGGTGAGCCGATCCTCCTCGAGTTCCGGTTCCTTCATCAGCCAGTGCGCAAGGCGGCGCAGCAGCTCGTTGTGGGGGCCGCCCCCTTCGAAGCCGCGCGCCCAGAGCCAGATGTGATCGCTCAGGAACTGCCCGACGCGCCCCTCGCCGACCCGGTCCAGGATCAGCAGCGGCCGGCCGTCGGGACCGTCCATCACCACGGTGCCCGACTTCGGGCGCGCATCAACGTGTCGGAACCAGCGTCCCCAGTCGGGCGTGTCGTCCTCGGCGAGCCCGATCCCGGGAAGCGCTGCGGTCACGGGATGGCGGCGGCCGGTCTCGTTGACGTCCGCAATGTAGGGTGCCTCGGTCACGGTCCCGGTCGGCTCGCCGGGAAGCACGCTCGCCAGTGCCGTGCGATAGAGGCTGGTGGCCGGGGTCACCTCGGGGCCGGTCGCCTCGAGAAGCGCGCCACCGGATTCCACATAATTGACGATGTTGCGCAGGTAGATGGACGGCAGCACGCCCATGCGCCGGTAGCGATCGAAGATGATCAGATCGAAATCGTTGAGCTTGACCTCGAACAGTTCGCGATAGGGAAAGGCGATGAGGCTGAGCTCACGGACGGGGGTCCCGTCCTGCTTCTCCGGCGGCCGCAGGATCGTGAAATGCACCAGGTCGACCGACGGGTCGGCCTTCAACAGGTTGCGCCAGGTCCGTTCCCCGGGGTGGGGCGCGCCGGAGACCAGCAGCACCCGCAGCCGGTCGCGAATGCCGTTGACCGTTACCACCGCGCGATTGTTGGCCTGTGTCAGTTCCTCGCGGCCGGGTCCCACGGACAGCTCGAACACGCTCGTCCCGCCGCGATCGACGACCAGGTCGATGCTGTGGTTGACCCCGACCGGCGCGAGGATGGTCCGGCCGTCCGCGGCACCGTCGCGCCGGATCGTCACCTGTGCCTGGCGCGCGCGAACCGCGGAGGGCTCGTCGATCCGCAACGTCAGGCGAACAGTCTGGCCGACGATTCCGAAGCCTGGATTCTCGACGATGGTGAGCTTTCGGTCGCCGGCGTCCCGTGCGCCGGTCAGCACGGCATGCACCGGCCCGCCCGTGTCGAGCGCCGCGACATTATCCGGCAGATCGTGTACCCGGCCGTCGGTGATCAGCATCGCGCCGGCGAAGCGATCGCGCGGTATGTCGATCAGGGCGCGGTCGAGCGCTTCGAACAGGTGGGTGCCGTCGCGCAGTCCGGATGGGCCGGTCGGGGACCGGGCATCCGCTGGGGCGGGCAATTCGACGACACGCAGCTCGAAGTTGGTTTGCGAAGCGGCCCAGTCGGCAACCTGCGACAGCGCCGCGTTGGTCTGTACGCGCCGGTCGCCGATCGTTTGGCTCTGGGACCGGTCAACGACGACAAGCCCGATATCCGTAAGCGGCGTGCGATCCTCGAGGACGATCGACGGGTTGGCGAGCGCGCACAGCACCGCGGCTGTCGCAGCGATGCGCCAAACGACACCCGGCGCAGGCAGACCCGGGCGCGGCGCGAAGAAACCGGCGAGCATCACGAGACCGCCGAGCACCGCCATCGCGATCAGGATGTCCACGGGAAGCAACGGGTTCCAGATGATCGAGGATGCGCTCATCGCTACTGCCCGAGCCGTTCCAGGATTTCATCGACATGCACCTGGTCCGCCTTGTAGTTGCCGGTGAGGGCATACATGACCAGGTTGACCCCGAACCGGAACGCGAGCTCGCGCTGACGGGCGCTTCCGGGCACCACGGAAAACATCGGACGGCCGGTGTTGTCGATTGCCCAGGCGGCTGCGAAGTCGTTGGCGCCGATAATGACCGAGGACACGCCGTCATTGACCCGTTCATCGGGCTTCTGGACGAACAGCCGGCCACCCTCCCAGCGGCCCGGAAACTGGTGCAGCAGATAGAAGGCCTTGGTCATGACATGGTCGGCGGGGACCTCGATCAGGACCGGAATGTCGAGCCCTTGCACGAGACCGCGCAATGTCTGGGTGCCCGGCCCGACACCGCCGATGCCTGACAGGTTCTGGTCGCGGGTGTCGAACAGGATCGTGCCGCCGTTGCGCATGAAGTCGTTGAGACGCGCCCTGGCCCTGTCCGACAAGGGGGCCTGACGGTCGGTCATCGGCCAGTAGATCAGGGGAAAGAATGCAAGCTCATCGCGTTCGACATCCAGTCCGACCGGCGCGCCGGGCTCGATCGAAGTGCGCCGGGCGAGAATCTGCCCCAACCCTGCAAGTCCGGCGCGGCTCGTCTCGTCGACCTTCGTGTCGCCGGTCAGCACGTAGGCCAGCCGTGTGTCCTTCGTGGCCTCGAGCGCGAAGCGGTCGCTCGACTGGGCCCAGCCGGGCGACGCGGTTGTCGCAAGCAGCCCACCGGCGAGCGCCAGGCTTATCGCGGCGGTTGCGGCCCCGCGCGACAGGCGCGGCGTCAACCCGCGCAGCACGAGCGAAATAAGGAAGTCGAGGAGCAACAATCCGAAAGCCGCGACGAGCAGCCAGACCTTGAGCGGGCGTTGCTGGGAGGGCCCGTATGCGGCCGTCTCGACCCCCGGCGCGTAGTCATCGAAGATCTTCGGCGCGAGGTGGGGCCCGAGATTGATGGCTCGGCGCGACTGGTCCACGCCATAGAATCCCGGCGGCGTCCGGGGACCGGGCGCCAGGTCGGCGTCGCTGCCCGCGGGCAGCGGACGGCTGTCCGGCAACGGCTCGGAGAGCCGCCCGAACCCGTCGAGAATGGCGAGGGGCGGCAAGGGCCGGGCGGCGATGCTGTCGGACGCGACGCCCTGGCTGAGTGCGATGAGCCGGCGCAGCATGTCGACGTAAAGTCCCGAAAAGGCGAGGGACGACCATTCGGCGTTGGCCGTCGTGTGGAACAGGACCAGCCAGCCGTCGCCGCGTCGCTCGCCTGTTACCAGCGGGGTGCCGTCCTCGAGCCGTGCCCAGGTCTTGCCCGCCAGTTGCGGCGAGGGCTGGGCCAGAACCTGACGGCGCACGATGACCTCGTCTGACGTTCGCAGACCCGCGAAGGGCGACGTCGCGTCGAACGGTGCGAGGCGCGCGGGCTGGTCCCAGCTCATGACGCCGCCGAACACCCGCCCGCCGCGGCGCAGGTCGACAGGCAGCAACCGGTCGCTGCCGTCGGCGAGGTTGGGGCCGGCGAAACGCACCAGGACGCCGCCGCCGTCGATCCAGCTCTCGAGTTGCGAGATTTCGGTTTCGGTCAGGTTGCCGATGTCCGACAGGACCATCACCGCGAGCTGCCGCTCGAGCAGGGTCGCAACCGCGCCGTTGCGCAGTTCGGCAAAGGGTTCGAGTGCGCGGTTCAGATAGAAGGCGTTGCCGATCAGTGGCTGATCGACCTGGGCGGTGTCGCCGGAGACGATCCCGACGGGCCGCTGCCGCAGTCTTTCGTCGAACAGCATCACTGCGCCCGCGTGGCTTGCATTCTCGATTCGGACCCGGGCAATACGGTTGCGCAGTTCGCTCGGCATGGCGAGCAGCACCTCGGCCGTCGCCGCGCCGTCATCGAAGGTAAAGGCCGTCCGGCCGAGAAGTCGTCCGCCCTCGTCGGTTGCGACGAGGGCGCCGCCACGCGCGCCCTCGCTTTCGGCACGTGTCACACGAACCCGGATGCCGTCTGGCGCGTTTTCGCTCGACGCTATGACGAGTGGCTGGTCTGCAGGCGCGGGCTGCACCACCCGCAGGGCGCCAAGCCGCTGCAACGCTTCTGCCAGTGGCGCGGTGCCGGTGTCGGGGTCTTCAAGGCCGCTCGAGAGCCAGACGGCGTTGGCCGGACCCTCCAGCCCCAGCGTCTCGATCTGTTCGCGCACCGGCGCATGCTCGGCGGTCCAGGGTTGGGGTGCGATGGAACGGGCGCGGTCCCGGGCTTCCGCCGGGGACATCGGCCGCAACGGTTCCGGCGTCCGGCCCGCCGTCCGCGCCGTTGTCGCGATGTATACGCTGCGGTTCTCGCGTGCCGCCTCGTCGATCAACGCGGCCGCTGCCTCCTGGCGCTCGGTCCAGCCATCGCCCGCGCTCCAGCCATTGTCGATCACGAGTACGAGCGGACCGCTTGTGCGGAGCACACGCCCGGGGTCCAGGACCGGATGGGCGAGCGCCAGGATGACCAACGCGGCAAGCAGGAGCCGGAGCGCGAGCAGCCACCAGGGCGTACGGTGCGGGGTTTCCTCATGCTGGGGCAGGCCGAACAGCAGCCGGATCGCGGGGAAGGCGACCTGGGAAGGCGCCGGCGGGACCGCGCGCAGCAGCCACCACAGCACTGGCAGCGCGGCGAGCGCGAGCAGCAGCCACGGCACGGTAAAGGACAGGGCGCCGATGCTCAGCATGCGCGGTCAGGCCCCCGCCATCTGCGCGTCGGTCATCGCCATGAACAGGCTCAGCAGCGCGGGTTCGGGTGCCGAGTCCGTCCGGTGGATGCCGAAGGACCAGCCGGCGCGCTGGGCGAACGTGGCGAGCGCAGTCTGCAGCGAGTCGAGACGCGACATGTATCCGTCGTGAAGCGATTCCGCGCGCCCGACCAGCAGTTCACCCTCGGTCTCCAGGCCGCGGAACCGGGTGCGCCCGCGGAACGGCAGTTTCGCCTCGCTGGGATCGAGCACCTGGAGCAGGTGACCGCGCACGCCGCGCGCCGCCATATCACGCAGGAAGGACAACAGAACGTTCTCGTCGACCAGAAAGTCGCTGATCAGCGTCACGGTGCCGTAGCGCGGCAGGGCCGGAACGGGCGGCACGTCGTAGCTCTCCGGCGGGCCGTCCATGGCGTGCATGACGGTCATGGCGATCCGGTCGAGGACGGCGCGTCCGGTGGCGGGCGCTTCGGGGCGGTCCAGCAACGCAATCCGCTCGCCGCCGCGGGTCAACAGCGAGGCGAGTGCGAGCGCGAGGACGGCGGCGCGATCCTGTTTCTGCGGAAGATCGCGGTGCGACGCGTAACGCATCGACGCGGTCAGGTCGGGCCACAGCCAGACGCTCTGGGCGGCTTCCCATTCGGTCTGCCGGACATAGAGCCGGTCCGAGCGCGCAGAGCGGCGCCAGTCGATGTCCGTCGGGCTGTCGCCGAACGCGAAGCGGCGATACTGCCAGAAGGTCTCGCCTTGTCCGACCCGGCGACGACCATGCACACCCTGCGCCACGGTCGACGCCACCCGGTCCGCCGCGACGAGCAGCGGCGGAAAGGCGGCCGCGATCTCTTCCGAGACGCGGCGGGTCGCGGGGCCTGTGGAGGACGTCATATCGGGATCGCGCCGCCCGCCTACTTAAACGGGCTGCACAGGCTGTCGATCACGTCGTCCAGCGTGCGGCCCTCGGCCCGCGCGGCGAAGTTGAGCGCCATCCTGTGGCGGAGCACGGCGGGCGCCAGCGCGATCACGTCGTCGATCGAGGGCGAAATGCGCCCCTGCAGCAGGGCGCGGGCGCGGGTCGCCAGCATCAGCGCCTGGCTGGCGCGCGGGCCCGGACCCCAGGCGACCCAGTTGGCCACGTCCTCGCGGTCGGTCGTGTCGGGCCGGCCCGAGCGAACCAGCGCGAGGATCGCGTCGACCACGCTCTCGCCCACGGGCAGGCGGCGCACGAGCTGCTGGGCGGCCATCAGCTGCGCGGCGTCCATCACCTGCGTCGGCGTGCGGTCCTCGAGCCCGGTCGTCACCAGCAGCATCTGGCGTTCGGCGTCGGGGTCGGGGTAGCCGATGTTGACCTGAAGGAGGAAGCGGTCGAGCTGTGCCTCGGGCAGGGGATAGGTGCCCTCCTGCTCGATCGGGTTCTGGGTCGCGAGCACATGGAAGGGGCTCGGCAGCGCGTAGGTGCGCCCGGCGACCGAGACCTCGCGTTCCTGCATCGCCTGCAGCAGCGCGGACTGGGTGCGCGGGCTCGCGCGGTTGATCTCGTCGGCCATCAGAACTTGGGTGAAGACCGGGCCCGGGATGAAACGGAAGCTCCGGCCGTCTTCGTTCTCGTCGAGAATCTCCGAGCCGATGATGTCGGCGGGCATCAGGTCGGGCGTGCATTGCACCCGGCGACTGTTGAGCCCGAGCACGGTGCCGAGGGTCT
>Ga0181573_10004187_pt1 | contig 12373 bp, 10 predicted proteins | sample 101ome_25_FD_148643 | JGI IMG/M metagenome (GOLD analysis project Ga0181573, IMG submission 148643) | Coastal salt marsh microbial communities from the Groves Creek Marsh, Skidaway Island, Georgia - 101409BT metaG (spades assembly) | ecosystem: Environmental > Aquatic > Marine > Intertidal zone...
CCGAAGCCAACGATTGGGCAACTGTCTTCCAGCGACGCAAGGGCTGGTGGAGTTTCCGCCCGATCGAGAGCGCCGGACCGCCGAAGATCGAAGGCGTCCAACACCCGGTCGATCGCTTCATCCGGGCGAAGCTGGGCGAAGCCGGACTGAAGCCGTCCCAACCCGCGGACGCGTTTTCGTTGATCCGGCGGTTGCACTTCGCGCTGATCGGTCTTCCGCCCACACGCGATGAGATCCTCGCGTTCGAAGAAGCCCACGCGGCCGACCCGCGACAGGCGACCGAGGCCGTGATCGACCGCCTGCTCGCCAGCCCGCAGTTCGGCGAACGCTGGGCGCGGCATTGGATGGACTGGACGCGCTACGCCGAAAGCCACGGCTCGGAGGGCGACCCCATCATCGGCAACGCCCACTTCTACCGCGACCATCTCATCCGCGCGTTGAATGCCGACATCCGTTACGATCAACTCGTCCGCGAACATGTCGCCGGCGACCTCCTCGACCAGCCGCGTCTCAACCGCGAGCTCGGCCTGAATGAGTCGCTGATCGGCGCGGCCCACTGGCGCATGGTGTTTCACGGCTTCGCTCCCACCGACGCGCTCGATGAAAAGGTCCGCTTCACCGACGATCAGATCGACGCCTTCACCAAGGCCTTCCTTGGGTTGACGGTCTCGTGCTCGCGCTGCCACGACCACAAGTTCGACGCCATCAGCCAGGCGGACTATTACGCGCTCTTCGGCATCCTCGGCTCCACCCGTCCCGGGCGCGCCGTTATCGACCTGCCGGAGAACCTGGACAAGAATCGCGATCAACTTCGGGCCTGGAAGGACGAGGTCCGGATGGCGCTGGCCGGCGAATGGAAGCAATCCCTCCCCCGCCTCGAACGCGAGATCCTCGCCGGAGCCAAACCCGGCAAGGGGACCCGGGCCAAAACCTTCGTCCTCCGCCCGATCGCCCTGGCGCCCGCGGATGCGAACACGCCCGACGCCTTCACCAAAGAATGGACCAAACGCGTCGCCGAATGGAAGACGGACTCCAAAGCCCGTAGCAGCCGACGTGAGGAGGCTCACTCCAAGCCGGGCGCCACCATCCGCCACTGGCCGCTCGGCGACAACGACGTCTACCAAAGCTGGTTCCGTCACGGCCATGGCCTGCCGCGCAAGGCCTCCCGCGCCGGTGAATTCGCCATCGAGCCTTCCGGCGACCAGGCCCTCACCGGCATCTATCCCGCGGGCGCCTATTCCCACCTCATTTCCAACAAGGACGCCGCGCGCCTCACCTCGCCCGATTTCCATCTCGACGGCGAATACGAACTCTGGCTGCGCATCAACGGCGGCGGCAATGCCACCGCGCGCTACGTCGTGCAGAACTACCCGCGCCGCGGAACGGTCTTTCCCATCACCGAACTCAAGGACAACCAGACCGGCCGCTGGCGTTGGCAGAAATACAACCTCGACTACTGGAAAGGCGACGACATCCACATCGAGTTGAGCGCCGCCAACGACGCGCCTTTGGAGCGACGCAACCGCGATCGCTCCTGGTTCGGCATTCGCGAGGCCGTCGTTGTGAAAAAGGGCGCGCCAGGACCGGCCAACGATTCGCTCGAGTTTCTCGATCCATTGTTCGAAGCCGCGGCCAAACGTCCGCCCAAGTCCCGCGCCGACCTGGTCCGGCTTTACTCAGATGTTCTTGATGCCGCCATCGAAGCCTGGGCTTCGAACGCCGCGACCGACGCCCAGGCCCTGTTGCTCGACGCCTGTTTGCGCGAAGGCGTTTTGGCCAACGATCTCTCAATGCTCGGCTCCGCGAAACCCGCCATCGCCCGTTACCGCGAGTTGGAGAACGGGATCCCGGTTCCCACCCGCGTTCCCTCGCTCGCCGAATGGCGGGGTCACGATCAACCGCTCTTCATCCGCGGCAACCACAAGCAACCCGGCGACCGCGTCCCCCGCCGCTTTCTCTCGGCCATCGATGACTCGCCCTATGACACCCAGATCAGCGGGCGCCGTCAACTCGCCGAAGATCTGTTGCGCCGCGACAATCCCTTCACCCGCCGCGTCATTGTCAACCGCGTCTGGCATCACCTCTTCGGTCGCGGCATCGTGGACACCCCGGACAACTTTGGCGCGCTCGGCTCGAAACCCTCGCAGCCAGAGTTGCTCGACTTCCTGGCGGCGCAGTTCTCGGACCGGCACAACTGGTCGCTCAAAAGCCTCATCCGTTTCCTCGTGACCAGCGAAACCTGGCTGCAATCCAGCGTCCCGTCCGAGGCCGCCAAGGCGAAGGATCCGGACAACCGCCTGCTCTCCCACTTCACCGCGCGGCGACTCGAAGCCGAGGCCATCCGCGATGCGCTGCTCAAGGTGTCGCGCCGATTGGATGACCAACTCTTCGGCGCGCCCGTCGATGGCAATGCCCCGCGCCGCTCGGTTTACGTCCAGGTCATCCGCAATCGACTCGATCCCTTTCTCACCGCCTTCGACGCGCCCGTCCCCTTCTCCGCCAAGGGCCGCCGCGACGTCACCACCGTCCCCGCGCAGTCGCTCGCCATGTTGAACGGCGACTTCGTCAAGACCGCCGCCGAAACCCTGGGTCGCAATTATGCCAACAAGTTTGGCGACATCGACGAGGCCGCGATCCGAGAACTCTGGCTGGAAGCCTTCGGACGCCGCGCGAAACCCGACGAAGTCCGGGCCGCCTTGGAGTTCATCGGCGTCGACACCGAGATCCGCCAGAAGATCGGACGGCGGATGCAGGACCTGGAAACCGAGATCCTGGAAGCGGAAAAGGCGCGCGACGGCCTGGAGCGGCTTGCCTGGAACGCCCTTTCGGAGAAGCGCGGCGAACAGAAGTCGGCGGCCACACTGTCCGAATCGCTCAAGCCTGTCGCCGAATGGAAGTTCGACGAAAACGGCGGCCAGGATTCGATCGGCAGCCTGGACTGCGACATGGTCGGCTCCGCGCGGGTGGAGAACGGGGCCTTGATCCTCGATGGCAAAGGCTTCGCCCGCAGCGCGCCCCTCAAGCAGGACCTCAGGGCCAAGACCCTCGAAGCCTGGGTGCAGCTCGACGATCTCAACCAACGCGGCGGCGGCGTCATGACCGTCCAGACCCGCAACGGAATCATCTTCGATTCCATCGTCATCGCCGAGAAGGACGCCCGGCAATGGCTCGCCGGCAGCAACAATCACCGCCGGACCGAGAGCTTCAACGCGCCGCAGGACAACGACGCCCGTGACAAGCCCGTCCACGTCGTCATTGTCTTCCAGGCGAACGGAAAGATCGTCGGCTATCGCAATGGCCGACCCTACGGTCGCGCGTTCAAGAAGGCCGACCTCCAACCCTATCAGGCCAACGACACCGAGGTCGTGTTCGGCCTGCGACACGGAACCGGCGTCGGCGGCAACCGCATGCTTCGCGGCCGGGTCCATGAAGCCCGCCTCTACGACCGCGCGCTCAAACCAGTCGAAGTCGCAGCCGCCGCGAAGAACGACGCCAACTACATCTCCGACGCCGAAGTCCTCGCCGTCCTCAAGCCCGACGACCGCGCCCGCCTGATCGCCCTCCGCGCCAAGGTCCGCGAACTTCAGTCTGAGTTGAACAAGCTTCAATCTCAACTGCCCGCCGGCGATGGCGCCGCCGCCACCGCAGCCAAACTCGCCCACGCCATCTTCAACATGAAGGAGTTCATCTATGTCCGGTGAACAAATCGTAAACCTGCGTAGCAGCCGACGTGAGGAGGCTCATTCCAAATCGGAGCGCGGGTCTGCGACCCGCAGCAACCACCGGCTACCGATCGCTTTGAGAATGTTCCAGCCGCCTGTGTGTTCCACGGCTGCTGCGGGTCACAGACCCGCGGTCCGGGCGCGCATTGCCAGCCAACCGTCCTGTTTGCTGAAGCGCGTTCCGCTACTCAACATAGAACCTACCGATGAGGCCCGTCATGTTCGATAACGCATCCATCCAACCGGAGCGCGGAATTCATTCCGCATCAACACCCGATGGCCCGCCGCGTCCAGCAGGACCAAAGCCCCGGATCAACCCGCGCCGAAGCGGAATACATTCCGCGCTCCTCTCCCGCCGCCGCGCGCTCGAGCTTGCCTCCAGCGGCTTCGGCATCGCTGCGCTTTCCGGCCTTCTCTCCGCCGAACAGGCCCGGGCCGCGCGTCCCCGCCGCCGCCCGCTCGACTACGCGCCGAAGGCCCGCAGCGTCATCCTCTGCTACATGTCCGGCGGCGTGTCGCACACCGACACCTTTGATCCCAAACCCAAGCTCAAGGAACTCCACGGCAAGCCCATGCCCGTGCGGATCGAGCGCACCCAGTTCAACAACAACGGCAACGTCTTCGCCTGTCCCTTCGAGTTCAGTCAGCATGGCCAGAGCGGCATCCCCGTCAGCGATATCTTCCCCCGCCTCGCGCAGTGCGCCGACGATCTCGCCGTCATCCGCTCCATGACCACCGCGGTCAACGAGCACGCGCAGGGCAACTTCGCGATGCACACGGGCTTCCCCTTTCTCGGCCACGCCAGCGCCGGCGCCTGGACGGGCTACGGCCTCGGCTCCGCCAACGCAAACCTGCCCACCTACTGCGTCCTTCAAAGCGGTCACGCCGTGCCGCCCCATGGCGGTGTCGGTCTCTTCGGCAGCGGCTACCTGCCCGCCGAATACCAGGCCTCCATCCTCAAGGCCGACAAGCCCGAGGCCGTCTCCAACATCCGCCCCGGCCAGCCCCTGAATCTCCAGCGCGCGCAGCTCGACTTCGTCAATCGCGTCGACCGCTCCTTCGCCGCCTCGCTCCGCGGCGACTCCAACATCGAGGCCGCCATCCGCAATTACGAGACCGCCTTCCGCATGCAGACCGCCGTGCCCGAGATCTGCGACATCTCCGATGAATCCGAGGCCACCAAAAAACTCTATGGCATGGACGACTCCGATCCCGAGAAGGCCGCCTACGCCCAACAGGCGCTCCTCGCGCGACGACTGGTCGAAAAGGGCGTCCGCTTCATCGAGCTCTCCTGCCTCACCAAGAAGATCGGCGCGGGCGGCGCGCCCAATCCTTGGGACCAGCACAACTCATTGGAAAAGGGCCACCGCGCCATGGCCTACCAGGTGGACCAGCCCATCGCCGGATTGATCAAGGACCTCAAGTCCCGCGGCCTGCTGGAGGAGACCCTGATCGTCTTCACCGGCGAGTTCGGCCGCACGCCCTTCTCACAGGGCTCCAACGGCCGCGACCACAACCCGCAGGGCTTCAGCGTCTGGCTCGCCGGCGGCGGCGTGAAAGGCGGAACCATCTACGGCGCTACCGACGAATTCGGTTACCACGCTGTCGACAAGCCCCGCAACATCTACGACCTCTGGGCCACCGTTCTCCACCAACTTGGCCTCAACCACGAAGCCCTCACCTTCCGCGCCGCCGACCGCAACATGCGCCTGACGGACGTGCATGGGGTGGTTCTGGATGAGGTGTTGGGGTGACCCTGGGATTCACATCAAGATTGTGAGCTGCCTTTCGGCCCAACGGGCCAGTTCTATGTCAGCCCAGGCCAACGGCCTGGGTTTGGATGCCCAAGACAGACCAAGCCCCAACGGGGCGGCCCTATCGAGTGGAACCATGTTCCTTGCCCTGTGACCACTTGACTGTCCGAAGCCCACGGAGGCGCTTTCGTCCGGTATGACGGAACGAATCACGATCAATCCGACGATCTGCCACGGGAAGCCGGTCATCGCGGGTAGCCGTGTCCTCGTTTCGACCTTGCTCGGAGCCTTGGCCGGCGGTGATTCGGCCGATCAGGTGCTCGAAGACTATCCCAACATCACCCGCGAAGACATCGCCGCAGCGCTGAGCTTCGCCAGCGAACTGAGCGATTTCCAGGAATCCAGTTACGAGGCGGTCGCATGACCTTTCTCCTCGACGAGAACTTCCCCAAGAAGGCGGCGGAGTTTCTCCAAGATCTGGCCGGCGGCGGCGTGAAGGCCGGCCACGCCCACGGCTCAACCGAGGAATTCGGCTACAAGGCCGTCGACAAACCCGTCCACATCCACGACTGGCACGCCACCATCCTTCATCTCATGGGCCTCGACCACAAACGCCTCACCTTCAACTACGGCGGCGGGGATTTCCGGCTCACGGATGTTTATGGGAATGTGGTGAAGGGGATTCTGGCTTGAATCATTCCCGATCCAATCCGAATGACGGATCGCGCCGGTTGTGACGGACGACCAGGACCCGGATTTCCGAATCGCCTGTTTCGAAGAGGATGTGATATGGGAATTTCTTCAGATTCGATCGCCGATAACCGGAGGCGTCGAAATGGTGGCGATCGGGAAACTCTCCAATTCGTTGAATCGCAGATTCCAATTCAACCCAGAAGCGATCATGGACGCGTTCGGAGACATCGGCATACCTCTCAGCGATGGTCTTGATGTCGTCCCTGGCCTTCGGGTGGAAACGCAGATTCACTCGTTCAATTTCGTCCGCAGTCTGCCTTTACCTGCTCCCACGACAGACCTTGCACGTCCCCATTGATCATCTCTTTGCTGCGTCGTTCCACCTCGGCGTCATCCACCGAATGGCCCTCGATTTCGAGGGTGTCCAACAGAAATGCGGCCAGTTCAGCGCGTTCTCCTTGCGGGAGCTTGGCGGCTACTTCGCGAATTTCAGCGACCGTTGACATGCCTCAAACATGCCATAGCGCATTCCAAGGAGCAAAAGACATTTTGGTTCACGAACAATCGCGGACAAGATGATGATTGCAAAAGGATGCAGTCACGATCATAGCAACAAAGGCTACACCACCTGGATGGCGGGCGGCGGCGTGAAGGCCGGCCACGCCCACGGCTCAACCGACGAATTCGGCTACAAGGCAGTCGACAAACCCGTCCACATCCACGACTGGCACGCCACCATCCTCCACCTCCTCGGCCTCGACCACAAACGCCTCACCTTCAACTACGGCGGCCGGGATTTCCGGCTCACGGATGTCTATGGGAACGTCGTGAAGGAGATCCTCGCCTGAGCGCGGCCGGAAGGAACGAGGGCAGGCGATCGTATTGCGTCAGCTCGACCTCAACCACGAAGCCCTCACCTTCCGCGCCGCCGACCGCAACAACGAGAGCGATCACGCTGATTCGATCTGGGATTCCAGACGGTATCGAACAATTCGTCGGCCGAGGCAGGGATGACTTTCTTTCGATGCTGCGCTTGCCTACTCTCCGCCTGCCATGGCGCTTTCAAAGAACAATCCGGCCCTGACTTTGGACGACCTGCGTCATCAGAAAGAGAACCAGTATCTGGAGCGCAAGGGGCGGGACACCAAGGCCACGAAGATCGCGAACGAGCTCATCGGTATGCTCAACGCAGGAGGAGGCGTGCTGGTCTACGGCATCGCCAAGGACGGCGAGATCGAGGACCTGTCGGTGATTGGCGGTTTGTTATCCGCGGAACGGAGCGAGTTGGACGCTTATCGCAGGCTGGTTCACGACCTGATCAAACCACCGGCCAATGTGGAGTTGGAGGAGATCACCGTGGACAGCGGCGAACTGATCTTTCCGTATCACGCGGATACCGACTACGAGCGGCTGTTCCTGCGCAAGGACAACGAGGACGCCTATCTCCGCGTCGCGGACAGCAACAAAGGGCCGCTGAATCGGGACGAGGTCAAGAAGCTGGAATACAACAAGGCGATCCGGTCCTTCGAAGATGAGTTGCGCGAAGAATTCAATCCGGACGATTTGGATGACGGCGCTTGCGCGGGCTACCGGAAGGCCATGCGGTTTCAGGGTTCCTTCGAAGAACTGGCCGTAAAGCGGAATCTGGCCGTGCGGAAGGACGGCGGCATTCGCGTCAAGAACGCGGCGATCCTGCTGTTTGCGGAAGATCCCGAGCGATACATCGCCAACGCGTCGGTGCGTTATGTCCGCTACGAGGGCACGGAGCAGAAATCGGGCAGCGGCTACAACGTTGTCAAGGACCAGCGGTTCGAGGGCGGCATCCCGGAACTGATCCGCCGTGTGGAGGCGTTCGTCGAGGCGTCGTTGCGGGATTACTACTACCTCGACATGGAGAAGGGAAAATTCCTGCGCGTGCCTGAGTTTCCCAAGGAGGCGTGGCTGGAGGGCATCGTGAATGCCCTGTGCCACCGCTCCTACAACCTGCAGGGAAATCCTGTCCTGATCCGGCACTACGACGACCGGTTGGAGATCGCCAACAGCGGCCCTCTGCCCGCCCAGGTCACGGTGGAGAACATCGACCGTGAGAGGTACTCGCGGAATCCCCGGATCGCCCGCGCACTGGCGGATCTGGGCTACGTGCGCGAGCTGAATGAGGGGGTGCCCCGAATCTACCGCGCCATGAAGGAGTTCATGTTGGCCAAGCCGGAATACACCGACGACGGGTCCACGGTCAGGCTGACACTCCGGAACAAGGTCACCGACCACAAGGAAACGATCCTGAGCGATGTTTTGGAGCGGATCGAGGCGAATTGGGGATCGTTCAATAAAAACAAACGTAAGTTGATCAATCTCCTTTTCCTCAGCCAAGAAGCAACCATCGACCGGATAGTCGCGGAACTTGGCGTGAGTGAGCAGGCAGCCCGTTACCATCTGAAAAAGCTGGAAGAGTTGAATATTGTGGAACGTGTCAGTGAGAAGCTACGAGATCGCAATGCCGTTTACCGATTCCAGAACGGGTAAGAGCATCCAAGACCATGCAAGACAACTTAGGACAAAGCAGGACTTCGTAAGACAAAAAGGGGCGTCGTTAAGGGAAAAGCATGAGATATGTACAACCATCTGATTTTCAACAACTTGTAAGAGTATTGAACTGAGAATCTTCTCCTTAAGGCAAAAACGGCGCCCGTTAAGACAAAAAACTGAACCACGCCTCACATACTCACCTTCCCTCCACCCATACCGGCGATGACCAGCCCATGTTGCCGTCGTCCTGTTCGATGCGGAGGTAGTAGCGATTTTCGCCTTGGGCGGGTTTGGGATCGGTCCAGGTCGTGGCGAATTCCTTTTTCCCGGAGAAGAAGAATTTGTGGTTCTGCTCGTTGCGGACGACGGTGATGGGCTTGATTGGGGCCGTGCCTTGGACGCGGATTCGGAGTTTCGGGTTCTTTCCGTTTGAGCGGATCACGGAGCCGAGTTCCTCGCCGTTGACGGTGAACTCAATGAAGATCTTGTCGGTGGCGGCGACGGTGCGGCGGGCGTTGAATCCCTCGATGATGCCTTCGCGCGTCAGCTCCTTCACGTAGACGCCGCCGAAGGAGACGTGCGTGGAGATGTGGTCGGAACTGGCGAAGACGCCGAGCTTGAAGCCGTTGTGCAGGGCGCGCTGGTAGACGCCGCGATTGTGGCCCGCGTTGCGGAAGTCCTCGATGGGCGCGGGCGGCTTGGGAAAGCCCTTGGGGCCGCGTCCGGACGGGGTGTATGGCTCGGTCTTCTTCAATCCGACCGTGGGTTGCGGCGCGCCGAGGGCCTCGTAGCTCACGCGCGCTCCCTGGAAGATCTCGACGATGTTTTCGAGCCGGTTGTCGATGCGTTCATACTTGTCCCAATCCGTGCCCATGCCGCTGGCTCCGGTGTGGCTGATGACGGAGACGGGGCCGCCGTATTGCCGCAGCGCGCCCCAGAGTTCCATGGGGCTGATCTCCAGTCCGCCCGGACGCGTGGGATAGAGCGCGTGCCAGGGCGAGTTCTCGTAGAGCTTGCGCTTGATGTAGACGATCGGTCCGCTGCGTTGGGCGAAGACGACATTGCGGTGCCCCCAGGGAAAACGCTGTTCGCGCTCGTAGGCGTAGAGCGAATGGAACCGGCCCGGCGCATGAAAGACATCGACGAGTTTCTGCGTCTGCCACCATTCGTAGGGATCGTAGATCTTGGCGATGTCGGTGTGATCCGATGTGCCGAGAAAATCCAGCGCCGCGATGTCGTAGGCGTAGCGGTAATGCATCGACGATGCAGCCGTCGAAACCGGTGCGGCAATTGGAGAAGTCCGTGTGCCGGTGCAGGTCGCCCCAGAGCAGCGTGTAGGTTTCGCCGTCGATCGTCCAGGTGTGATGTTCCTCGCGCGGACGGTCGGGGGTGGGCGGAACGAGATAAGGCTCGGGCGCGTCGAGGAAGCGGATTGAGGCATTGGGCTTGGGTTGGTTCTTCGACCTGGGCGGGGCGAGCTTCGCCAAATGCACGCCCGCGGTGAGGCAGAGTTTGTTGATTCGCTTGTCGGCCGACCAACCGAGCCAGACCTGCTTGTCCTTGTCGCGCAACAGCGAGGCGCGTCGGTCCTGGCCGAAGGCGCTGTTGGGGATCAATACCGGCCGCGTCCATTGTCCGGTCTTTGGATTGAAGCGCGCCACGGTCAGCAGCCAGCGGTTTCGGATGAAGGATCGGTAGGCGAGCAGCGGAACTCCGGCGGGAGTGAGTCCGACCTCGGGCAGGTTCACGTTCGACGCGCCCTTCGGAAAGGGCTGGCCCTGTCCTGCGACCTTCACCTCGGTGAACGCGTCGGCGGCAATGTCGAAGCGTCCGAGCAGGATGCGTTTGCGCGCGTTCAGTCCGTCGGTGGGGAGATGGCTGCGCGAATCCTTGCCCCAATTCCGGCGTCCGCGTTCGGCGGCGATCCAGAATCCCCTGCCCTCGGCGTCGGCGCAAATGGACGCCCGCGCCTCGTAGTCCGGGCTGTCGGTCAACCGGCGTTCGACCACCTTGCCGTCCGGCGAGACGCTCGCGAGAAACAGGTTGAACTCATCGCCCCGCGATGAGTCATAGACGATCCATGCTCCGCCCTTGTCCGCGAATGCGACGCGCGGTTCCCAATGACCGCCCGGCGCCCTGGTGACGCGGATCTCATCCGACCATTTCTCGGTCTTCGGATCAACCCAGCGACAAAAGATGTCCGCCTGCCCACGACGCAGCGATTGCCACACCGCCCACACGCGCCCGGCGGCATTCACGCCCGAATCGACAAACGTGTCGCTGCCGGCGGATCGCGCGAGGACGGTGGTCTTTCCCAACGCCTTGCCGTCGCGAATCCGATCTGCATGCAGGCTGACCACGCCATCCTCACCCAGCCGGCCGTGGAAGACCCAGGGGTCGCCATTGCGATCGATGGTCAGGCTGGGATTGTGAACGACGCCGAGCCCGCCCAGCTCCGCGGTCACGGAAATCGAATCACCTTCAAGCCGGCCCAGTTTCAAACGGTCGGCCTCGCCGTCGAAGTCGACAAATGCGGTCCAGATCGTTCCGTCCTTGGCGACGCAGAAATCGGGGAAGTCCAGGTGCCGCTTGGATTCTTCGAGCGACCAGTGTTGCGCAACGACCGGGGGGACGGGGTTTGGTTTCGTTTCCGCAGCCACGTCGACGCCCACGGCCGAAAGGCCAACGAGCGCCACGGCCGGCAGGCGATGAAAAAAGTTCAAGGAATCGATCATGCTCCGAGTGAATCCGGCACGCCGCCGGCTGTCACGTTTTGATTCCCGTCACCCTCCCACCCCGTAGCCGCGCTTGCAAAAGCGTGGGAGGCGTGCCCAATCCGAAAACAGCCCACCTTCTGGCGAAGGCGGCTACCAACGAAATCTGCGTGGCGTCGTACGTCGACAAGGTGTTGGGTATGTCCATCGCCTGCCGGTTTGGAAACCGGCGATACAGCACGTTTGGAAACGTGCGCTACGGGGCCGCGCTCCGCGTGTGTCGATCACGGACCGGAACCCTGCAATTTGAGATGCGCGTGCGTGTGGCGTTTTGCTATCGTCCGGTCATGTCTCAGCGAATCCCGCTTCTTCTTTTTACCTTCTTTTCCCTGGCGCTCGGGGCCGCTCCGGCCTTCTCGGCCGAGCTTTCCTACTACCTTCCCAAGGACATCAAATACGACCCCGCCATTCCCAAGCCCAAGGAGACGCTGGGTTGGACCGTTGGCGAATGGCATGTGCGGCATGACCAGATGGCGGCCTACATGAAGCGGCTGGCCGAGGCAAGCGATCGGATCCAGATCGAGGTCATTGGGCATACTCATGAACAGCGCGAGCTGCTGGCGCTGACCGTCTCCTCGCCGGGCAACCTGGCGCGGCTGGAGTCGATTCGTCGCGAGCATTTGAAGCTGAGCCAGCCTGGCGCCGATCCGAAACCCGCGGCGGAGCAGCCGCTGGTCCTTTACATGGGCTACAACGTGCACGGGGACGAATCCAGCGCCGGCAATTCGGCCTTGCTGGTCGCCTATCACCTCGCCGCCGCCCAAGGGCCGGAGATCGAAAAGCTGTTGGCCAACACCGTCATCCTGCTCGATCCCTGCCTGAATCCGGACGGGTTGAATCGCTTCGCCAACTGGGCCAATTCGCATCGCGGCAAGAACCCGGTCGGCGACGCTAATCATCGGGA
>Ga0181573_10004190_pt1 | contig 12371 bp, 5 predicted proteins | sample 101ome_25_FD_148643 | JGI IMG/M metagenome (GOLD analysis project Ga0181573, IMG submission 148643) | Coastal salt marsh microbial communities from the Groves Creek Marsh, Skidaway Island, Georgia - 101409BT metaG (spades assembly) | ecosystem: Environmental > Aquatic > Marine > Intertidal zone...
GCATTGGACAGGGCATCGAGTTTGATTATTGCTGTGTGCACGCGGCGATGGCCATGCGCGAAGACGGCTATCAAACCATTATGGTCAACTGTAACCCCGAGACCGTATCGACCGATTACGACACCTCTGATCGGCTGTATTTCGAACCGCTAACGCTTGAGGACGTGCTGGAAATCTGCGCGGTGGAAAATCCGACCGGTCTGATCGTGCAATACGGGGGACAGACCCCACTTAAATTGTCACGAGGCCTGGCAGCAGCGGGCGTACCGATATTGGGCACCTCGCCAAATTCCATACATAAGGCCGAGGATCGGGAGCATTTTCAGGCGCTCATTAACGAGCTGCAGCTTTTGCAGCCGCCGAACCGCACGGCCACCACAGAAACGCAGGCGCTGGAGCGCGCGCAGGATATTGGCTATCCGCTGGTCGTGCGGCCCTCCTATGTGCTGGGCGGCAGGGCCATGGAAATCGTCCATAGCCAAGAGGAGCTCGAGCGTTATCTGCGCGATGCCTTTCGCGTCTCGAACGAATCTCCCATTCTGCTGGACCGGTTCTTGAATGACGCAGTGGAGGTGGACGTGGATGCCATCTGCGATGGAGACGAGGTCGTCATCGGCGGGATCATGGAGCATATTGAAGAGGCCGGTGTTCACTCGGGAGACTCCGCCTGCGTGCTGCCCCCTTTTGCGCTGTCGGCCGAGACGCAGGCCGAGCTTGCTCGCCAGACCCGGGCGATGGCGCTGGCGCTGGGTGTGCGGGGCCTGATGAACGTTCAGTTCGCCGTGAAGGGTCGGGATGTCTACGTGCTTGAGGTGAACCCCCGGGCGTCGCGCACCGTACCATTTGTATCGAAGGCCACCACCCGGCCGCTTGCCAAAATTGCTGCGCGGGTAATGGCCGGTCAATCGCTGGCGGCTCAGGGCGTGAACGGCGAGGTCATACCGGGCTATTACTCCGTCAAGGAAGCCGTCTTCCCGTTTATCAAGTTTCCCGGCGTGGATCCCATCCTCGGACCGGAGATGAAAAGCACGGGTGAAGTCATGGGTATAGGCAAAACCTTTGGTGAGGCGTACCGAAAAGCACAGCTTGCCACCGGGGTCCTGATTCCAAACAGCGGCACGGCGCTTATCAGCGTGCGCACGGCAGACCAGGCCGGCGTCATCGACATCGCGCAGTATCTCAGCGACAATGGGTTTAGGCTGGTCGCAACGGAAGGCACGGCTCGGGCTCTGCAGCAGGCGGGCCTTCAGGCCATCGTGGTAAACAAAGTACGAGAAGGTCGCCCACATGTGGTCGACAGCATAAAGAACGGCGAATACGATTTGATTGTCAACACCACCGAGAGTCGGCACAGCAGGCTCGATTCAGAAACCATTCGCCGACAGGCGCTGACTCACAAGGTGACGTATTTCACGACCTTGGCTGCAGCGCGAGCGGCCTGCGAAGCGCACCGTGCAGGAAACGACGCCAGCGTGAATCGACTGCAAACCCTGCATCAAACCGTCACCGTATGAGAGTGCTCCTGACCCCCGATGGCGCTGAGCGCCTGCGCGAAGAATTAACGCGCCTTAAGAAGCACGATCGACCGGCGGTGATTCAGGCCATTGCCGAGGCCCGCGCGCACGGCGATTTATCGGAAAACGCTGAGTACCACGCCGCTCGCGAGCAGCAGGGATTTATAGAGGGTCGTATCGCGGAGCTTGATTCCAAACTCTCTATAGCCGAGGTGATTGATTCGGCGCGACTTAATGCCGCCGGCAAGGTGGTCTTCGGTGCCTGGGTGGATCTGTGGGAGGAAGACGGCGATCGGGAGGTCACGTACCGAATCGTGGGAGAGCTCGAGGCCAACATCGATGAGGGCCTGATATCGCATGGTTCGCCCATTGCAAAAGCATTGATCGGCAAGACAGAAGGAATGGAAATTGAATTTAAGGCGCCGGGCGGAATCAAGCGCTATGAGGTGCTGGCGGTTCGATATGAATCCGCTGCGGCGTCAACGCCGAAAAGCTGAGTCGACAGGGCGTCTCACCCGCCTGAAAGCTCAGTCGGATTCCCGCTGCGCCTTTTTCCCGGTGTCGATCTGATCGGTGTCCGAAGGCGCTTCGGGCTCGTCCTTAGACGGTAATTCGCTGTCGGGCGGTGTCTCGTCGGGGTCCTCGGCAAATCGTCCCAGCCAGAATGAGAAGGGGCTCTTTTCTTTGGTTTCTGAATCAGGCGGCGTGACGATATCCGGACCCTGATCATAGCCCTCGTCAACCTCGGCTCGCGGATCCAGATCACCCACCGCCATCGGTGTTTCAGGTGACAGCACGTAGGGCTCTTTCTCGACAACGGCCGCCCACTGACGTATCCGCATACGGCTCAGGATAAAGAGCGTGAGTAATGCCGCCATGGCGATGATGAGAACAAACATGCCCTGGGGTCCCATCAGGCGCATCGCATAAGACGAGGCAAGCGGACCAATAACGGCGCCCACGCCATAAATCAAAACAAAGCCGCCACTCGCGGCCACGATGTCACCCGACTCCAGGTAGTCATTGGCATACGCGACGCTCAGCGGATAAAGCGTAGAGCTCAGTCCAAAGAATAGCGCCACGGTGCCAATAAGGCTCCACCCCGGCAGAAGTCCTCCGAGTACGAGTATGAGTGAGGGCGCGCCGAGAGCAATGGTCACGCCAAGAATGACGAGGCGCCGATCAAGCCGATCGGAAAGACGGCCCACAGGGATCTGCAGCAGCATGCCGCCAATAAGGCCTGCCGTCATGAATCCGGAAACCTGGCTCACGCTAAGCCCGATGTTGCTGGCATAGACCGGACCCAGGCCCCACCAGCTTGAGGAGATCAACCCAGCAACCAGGCAGGTCACGACTGACGTCGGCGAGACGGCATAGAGTTTTTTTATGCTGAGCAGCGGCTTATCAACCGGGTCCGGGTGAGTAGCCCGGGTGAGCGAGACCGGAACCAGTGATAGGGTCAGGACGATCCCAACGAGGAGAAACAGTTCATAGCTTCCTGGGTCTCCAAATTTGATCGTCTGCTGGCCAAAGGCCGACGCCACGTACCCGATCATGATGTACATGGAGAGCAAAATCCCGCGTGAATTATTGGTCGCGCGGTTATTGAGCCAGCTCTCGACCACCACAAATAGCCCGGCCGCGGCCGCGCCCATCACAGCCCGCAAAAAGACCCATGCCCACGCGTTTGATGTGATTAAAACCATCATCACGGCGGCTGAGGCGACCGCGGAAAGCGCGGCGAAGGTGCGGATGTGCCCAATGCGGTTAATCAGCGGCCCGGAGCGAAACGTGCCGATGGCAAAGCCCAGAAAGTAGCCCGAGGCGATTAAGCCGATCATCTCGTTGGAGTACCCCTCGAGATTCGCGCGCAGCGCGAGTAGGGTGGAGGTGATGCTGTTGCCGAACATCAGCAACGAAACAGAGATCATCAGCGCCGAAAGCGCTCGCATGATGGAAAGGGCAAATCGCACGGGAAGATCTAAAAGAGGCGGGGGATGCGGTGGCGAAGTCTACGCTTTTCATCGTCCCCTGAGAAGGCCAAGCGACTGAAAATGCGACGCAATCTATCCTCTTACACACATTTTTAATGCCACCAGAAATTCTTTTCACACCCGATCATCAGATCATGGTTCGCCGGGCACGAATCCTGAGTCCGTCGTCAGGTAAAATTTAACTATTCCCCGCGTCTGAATAAGCGTACGTATCTCGCCATGTTCCTCGTTCGTCTCGATGCCGTCAGCCTCGCCTTTGGCGCGCGAAAAATCCTGCGCGAGGCTGATTTGTCCATCGAGCCCGGCGAGCGGGTTTGTCTTATCGGCCGTAACGGCGCAGGCAAAACATCCGTGCTTCGTCTGGTCAGCGGCGAGCAGGAGCCCGATGAAGGGGAAGTGCGCCGCTTGGGGGACATTTGCATCAGCGAGCTCGCGCAAGTGATGCCGGAGGACGAAGGCAGGCGAGTGGGCGACTTTGTCTCCGAGGGGCTCTCGGACATTATTGCCCTGACCGAGCAGTATCGCCAACAGGCCGACGCCGCCACGGATGCGCACGGCCTTCGGGCATTGCAGGAGCTGCAGTCGCACATTGATGCTCACGGGGGATGGCATCCGCAGCAGCAGGTCGAGTCGATCTGCACCGAGATGGAACTGGATCCGGCTCAGCCGATGGCAACCCTCTCCGGCGGCTGGCGCCGACGCGCGGCGCTGGCTCGTGCACTGGTCGCCAAGCCAGACCTTCTGCTGCTCGACGAGCCCACCAACCATCTGGATTTTGCTGCCATCTCGTGGCTTGAAAACCGTATCGCGGGCTTTTCAGGTGCGGTACTTTTCATCACGCATGATCGGGCGTTTTTGCAGCGTCTGGCGACCCGCATTGTGGAGATTGATCGCGGCAAGCTTCGAAGCTGGCCGGGCAATTACGGTGATTTTTTGCGGCGCCGCGAGGAGGCCATGGCCGCCGAGAAAGAAGCCAACAGTGAGTTCGACCGAAAACTGGAGGAAGAAGAGGCCTGGATTCGTCAGGGCATCAAGGCGCGCCGCACCCGGAACGAGGGACGCGTGCGTGCACTTGAGGCGATGCGTGTAGAACGCGCGCAACGCGTGAATATCGAAGCCCGCGCCCGCGTTCATATTGAAGAGGCGGAGAACTCGGGGCGAAAGGTGCTGGATGCCAAGAATGTGGCATTCGGCTATGGTGAGGATCTGCTGATCAAGGACTTCTCGCTCCGTATTCGTCGCGGTGACCGCATTGGCCTTGTCGGCAATAACGGGGTGGGCAAGAGCACCCTGCTGCATCTTCTGTTGGGCGAGCTGACGCCCTCGCGCGGCACCGTCAAGCTGGGCGTTAATGTGCAGCTCGGCTACTTCGATCAGCACCGCCGTGATCTGGATCTGGATAAGACCGTGGCCCAGATTGTGGGCGATGGGCGAGAATACGTAACGCTAAACGGCAAGCCGCGCCATGTGGTGGGCTACCTTCGCGGGTTTTTGTTCACCGCCAAGCGGGCGCTCACGCCTATTCGGGCGCTCTCCGGCGGAGAGCGAAATCGGGTGATTCTGGCGAGATTGTTTACCCAGCCTGCCAATCTGTTGATTCTTGACGAGCCGACCAACGATCTCGACGTTGAAACACTCGAAGTGCTGGAGGAGAAACTGCAGGAGTATTCCGGCACGCTGATCGTGGTGAGCCATGATCGAGCTTTTCTGGATAATACCGTCAGTAGCATTCTGACCTTTGAAGACGACGGTCTGGTGCACTCGTACGTGGGCAACTACAGCGACTGGGTGCGCCAGGGCAAAGCCCTTGCGACCGGCGAATCGGCGACCCGAAAAAGAGCCCAACCGCTCGCCTCAGATGTAAGCGACAGCGCTCCCAAGGCAGGCCGTAAGCTTTCCTATAAACTGCAGCGCGAACTCGATCAATTGCCTGAAGTCATCGAATCGGTCGAGTCTGGCCTTGAGCGGGTTCGCTCGCAGACGCTTGCGCCGGGCTTTTATGAGCAGCCCTTCACAGACACCCAGCCGGTGCTGGATCAGCTGGCGGATCTGGAAGCCGAGCTTGAGCGACATCTGTCGCGCTGGTCGGAGCTTGAGGAACTGGCCAATCAGTTCCATAACAACGCCTGATGACGCCAAGAAAAGACCACCTCGTTAGATGAAAAAAATACTCAACTGGTTCTGGTCTCAGCCGGTCATTTTGTTGACCTTGACCACGCTCTTTTGGGCGGGCAATACCGTTGCCGGCAAGGTAGCGGTGGGGAACGTGTCGCCCTCGCTTCTGACGTTCTCCCGATGGGGTATTCTCATGTTGTTTTTGCCGCTGGTGTACGCGCGTCAGATGCAACACGCCTGGCCGGTCCTGCGGACCAAGTGGATCTACATTATTGCCATGGGCGCGCTAGGCCTTGCCGCCTTTAACCTTCTTTTTTATTTCTCCGCGCACCACACCACCGCGGTCAATATTGGCATCCTGCAGGGGGCGATCCCCATTGTGGTATTGATTGGCGCCTTCTTTATGTACGGTACCCGCATCACGGCGCTACAGGTGCTGGGCGTTGTGGTCGGTCTGGTAGGTGTTGTGACGGTGGCGCTTCGCGGGGTGCCCTCGCAGTTGGCGGATCTCGTACTCAATCGAGGCGATCTCATGATGGCCGGAGCCTGCGTGCTCTACGCCGGTTATACCCTCGGGCTTAAGAGTCGACCGGCGGTCTCAGGAATTGTGCTTTTCACTTACTTCGCCATCGCGGGCGCTTTTTTGTCTGCCCCGTTTGCAATTTATGAGTGGTGGGAGGGGTCGGTGATCTGGCCAGATGCCACCGGGTGGATCGTTATCGCCTACGTAACGATATTTCCTTCTTTTTTGGCCCAGATCTTCTTTTTGCGCAGCGTCGATCTCATCGGTCCCGGCAGAAGCGGTGTTTTTGTGAATCTCACCCCAATATTCTCTGCACTTTTTGGCGTTGTGCTGCTGAGCGAGCGCTTTCAGATGTACCACGCGATCGCACTTGCCCTGGTGCTCCTGGGATTATGGTGGGCAAGAGAGCCCGCTTTAAAAAATCGCTAAAATCACCGGCTGATTTTTTTTAACCAACGCGATCCATCCGGCCCATGTTTTTCTATTTAAAGCGCGGACTCTCGCTTGCGGTGCTCGCTGGCGCTGTTGCGCCCGTAGTGCTCGCGCAGCAGTCGCCCGATGCCGGATCGCTGCTGCAGCAGTTGCAACAGGAGCGCCAACTCAACGCCCCCGGGCTGCAATTTGAGGAGAAAACGCAAGAGCCCGTGCAGGCGCCAGAGGATGCAGGCGGGCTGAAGGTGCTGATTGTGTCGGTTCGCTTTGAAGGCAATCTCAATGTGTCCACTGAAGATCTGCAAGCGGCTTTTGCAGACTACCTGAACCAGGAATACACCTTCTCGGGCTTGGAACGGCTGGCTGGTCTCGTGGGTGAGATTTATCGTCAGCAGGGCTTATGGGCAAAAGGAACGCTGCCCGAGCAAACGCTCGCCAATGGCGAGCTTCTGATCCGTGTGGTTGAGGGCAAGCTGGGCGCCCTTCGAATCGAGCATCAGGAGGAGCGCCTTCGCATCTCTGAAGAAAAGGCGAAGGCCTATGCGCTCAAAGGTCAGCAGAGCGACATCTTCAGTATCGAAGCCTTCACAGCCGCTATCAAGGCGCTTGATGATGTGCCCGGCGTAACCGCCGCGGCGGTGCTGGCTCCAGGGCAGACCGAAGGGGAGACGGATGTCATTGTGAGGATGGCCAACACACCGCTGTTTACGGGCAGTGTGCGAGCCGACAACCACGGGTCGAGAGCCACCAGCTGGAATTACGTGCGGCTGGGCGCTTTTTTAAATGTGGATAGCCCTTTGGGTTTCGGTGAACAGTTCAACTTTGTGGGCATTCACTCGCGAGGGTCTTTGGTGGCCTCGGGCGGCGTCTCTCTGCCCATCGGCTTACGGGGCGCTCGTGCGGGACTTAATCTCACCGCGCTCACTTATGAGCTTGGGTATCCACTTGAATCTCTTGGTGCTCAGGGTGAATCGCAAATCGCCAGTCTTTATCTCACGAACCCTTTTATTCGAAAGCAAAATCTCGTGGTTTTTGGGCAGTTGAACGCCAGCCATGGCGAGTATTTGGATGAGATAAACGATAACGATGTCAGCTCCGACAAAACGCTGGATTCGGTTTCGGGCTCGCTTACGACCTATTGGCCAGACGGCCTGTTGGGTGGCGGCGTTAATTCGGTAACGCCGATGGTGACTTTCGGCGATCTGGATTTAAGCGGCGCACCTGACGATCTGGCCATTGACCAGGCGTCCGCCCAGAAGCAGGGGACCTTTGGCAAATTCACCTTGCAGGCCAATCGCGAGCAGTCGCTGGGCATGAAAACACAGCTTTGGTTCTCGTTACTCACGCAGACGGCTTCGAAGAATCTTGATAGCTCACAGAAGATGTCTCTGGGCGGTGCGAGCGCGGTGCGGGCTTATCCAGGAGGTGAAGCCTCTGGTGATCACGGTGCACTGGTTACCCTCGAGTTGAGGCGACTGCTGACCCCAACGCTGCAGGGCATCTTGTTTTACGACCAAGGCTGGATCCAGCAGTATCACGAAACGTGGACCGGCTGGGATAGCGCCAGCAGTGCGGCGAACCGGTACAGCATCAGCGGCTATGGCGCCGGATTAAAGTGGCGTCCTTCCAAAACGATTGAAATTGTGGGTTACATCGCCGATCGCATTGGATCGAACCCTGCCGCTGACGCGGACGGCAACGACAGCGACGGCACCAAATTCAGCCCGCGAGGTTGGCTCAGCATCGTCACGCAGTTCTAATCTCGCAGTCCTATGTACAGCGCGCACCGTCACGGGATGGCCAAAAGCGCTTCTTCCTTTTATTTATTCGTCTAAAGACCGTATTGAGGGGCCGGTTTTTCTTGTGGCAGACCGTCAGAAAGCAGTAGATATCCCTTTAAAAGATAAAAAAACCCTAAAAAGCTTTGGCAGAATACCCAGTGGAAAAAAATTTTTAGCCAACAAACATCTGTGGTTTGTTGGGCGTCATCAATGTTTTTTGCTCGGAATATTAAGCTTAACGACCGGCCTTTGATCGCTCGTCCCGGTAGAGGCGGGCGAGGGGGCTCTTTTGCCTGCTGTGTTGCTTTCCTCCTCACTCTCGCCTCGACCCCGGCCCTTTCCAACCCCGACCTCCCCACAGGGGCTACGGTTGCAGCAGGCCAAGTTACCTTCAGCCCTAAAGAATCCAGCCTTGATGTCCATCAGGGCTCACATAAGGCGATCGTCAATTGGCAGTCCTTTAATATTGGTAAAGACGCCTCGGTCAATATCCATCAGCCTGGTGCTGATGCCGCTTTATTGAACCGCGTCTTATCGAGCGATCCTTCAAAGATCTTAGGATCCTTAAACGCCAACGGCCAGGTCTTCTTAATCAACCCAAGCGGGGTGATCTTCGGGCAGGGCGCAAGAGTCGATGTCGGAGGACTGGTGGCCTCCTCTCTTAATATCAGTGACAAGGACTTCCTCTCCGGCAGCTACACCTTCTCCGGCAATACCGGATCGATCCTTAATCAAGGCGCCCTACAAGGCGGCTTCATTGCGCTTATAAGCCCTGAGATCAAAAACGAAGGGGAGATAAGAGCCTCGTTAAGCGCGATAGCCTTGGCAAGCGGTGATCAGGCGGTGCTGACCTTCGAGGGCAGCGACCTTATCGGCCTTAAGGTCACCGATGCTACCGTTAAAAGTCTCATCGAGAACAAAGGCGCCCTGATTGCCCCCCATGGTGCGGTGCTTCTCAAAGCCTCCGCCGCTCAGTCGCTTGTAGATAGTCTCATCCAAAGCGCCGGTGGCGCAGGTGGCCTGGTCCTAAAGAACGGCACCGTCCAGCTGGTCCGCTCCGAAGGCACCATGACATCCTCCGATATCCGCATTGATGCCGGCCCCCGGGGCGGCGTCTCAATCTCCGGTACCCTCGATGCCTCCGCCCATGTCGGCGGCACCATTACCGTTACCGGTCAGGAAGTGACTGCCGCAGCGGGGGCGAGCCTGAATACCAGTGGCCCCCATGGCGGCGGTGAGATCCGCTTCGGCGGTGACTGGCAGGGTAAGGGCAACACCCCCCAATCCCGCTATGCCACCGTAGAAAAGGGTGCCCGCCTTGAAGCCTCTGCCACCGAATCCGGTAACGGCGGCACCATCGTAGTGTGGTCCGATATTACCGATCCCCAATCCCAGACCACCGTAAAGGGTGAGCTCATTGCCCGCGGCGGTATAAAGAAAGGTAACGGCGGCAAGATCGAAACCTCCGGCTATGCCATCGATACCGAAGGCGCTATCGTCCGAGCCAACGCAAGATCCGAGGGCGGCAAAGGCGGCCTGTGGTTCATCGACCCCGAAGATGCCGTCATCACCCAGGGTGTGGCCGATGACTATGCCGATACCTTAAATAGCGGCACCAGCGTCACCAACGAAGTCTCCGGGGACATGACCTGGCAAAGCGGCGTCGCTCTTGAAAAAACCGACGGCGGTGATGCCGAGCTCGCCTTACGAACCCGCGACGCCGGTGACATCACCTTTGAATCCGGTGCCAGCATCAAGAGCACCTCCGGTGCCCTTGATGTCCGCGTCGATGCCGACGGTGAGATCCACATGGGCTCAGGCGTTGCCATCGACACCAACGGCGGCGGAGTCTCGATGGTCGCCCACGGCAATACACTGACTCCTGCTGTGACTGAAATAGAGACAGAAATAGGCGCCGAAGCAGATACTGACATCGTCTCTGTCGAACCCACAGAGGAGAGCAGCGAGCAGGCCAGTACCGATGTCAGTGAAAGCGCCGAGACCGCTGAGAGCACCGATATCAGCGAAAGCACTAAGACCGTTGTTCAAACCTCAGAAACTGAATCCTCTGAGTCCACAGCCGACACGGTAGTCGATACCACAGTCGATACCACCGACACCCTCGTCTCCGCTATCAGCGCCGGCACCGGTACGATCCGCTTTACCGGAGACAACGACGCCGGCCTCACCATCACTGAGGCCATCAAGATCACCGCAGCCACGGTCGATATCGACAGCACGCTCACCGTCGAGAGTGAAAACACCGCCCAGGGTGGCAGCATCAGCGTCATCGCGCAAGACAGCCTCACCCTTGGAAGCAATGCGCTTGTGACTGCCAACTCCGATGCCGGTGAGGGCGGCGAGATCATCCTTACTGCCACCGACATTAGCCTCGAATCCGGCGCCACCGTGGAGGCGACCGGTGCCACCGGCGGTGGCGATATCCTGATCGGCGGTGACTGGCAGGGCGGTGCAAATGAGGAGCACCGCGTCTTCGATGACCCCAATGCCATCCCTGAAGCGACCACGGTGACGATCGGATCCGATGTGACCGTGGATGCATCCGCCACCCAAAACGGCAACGGCGGCACCATCGTCGTCTGGTCAGACGTCTCGAATACCGACTCCGTCACCACTGTCGCCGGCACCTTGAATGCCAAAGGCGGGGCCGAAGGCGGTAACGGCGGAATGATTGAGACGTCGGGTTATGTGGTTAATTTAGAAGGCAGTACCATCAGCACGCTGGCTGCCGATGGCAGTGCCGGGATGTGGCTTTTAGATCCCACAAGCCTTTTTGTGGGCGCGTCCTCTGACGGAACGACCAGTAACGACTCAAGAACGATCCTCTCGCTCGCACAGCTCAACACCAACCTTGATGCAAACAACGTCACCCTGCAGGCCACCCAGGATGTGGTGCTGGGCGGTGACTTCAGCTTCGATGGCAGCACGGGCAATGCCGATCGAACCCTAATCTTTGATGCACCGCTGACGGTCTTACTGGGATCAATCTCGGTTGCCAACACCGAGACCGAAAAGCTTAACGTCGAGATCGGCACCACGACGAGCCAGAACCTCGCCGTCATGTCAGCCGACCGAACGATCGAGACCAATAACGGCGACGTGACTATCCGCGGCAATATCGGCGGCGGTCAGGGGCTCACGATCGATGCCGGCACCGGTGCGATCGCGCTCGGCTCTGCCACCGGCGGGCTCACCGGAAACTACTGGGATGGGACGAGTACGGAGACGACCGAGACGCTGGCGGCGAACACGACGATCATCACCTATACAGCCGGTGGTGTTGGTGACGCTATCGTCCTCGACTTCGCGAACGGTACGCTCACCAACAACGGAAGCCCCCTAAGTTACTCAGGGGTAATGCCCAAAAATCTGAGCACAGCAGGATCAGGCGTTTTTCTGGACCTCAATGCGAAGAACAATACGAAGATTACCTACTACTATTCCGGTGGCTCAACCGAGGTGGATGAGTCGAGCCAGGGATTTACGATTCCAGCGAATACCACAGTCACGAAAATAACCTATACCAGCGGCAATAACTCTGCGGTTAATGTGAAGGCAACCTCGAGTATCACGAAAACCACAACGACCTACACCGAGCAATCCGTCAGCAATGCTGCGCTAACGTCTTTAACCCTCTCAGGCACCGGCACCAACACCCTAAACGGCAACATCACCACGACCGGTGCCATCGATCTCAAAGGCACCTCCCGATCCATCACACTGGCAGCGGATACCACGCTGACAACGACCAACAGCAATGTCACCTTGGGGTCCGTTAATGGAGCACAGGCTCTGTCGGTGAGCAACGGCAGCGGCGGCACCACCCTCGGTGTGATCGGCGGCAGCACGGCCTTAAGCAGCGTGACCCTCTCAGGCACCGGCACCAACACCCTAAACGGCAACATCACCACGACCGGTGCCATCGATCTCAAAGGCACCTCCCGATCCATCACACTGGCAGCGGATACCACGCTGACAACGACCAACAGCA
>Ga0181573_10004191_pt1 | contig 12368 bp, 8 predicted proteins | sample 101ome_25_FD_148643 | JGI IMG/M metagenome (GOLD analysis project Ga0181573, IMG submission 148643) | Coastal salt marsh microbial communities from the Groves Creek Marsh, Skidaway Island, Georgia - 101409BT metaG (spades assembly) | ecosystem: Environmental > Aquatic > Marine > Intertidal zone...
AACGCGCGGTTCCTGACGTTCCACTCCCTGGCGCCCCTCTGGGAGGCGGCGCAGCAAAGCGTCGCTGACAGGAGATCCATCTCTGCGCTCCATCCCGGTAGTGCGGGGACCGCCAACGTGCCCCCCATGATGTCGCGCGTCGAGAGCGAGCCTGGCATGTCGTCGTCGTCGTCATCGTCTCGCAAGGCCCGTCCGACGTCGCACAGGTCTTCCAGCTCTTTCGGCAACGTGTCGATTGGATCGGAAATGCTGAGCAGCAAGACGGACCGGACGGAGAAGACGGACAGGGGCGTGCTGGGCGCGTTCCCCGAGTCGACGGCGTCGGAGCGGTCCAACTCTGACGGCTCTTCGCAAAAGCTTGGAGATGTTGACGTCGACGTCGACGGCGAGCGGTCAAACTCGGACGTCGGTGCTGGGAAGGAAGAGTGCATCGAACACGAAAAGTCGCCCAGCTGCGGGGCGACGACCATCTCGTCGACCGCCTCGCTGTCCAAGATCGAGCTGCCCCCGGTGGGACTCTGCTGGCACATCGGCAATGCCCATTCTCGGAGTCGCCGCTTGCCTTCTGAGAACTGGACCGATACCATGGTCAAACTCAGCGCCGACGTGGACCAGACCCGCCTGTCGTCCGGCGACTCTTTGCCCGGATCGACCAACGCGTGCGTGGTGAACGTGAGCTCGGGATACGTTGTCGTTAAGAAGAACTATCCGCTCAGCAAGGGCGGGCCGCTGTCGTGGGACATCCAGATGGAGGAGCTCGCGGAGGGCGCCAAGCGCCTCGCACTCGGCGTCGGCATCGTCTCGGCCAACGATGGCGCGGGGACGCGCCCGGCCGCCGACCCAACGGCTGCAGATATTGCAGATGCCTGCCCGGACTACGCCTTCTTCCTGTCGCGTGCGGCGTCGATGACCCATCGCGGGCGGTAGGGACCGCTCAACGCATCAGGGACTGCGACGAGCGACGAGTGAGCGAGTCGGTCGCGTATTTTTACCTGACAATAACCTGAAAATCTCTATTATTTTCGTGTTTTGATCTCTATTAGAAATACATGAAATGTACAAATAAACAAACAACGAAGCAACTGTCTCTCCAACTCTCCGCAGCGAGAACAACCGCCCAGTCGACACGCCGGTGGCTCTCAGGCGACTTTGAACATTGGCAGCGCATACCCCTGCTGATGCGAGCTGCCGGCCTTGAGGTTCATCTTCTGTTCGGGTGCCGAGTTGGGATCCCAATAATACGCGTGGATGTCGCCGTTGACGCGGTCCAACGTCACGTAATACAGCCCCGCGATGCTCAAGCGACAGTTGGCGCCGCCGGACAGGAAGCACTTCTCCTTCCAGCGCATGAACACCTTGCCGCTCTCCGACAGGGCCGGCGCCCGACCGTCCTCCTCGAGCACGCTGTCCCGCAGCGGCCGGAACGACGGGAACCTCGACCAGTGCCGCAGTTCCGCCAGACACGTCCTCGCCGAGGCGTCCGGGTTGGAGTAAAATGTGGAGTTCTCGTTGTCGATAATCTCGCCCTCAAAGTACGTCACGACGTTGTTCTCCGCCCCGGGGACGTTGCTCGCCGTCATCGTCCCAAACACCTCGCCCTTCTCAAAGTTGACAAAGTCCAGAACGACGCGCACGGACCAGCGCTCGGACGTCCCTGGAGGCCAATGCTGCACATGCTGCCAGCCGTTCCACGTCTGTCCCGGCTTGAGGAACCAGTTCGGCGGCGACCGGGCCAACTTGCCACCCGGCCCGCCCAAACCGCTCGACGTGGTGGTGGTCGTCGCGGGGCCCGGGTATCCGCTGGATGGTGGATCTCCCGCCCCGAACAGCTCCCGCATGAGACTCGTCGTATTCCGCTCACTCCGTCCGGCGCCTGTGCCGCCTGCGGTACCCCTCCCCGCAGGCCTGGTCCCCCCAGTCGCCGCCCCACCCCCGGGCTCGTCCCGGCGAGCCCGAAACCTCGCCGGCTCCTGCCTTGACGCGTCGATAATCTCATTGAACATCTCCGTCAAGTCCCTCGACCCGAGGATCGGCAAGGCAAACGACGCCGGGAGCTGCAGGCTGCCCGGGAGCGGGATCGGCAGGTTGTACAACGCCTCGCTCGCTGTCTCTTGCATTCCCAGATCAAACGACCGCTGTGCCGTGGCCGTCTCCCGTGGCCGACGACGTCCAGCCGTGCGCGGCTGCGTCGCTGTTGTCGCCCTCCCTGCCGCGTTCCGCTCGTTCCGCGAAGGACGCGCCGCGGGCTGAGCCGCCTCAGCCTGTCTAAACTCGTCCAACTCGACCCGTGCGATGCCCAAATCTGGGCGTCTCGACGAAGACGGGCGCGATTCTCTCTCTCGAATCGGATGATTTCGCAACGCCCGAACTGCCTCCCGCTCCACCATCTCCTCCAAGGAGGCGCCTCGTGTAGTCGGCGAAGACTCGCCGTTGTTGTTGCCGACGAACAGAGGCATGCTGCTGGCCGCAAACGAATTCGTTTACCGCATTCGAACTGAGTCGTGAGTTCGTTCCGGCGAACGAACAGCCGGGTGACTACTATTTCCTGCCTGCCAGCAGGAAATCGACGAGTTGATCCTTCATGGCCCCCTTGGTCGTCGGCACATAGTGGCCACCATCGTGCTCCACAAGTCGCGCGTCCTCGAACACGTCGAGAAGCGTCCTACTGCGTTCGACAGAGATCAGTTCGTCGGATCTCCCGGCCACGTGCATGGTACGCAGCACCGACGACGGGATGGGCGCCCGAACGAGCATCTTTTCGGCGACTTTCGGATCCTTCGGGAGAAATCCTGCGTACGTGAGCAACCGTTTGATGCCGAGTCCGGCGACGTCTTGGGTCGCGGCAAAGTACGCGGCCATCGCTGCCCCTTGCGAAAACCCCATGAGTGTGTCTATGTGATTTTCTTCGATGGCATTCCGGATGCGAGCGACTGATTCCTCGACCCCTCGATATTCGAACGATTGGGATGGCCGAGCACTCGACGACGGCGATGACGAAGAGAACTGCCACCAGCTCCGGCCAATGCTGACACCCGCGTCGTCGCCCAAGTCCTCTGACAGCATCTGTCGGTGCTCCGTGTCGTCGTCCTCGTCGGCGAGAACCTCGAACGGCGCGTCGAGGAACGTAAAGGTCACGTCCCGCTTGAACGGATTGGTCTTTCGCAAATGGCCCAGGCGGCTCGAAAAAACCTTCGCGTCCTGCAGGTAGCCATGCAAGCACAGCACCCGATTGCTCATCTATCTGACCGACACGGGCCGTCGTCGATCAGGCAACTGGTTTGTTTCAGTGAGAGATTCAACGGTTGTTTAAATTTGAGCCACCCAGAAGAATGCGAAACGCCACTCGCCTCGCGCCAGGCGAGGCATTGCCTGGGCCAGGAACGAGAACGGCGAGGCATTGCCACGGTGGTGGTCGTCTTGGGGGTACCCAGGTCCTGAGACGACATGCACTGCGCCGGAGTCTCGTGCTCACGAACAATCACCAGGGAGGTGAGGTCCAGGACGAGAGAGAGCACAGCCGGTGGGTATCGACTCTGGGCTTCATGGACCGACATTCAATCGTGCCGGTGTCTTCACAAGGGACGTACGGACCGGTTGCAGATATCAAGTGCATCGTGTTTGCGGTGAAGGGCGTGCCCGCAATTCCAGCCGTCGTCGTCGTGCTGGACCAGTCCCGTCGCGTCGAACAGAGAAAGGTCGCCGCGTGCCTCGATCGCGTTCTCGGTTCTGAGGTTTCCGTCAAGCGTCAGGACGTCGTCATGGTCGGTGTGCATTGGACTCGGCCTGCGTGGGCTCGCGCGTCCTGAATGTCTCACTCTCGCCGCGCACTCTGCTCGTTCGCCAGACCGCGACCGTCTTCTCGACGTCGTCGGCTTCCCGGCCGGCGAAGTCCCGCCGTTCGGCTTTCGCACGGACGGTATCGTCCGGATCATCGACGACACGCTCGTGTCCGAAGGCGCGTTGGTGCGGTTCGGCCCGGAGGAGGGTTTCGTTGTGATTCGCGGCGCTGACCTCAGCCTCGACGGTGGCGTCGTCGCCTCTGTCGGGGAGGACGCCCGCGAGCCGTCGACAACGACCTCGTCGTCGTCGGAGGACGACAATCTCCGTCAAATCGTCGTCCCCGGCGCCTTGTCACCGTTCAACAATACGCCGGTGCAGTTCGACACACTTCTGCGCGTCGTGCGGAAGCGGAAGCTGGCGAAGCGACTGCTGTTTGCGACGGTCGTTCCCGGCGATGCTGGTGGCCGGCACGCCTACGGACGGAATCTCCGGACTTCGGGGAGTCTGGTCTGGCGGCATCCGGTGACTTCCGAGCCCTGCGAGCTGCAAATGATCATCGGCAAGACGATCGAGCGGCGGTACGGGCCAAAGGTCATGGACCAAATCCTCAAGCGGGTGGTCAAGGGTGGCTACGTGCGGATCACCGGCGTGCTTCAGGCGAACACGAAGAATGACGCGTGCGTGGACGTCGTCGTGCACGACCTCGAGACGTTTCGTTCGTCGCTGACTGGACTCGCCGCAGTGACGCCGCCGATGCCCCTGGTGTCGTCGACCGCGGCGCCGATGACTGCGTCATCCGGCGCATCCGGCGCATCCGGCGCATCCGGCGCAGGAACCCTGCCCGCGAGCCGGCGGCCACAACAGACCCCGTACGTCAACCTCAGCACGCTGAAGGGGAAGAAGAAAAAGAACCGACTGTCTGAAGAGGACCTGGTCCCGGAGTATCGGCCTGCGCGGACGTTCGACGTGACCCCGGTCGCCGACATGGGCGCCTTGTTGCGTCTGCGGGAGGCGTTGATCGCCGCATCTGCCGTCTCTTTGGATGCCGAGTGGCGACCATCGACGCAGCAGGGGCGGAGCAACCCCGTCAGCCTGCTGCAGGTCGGCGTCGTGGGCAGCGACCCGGCGACCATGGACGTCTTCCTGGTCGACATGCTCGAGCTCTGTTTCTACAAGCGCGACGTCGATTTCGGCGGCCCGCTCACTGACGAGCAGATCGTGTTGAGCGACCTGCTCGAGGCCATGTTTGGCAACGTTGGCATCTATAAGTTGGGATTCGGCCTGCGGTACGACGTCAAGCGTCTCCGCGAGAGCTACCCGTGGCTGCCGTGCTTCCGGGGGCACGCGAGCGTCTCGTCGCACGTGGACCTCGGCATGTTGGGTCGCCTCGCTGGCAAGATTAAGGCCCACAAGAATCTGAGCCTGAGCAAGCTCACCGCCGCCGTGCTCAACGTGCGGCTATCCAAGGAGCAGCAGATGAGCGACTGGGGGAGCCGGCCGCTGACCGGGCAGCAGATTTCCTACGCCAGCAACGACGTCTCCTGCTTGGTAGACATCTACGACGCGCTCGTCGCGGGAGACGCAGACATTTTATCCAGCCCAAAGGCACGGGAGTTTGTTTCTCTCAACCTGAACGAGCTGGGGCGCGGCGGGAGCGGCGGGAGCGGCGGGTACTCCGAGGGCGACGAGGAGGGCCAACTCGGCGGCAACGGCACCGGGAGCGGTTGGTACTCGGGCTCCAACGAGGAGGGCCAATTCGATACGCCGGTGCGGTCGCGCCCGCGTCCGCCGAAGAAGCTCCCCCTGAAGTCGTGCACGGCCGACCCCACCATGGCGCGGCGGTTTCTCGGCGAGTACGTCGACCGGTCTGGAAAGGAAGGGGCTGTCACGGCTTTAGTAGGCGTCGAAGAGGCGAAGAAATACAACGGGGCACCGCGTGGCGGCGCGCTCATCGAGATGAGCAACGCCTTCCTGCTGTTCGTGAACGTGCCCAGCCGCAACTACCCCAACGAGTTCAGTGCAATCGGCGACGAGGACGGTGGTCGCGGGCAGAAGATGTCGTGGTTCAGTTCGCGCGGCCAGACGCTCGACCACCCCGTGATCAAGCGTTTGTTAGATGCGGAGAGGACGGTGACGTTGTGGTGCCGCCGCGACCGGGAGCGGTACGCGTTCTTCGGCGAGCTGAACGTGGACTCGGTCGAAGAGCAAGCTGATGGGACGCTGAAGGTCTGGTTCCGGCTCGTTGATTGGGAGGCGATCCGAGAGAGCGCGACGGTTAGGCACGTGCTCGCCGCCAACCAGCTCTAAATTCATGATGAAGGGGCGCATGCGCATCCTTCAAAATTCGCATTTTTTTACAAACAAACGACCGACGCGGAGGAGCTGGTCGAGCTGTACAACATCTCGTCGCCGAACGTGTTTTCGGATGCCAAGGAGCTGTACCATGTCACCGACGCATTCTTTGGCCATCTAATTTTGTCATGTCTGACATAGCCTCGAGCTCGCCTTCATCTGCGCCCCAGTACCGCCTGGCGACGCTCGCATCGGTCGCCATCTCGTCCGCGGTCGTCACCGGATGCGCCCTCACGTACCTCCAGCGCCGGGCCGCGAGGTTGGCGATCCAGTGCGGCGACGCAACGACCGGTCACGGATACACCGAGAATCAGGCCGTCACGACGCAGAGCAATCCGCTCTGGGAATCTCCCGACGAGAAGCGTGCGGCGATCGCGTCGGTGGCAAGGTCGTCGACGGCGGCGGCGACAGCGACAGCAACGGCGACGAGAATCGTGACGACGGTGCGGCGGGCTCGCCGGGACCCATATGACTCGTCGGCGCGCACAGACTACCTCTCTTGGGACGACTACTTCATGGCGGTGGCGTTTCTGTCCTCGCAGCGGTCCAAGGATCCGAGCAAACAAGTCGGCGCTGTGATCGTGGACCAGCAGAACGTCATCTGCGGCATCGGGTACAACGGCTTCCCTAGAGGCTGCCCCGACTCCAAGCTCCCGTGGAGCAAGCTGTCACGCTCCGGGTCGAAGCTCGACACCAAGTACCCGTACGTCTGCCACGCCGAGATGAACGCCATCCTGAACAAGAACAACTCGAACGTGGCCGGGAGCAAGGTATACGTGACAATGTTCCCGTGCAACGAGTGTGCCAAGCTGATGATCCAGGCCGGGATCGCCGAGATCGTCTTCCATGAAGACAAGGTGCAGTCCGAACCCAAGGCGGAGACGCCCGGCGCGTCCAACTTCAAGCTCGCCGATCAGTACAGCGCTTCGAAGAAGCTTCTGGCGCTTGCGGGCGTGAAAATCCGTCAGCACCAGTTCCGCCGGGTCATTTCCCTGGCGCTGACGAACGACGGCATCGTGGAGGCCGACGTCGGCGGCGAGTTGTCGGCGTTGCTCTCGTCGAAGCATGTCACCACACGCTTCGACGACTGAGTTGTAAGCTGAGTTTTTGCTAAAATTACCCGTCTTGGTCGTGGGTTTCATCATCGAGAGGCGCGAGCCCACCGCCCTCTCCAAACTTGCTGCCCCTGCGGAGGTCCAAGTGGTTGTACCGGACGCTCCCGATCAGGTGCTCTGGCAGCTCGTCCACTTCCTGCCCTTCGACGAGCGGCGCGAGATCGACGACCAGGCTCGTAATCGAGTTGACGACCAAGCGAGTGATGTTGTTCGCCACGGGGTTCGAGGTGATGTCGACGTCGACCTCAAAGTAGTTGCATCCCCTCGCCGTTCGACCTCGGAAGTACCTCGTCTCGAGCTTCTGGCCGAGCAACACGGGCGTTGTGCCGACCGCCTGCTTGATGACCCAGGACCCGCGGGCGATCCGCGGAATGAGCTTGAACTTCCTGTTCCGCCGCTCGTCGTCGGCGGGATCGTCGCCCTGGATCCAGCCCATGTAGTTGGTCCAAAAGGCGCGGAGCGACGACGACGACGGCGACGACGGCAACGACGGCGATGAGGGAGACGCTGACGACTCTGGCGGCGACGACGACGCCGTTTCGCCGTCGCGACCTTCCGTGAAGCACTGCATCTCGACCAGCTCGTCGATCGTGTGCTCCGTCGGATCAACCGGACACGTCCACGTGGTGACGAGGTTCTGGAGCGGCTTGTTGGGGAACACCAGGTTCAGCACGAACGCGTAGGGCGCATCGCAGTACTGGACCGACGGGAGATCCTCGGCGATGTTGAGCAGGACGCGCTCGCTGTCCACCAGGTCGCTCGAGTAAAGCTCAAAGACAGGCTTGGCGGCGCGGACCTTGACGCGGTCGTCGAGGTACGACTTGCCCCGAATCTTGAGGTAGTCATATCCGGGATAGGACCAAAACTTGGGATCGGTACTTCCCAGCTGGCCGTAGACCACCGGCGTCGTGGGCGTCAGGGCCCCCGCCTCGGGCGTATCCGCCGCTTTCGTCGCTGCCGTCGCATCTGGCATCACTGCCAACGTCTTTAGCGACGCCACCGGCGTGATCCGGCGCAAGACGCCGCTCACGCTGCTCACAAAGCGACCCCGCTTCTCTAGCCTCGCCGAGCTCTCCGAAACATCCACCCAGTCGTCCAACGCGTCGTCCTCGTCCTCCTGAGAAAACATGGAGGGCATCACGACGAAGCGGCTCTGCTCCAGCCGATCCCTCATGAGGACCAGACTCATGATGATGGGCCGGAGGATGCCGATCACGAGCTTCCTATGCAGCTCGGGCCACACGCGCGACAGAATGTTGTCGCTCGCCGCCACCCCACCCACGTCCGCCTTCATGACGAGCGTGACGAGGCTCTCCGGCGAGGACGTCTGCCGACAATCTCCCGCGTAGTACTCCTCGAGAAGCGGCGCAATCGTAAATCCAAACACAGCCTCGGCCTCCACGCACCCCTTGCTCACCGTGTACCGTCTCGTCCCGCCATTCGTGGGCTGGTACACGACGACATACGTCCCGTCGTCGCTCTTCCGCCAAGTCCGCAACAGCACCGACTCCCGCGGCCACACCGCGCTCTGCAACATGGGAAACGCCATATCCGCCGCGGCGCACGACCAGCGCATTCGCACGAGACTGGAATTCCGATCGACGTGCTTGATCACCTCGAGCGAGTCGCAGAACGCCAGCGCCCCTCCGATCCGCGGATCCCGCGACGAGTCAAAAGACAGCGACTCCTTCAGTAAGACCTTGACACAGTTCTTCGGCGAGTTGCGAATGACCACGCTCGACATCATGCTCGTGTCGCCCTTGCGATGCGAAGAGGGTTCGCACTCCCTCTCCTTCTCCGTGAAGACCGACATCCCGTTGATGTGGAGGAACGACTCCCACATCGACCCACTCAAGTCGACGTCATCGTCAGCGTCGTTCCGAATGCCCTTATGCAGCGAGTTTCCCTTGTACAACTCTGTCTCGATCGCCTCGTGCCACCGCGCTTGCGCCGATCGGCTCTCGAAGCACAGCCTCGCGATGCGCGCGTCTTCCGTCGCCAGATCCAGGTAGAAGAGTTCCAGCTCTGTGGACGACGTGCTGTTGTAGATACGTCCGGTCACGACCTCGTGGAAGCGCCCGCTGTCTACCGTGACGAGCAGAGACCGGGGGTCCAGCACGATCGGCGCAGCCTTGCCGATCCTCAGCGAGACGACGGGGGCGGTCCCGGCCTCGGCCTCGGTCGCAGGCGTCAGCGAAAGGCAGACGGGCTTCCTCTTGACGCGCCCCCGGAGCACCTTGGATTGCACGAAGACATGGTCCTCGATCACCACGCGATGCTGCTCCATCGAGACGAAGAATCCCTGAACTGAACAAGAACGAGAACGTCTCCCTCGCGCGCGCGCTCTCTAACTCTCTCTCTCATTCATGCATTCATTCAATCCGCACGCGTCCGATGTGGGGGAGTACACACTGTCATTCAGTCCAGTTTTCTGTGTGTGTGTGTTTACACCTCGCGAGGTGCCCTCGATCGAGGGCAGATCAAGTTCGCCTCAAGACACCGACGTGCGGCAGGCTCCGATACATCTCATCGTAATCAAGCCCATACCCCACGACAAACAAGTCATCCACCTCGAACCCCACGTACTTGGCCTCGTACGTCACCTCCCGCCGACTGGGCTTGTTCAACAACGCGCAAATCTCGACGCTCGCCGCGCCAAGCCCGGTAAAATGCTCCACCAGGCTCGCCGCCGTCCGCCCCGTGTCCACAATGTCCTCAACCTGCACAATGTGTAGCCCAGCCAATAGTGAACATTATCAGTGAAAGAGCGGATAACGTCCGTGGTATCAGGCACGGTTGTCAGCCGGTCGGGAGGCCGAAGCCTCCCGACGAATGCTGTAGGCAGCGGAAGCAAGAGGGGCACGCGATGGACAGACGCGTGATCCAGGCATAATGCTGCCATACGTTTGCGGCCACACGACGAGTCGACGAGTCGACGAATCGACGACACGACGATATGGCCGCAAACGTGCGATAGGTACCAACGTACCAGGAGGACGTGCCGACCGGCTACGTCGCCGGCCGTCATGGTGCTCAGGCTCACCTCCACCCGCCCGCTCGACTCCGTCGCATCGCCATGATAGCTCTTTGCCCGGACGAACTCCAGCCGCATCCCGTCAGGCACCGGCGTCATACAACGCACGATGTCCGAAAAGAACAGCACCGACCCCTTGAGCGTCGACACGACCAACGGTGCCTTGTCCCGATAGTCCAGCGCGACCTGCCGCCCGAGCTCCGACGTCCGCCGCGCGATCTCATCAGCCGTAAACAGGATACGCTCCAGGTCTGGATGCATATGCGCGTCCCGTTCTCCCGGCATGCCGCAAGTCTGCGTCGTTCATCCGCCGCGAGATCGGCCCGGGAAGTTCAACGCCGCGAGACACGGCAAGATATCATGATTGGGTATGATTGGGTATGGGTGCGCCTGCCGAAACCAGCCCTCGACGGGAGAGAGAGAGAGAGAGAGAGAAAAGTGAAAAGTTCTGAGCGAAGAAATGGCAGCAGCGGACCAAGCGCAGCACGGAGGCGTCTACTGTTCGACAGCCGGTGCTGTTTTCTCAGAACGCGACGCCCTCGCCGACCACTACAGCAGCGACTATCATAGGTAGGTGTCCGAATCGAGAATTGGCGAGCAGGGCACCCCACCCGGCGCCGGCGACGTATCTCCTCCTCTCCTCCTCTCCTCCTCTCCTACCTCCTACCTCCCGTATCGCACCTCACGCCAACGACCGAGCGCCACGTAGGTATAACCTGAAGAGGAAAGTAGCCGGCCTGCCGCCGGTGACGCGGGAGTGGTTTGAGAGCAAAAAGGCGCAGCTGGGCATTGGCGCGTCGCAGGCTGTGGCGGGGACCAAGGTCTGGATATGTAGCCTGACGAAGAAGAAGTTCTATAGCGAGAATACGTACCTGGCATACACGCAGTCGAAGAAGTATGTGGACCTGGTGAAGAAGAAGTGTGGCGGGGTGGCGCCCGAGCCGGTGATCAAGGTGTACAGCAACAACAGTGGCGAGGCAGAGGCGGCAGCGGGAGCGGGAGCCGTACTGGGAGCGAGGACGTCGGGCGTGGCGTCGAGCTCGTCGTTTGGGGTGAAGAAGCTGTCGCAGGGTCGGATGGTGTACAGTGAAGGTGTCGCAGACGAGGCTGACGGCTCGGACGATGCCGACGAGTGGGAGACGGCGTCGGAGGACGAGGGGGACGATGGTGACTTCAGCAAGCAAGATCCGTCGACGTGGGAAGCGTGGGACCTGTGTCGTTCTCTGTTCGATAACCACGTGTCGGAGACAATGGAGGACAACTTGGAGTACATGTGGAAGACGTATGGGTTTTATCTGCCCGATTCCAAGTATCTTAAGGATCCCGAGGGTCTGTTGCAGTATCTAGGCGCCAAGATGCAGTACGGACACCTGCCCCTGTACGAGTCGGGGCTCAACCCGGACGCCAAGCAGCTGAAGACGCTCCACGGCGTCCAGCGGCACATGGTCGACCGAGGCAAGACCAAGATGCTCTACGAGAACAACGAAGACGAGTACGAAGAGTACTACGACTACGCGATGGACGGCGGGGACGAAGAAACGATGGCGTTCCAGAACGCCATCGTCGCGCTGAACGACGCGGAGACTGCGCCTGGGTGGTTCCAGGCGGCGGCGGGATACGAACTGCTGATTCCAAAGAGGCACGGGAAGGGGGTCAAAGTGCTGGGGTGCAGGGAGTTTGCGAGGTATTACAGGCAGCGTCACGTGCCGCCCAAGGCGAGCAGGCAGGCTGCTGCGGTCGGCCAGGCCGCGTCGGGGGCGATGGTGGCGGTCAACGCGCGGTACAGACAGCTTACGGTGCCGGTGTTCGGAGACGGCACCGTCGAGGGGATCCGGAAGGCCGAGCAGAAGCGGGTGAACAAGTGCAAGGAGCGGGTGGAGCGGGTGCGCCTCATGGCCAGCCTGCAAGCCAACGTGAACAACAATCTTCCGCGCAACGTCCCTTACTAGCGTGCTAGCGTACTAGCGTGCTAGCGTACTAGAGAAGTATGATAAATAAATTTTACATCCGCAACAAACCTCGTTACTCTTTGTCGACCTTGACGAGGGTTCCCCGGATACGTCCAGTCCTCCTGGCGGCGATGAGTC
>Ga0181573_10004192_pt1 | contig 12367 bp, 7 predicted proteins | sample 101ome_25_FD_148643 | JGI IMG/M metagenome (GOLD analysis project Ga0181573, IMG submission 148643) | Coastal salt marsh microbial communities from the Groves Creek Marsh, Skidaway Island, Georgia - 101409BT metaG (spades assembly) | ecosystem: Environmental > Aquatic > Marine > Intertidal zone...
GCGAGGCCTCGGCGCACGGGGTGGACAGGGCTGCCATCGACGAAGCGGTTGTCGCGATTACGGCGGCGGCCAGCAGCGCGGGGGCGAAACGCCCACGCGCGGCGGGGGGGGGGGGCAACTTTGCCGTCGAGGGGGGCGCGGCCGTCGTCCTCATCGTCCGAGGCGGCGGCCGGGAGATGACTGAGACGACCGAGGAAACAGAGGAGATCGCAAGAGACTGGGGGGGGGGACTGGGATGGGGGTGAGGCAGAGGGTGTCGAGGCAGGTGGACTCGAGGGTGAGCGCTCAACGCGGCGGCGGCGAAGGGGCGCCGCCGCGCCGCGAGCCACACGGCCCTGGCCGCGACGGCCTCGGTCGTCGTTGCCACCGCTATCTTTTGGGAACGCGCCGAGCGGCACCAACGCAGTAGAGACGTGCTCACTCGCCTCACCGCGGTGGCTCTCGCCGACCCGCAGCGAGAGGGGAGGGCCGCAGCTTGACCCCGTGAATGGAGGAGGTCGATGGAGAAAGAACCCGATTCCGGACAACGCGCGAGGCGCCAGAGGTACCCGACCTTGCCTGCGGGTATTCGCTCGCGATAGCGCGGCGGGTCCGCGTGCTGGGCTCAACTGTTGTCGACCTCGCCCCGTGGGGCGGCCTCGCCGCGCCGCCGTCCGTCGTGCTCCCGTCCGTCCGTTGGGACGATGTCCCCCCAAACTCGGAGGTGGGCGGAGGTCGAGGCCGCCGCACTCACCCTGCACGTCGCCTGTCTCGTCCCCTGTCTCGTCCTTGGGGCTCACCCCCTCTCCCCTGCCTCGTCCCCGCTCCCTTCCCTCCTTGTCGCCCTGCCCGCGGCCCTCGCGCGTGCGCGGGCCGTCTGTGTGCCTGGAACCCCCCATCGGTCCCTCTGGCTGGGGGAGCTCGCCGCCCTGACATGGTGCACCCTCTCCCTCGTCGTCTTTGTCGTGGGCGCCGTCGTGGGCGTCAACGTGCCGCTCGGGCCCGCCGTCCTTGCCCTCGCTCCCGCTCTTGTCGTCGCGGCCGTCGCCTTTGCGGGGTCTGCCCTCGGCCGCCGGGCCGTCGAGGAGGAGAACGGGGGCAGCGGGGGTCGTCGTCGTCGTCGGCTGCGGCGACGGCGGCGAGGCCGGTCGGGCCGGGAGGAGGACGAGCCCCTGCTCGACGATGCCGGTGCCGCCGCGTCGGCGCCCTCCTCGTCGACGTCGAGTGAGGCCCCCACTTCGGGTTCTGGGTCGTCCTCCGAAGAGGAGGGCGGCGGTGCCGACCGGGTCGACAGTCGGGCCCAGCGCCGGGCCCGACGGGCCGAGCGTCGCGCCAGGCGCGACCGGCCGCGCAAGTGGTCCGAGACGCTGCGTGATCTAGAAGACCTTGCGCGCCTCTCCGCGCCCGACCGAGCGCTGATCTTGGCGGGCTTTTGCTCGGGCGCGACCGCCGCGTCCGCCCAGGCCAGCGTTCCGCACTTTCTCGGCCTCCTCGTCGACGCTGCGTGCATTGACCGGGATCCTGGCCGGCTCTGCCGACTGACCCTCGCCCTTCTGGGCGCCGGGGCCATCAACGCCGTCGCGGCGGGCTTCCGCGGCTACGCCTTCAGTCTCGCCACGGCCCGCGCCCAGGTGCGGGTGCGCGCCCGGCTGTTGGAGTCGGCCTTGCGGCAGGACACGGCTTGGCACGACAAGCGAAGCTCGGGATGGACGACGTCTCGACTGCAATCGGATCCCACGGGCGAGTGCGTTAGGATCGGCCCGTGCTTCGGGCAGCCTCGGCCTTAGCCCAGCGTGGGATGGGACGGGACCCAGCGACACCCCCCCCCCCCCCCCCGCGCGCAGTGGTGGCCAACCAGGTCGCCCTCAACCTGAATCTTCTGGTGCGTGCCGGGGTTGGCGCCATCGTAACCGTGACCCTGATGATAGCCCTCTCCCCGCGGCTAGCAACTGCCGTGTGCCTCCTCGTGCCGGTGACGGGCGCGCTGTCGACCACGTATGGTCGCATCACGTCTCGGCTGTCGGACCAGACGCAGCGTGCCCTCGCCCGGGCGGGGTCCGTCGCCGAGGAGGCTGTGTCTGGACTGGGGACGGTCCGGGCCCATGCTGCTGAGAGCGACCTGGCGCGGCGCTACAAACGGGCGCTCGACGGGTACGCTCGCGTCGCCATCTGTGAGGCCAAGGTCTACGCGGCCTACGCTGGAGGGCAGGCCCTTATTCCCACCCTCCTCGCTGCCCTCACCGCCTCGCTGGGTGGGTTCCTCGCCCTTCGGGTCCCCCCGATCCTCGGAGCCGGGGAACTGGTGAGTTTTTTGCTCTACACCCAAGCCCTCTCGAACCAGACGGGGCTAATCGGCGATGTTGTCGGTGGTCTGAGTCGCGCTCTAGGCACGGCACGCGGGGTGCTCTCGCTGCTGCGCCGGCTTCCCAAGGACGGCACGGGAGGGTCGGAGATTCAGCCCACGCATGGGGCCGCCATCTCCTCACCACTCGAGCTGGGGCTTCGCCCCGAGGCTGGCCTAGCCGGCGCCGTGGCCCTCGAGAAGGTCACCTTTCGGTACCCTACCCGCGGCCCATTGTCCCCCCCCGCGTTGCAAGAGATGACGCTGGCGCTGGCGCCTGGCTCCCGGACGGCCCTTGTCGGGCCCTCCGGAGGTGGCAAGTCCAGCGTCGTTCGACTCCTCCTGCGCCTCTACGACCCCGATGCCGGCAAGGTCACGTACGATGGTATCGATCTCCGCTCGCTCGACGCTGCTTGGCTACGTCGTCGCGTCGGCGTTGTCCCGCAGGAGCCTGCGCTCTTTTCGCTCACGGTAGCGGAAAACGTCGCCCTGGGCCTTTCGTCAGCGGCCGACGCCGCCTCTCCTCCCCCCACGCGCGCCGACGTCGAGGCCGCGTGCCGGCTGGCGGGTGCGCACGACTTTGTTTCGGCCCTCCCCCGCGGCTATGACACGCCGTGCGGCGAACGCGGTGGCGCTCTGAGTGGTGGTCAGCGTCAGCGCCTCGCCCTTGCTCGGGCCCTCGTCCGACGCCCCGCCGTGCTGCTCCTCGACGAGGCCACGTCTGCCCTCGACGCGGAATCCGAGGACACCGTCCGCGAGGCCCTCGACAGACTAGGTGGGGACGGCGCCCTCCACCGGCCCACGCTCCTTGTCGTGGCACACCGTCTGGCCACGGTGAGGAGGGTCGGCCGGGTCGTCGTCATCGTGGCGGGCCGCGTCGTGGAGGAGGGGCCGCCGCGGGAGCTTGCGAGCCGGACGGGCGGCGCCTTTTCCGCCCTGGTTCGGCGCCAGGGCCTCGCCGACCCCGGCGCGTGGGGCGACAACGTCGATGACGACCGGGGTGACGTCTTGTCGAGGCGCTCGTCGCTCGACGTCGGTGCGGGGGCTGTCGTGGCAGTCGACGTGGGATGCTCGCCCCTTGGAGCCGGCGCTCCTGACAAGGTGGGGGATGACGGAGATGGGGAGGGGCAGTAGAGCAGAGACCCTACTCTTCAACGCGCGAAACTTGTGTCGCGGGACGGAGACCCCCCCTGGTCGAGTGGCCCCACCCACTTGGCCCCGACTCCCCGCCCCGGAAGAATGCCCGCCGCGGACGAGAGCCGCGTTAGGCGCTCTTCTGCCATGCCCAGCCGCACGCCAAGGGCCTCGGCGCCCGCCACGCGGCGCTCGGCATCCTCGATTCTGTCGGACGACGAGCGAAAGAGCCTCGCCGCCTCCTCGCGACCCTCGGCAACAAGCTCTCCTAGGCGCTGGGCCAAGGCTCTGGCCGTCTCCCGCGCCTCCCGTCTCGCGCCCTCTCCCTGGGCCTCGGCGGCGGCCACAAGGTCGTCCCGGAGCGCGGCCTCGGCGCGTTCCCGATCGGCGGCGGCATCGGCGAGCAGACGGAGCAACTCGTCCCGCCCCGCACCGCGCGATGCCGCCTCGGCGGCGCTGCGGCCGACAGCCTCAGCGGCCTCGGCCGTGGCGACCACGTCTCCCTCAAGTCGCATCAGCGCGCCACGCAGCGCAGCGTGCTCCTCGCTGAGCGTCGCTGTCGCACGCTCAAGCGCCTCGAGACGCGGGGCCCGGTCCCGTCCTCCTCCCCCCCCTCCTCCTCCCGCCCCCCCTCCTCCTCCGTTGCCTTGCTTCCCAGGAGCCAAAAACGTCGCCGGGACAACAGGGTTGCCCGCGGGGACTGTGGGCACCGGCGTCGCCGCGTCAAGGGCGACCTGCCCCAGTTCCCGCGCTAGCCGCCCGATGACGTCGCTCTGTTCGTCTGACAGGGCTGCGAGACGCCCGATCTCGGGCCGGAGCGGAGCGACGTCGGTCTCGACGATGTGGGACGCCGCCTTCGCTCCGGCCTCTTCGCCGGTCCGCCGTGCGGCGTCGATGCTCTCCGCCACGCGCTCGGTGATGGCCTGTTCCAGCCGCGCGGCGTGGTCCGCCACGGCCGCCACCAGCTGGCCCTCGCGCGTCTCGAGGGCCGTGCGCGCGGCGCTTGACTCGGTCCCTGCTGCCTCGGCCGCTGCGAGGGCGCGGCCTGCCTCGGCCATCGCCTGCTCGGCCGCCGTCAACGCCTTGGCCGCCATCGCCGCGCCCTTGTCGTCGTCTTCCCGGTCCTTCTTAAACACCTCCTCGCAGATGCGCCGCACGTCGGGCTCTGAGCACCCACCCCGGTGCACCACGGTGGTCCGGGGCTCGCCGGGCGTTGCCCCCGCCAGGGCTCCTCCTCCGCTGCGGCGCTTCCACGCCTGCAGGGCGTCCGAGACGCGGTCGTCGACCTGGACCAGCAGTCGGTCCATCTCCCGCCGCACCTGGTTTCGGTAGGCCCCCATGTTGAGACCCTGCCAGTCCTGGACCAGCTCCCCGACTCTTGCCGACGCCTTCTTCTCCGCGGCGTCCTCAGCCTCACGGCAGATGACCGACGCCCGTTCGTCCACCCGGCGCCACGCGTCCTTGGCTCGGGCATCGACTCGGCTGTCTAGCCTCTCCTCCGTCTCACGCACGGCGCGCTCCGAGGCGGTCCTGAACTCGGACAGCTTGGAGCTCTGTTCGGCCGCGGCGGATTCGGCGGTTTCGCGGATCTTCTTGACTTCGCTTGCCGTCGCTTCCCGCGTCTCTTTGGCGAATGATTCAACGCTCGCGGCGATCCTGCGCAGGGCCGTCGCCTCGGCCTCGGCTTTGGCCGCTCTCTCTTCGGCCGCGGTCGCCCGCTCGATCGCGTCACGGGCGGCTTCGCGTGCCTCGGCAAGGACAGCAGCTGTTCTCGCCTCGTGGCCAGCCCTGTCCTCCTCGCGACGCCGTTGTGCCTCGGCCTCGGCCTCGCCCCGCCGCTTGTCCGCCTCGGCCAACTGCGTCTGGAGCCGTTCCTCCAGCTCCTTTTCCCGCAACGTCGCCCGCGCCTCGAGCTTGGACACCAGGGCGGCGAACCGGGCCTCCGCGGACTCTGCTGTCCGCCGTCGCTCGGCCCGATCCTTCTCCAGCTCGGCGCGCTGGGCCGCCTTTTCCGCCGCCGCGCCGGCCTCGACCTCGTCGGCCCGCCTCATCAAATCCTCGCCGAGCGCCCGCACCTCGGCGCCGAGGGCGTCGGCAGCGTCCGCGGCCCGCGCCCCGACTCCCCGTACCCCCTCGGCCAGACGCCCTGTGTCGGCCTGCAGGCGCTCTTGCAGGGCCTCTGTCCGGCGCTCGGCGTGGGCGCTCGCGGCGTCGACTGCTCGGGCCACCTGCCCGATCCTGCCCCCGAGGGCGTCGAGCACGTCGGCCTGGCGGGAAGCCTCTCTCCGGTCCTGCCCCAAAAGCTCGTCGTGGGCCTCGGACCGGCGGACGAGCGTGGCCAGCAGGCTCCTCAAAGGTGCCGGCACGTTAGTCCAGTCCTACGGGTGAGGCGACGGTGGGAGCGGGTCGGGGGGTGTCCGCGCTGTGTCGCCGCGACCCATCACCCCGGGAGCGCGTCGGTGACAATGCCGGCCCCGAATTGACCGCCGTTTTGAGGTCCGGCAGTCTCGTTTCTCTCACCTCGGTACCATGCTCTAGATCCAGCACCCTAACGGCGTCGGAGAGGCGAAGCGCCATCTGTAGTGGGACTCGCGAGGCGAAGAGCAGGTTGCGGAAAAATGGGCCGGGGACGCGCTGCCCTTGGCGAACCGGAGCGAACCGGGGCCGATCTGGTCTATTTTCCGGGGGATAACTCCAGGTCGCTTCACCGCGAGACCTCGGGCATCGCGGCGCCGCGTTTCGGGCCGGTGGGGAGTTTCTCCGCCAGGGGTTTCTCGAGATCGGCTTGTTCGACGCCAGGAACAAGTCTTCGCCCGACTCCGTCGGATCTACAGATCAGCAGGTAGGATGCGTGGGCTTCTCTGCTCTTCCACCTCCCTGCCGCTCGCCTCGTCGGCATGCATTGCGTCGACCTGTGGCGCCGGCCGGGTCGCGTTCCCTCGCGTTCGCTCGACCGGCGAGTAGGGCGCCTCGATTTCGCCGCGGCCCATTCAGAATTACACTACTTCGCGTCAGGGCTCCTCGAGAGGCGCCCCTAAGCGGTTTCGCGTCAACTTGGACCCGCGGACGACATCCGGCCTACGTCCGCCGCTCGTCTGAGACGGCCCCAGGAGACGCTGCGGGGTTCCGCCCTCGCGCCCGTCACGCTCATCTGGTCAAAAGCGCCATATCTCGCCCGTTCGATCCGGATCCATCTGGCCATCGCCCGGATCCGCGCGTCGAGACGGCGGCGGCCGAGAGGCCTTCGCCCGCGCCTTCTCCGGACAGCTGCGCGCGAAGTCCGCCTGCCCTCCAACTCTCCCGCGCGCCGACCCCGGCGGCGCCCCCCCCGCCTCACCGGGCCATCGCCCCTGTCGCCTCCTCCACGGACGGCAGCGCGCAGCCTTCCGTCCACCTCGCCCTACACCCCCCCCACCACCTTTCTGCAGGCCTCGCCACCCGCGCGACCACCCGGATGGGCAACGACCAGACCACAGGCCCCTTCGCCCCCCTGGTTGTCATCACCCGCAACGCCATGGGGGTCAAGGAGTTCAACCAGTTCAGGGGTAAGGCGATCTCCCTCCACTCTCAGGTAATCAAGGAGTTCTGCAAGAGCGTGGGAGCCGGCAGCAAGACGGCCCAGGGACTGATCAGGGTTGCCAAGAAGAACGGGGGCACCCTTGGGTTCCTCGCCTAGTGGGGCTAGAGGGGGGGCTCGGCTGTAGACAAAGATCGGGGTTTTTTCCACCCGGGGCGCCATTTTCGCGCCGGGCGAGCTGTGAGTTGGGGGCGGGGTTCGGTGCCGGTTCATCAACGGCGATCGAGACCTGCCCTCGAGAACGAACCGTTCGAACCGCGGAATGACTCTTTTGCCCCCTCCCCTCGTTGTTCCCGCCCGCCCGCCGCCAGCCTCACACCGTCCCCCCCCCACCACCCACCCGCCCTCGATGAGAGGTGCTGCAGCCGTCTCCGCGCGCAAGTCGAATGGGAGCGGCGGGTCGCCGTCCGCCGCGCCGCACCTCAACCCCGCAGCTCACTCCCTGAGCCGTGCGAGCCCGTCTCCGTCCCTGCCATCGCCTGCACGCACCCCCACGGCCGGCGGCCTGCGCGCTGTTGGTCGGCTGGGCGCGACGCGGCGCCGGGCCGCGCTCGGAGGGGCCGTCGTCGGACGCCACTGCCGCGGCCCCGAGAGCCCCGCCTCGGACGCGTCCTGCGACGACATTCTCGGGTTTGGCGCGTTCGACGAGGGGGGATCAGCGTCGTCCCAGGTCCGGGGCCAGTCGGCGGGAGAGTCCTCCCCCCGGCCGACGACGGCGCCGCCGGACGAGTCGTCGTCCACCCGGCCGGAATCGGTCAGCCCGTCGACCGGCCATCCTACCGACGGCCCATCGCCCCCGGCGCCCCTTGAGCCACTACCCACCTCCGCCGGTCTGAAACGAGGGCCACGTGCCTCAATAACCACATGTGTCGCCATCCCCATCCAATGGAGTTCTCGCGGGCTGTCTGCCTGGCGGTCACGGAGCGGGGGGTGGAGCGGGGGCCACTTCCTCTTGGGTTGGTCACCCAAGGGAGGGAGAGGATGAGCGCCTCCTCCCTCCCTCCTCTCTCTCCTCCTCTCGCTCCTCCGCCACGAGCTCCAGTTCGAGCCGCAGTCCGACGTGATCCGAGGGAAATAGTGTCGGGTCCCGCGGGCAGGGAACGTCGCCAAAGAGATCGGCCCGCAGGACCCGCGCCCGGTGTCCGGGAGAGGGACGCACGTAGGCGTAGTCCAGGGGCTCGGGTCGACCTTCGTCCATGAGGGGCGCCCGGAGCCCCGAGGGCCAGGTTGACCGGGGCTCCCCACCGTGGACGCTGGCGTGGGCGGAGACGAATCCCGCCGCCCGCAGCACCCGGTGGCACTCCTCATCCGGGGCGGCGTTGAGGTCGCCGACGAGGACGGTGGCGGCGGCTTCGTCGTGACGGTCGTCCATCCAGGCCACGATGGCCCGGGCCTGGTCAGCGCGCGTGGCGGGGCTCGCGTGGTCGAGGTGGGTGTTGACAATCCAGACCCCGGCCGAGGGGGGGAGGGAGGCGTCGGGAGGGGGCGAAGTGGAGGGATAGGAGGCAGGGCCGCCCTTTCCACCGCTTGCTGAGGACCTCAGCCGGTCTCCTGCCGCGTTGCTCCGGAGTCGTCCGCGCCACGGCGAGGCGTCCCCTCGATTACGCTCGATTGACCTCCTCCGAGTCCGTGTGCGCTCCTCAGCCGCGTGGAGAATCCAGTCGCCCGGACTCTGCCGGGGATCGGCCCAGGGACGGCGGCGGCGCCAGTCAGCCGCCCGGGTCCGGAGATCCCTCGCGGAGGAGCGAAGGCTGTCGAGGGCCGCCAGGGGGCGGGGCCGGCTGGGGCTCGCGACTTGGGGCTCAGTCGAGGGCCGCGCGTTGGCGTCGGCGTCACGGGGAAACAGGTCATTCTCCTCCCTCCTTCTTCTCCCATCCAACTGGTCCCCATCCGGGCCCGTCCAGAGCGGGTGGGTAGCCGCAGGTCGATGGGCCCAGCTGGCGGGCAGGGCGCCCCGCCGGGCCGCAGCCTTACTTGCCCACGCCCCCCCCCCCATGCCCTCGGCCCCCGCCTCCTCTTCTGTCCTCCCCACGACGACAAACACCCGCTGCGCCGCCCGAAAGGCGCCGACCACGAGGACATCGTCCACCCCGGGCGCTGCGCTCCTCGTCGCCACCGCATGGAGGGCGACGGAGTTGCCATAAAAGGGAACCACCGCAAGGTCGCGCGCGAGCACGGCCGCCGGACTGCCCCCTGCCCGGGGCCCCAACAGCTCCCGCACCGCCTCGAGCCGCGCTGGCAGCGCTGCGGCCAACCAGGCAGCCGGGGGCACCGCGAGAACGAGGTCGACGACGGCGGCGTAGAGGCGACCGGCAGGCCCCAAGTCCCGCACCCCCGCCAGTGCCGCCCGGCACGGCCGCACCCTGTACTCGGACCCCATCAGACCTGAGTCCTGCCCAAAGGGCCCCGTCAGCACTTCTTGAAAGGCCATGATGTGACTCCTGGCTTCCCTCAACGACGATTTCAACACTGATTTTCGCTCTGTCCACCGGTCGCAGACGGACCGCAGGTTGAGGGTGGCCACCGATAGGGCAACGGGGGCGCCGGGGGGGAGGCGCCAGGGGGGAGCGGCGGGCAGGGGGGGGGCGGCAGTGGCACGGCCTCCGAACATGGCCGCGACGGGGCCCCCGCGGTGGGCCCGGTGAGGGTTTTGGTGGTGGCGGTGGTGGCGGTGGTGGTGAGAGTTGTGGTGGTGGTGGTGGTCTCCGGTCCAGTGATGCCCGCGCCTGTGCCCTTGTCCGTGGGTCTGGCCCCGGCGCTGCGGACTCGTTACCGCCCGGCGGGGTCCGAGCCCGAGGGCCGCAGCAGTCGACGCCGACGCTCCCTCAACACGCCCGCCCCGCGCGGCGCTTTTGCTTAGGGCCCCCAAGGCGCCGGCGAGGGCGACGACTCCGAGGGTGGCCGAGTCGAGGAGGGGAGGACCTTCCTCGGGGTTGCCGCCCCAATACCGATGCCGGAAACGATAGAGCCGTTCCCGGAGTCGCCGGTCGACGTCGATGTACGATCGATCTGCGGCCAATTTCAGGTGGACGGACGCGCGGCGGAAGGGGCCGGGCTCGCCGAGGTCCTCGCTTCGGTGCCCTTGTTCGCCGTCTCCGGCTACGACGGATGCGGTGACGGCCGAGTTGGCGGCGTTGGTGGCGGTGGGGTCAAGGGGCCCCGAGTGACTGCAGTCGCCTCCTAGCGTGAGGGTGGCGAGGGAAGAGTGGGAGGCGTGCCGCGAGGACTCCTCGAGGGGTCCAGAGCCCGCGGCGGGACGGCGGCGGCGGCGAGGAGACCCCTTTGATAGGCCTGCGGGGGGATCCGGTTCTGGTTCCGCGGCCGAGGCCAGGCGGAGGGCGGCGCGGCTGCGGGGCTCGTCGTCCCCCGCGGCGTCCAGAAAGGCCCTAAGGAGGAGGCCCTGGGGGTCTAAGGGGAGCGGGGCCCTCTTCCAGTCCTGCGCCGCAGTCAGGCGGTGGTAGAGGAGGGCCGCAAAGGCCGCAACCAGGGGAGGGGGGGGGAGGGGGGCGGGGACGAGCCTGAGTTCGGGTGGTGGGGCTGCAAGGAGCGCAGACAACGGGCGGTCGATGACGGTCGTCCTGGACGACCCACGAGGGACGTTCAACGCGGCGATCCTGGAGGCGGAGGTTTAGGGTGGGTGGAGGGGGTTCGAGTCGGGTCGTGCAACACAGGCGACGGCGATGGCCTGCTCGGCGCTGACCGTGTTGCCCTCCGGCAAAATAGCGCCTTATGCCCGGCTTGGGCGTCTCGACTCGACGACCAGCGCAGGCTTTGATGAACCTCACCGTTGAGACGGCAAAACGCTCAACCGCGGGCACAGCGAAGGCCGGGGAGCGTCCAAGGGGACTGAATGGCCAAGACGGCCGAGACGGGCCCGGCACCGACACGGACGGCGTCGCCTGCGCGTCCGTCGCGCGACGCGGACCACTCTGTCGGTGCGGTCAAGAATCGATCAGCCAATATAGACCGCCGCGGCGGGGGGGCGGGAGCACATTCGAAGCGCGAGAAAAAGAACCCTTCGTCGACGCGGGCGTGGCGTCAACGAAGGTTGGGACCGCGGGGGGGCGCGCGACGCGAGGCCGGAGCTCACCTGTGCGCCGACGTGTATTTTCGGTGCCTCTGTTTGTTGTGCGGTCGGCGAGGAGCCGGGGAGGGCAAAGACGTCAGGGGGAAGAAGATGCTCTCGAACGGGTCCCCGCCTGTCCCCACCCATATCAGCCACCCAACCCGAGGAGCTCGGCGGCCATCGCGTCCACCCCCGCCCCCCCACCCAGCGAGATAATCTCCTGCAGGGCACCCGTCCGCACCGTCTCGCTGAGCTCGGTTCGAAGCCCCTCGGCCACCATGTCGCCCTCAGCCGTCCCCGTCCCAAGGGGCATGGAGGAGAGGATACCAATCACTCCCGTGGCGTCAAGCATGGCCCGCCCCGCGTCCTTGCGCTGCACCGACAGGCAAACGGACAGCAGAGCCGCCCTGGCCGCCCGGGCCGTCTCGGCACGGGCGACGCGGGCAGCATCGGAGTCCGACACGGACAGGGCGCCCGCGACTCCGGCGGCAAAGTCGGGCGGTGACACGCCAAGGACAGTTGACGATGCCGCAGCCGCCTTGAGGGACTCGGACACGGCGAACCTGTTGGTCGGGGAGGAGAGGTGACGGGGCGACCGTGGGAACGATGAATGGCGCGCGAGGGGGGGAGAGAGAGAGGGAGAGCGAGGGGCGCCCCTGGTCCCGCCCCACACGTGACACGAAACTCGCCGATAGGCAGCGACCCCCCCCGCCTTGGTGCCTGTGGACACCCCCCCCCCCGCCGTCCGGCACAGGTCGACGATCGAGGCCAAAGCAGAGACGGACAGGTCGATTCCTGCTCCCGCCTTGGCCGCCTCGGCCCTCTTCCACCGGGCGGACGCCTCATCCAGCGCCGCCCGCCGCGCGGCGTCGGAGGCGCCCCTTGACCCGCCGCGGGGGATCCCCCCGTCAAGGGGCCACCACGGCGGCATCTCGACCGGCTTGACATCCCCCCCCCGCCCCCCCCTCCCCGATGGCGAACCCGCGCCCCTGCCCCGCCGCCAGCCCTCGCCTGCCGCCGCGCCCCCCTCCCCGACGAGGCCGGCAAGCGGCGACACAGGCGCGCTCCGCGACCCCCCCGGCCGGCGCTCCACCCGCACCAGCTTCCCCCCGAGAGAGCGATCCCGGATCCACCCCCCCTCCTGCCCCCCCCCCCGTCCCGCCACGACCGCAGCCAGTCGCCCCACGACCGGCGGGATCCGCGGCGGCCGCGGCCAGGGCCAAGGGCGTCGGCCGCGAGCCCCGCCACAGCCAGCGCAGCCCCGAGAAGG
>Ga0181573_10004193_pt1 | contig 12367 bp, 9 predicted proteins | sample 101ome_25_FD_148643 | JGI IMG/M metagenome (GOLD analysis project Ga0181573, IMG submission 148643) | Coastal salt marsh microbial communities from the Groves Creek Marsh, Skidaway Island, Georgia - 101409BT metaG (spades assembly) | ecosystem: Environmental > Aquatic > Marine > Intertidal zone...
TCGTCCGTAAAGCACTGCAATAAAGGGTTTTGATGGTGAGACAATCCGGAACAAGCACTCCAGGGATGTCCCTGACACGCCGCTCCGCGAGGCCCACCAGGTCCCTCAGCCTCCAATTCAAATTGACAGGATTGACCGCGGCCAATACCAAGCCTAAGTGGCCCGCACTGTGCCAAGCCTACTCCCGGAACTGAATCCCCGCAGCGACACCAAGCTGCCCGAGCAGATCGCGCGCTTCTACGAGTCCGCGATCGAGGACGGACGCGTCCCGGCAGGCGATCGGCTCCCGCCCATTCGCGAGGTGGCGTCCAACTGCGAGGTGACCCGCGCGACGGTGCAGGAGGCCTACCGCCGGCTGGCCGATCTCGGCCTCGTCGAAGGCACGGTCGGTCGCGGCACCGTCGTGCTGGCAGGCCAAAACGGCAACGGACACGCCGGCGCCAACGGCGCCCGGCTGCTGAGCCCCTACGCCGAGGCCGCGCTGCGCAAGACCCGGTCGATGGCAGGCGCCCCGGCGCTCGCGAGCGAGCAGCCGCTGGTCGCGAACTTCGCCGAGCTGCAGCCGGATGACGCGCGCTTCCCGATCGCTGAGTGGCGCGCCGCGATGGACGCGGTGCTCGAGCACCACGGTCGCGAGCTGCTCGGCTACGGACACTCGACGCACGGCCTCGACGAGCTGCGCGAGCTCCTCGCGGCGCGCATGCGCGTCAGCGACCCCGAGCTGCGCGGCGATCAGCTGCTGGTGACGGCCGGCGCGCAGCAGGCGCTCGACCTCGTGCTCCGCACGGTCTGCAGCGTGGGCGACACGGTCGTCGTCACGGAGCCGTCCTACCACCACATGCACGGCCTGCTGCGGGCGCACGGCCTGCAGGTGGTCCAGGTGCCGTTCGGGTCGGACGGCCTGGATCAGGCGCAGCTGTCGCGGGTGCTCGCCCGCCCCAGCGTCCGCATGTGCTACCTGATGCCCACCTTCCATAACCCGACCGGCCGCTCGCTCGACCTGCAGCAGCGCCGGGCGTTGGTCGACGCCGTCGCGCAGAGCGACGTCGTGCTCGTGGAGGACGAGTACCAGTACTCGCTGCGGTGCCGCGGCGAGGCGCTCCCGACGCTGCGCTCGATGGACCCGCGCGGGCGCACGCTCACGGTCTCGACGGTCTCCAAGGAGCTGTTCCCGGCGCTGCGCATCGGCTGGGTCGCGGGCGACGAGAAGCTGCTCGAGCCGATGGCGGCCGTGAAGCGCTTCATGGACCTCGAGACCAGTCCGCTGCTGCAGGCCGCGCTGGTCGAGTTCATGAAGCGCGGCAGCTTCGAGCGTCACCTCGAGGCGCTGCGCGTCGAGCTCGCCGAGCGCCACGACGCGCTGCAGCGCGCGTGCCGGGCCCACCTCCCCGACGGCTGCACGGTCACGAACCCCGACGGCGGGTTCGTCGCGTGGCTGCAGCTGCCCAACCCAGGTCAGGGCGACCAGCTCGCCGAGCTGGCCGTCGAGCGCGGCGTGCGCGTCGTCCCTGGCCGGGCGTTCGACCTCGAGGGCATCCCCTCGCGCGGCGTGCGGCTCTCGCTGACGCGCGCGAGCGTGCACGAGATCGAGGCCGGCGTGCGCGTGCTCGGCGAGTGCGCCGCCGACATCCTCCAGCTGCAGACGGCGGCCCAGCCGTTCGTCTAGCGCCCGAACCCACCTTTCCCCCAGTCATGAACAGCAACACTCCCCAAGTTCCCGGCTTCACGCCGGAAGAGCTCGTCAGCAAGATCGGATTCTGTGAGCAGTTGAAGGGCGGCGTCATCATGGACGTCGTCGACCCGGAGCAGGCGCAGATCGCCGAAGAAGCGGGCGCCTGCGCCGTGATGGCGCTCGAGCGCGTGCCCGCCGACATCCGGCGGGACGGCGGCGTCGCGCGCGCCAGCGACCCGGACATGATCGCGGGCATCCAAGAGGCCGTCAGCATCCCGGTCATGGCCAAGGTGCGTATCGGGCACTTCGTGGAAGCGCAGATGCTGGAGTCGATGGAGGTGGACTGCATCGACGAGAGCGAGGTGCTGACGCCGGCTGACGAGGAGTTCCACGTCGACAAGCGCCCGTTCAAGACGCCGTTCGTGTGCGGGTGCCGCGACCTCGGCGAGGCGCTGCGCCGGATCCACGAAGGCGCTGCGATGATCCGCACCAAGGGTGAGGCCGGCACGGGCAACGTCGTCGAGGCGGTGCGTCACATGCGCACGCTGATGAGCGGCATCCGCGCGCTGCGCAGCCTGGACGCGATGCAGATGGACAAGAAGGCTGCCGAGCTGCGCGTCCCGGTCGAGCTGGTGCAGTGGGTGGCTGAGCACCAGAAGCTGCCCGTCCCGAACTTCTCCGCGGGCGGCGTCGCGACCCCCGCTGACGCCTCGCTGATGATGCAGCTGGGCGCAGAGGCGGTGTTCGTGGGCTCGGGGATCTTTAAGTCCGGCGACCCGGTGCTGCGCGCCCGCGCCATCGTGCGCGCGGTGACGCACTTCCGCGACCCGAGCGTGCTGGTCGAGGTCTCCAAGGGCCTGGGCGAGCCCATGGTCGGCATCAATATCGACACGCTCCCCGAGGACCAGCTCCTTGCCAAGCGCGGCGTCTGAGCCGCGCGGCACAGCGGCGCCGCTCGTCGGCGTCCTCGCGCTGCAGGGTGACTTCGCCGACCACGAGGCCGCGCTCGGGGCGTGCGGGCTCCGCACCCGCCAGGTGCGAACGCCGCGCGACCTCGACGGCGTCCAGGCGCTCGTGCTCCCCGGCGGCGAGAGCACCACGATGCTGCGGCTGCTGAAGGTCGAAGGGCTCTGGTCGCCGCTGCGCGCGGCGCTCGATTCGGGCGTTCCGGTGCTGGCGACCTGCGCGGGCCTGATCCTGCTCGCGCAGCAGGTCGAGAACCCGCGGCAGGACAGCTTCGGGATCCTGCCGCTGCAGGTGGTCCGCAACGGCTACGGCCGCCAGTACCACTCGGGGACGTTCCCGCTGGCCGTGGAGTCGGACGAGCTGCCGGAGGCGCTCGAGGGGACGTTCATCCGCGCGCCGCGGATCGAGTCTGTGCTCGGGGACTGCGAGGTCCTGGCGCGGCGCGGCGGCGACCCGGTGCTGGTCCGCAAGGGCCGCGTCCTGGCGGCCTGCTTTCACCCGGAACTCTCGGCGGGCCATCCGGTAACGCGCATGTTCGCCGACGACGTCCGGGCCGCCTCCAGCGCGCCGCAGCCGCGCCGCGGCGCCCCGCACGCCGCCGCGGCTGCCGGCGCCTGATCCCGGGCCCGACGACGGTCCCGAGGCGTCGGACAAGTTCCGGCCCGTGCTCGTCCCATCGAGCTCGCGATCGACCTATAATCCCGCCGCTTTGACCACCATCCTTCGGAAGCCGTCCGTCGCCGTGGCCTGCTGGGCCGTGCTCGTGATCGGCTTGTTCGTCTGGTCGGGGGATCTCGGGGTCGAAGCGCGCCCCCCCGCAGCGGTCGCTGGGGTCGCTGCCACGGACGCACGCGAAGGCGTGGCCGACCCTGCGCCCGTCGTCGTGAGGCGCGCGACAGGCGCGCGCCTGCCGCGCACGGCGCGACACGGGCTGGTGTTCGACAGCATGGGCTTTCTGCTCGTGGGCGCCGACGTCACGACCTCTGCAGGAGACTCGCGCCGCACCGACCCCGACGGGGCGTTCGCGGTCGAGCTCGTCGAGCAGCGCGCCAGCGACCTGTTCGTGCGCGCCGACGGGCGACGGTCGGCGTGGCTGCGCACATCCGCGGTCGCGCCCGGTCCGGTCGTCGTCTGCCTGGAGCCCGCGGCGCCTTGGGACGCGACCCCTCAACCACCGGCCGCAGCGCCGATGCTGCGCGGAGAAGGGGAGGTCGTCGGGCCCGACGGGTTGCCGCTCCGAAACGCCTTCGTCAACGTGCTCGGCACGGACTGCTGGGGTCGGACCGACGACATCGGTCGGGTCGAGGTGCCGCTGACGTCGAGGTCTTCGACCTTCGTCGTTCACGCGCCGTCGAGCGACGAATCGGCGGGCGGCTTCGCGGTTCGATCGTCGCCGTTCGTCGCGCCGCGGCCGCGCGGGATCGTGCCGATGCCGCGCCTCGTGGCCGAGCCCGCGGGCTCGATCCGCGGCGTCGTGCGCGACGCGAGCGGAGCGCCCGTCGCCGGCCTGCCCGTCGAGGTCCGCGGGGCAGGTGGCGCGCGCCGAACCACCACGGGCGCGGGCGGCGCGTTCGTGCTCGAGGGGCTGCTCGCCGCCGACTACGTGGTCGAACCGTTCGCCCACCGCGGTCAGGTCGGCCAAGAGACGCAGGTCCGCGTCGACCGGGCGGTCGTCCCGTGCGACCTGCAGCTGACCCGCGTGCCCGAGGCGAGCCTGCTGGTCGTCAACGAGCAGGGCGAGGCGGCGTCCGGCATCTGGGTCGCCGCGAGCCTCCATGGCCTCCGTCGCGGCGTCGGTCAGGCAGACGCGCGCGGCGTCGTCAGCCTGCCGATGACCGGCGACGCGGAGTTCGAGGTCCGGACCGCAGACGGCTACGCCGCCTGCGCGGTGCGCAGCTTCGACGTGAGCGGTCCGCAGGCCAAGCTGGTCATCGCGCAGCCGTAGCGCCGGCCGGCCGCTACTGCGTGAGCAGGACGCCGGCGTTGCTGAGCGAGAACCCCAGCGGGCTGGAGTCGATGACCGCCGCCTGGATCGAGACCAGGTAGCCGGGGAAGCCCGCGGGCACGGTGAAGAAGCTCGCTCCGGCGCCGCCGCTCACCACGAAGCCGTCGCCGGAGATCAGCGGCCCGCCGAAGGGCAGGTAGAGCAGGCTGCCGGGCAACAGGGCCGTGCCGACCGGGTCGAGACCGATCGAGAGGAAGTTCGCCCCGACGCTGAACGGTCCCGGCGCGTTGTTGTAGGTGATCGGGAGCGTCGCGCCGCCGGTCGCCGTGCCGAAGACGTCGAGCTGAAACGGCGTGCCGTTCACGAGCCAGCCCGTGCCGTAGGTGCCGGTCTGACCCGGCGCCAGGTAGGTGACGCGCAGCGTCGGCGGCGCGCTGCCGAACTCGCGGGCATACAGGCGGCGCGCGGTCTGCGGAAACTGCTCGTCGGTCTTCATCAGCCAGCCGAAGTTTCCGGCCGGGTTGTCGAGCCAAGACTGCACGTCGGCGACCATGCCCGCGTCGACCGTCGCCGTGCTCGGGCCGATCGAGGCGAGGTCGAACACGAAGCTCGGGTTCGGGTCGAAGTCCCCGCCGGGCGTCGTCCAGTTGGCGCTCGGATAGTCGGTGTGCAGCCAGGTCGTCTCGCCCGGCGCCGACTGCCCGCCCGCACCGCCTGCGCCAGGCGCGATCACCGCGCCCTCGCTCCAGTCCTGGGTGACGCGGTGCACATAGGCCGGGATCGGCAGGAACGCGGTCGACTGCGCGCTGAAGATGTCGAACTCGACCCCGAGGATGCGCGCGCCGGCGGGGACCTGGCCAGCCACGTCGAAGTGCATCAGGGCGCGTCGCTTGCCGAAGCCGCCGTTGAAGCCGACGACGCCGCAGAAGATCGAGTCCCCGCCGCCGTTGGCGAGCGACCCTGTCGACGATTCGTAGAGCGTCGTGTCCTTGTCGGTCGAGATGGAGACCGTGGTCTGCGCGGTGGTGAAGGCGCAGACGGAGACGGCGGTCGCGGCGATGGCGAGGGCGGCGTGCATAGGGAGCGGGACGCGGTCAGCGGGGCGTAGGCGGTAGGGAATGATAGCGGATCCTGGGCGCTCGGGTCGGGGGCCGGGGCGCGCTCCGCCAGCAGCAATACGGCCGAGGGTTACTTCTTCTTTCCGACGATGAAGACGTCTCCGTTGCCGATCTCGGCAAGGCTCGACAGCAAGGCTTCGTTGGCTTCGCCCAGCCCGACGCAGTGGAGGCGGATTCGACGGAAGGCGTTCATCCGCTTGACGTCTCGGAGCAGCCAGCAGTCGAGCTGTCCGCGCGACGGGCGGCCCTGGACGTTCGGGAACGCCGAGTAGGGGCCCGGGTAGTTGATCTGCGGGGTCCGGTTCGCCTCCAGGCCGGCCTCGACGTCCTTCATGACCCGGCCTTCGCCGTAGTCCTGGTCCGTGATGTCGAAGCCGTCCCAGTTCGGGATGCCGTCCGACAGCAGAAAGATCGTGTCGCAGCCCTCCGTGAGCGGCTTGGCGCCGACGTAGACCGGCTCCTCCTCCTGGCCCTTCTTGCCGAGCGCGTAGGCGACGCTCAGCCCGAAGTGGAGGCTGGTCTCGCCGCGGAGCCGGTCCTTGCCGTCCTTGAACTCGGCCTGGACGCCGTCGAGCTCGGCCATCGCCTTCTTGATGTTGCCCTTGGATGCCTTGACGAGCCCCTTGGTCGACCCGAGCGTGCCGGCGTCCGTCCCGAACCAGACGATCGAGAAGTACTTGTCGCTCCCCAGCCGCGACAGCGAGATGCGCAGCTGCTCCCGGGCGAGGTCCCAGCGCGTGCGGATCGTGTGCCACGGCAGGTCGCTCTCGTCGAGCACCATGCTCTTCTTGTTCTTCTTCTTCTTGGGTCCGGTGATGGGGCCCTTGGGCCGCGCGCTCGGGGAGATCTCCTTGAGCATCGAGTCGGACATGTCGAGCACGTAGCAGAAGCGCTCGCCTTCGGTCTCGATCCCGAAGAAGCGCGGCTTCGCAGAGGTGCCGTAGTCCTTGGGTTTCTTGACCTCTCCCCGCTCGAGCAGCGCCAGCCACGGCTCCGGGTCGGTGAACTTGGCGGGGCCGTTGAGGATGTCCTGGAGGTGTCGCGCCATCTGGACCTTGGCGAGCGCGGGCAGCTTGACCCGCTTGTCGAGCAGCCCGATGTAGGCCTTGAGGCCTTCGCGGTAGTCCTCGTCGTTGACGCGGCTCTTGTTGCGCCACAGCGCGCCCGTCATCGCGCCGACCAGCAGCATCCGGTCGGACTCCTTGCGAGGGAACTCGATGCAGTTGGGCACGATCGCGCGCTTGAGCCCCGCGCGGCTCGCCATGCCGAGCGCCGTGATCGCGGCGGCGCGCTGGTGTGTCTTCTTCGCCGACTGCGCGATCTCGACCGCGACGTCTTCGCCCGACCTGTCGATCTCGTTGACCAGGGTCGTGACCCACAGCCACGTGTCGACGGGGTCGTCGTGCTTCCGCCGCAGCTCGGCGAGCTGTGACAGCCACTCCTCGCCCTTGAAGTGCTGGCCGAAGAGATGCGCGATCGTGTAGCGGGCGTACTCGGGGTAGGCCTTGCTCTTGGCGTAGTCCCGCTCGAGCAGCGCCAGCGCTGCCGGATCGCGCGTCTGCGCGAGCTTCTCCCGGCCTTCGAGCTGGTAGAGGAACGGCAGGCGGCCGATGCACTCCTCGTAGCGTGCGAGCGCTTCGGCGTAGCCAGGGGTCTGCTGCCCGGGCGCGATCGATGCGGTCAGCAACGCCAGGTTGGCGGCGAGAACGAGAGGGCTGCCGTGCGTCATGGCTTCGTTCCTTGGGTCGTCCGGGGTCCTGGGGGGACCAAGGCTAGGTGGGCCGGTCGAGAGGGAGTAGTCCCTGGTGTCACGAGGTTACCTATCGACCGACGCGGGGTCCCGGCTGGCGCTCCTGTCGGGCCTTCCGCGCGCCTACGGGCCGCGGTTCGTAGGGGCAAGCGCGCGTCTTCGGCGGGACCGCCCGGCCCTCAACCCTTGACGCAGACGACCTGCTTCAGCGTGTGCACGACCTCGACGAGGTCGGTCTGGGCGGCCATCACGGCGTCGATGTCCTTGTAGGCCATCGGCGTCTCGTCGATCACGGAGCGGTCCTTGCGGCACTCGACGCCCGCGGTCGCCGCCCGGTGGTCGTCGACGGTGAAGCGCTTGAGCGCCGCGCCGCGCGACATCACGCGCCCGGCGCCGTGACTGCACGACTGGAAGCTCTCGGGGTTGCCCTTGCCGCGCACGATGTAGCTCTTGGCGCCCATCGATCCGGGGATGATGCCGAGGTCGCCGGCGCCGGCGCGGAGCGCGCCCTTGCGCGTCACGAACACCGACGCGCCGAAGTGCTCCTCCTGCCGCACGTAGTTGTGGTGGCAGTTCACCGCGACCTCACCGTGCGCGAACTTCGGCAGGTCCTGGCGGCGCGCCATCGCCTCGAGCGCCTGCGCCATCATGAGCTCGCGGTTGACGCGCGCGTAGCGCTGCGCCCAATCGACCGCGTCGACGTAGTCGTCGAAGTGCTGTGCGCCCTCGCGGAAGTAGGCGAGGTCCTCGTCGGGGAGGTTGTGGAGGTGCCGCTCCATGTCCTTCTTGGCGAGCGCGATGAAGTGGGTGCCGATGCGGTTGCCGACCCCGCGCGACCCGCTGTGCAGCATCACCCACACGCGCTGCGCTTCGTCCAGGCACACCTCGACGAAGTGGTTGCCGCCGCCGAGCGTGCCGAGCTGGCTGACGGTGGCGCCCCGGTCGAGCTTGGGGTGCCGCTCGACGATTCGCTCGTAGCCCGGGCGCATGCGGCGCCAGGCGTCCTCTGCGCGCGCAGGCGGCGCCTGCCACGCGCCCTTGTCGCCTCTGCCGCCGCGCTGGGTGCGTCCGTGCGGGATCGCGCGCTCAATGTCCGACCGCAGGCCCTTGAGGTTGTCGGGCAGGTCTCCGGCGGTGAGCGAGGTCCGGGTCGCGGTCATGCCGCAGCCGATGTCGACCCCGACCGCGGCAGGGATGATTGCGCCGCGCGTGGGGATGACGCTGCCCACCGTCGCGCCGATGCCCCAGTGCACGTCCGGCATCGCGGCGACGTGCGCGTGCACGATCGGCAGGCGCGCGACGTTGCGGAGCTGCGCGAGCGCGTTGTCGTCGGCGTGCACGCCTCGGATCCAGGCCTTGATCGGCGCGCCGTCCGTCTGGAGCTGTTCGTAGTTCGACACGGTCCTCCGCGGCCGGATCCTGGGTTCGGGACAGGCGCGCGCGGCCGTTGGTTCTTACGATCTGCGCGTCCACGGAGCCAGACATGCCCACTGCCCTCGCAAGACTCGCGTCCGCCGCTGCGCTGCTGGCGCTCTCCTCGACGCTGCCGCTCCTCGCCCAGGAGTCGCGGACGACCAAGCCCGAGGCGGTCGCTGCGCCGACGACCGAAGCTCCGAACGCGCCGGGGCCGAGCGAGCAGGCCCCGAGCGAGCAGGACCCCGCGTCGGGGCCGGTCGCGAATCCGTCGCTGGAAGCCGGCGAGGTCGGCGCTGCGCCGCCCGGCTGGCGCTTCTCGTCGGCGACGGGCGGGGTCGTGGCGGTCGTCGACGAGGAGGCCGCTGAGGGTGCGCGCGCGGCGCGGATCGACGCGTCGGCAGCCAAGGGGCGCGGCATGTCCAACCTGATGCAGTCGATCGACGCGGGGCCCTGGCAGGGCAAGCGCGTGCGCTACCGCGCGGCCGTCCGCGTCGCCGAGCTCGGCGACGGCGTCGGCGCGCAGCTCTGGTGCCGCGTGGACCGTCCCGAGGACGACGACGGCAACGCGCAGCTCGGGGCGTTCGACAACATGCAGTCGCGCCCGATCACCGCTGCTGCGTGGGAGCGCTACGACATCGTGCTCGACGTCGCCGACGACGCGACCCGGATCGCGCTCGGCGTGTTCGTGCTCGGCAAGGGCAAGGTGTGGCTCGACGACGTGTCGCTGGAGGCCGTGGACCTCACGGTCGCGACCACCGGGGCCGCGCGCCCGGCGTCGAGCCGCTCGCGCGGCTACCAGATGCCTGCGGCGGTGCGGACCGCGATGGCGACGGCCCAGGACGCGCCGCGGCAGCCGTTCTGGACGTGGTGGCTCACCCTGCCGGCGCTCGCCGCAGGGCTGTTCGTCCTCGGGATGTGGCCGCGGCCGCACATCGACGGGCCGAGCGCCGGCGACGAGGCGCTCCTCGCGGCGCCCGGCGCGCCGACGATAGGTCCGCTGAGGGCGTTCGCGCTGCGCTTCACGGTCTGCTACTGGCTGCTCTACTGCCTGCCCGGCCCCTTTCCGAGCGCGCTGTCTTCGATCGGGCGGCTCCTGGACCGGGGCGCTGCGGTCGAGTGGATGTCGTTCTTGGAGGGGTGGTCCCAGCCGCTCTTCTGGGTCAGCAGCAAGCTCTCCGTGTGGAGCCGCGCAGCGGAGTCGTGGCTGGCGCACCGGACCGGGGAGTGGTTCTTCGGGCTCCAAGGGGAGCTCGTCCCGCCCAACGGCAGCGGCGACACGACGATGGGTTACCTGATCGTGCTGGACTGGTTCGCGCTCGCGGTCGCGCTGGCCGCGGTCTGGACCCTGCTGCTGCGGCGCCGCGCGGTGCGCCGGGACGCCGCCGTCGACCTGACGCGGAGCTACCTGCGCTACGTGCTGGCGTTCGCGATGCTCGGCTACGGACTCGCCAAGGTGAACATGGCGCGCAACCAGTTCCCCGAGGTGTCCGAGCTCCGCCTCGACAAGACCTGGGGCGAGACCTCGCCGATGGGGCTGGTGTGGGGCTTCATGGGCGCGTCGCGGCCGTACACGATCTTCGCCGGACTCGGCGAGGTCGTCGCTGCGTTCTTCTTGCTCTGGCGGCACACGGCCCTGCTCGGCGCGATCGTGGCGGTGGCGGTGATGACCAACGTCGTGATGCTCAACTACTGCTACGACGTGCCGGTCAAGATCTACTCGACGCACCTCACCCTCATGGGGCTTCTGATCCTGGTGCCCGACGCGCGCCGGCTGCTGGCGCTGCTGATGGGCAACCGCAACCCGACCGACGCCGGCACTCCGAACGTGTGGGTCTCGGCCGGTCTCGGCTGGCTGCGGTGGTTGCCCAAGACCGTCGTCGTCGCCGTCTGCTTCTTGTTGCCGATGGCCGAGCGCGCCTGGGAGCTGGCGACCTACGAAGCCTCCGCGCCGCCGGCCGCTAAGGACGGCGCCGACGCGGGGCGTCACCTGCTGACCGACCGCGGCTATCGCTGGATCAACGAGGTGCCGTTCAACCGCTGACGGCGGCTATTCGTAGCCGAACCGCCAGGGGACGCCGTCCATCGGGAGCTCGTCGATCCGCAGCTGCCGCAGCGCGTCGAAGCGCGGCTGCATCTCCTCAAGGGAGTCGCCGCCGAGCTTCTCGCAGAGCGCGTCGGCGAGCACGATCGCGACCATCGCCTCGCAGATCGGCACCGCGCGCGGGACCTGGCAGAAGTCGCTGCGCTCGTAGCGGGTCTGCGCCGCGGCACCGGTCGCGAGGTCGACGGACCGCAGCGAGCGGATCGTGGTGGCGATCGGCTTGATCGCGGTCCGGACGACGACCGGCGCGCCGTTGGTGACGCCGCCTTCGACGCCGCCCGCGCGGTTCGTCTCCCGGACGAGCTCGCCGCCGTCGCGGACGAGCTCGTCCTGAGCCTCGGTCCCGGCGCGGCGAGCGGTCGCGAAGCCGCCGCCGACCTCGACGCCTTTGGCGGCGTTGACGCTCATCAGCGCGCCCGCGAGCCGCGCGTCGATCCTCCGGTCTGCCTGGACGTAGCTGCCCAGGCCGACCGGGACGCCGGTCGCGAAGACCTCGACGACGCCGCCGAGCGTGTCCTTGTCCCGGATCGTGGCTTCGATCGCTGCGCGCATCTCGTCGAGCTTCGCCCGGTCCGGGCAGCGCACGTCGTTGGCCTCGGCCGCGGCGAAGCGCAGGCGGAGCTGGGCGGGCTCGACGGCAGGCTCCTCGTCGTCGCAGCGGACCGCGCCGATCGCCGTGACGTAGCCGCCGACCTCGACGCCGAACTCGAGCAGCATCGCCCGGCACGCCGCGCCGACCGCCACGCGCATGGCGGTCTCGCGCGCCGACGCGCGCTCCAGCGACAGCCGCAGGTCGCGGTAGCCGTACTTGGCTGCGCCCGTCAGGTCCGCGTGGCCGGGCCGCGGCACAGTCATGGGCGGGATGTCCTTGTCGCGCCAGTTGGCGAAGTCCCGGTTCTCGATCGTGAACGCGATCGGGCCGCCGGTCGTGCGCCCCGCCATCACGCCTGCGGTGATGCGGGCGGTGTCGCGCTCGATCTTCATGCGGCCGCCCGCGCCCAGGCCGCGCTGACGCCGGGCGAGGTCTCGCGCGACGGCCTCCTGGTCGAGCGGCACGCCCGCGGGCATCCCCTCGAGGACGCCGGTCAGGCAAGGCCCGTGGGACTCACCCGCCGTCAGGTAGCGCAGCCGGGACGTGAACATCGCGGCAGCGACTCTACCGGAGCGCCCGCGGCGGCCATACCTCCGTGCGGACCGTGGCCGGCTACCGAACGGGCGCCGAGGCCCGCTGCAGCTGCTCTCCGAGCGGCAGGGTCGCGTCGACGCGGCGGTTCGCGAGCGATCGGTAGGCTCCGCGTCGCCGCGCGAGCACGTCGGGCACCTCGTCTGCGAGCGAGGCGCCGGTGAGCGACGGGCGGTCGCTGCTCGCTACGCGCGCCGCGAGCACGTCGGCGGGGGC
>Ga0181573_10004194_pt1 | contig 12364 bp, 10 predicted proteins | sample 101ome_25_FD_148643 | JGI IMG/M metagenome (GOLD analysis project Ga0181573, IMG submission 148643) | Coastal salt marsh microbial communities from the Groves Creek Marsh, Skidaway Island, Georgia - 101409BT metaG (spades assembly) | ecosystem: Environmental > Aquatic > Marine > Intertidal zone...
CAGGTGCCAGCCCACGCGCTACCGAGCGCCTGTTCCTGGGCTGCCGCCGACATGAAAAACGACGCCGAGGCGAGAAAAAACAGGGAAACGCGCTGAAAAGGATTCATGGCAAAACCCCCACACCTCGGACGCAGCAGCATCGAGGATTTTGTTACAACGTCTTGTATTTCTGTGGCTTGGAGCCGAGGAAATCTACTCCATAGACACATCTTTGTCAATATATTGTGAAAAGGCGGGTGCTTCCTTCCTGAGGTCACAAAAAAAGCTGGTACGCAGGATTGTCTGATTCGAAGCGGAATGGAAAGCCGACCTCGCTCAGGTAGGACTCGAGTACGACCCGATCTTTCCTGGCCGTCTGTATGCCAACGAGCACATCGCCATAGTCCGCCCCAATGCCGCGATAATGGAACAAGCTGATGTTCCATTGGGAGGGGATGCCAGAAAGAAACCGCATCAATGCACCCGGGCGCTCTGGAAACTCGAAGCGGTAGAGGAGCTCTTCCTTCGCACTCTCCGAGCGGCCGCCGACCATATGACGCAGGTGCGTCTTGGCAAGCTCATCATCAGACAGATCCAAAGCGCTCAGGCCGGCCGTCCTGAAAACAGAAGCCATTGCCTCTCGATCCTCCTCCGATCGTGTCTCAATCCCTACCAGGATATGTGCTTCATCCCCATCAGACATTCGGTAGTTGAACTCGGTCACATCATGATTTCCAAGAAGCCTACAGAGCGCGCGGAATGAGCCTCGCTCCTCGGGAATGGTAACGGCAAAAATGGCCTCGCGATGCCGCCCGACCTCGGCACGCTCGGCAACGAAGCGAAGGCGGTTGAAGTTCATGTTTGCGCCGCAGGCAACGGCTACCAGGCGACGGTCCACCCATCCGCTGGAAGCTGCCACCTTCTTGAGGCCTGCAAGGGAAAGCGCGCCCGCGGGTTCGACAATATGGCGGGTATCTGCATAAACATCGCTGATGGCCGCACAAATCTCATCGGTACTGACAACCACCAAGTCATCGAGAACCTGCGAGCAGAGCGCCATGGTCAAGGCGCCAACCTCCTTGACAGCGGTACCGTCCGAAAAAAGGCTGACATGATCAAGGCGCACCCGTTCCTGTTCATGCAGCGATCGCATCATGGCGCTCGAGCCTTCCGCCTGAACGCCGATTACCCGCGTTGCGGGGCGCGCTGACCTGACCCAGGAGCCTATCCCCGCTGCCAACCCCCCTCCTCCCACTGCCACGAAGACGGCGTCAATCTCTGCAGGATGCTGCTCAAGGATCTCCTTGGCGATAGTGCCCTGACCCGCAATGACATGGGGGTCGTCAAAAGGGTGGACAAATGTCCTGCTCTCTTCCCGCACCAGTGTGGTGGCGTGAGCATGTGCATCGCTGTAGGACTCTCCGTGCAAAACGATGGTTACGCGCTTTCCCCCAAAACGGCGAACGGCGTCCACTTTGACCTCGGGCGTCGAAACCGGCATGACGATGGTGGCATCGCAGGCCAGCACCGATGCTGCCCGGGCAACCCCCTGCGCGTGATTGCCGGCCGAGGAAGTAACAACGCCGCGAGAGAGCTGCTCTTTCGAGAGGTGCGCCATCTTGTTGTAAGCACCACGCACCTTGAACGAGAAGCTTACCTGTTCGTCCTCCCTCTTGAGCAGCACATGGTTTCCCGTGCGATGGGAAAGCTCACCCATTGCATCGAGCGCCGTTTTGCGGGCTACGTCATAGACGCGGGATGAACGAATCAAGGCCTCTATGTCGCGGGGAGATATCACGGCATCGCGCGCGGTGAGGGCTTGTGGCAATCATCAGCGCTGATCATTCCGCTCGAGCCGTTCATACTGATTGTGAAGCCAGAGAATGGCCACACCGAAGAGGACTGCCGTGACCGTGAGCGCGGCATTCAGCAAACCAACCACACTGAAGGAGAGCTTGATGAGGATGGTCGATATGACGAATCCCGAGTTTCGAATCACGGTGTGAAACTTGTCCGTGAGGACAAACGACATGAGTAGCAAGAGGACATCCACCAGAATCAGGACAGCAAAAAAGTCATCAAAGAAAATATCATTGACATCATGAAGCTGCCCTGCCGAAGCTGTGCCGCTCCCGAAAGCCACCCATCCCCAGTGTCCCAGTGAATACACCGCCAGGGCGGCCAGCAATGGAATCAATGCGATCGCCAGATATTGCTTCATGGCGATGAATCGCTTGACCTGCGGGGTCAGGCTGCCTGTTGACGGGGTTGATGGTCGGGCATGGTTGAGGCGATAAAAAAGATAGATCAGACCGAAGAGCGCCAGCGTCGTCAGCAAGTCATACGTGAACTGCAGGTCATACTCTTTCTGAAACCAATCCGTCGTCAGCTCCAGGTTGGCAATGTCCTTGAAAAGGCGCCTGATGACGATGAGGGTAACAATCTCGTACTGCTTGGCTATGTAGGTCGTCGTGGATTGGGGGAGATAAAAAACAAGGAGATATACTTCGTAGAGCAGAATGAAGGAAAACGGCGTGTAAATGGCCGCTATGAATCCAGACAACATCTCCGATTCCGGATTCAGGCCTGTCAGTCCTAGGCGGGTCAGGGCAATGAGCAGGAGGTGCAGTACGAACGTGCCGATGGCAACGCCTATGATGAAGCGCTCACTGCGCTCGCGGGAGACATCCGAGAGCAGGGTCCCTATCATTCTGTTGTGCTGCATGGGGAGATAATCTAGAGACCTGTGCAGGCAGAAGCACGGAGGACACCCATGGGGACCGACGAGCCCAACTGCGCTTTACGCCGGATAAGGATGCGGACGTATCCTACCGTGCGATTAGCCCATTGGTTATCAAAGGGATCGAATGCTGATTCGGCGCTGACAGGCCGTTGCAGTACCCTTCAATTATGTGAGTGCGCGATTGGGGTGTGCCCGACTAGGGCGCGCTAATCCGAAATACCTTCCGGTATATCTCGGTGTCTATGATACCTTTGTGCTTGACCCGGATGGAATCCATAAACGCCTCGTAATCAGGGCCAAGGTCGTGCAGTTCGGCATATTGATCGGCACTCGTATACGAACTGACCAATGCATACCGATAGGTATCGACCCCGGAATCGTCAGCAACTTTCAACACGGTGTAATTCTTTGGGTACGAGGCCTGCGTATAAAACTCATTCAGGGTCGCGACATCGGCCAGATACTCTTCCTCGGACATTCCCTCGGGAAGATCAAAAAGATGAATGCTCATCTGGTTGACGACCTCAGGGGTAGAATCTTCGGAGACGACAGTGACCTCCACTTCCTTGGAACAACCGACGAGAACAACCGCCATCAGTACAGTTGCAACAGTATTTTTGATCATCTTCTTACTCCACGCACAAGTGAAAATTGACGAGAGTAAAAGTATAGACCGCGACCCCACTAGGCAACCATGAGACATAAAATAGGAACAGGGTACACGCTTGATTGGACGATGAACCTACAGAATGCCCTAGCGCACGGTCCCACATCCTTCGTCCATGGTACCCATGAGATGCCCTGAGACATCATAGTTGGCTGAGTAGCGCCTCAAGTTCGTCGCGCAATCTCTCATACTGAGCAACCTGGCCGCTATGGATGCGAATCCGATCCTGCAAGGCTAACGTCGCGGTCAAAAAAGACACATCGGAATACAGTCGTTTAATGGCAGGATCCCTGAAAAAAGAGTGCGGGATCCCATCATCGTGGAGCGTGTCTTCCTTCCCAAGCGACTGAAAGTTGACCCATGGATGATACTCGTTGTAGTACGCCAGTGTAATGCGGTCTACTAGTTCGTTGTTGTCGTCTACGCGCTTGGATACATACTCGTAATAGTCCCGAAGCTTTCGATTGATATGCTCCGGAAAGAGCTGCAGCCTGCCCGTTGCCACCAAGGACGTATACGTCGAGGTGTTCATGAAAAAGGTGCCGTACTGATAGGGCGTACCCACATCCTGTAGAGTCAAGGCCAACTCAGAATACGAAAGCTCATTTTCCCTGTACGCAAGGATGTCGTTCAGAATGAGCCGCACACTGCTGTCACCCTCCTCAATCATATCAGAGACGCTTGAAAGGCGCTCCTTATCCTGTTCCAGATCTTCCAGTAGGCTTCTGATTTCCGACAGGTGGAGCTCAGACGTGATCCGGTCCTGACGCCATCCGTCCAGGCTGAAAGACACGGTAATCCCAAGCACAACAACGACAAACTCTACGAGATGAGTTCGAAAAGAAGACCACTGGGTTGGTTTCATTTGATACCCCCATCAGATCCTGCGTCCGTCTTCTTGACCCTGGCCGAAAAGAAATACAGCGCACCCGACAGCAGAATGACAGCACCGTAATTGATCTGGGACCACTCTCCTGTCTCAAAAGCAGGCGCTGAACCCACGATGACGAAAAACAAGCCCGCCGCACAACACAGAAGCGTCAGTATGTAATGGTAGATCCTCAAAGCCCTGGCGTATCGGTTATAGCATCAGGATATCAGTGTAAATAACAATATATCCATGGTACAAGCCTCTCCGTCAAAACAGGTACCTATCCAGGTATCAAGGTTTTTCTGCGTCCCAGCGGAGTCCAAGAATCGTGTTTGCCCCATCATTCACAGGGTGCCACATCTCTTTGCTTCACCAGTTCAAGACGCCAAATACGGTGAGCCAAGACGCGATCATCGTGAATATCAGCGCCTGTGCCATTTGCAGGAGTGAGTCCCGCTGCATGATGCGCTGAACAACAACCATGATCATGAGAAGCGCAATACCAGCAGCAGCTAAAGCACCGATCAGCGGGACGAACAATCCCAACAATACACCCAAACCCCCCAGGATTTCCAGAATACCGGTAAGGACGCGATACTGTGCGGCTCCGAAACGCTCGAATTCCTGTCGCATTGTTGGGGAGACCAGACAAGAAATGCCGTAGTAAATAAAGCCGACACCGGTCAGAATGCTCAGGCCTTGGTAGAGTAGATTCATGCGGGACAAACCTCGCATTTGACAGCGCGTTTCTGCTATACTCAGACTTCATCAAATGAGACGCATCATGCCTGAGTTTACCCTCGCCTCCTTCTTTCAGATTACCGTAGCACTCGGATTGCTGAATGTCTGGATCCTTCGCTCAACGTCAGCAACCGCTTATCGCGGCGGTGAAGCACAGTCACTCAAGGAGGAGTTCAGCGCTTACGGCCTTCCCGATGCCGCTTTTTTCATCGTGGGAGCACTCAAAGTCGGATCCGCAGTTGCGCTTCTGGTCGGGTTCTGGATACCAGAGCTCGTTGGGCCTGCAGCGTCGATCATCGCTGTCCTGATGATAGGGGCATTGTCCATGCATATAAAGGTCGGCGATCCTCTCAAGAAGTCAATTCCTGCCTTCTTGATACTGGTCATGTCGGCCGGCATTCTATGGTTGTAGTCCGATCTACAAAGTGATGCTTGGCCGTGTGTACCTGATTACAGCCCCCCAGGCTGTCCCATGTGATCTGGACGGCGCCCAGGCAAAAGGGCCATACGCCTGACTTGTGGGGCCGTACTTCAGGGACGTAATGTTGCTCACTGAGTCGCACTTCCCGAGCATCACATGGCCCAATTGATTGCCATGTATTGAGTGGAATCATAAAAGGTTAGCAAGAAGCTGCATGACAGAGTCAGAAATAAGCGACATCATTGAAAAAGCGTGGCAGGATGATGTCAGCTTTGACGCTATCGAAGCGACCACAGGCTTATCTGAATCCGAGGTAATCGCCTTGATGCGCCGTGAATTGAAGCGTTCGAGCTTCAGGATGTGGCGCGAGCGTGTGACGGGTCGAAAGACCAAGCACCTAAAGCGTGGCTAGGTACAAACGCAGTGATAAACGTTCGGTAACGACTGCCTACCCGTTCTGACCTTGGTCCTATCAAAGGGATAGATGATTGGCGTACTCTTGCATCAATCAAGAGGTACGCGAAGCGCACCAGAAGGAAGTATTCAAAGGAGTTCAGGGCGATCGGAGATGGACTAGGATACTGTTCGGCTTGTAGAAACCAGCGGTGAAATACGGTTATTGGGTCAGCTGTAGATGCCTCCTCTGCTGCTTGGAGCTGACTTTGTCGTTTGACATCAAACGTTGTTTTCTGGGAAAATGGGTGGCTAGCATACTGAGAGGTGAACATTGTGCGGTATCCCGCCTTGGAGAACAAAAAAGCTGCTTCCGTGGACTGTGGAATCCACCTAATCGCAACTTCAAAGCACTCTGCCCACCACCATTAGTCATCGTGGCTCTCCTTAAATAAATGATGCTAAGACCGTCCAGATGTTATCAGCGACCCCTTACAACTGAATGCTTTCACGCACCTCGGTGGGGCATTGCTGAAATGGTGTTCCTCATTGCCCTCTTCTTCGGCGGCTCAGAAGTCCACGCCCAGGTTATATCACTTGGCTCTGGATCCTATCGTACCCACGCGCCGAGTGGAGACGTAGGACCCCAGAACGCAAATGGCCAAAGCATTTCTCCAAAAATATCCGCCGGGTTTCAGGGTGCCATCCAGACAAATGATTTTTGGAGTAGTCTGATTTTCCCATTCTCAGGTCTGCCTCACTCGAACGTTATTTTTGCCCATCCCCTCGCCATGAAGGCTGTCGAGTCAGGATTAGAGCTCGGATACAGTGATGGGCACGTGTTCGCAGCAGCTGATTACCTCTTTCCCCACTCCGCTGATCTCACAGTGGGTATCGCCGGGATGACCGCACCCCTAACGACGGCTCTCTCCTACAGCGATTGGGTTGTCACGGCTGAGTGGAAAGACGGCAGCCACAGCATGACAGCTACGATGGGGCACGGTATGCCGTATGTGTTTTTCAAACTTGCGGGGGACCGGGCTCAAATTAGATCCACGAGTAGCTTGGACGTGTGGTACCAAGAAGACGGCACCTTGGGCCTGACCGTATCAGGTAAACATTACGGCATTTTTGCTCCCTCTGGTTCTGAGTGGTCGCAGTCAACAGACCTGACCTCTGACCTCGGTGGTAAGGACTATCTCTCCGTAGCCGTTTTGCCAGATCGTGAGCTGACCACATTGGAACTCTTCAGAACGCATGCCTTCGCCTTCGTCACCGATAGCCGGGTGACGTGGAACTACGACGAGTCATCATCAGGGGTATCTACGGAATTCAGTGTCGAGACGGAGGTTATGGAAGGGTCAGAAAACAGGACGCTGATGGCACTTTACAGACATCAGTGGCTAGCGACACGTTCTCCCTTTCTGCCCTTCGAGTACATATCGGCACGAGGTACAATGAAGGTAGTCGCCGGAAACACCTTTTATACAGAACATCCCTTCACTGGTATCCTGCCTGCTCTACCAAACCTTGGAGACTATAACCCTGTCCAGCTTCATTCACTCGTCAAAGAAGCCACGTCCCAGCAGCTTTCACCAACGGATACCTACAACAGTGGAAAACGGATGGCTCGCTTCGCCAACCTTGCTCACATAGCTGATCAGTTGGGCGCTGATGAAGAGCGAAACTACTTCCTGGATCAAATCAAGGCACAGCTTGAAGACTGGTTTACCGCCGGAGGGGCGCTTCAGTATGCTTACATACCGAACTGGGATGTGTTAACCGGTTATCCTTCCTCATTCGGAGCGGATAATCAAATCAATGATCACCACTTCCACGCCAGCTATGCCATTTTCAGTGCAGCAACGATAGCGCGATACGATAGTGTTTGGGCTGCCCCAAGCCAATGGGGGCAAATGGTAAATCTGTTGATCAGAGATGCCAATAGCTGGGACCGAGACGATCCTTTATTCCCATTTTTGCGTTCCCATGATGCATACGCGGGTCACTCGTGGGCTGCAGGTCATGCCGATTTTGGAGACGGAAATAATCAAGAGTCCTCCTCTGAATCGCTCAACTTTGCTTCCGCTGTCATTTTGTGGGGCGAAGCAACAGGGCAGACCGACATCCGAGATCTGGGTGTATTCTTGCATGCAACAGAGTCAGCAGCCGTTGATCAATATTGGTTTGATGTAGATGATGCTGTCTTTCCCGAGGAGTATGGGCACGTGTCCATTGGAATGGTTTGGGGAGGAAAAGGCGTACACTCTACGTGGTTTGGGGCAGATCCGGAGTTCATTCACGGTATCAATATTCTACCTGTGACAGCCGGTTCGCTATATCTGGGTAGACATCCAGATTACGTTCTTCGGAATTACGCAGAGATTGTAGAGGAGCGAAGCGGACAACCGGTTATATGGAAAGATGTGCTATGGAAGTATCTCGCTTTGGGCGATGCCGACCAAGCACTTGGATACTTTCTTTCAGATCCCGGATATGAACCATTCGACGGTGCATCCAAAGCCCACACGATGCACTGGCTGTTCAATCTCCGCAAAATGGGGTATCTGGATAAAACTGTTACAGCAAATACTCCGACATACACCGTCTTCGAAGATGCAGCTGGTGATCATACTTACGTTGCCTACAACTCGAACAGCGAAGAGCATGTCGTCACATTTTCAGATGGTGTTGAACTGAGGGTAGCACCCAGGAGCTTTGCTACATTTACCACTGCGGATATCAATCCAGATGCACCCGTTGCCATCATTCAGGCAAGCACAACACGAGGCAAGAAGCCCCTGAGGGTATCCTTCGATGGAAATCTTAGTTTTGACCGGAAGGGTGGCATTGTTAGCCATCGGTGGCTCTTCGGTAATCTGGGGGAGACGCAAGAGAGCGCTCCTGTCTTCACCTTCGAAGAGGCTGGGGAGTACCCCGTCGTTCTTGAGGTGACCAATGGCGAGGGGCTACAATCTTCCGATAACACGTACATAACAGTGCTCGAAAACGGAACGCCCTTTCGCGGACGTACGCCTAGTATTCCGGGACGCATACAAGCGGAGCACTACGACGAAGGAGGCGAGGGGCGTGCCTATCATGACGCCGAAGAGCAAAATATCGGATTAGCTTTTCGGCCTGATGAAGGTGTCGACTTGGAAGCTGCCAACGATGGTGGTCATGCCGTCTTCTGGATCGTCTCCGGAGAATGGCTGGAGTACACGATCAATGTGCCAACGACTGGGCGCTACATCTTCGAGCCCTCCGTAGCAACGGTGCCTGGATTTGGGGAGATCCGGCTTCTCATAGACGGACAAGACATTGGCGGCTGGAAACCGGTCACATCCACTGGATCGTTTCAGTTTTGGAGGTCGCTCCCCTTCCCGGAGGTCCATCTTGAAGAGGGCACACACATCCTACGGGTGGAAGCACGATCAGACTCCGACAAAACCGGGTGGTTATTCAGTTTAAACCATATTGATGCACACCTTGCCACCGGATTGGGATCGACACGGCAAGAGGGTGCTTTATCCTTGGCCTTGGAACAACCATGGCCCTATCCGGCCAGCTCATCGGTCAGTACGACCATCATGCTTCCAAGAGCAGGTAGAGTGCGCGTCGATATCATAGACATCTTGGGCCGCCAACACTCTCCTATACTGGACGAAGCCCTGGGCGAGGGGCGCCACGACATTCGCTTCGACATTTCAACGCTGCGTAATGGGGTCTACTTTATCCGCCTAGTCAGCGGGTCCGGCAAAAGGTTGCAGCCCCTCGTTGTCTCAAAGTGATAGTCACCGAGCATCAGACAAGGGGCTGGATGCAGCCAACCAAGCGCCCTCTCATACCCCAAGGAGGTCGAGCAGAAGCGTACGAATCCTGTCCGCCAACGCTAAAACCAAGTCAGGGGTGTCATGTCGGAGTAGTTGTATATACCTACGGGTAGTGTTCGTTTGTTGAAGCTCATTAATCACCTAGAAGAACCTCTCTTTCGGCTTTCCAGGTAAGCGAAATCAATATCATTGCCGCAACACAGGCGCTAACAATCAACAAAAATCCGGCATCCCACCCTGCTGCATCTACAAGTGCCCCAATCACTACGTTTGCTGCGACTGCACCTCCAACGTAGCCGAATAAACCTGTAAATCCAGCAGCTGTCCCGGCAGCCTTTTTGGGAACAAGATCCAGCGCATGGACCCCTATCAACATCACCGGGCCGTAGATGAGGAAACCAATTGAGATCAGCATAGCAATATCTACCCCTGGGTTTCCGGGGGGATTGAACCAGTAGACTGCGACACAAATACCTGTGAGGAACATGTAGATCATGCTGACTGGGGCTCTTCGTCCCCTGAAAAGCCGATCCGACATCCAGCCACAAAGCAGCGTACCGGGAATCCCTGCCCACTCATACAGTGCATATGCCCAGCTCGAGTCATCGAAAGAAAAGTTCTTGACCTCGCCCAGGTAGGTTGGTGCCCAATCCAGCACACCATACCGAACCAGGTAGACGAAGGCGTTGGCCAAAGCAATGGTCCAAAGTAGCTTGTTGTTGAAGACATTTTCGAAGAAGATCTCCCGTGAAGAAAACTCTTTCTCATGGGTTGAATCGTAATCGAAGGTTTTGGGGTAATCCTTCCGATGTTCTTCAATAGGGGGAAGGCCTTGACTCTGCGGTGTGTCTCTGACCGTCAACAAAATGAACGCGACCACGATCAGCGACAATATGCCATGCGTGTACAAGATGGCATGCCAGTCAGCAAAAATGGCGACGCCCAGTATTGCGATGGGTCCCACGAGCCCTCCACCGACATTGTGGGCCACATTCCATAAGGCCATCTTTGTACCACGTTCACTAGCAGAAAACCAGTGCACCATAGTTCTACCTGAGGGAGGCCATCCCATCCCCTGAAACCACCCGTTCAGCAGCAGGAGCGTGAACATCATGGTAACTGATGCCGTGGCAAACGGCAGTGTCCCCATCATGATCATGATGACGGCGCTGACCGCCAAACCCAGCGCCATGAATGAGCGGGCATTGCTTCGATCCGAAACACTGCCCATCAAGAATTTGGACAATCCGTATGCGATGGCCACCCCAGATAAAGCAAAGCCCAGTTCCGTTCGGGAATACCCTTCCTCGATCAGGTAGGGCATGGCCAGAGAGAAGTTCTTTCGGACGAAGTAGTAGCCGGCATAGCCGACAAAGATGCCCATGAACACCTGCCATCTCAGGCGGCGATACTTCTCGTCAACTTTCTCTTCCGGAACGCGAGGCTGATGGGAGGGAGGCCGGAGAATACCAATCATACCCCGGCCCCGATTACGAGATACAGGCCAGCAGCGAGCAAGCCGCCGATGAACGGACCCACGACAGGAATCCAGGAATAGGACCAATCACTATCCCGTTTACCCGCGACAGGAAGGAGCGCGTGCATCAATCGAGGCGAGAAGTCACGGGCCGGGTTGATAGCATACCCCGTGGTGCCGCCGAGTCCGATCCCGATTACGAGGACCAGCAAGGCGACAGGTAAAGCGTCCAGCGCTCCGAGACCCACTTCCGGCGCTGCCAGAAGAAGAACACAAAACACGAGCGCAAACGTCCCCAGAATTTCTGAAATCAGGTTGGACGACGTCTCCCGGATGGCAGGAGCCGTACAGAAGACAGCCAGCTTGAGATCGGCATCTTCAGTCTTTGCAAAATGGGGCCGATAGTGCAGCCATGCCAGAAAAGCGCCCAGAGCTCCGCCAATGAACTGTGCAGCCATGTAGAGCGGTACCAGGGACCAGGAAAACTTTCCTGCCGCAGCCAATCCCAGTGTGACGGCCGGGTTGATGTGCGCGCCACTGATCGCTGCTACGGAGAATACCCCCACAAAGACCGCCAATCCCCAGCCCACGGTAATCACAATCCAGCCGCTGTTGTTTCCTTTGGTTTTACTCAATACGACGTTTGCAACGGTACCGTTGCCGAGGTAGAGAAGAAGAGCCGTTCCCAGAATTTCAGCGATAAAAGGTGTCATATCGGTAGAGTATAATGCGAAGTGACGGGTGAGGCCTCGTGAAAATGAGCACCCTCATACTGAATGAGTCTCAGTTCTGCTTGGCTACAGCTCGATCAGGGTAGTCGGTAATCAGCCCGTCTACACCAAGATCGAGAAGCGTGCGCATTCGTGCCGTTTCGTTGATGGTCCAGGGCACGATTGTCAACCCTGCCGAATGTACAGAATCGACGAGCGCACGATCGACCAGATTATGATTCGGACTATATATCTGGGGAAGAAAGCTGAGTCGATCCAGATTGCTCTGAAAGCCCCATTCGTTGCTGACGAGCAAGGCCAGCGTTGCCTCCGGTGCCATACGGTGATAGGACTCGAGTGCACGTGGGTCGAACGACTGGATCGTCGTTCGACCCATCACATCCAGTTTCTCGATTACCTGATGGACTAGGAGGGCGAAGGTATCAACATCTGGATGGAATACACCATCGCCATCTTCCCTGGACTTTATTTCGATGTTGTACCGAACGGGTGTCTCTGCTGCCGATTC
>Ga0181573_10004195_pt1 | contig 12363 bp, 9 predicted proteins | sample 101ome_25_FD_148643 | JGI IMG/M metagenome (GOLD analysis project Ga0181573, IMG submission 148643) | Coastal salt marsh microbial communities from the Groves Creek Marsh, Skidaway Island, Georgia - 101409BT metaG (spades assembly) | ecosystem: Environmental > Aquatic > Marine > Intertidal zone...
ATCTTGAAAGCATGCAGCCATTCGCCGGTAGTACTCTTCGGCATCCAGTACGGGCAAGTAGCCACTTAAATGCGCTTTGGCATAGCTGATTTGCAACCTGCTAATAGCTCTATTTGAAATCAGCACGGGCTCGATCTCATAGTCGATAAAACCGTCTCGATTTTGGTCTCTGAAAGAAAAGGGCCCGATATCGTAACCCTGAGGTACCGGCGGCGGCGCCAAGCAATTGGCCAAATCTATCGGCTACACCCAGTCCATGGCTGGCACTGGCCACCCACAAGCACAGTGCGCAGGTCGCGACAATACCGCTACGAACCATTTCCCTCTCCTGCACTTTCAGACTATATAACCATCACATCCTGTCGCTAGGACGGAGTCAAGCCACCCTGCATATGCCTCAGGTAGACGCCCGAATGTTGTCCTTAGGCGTGTGTCCCTATCAGCGGACGCCACCAGGCCTCGTTATCCAGATACCAGTCGATAGTTTTAGCCAGTCCCGACTCGAAGGTCTCGGTCGGCACAAAACCCAGTTCGCGCTCGATCTTGGATGCATCAATGGCATACCGCCAGTCGTGCCCCGCGCGATCGGTGACGAATTCGATCAGCGATTCGCTCTGCTCGCCGTGCGCCTGTGGCGCGCGGGGAAAACGCGCGGCCAGATCGTCGCGCTGGGCAAATCGCTCATCCATCGCGCGGCAGAGTAATCTCACGATATCGAGATTCGCCCATTCATTGTGGCCGCCGATATTGTAGACCTCGCCCGGCGTGCCGGAGTCGATAATGCGAGCGATGCCGCGCGCGTGATCCTCAACATAAAGCCAGTCGCGGATATTGCTGCCGTCGCCGTAAACAGGAACCTGGCCACCGTCCAATATGCGCGTCAGGCACAGCGGGATCAGCTTTTCAGGGAAGTGATACGGGCCATAGTTATTGGAGCAATTGCTGGTCGTTACCTGCAGGCCGTATGTGTGCTGATACGCCCGCACCAAGTGATCGCTGCCGGCCTTGCTCGCCGAGTAGGGCGAATTGGGCTCATAGCGGGTGGTTTCGGTAAACGGGGGATCGTCTGCCGCGAGGGAGCCGTACACTTCGTCGGTGGATACATGGTGAAAACGATGGTCACTTCCCGACCCTGACAGCCACGCCTTTCGCGCTGCGGCGAGTAACGTATGCGTCCCCTCCAGATTGGTCCGGATAAATGCATCGGGGCCTGCTATTGAGCGATCGACGTGGCTCTCCGCGGCGAAGTGGACAATAGTGTCAATCGAATATTCGGACATCACGCTGTGAACCAGCGCCGCATCGCAGATGTCGCCCTCGACAAACACGATACGACCGCCCTGCTCGAGCGGCGCCAAACTTGCGCGGTTTCCTGCGTAGGTCAGCGCATCCAAGACAACAAGTTGATCGTCAGGGCAGGCGTCGGCCCAGTGGTAGACGAAGTTCACACCAATGAACCCCGCGCCCCCGGTGACCATGAGTGATCTGGTCATGCCCCGCCCTCCTGTTGATCTTGGAGAGACCGTAGCACATCACAGAGCGATTCCCGCCAGGGCCGCTGGGACACAGCCATAGCCGCACAGGTCGCTCCGGCGTCCAGTACGCTGTATGCCGGGCGCCGGGCTTTAGTCGGAAACGCCTCGCTGGAAATCGGCTCGACAACGACTGGTTGCGAGAGTAAACCGAGACTCAAGGCCTCTTCGCGAATGGCGCAAGCAAAGTCATACCAACTGATCGCACCCGCATCCGACCAATGAAAAATCCCCGCCGCCTCCTGGTGGAGGGCGAGCGCCCAACAGATCTCAGCAAGGCTCTGCGTTGAGGTGGGGGAACCAATCTGATCGCTAACCACCTTGACTTCCCCGCGGTCGCGCATGAGCCGCAACATCGTCAGCAGAAAGTTATGCCCGCGAGGCGCGTACACCCAGCTGGTTCTTAATATGGCGCTACGAGCACCGCGCTGCAGGACAGCCTCCTCGCCCTGCCACTTTGTCTGGCCATAAACCCCCAACGGTGAGGGTTGAGCATCGGGCAAATAAGGCCTATGGCCTCTTCCGTCGAACACAAAATCGGTAGAGAGATGTATGAGACGCGCGTTGTGTTGCACACACAAATCAGCAATGAGCGCCGGGGCGTCGGCGTTTACTGCACGTGCCGCATCGATATCTACCTCGGCTTGATCCACCGCGGTATAGGCCGCGGCATTGATCACTACCTGTGGAAGTAAATCACCCATCGTCTGCTTCAGTGCGGCGGCGTCTGTGATGTCGCATTCAGACCGCGTCAGACCCTGAGCAGTGACCTGCTCAGGCACGCTCTCCATGCACGCCCGACCCAGTTGACCGCCGGCGCCCAATACCAGCGCCCGGAGATCACTCACAAACGGGCCTCCAGCCAGTCTATGTAGCGAGCAATCACCTCTTCCGCCTCCGGCTCATGAAAGATTTCATGATAGAGACCCGGCCAGAAATCGAGCGTTTTATCCTGTGAGGAGAGACCCTCAAAAAAAGCACTGGACCCTTCGGGCCCGGCCATGACATCCGCATCGCCGTGGGCAATATAGACCGGCAATGCCACCTCGCCCGCTCGACGGATGGCGGTCTCCATTGCATCCAAAATTTCCAGCCCCAGAGACGTCGTGATCTTGCCGTTATAAACCAGCGGATCGGCGAGGTAATCCGCAACCACTGCCGGATCTCGGCTCACTTCCTGCGCATTGAGGGCGAGCATGCCCATCTTGGGCAGCAGACTGCGCAGCAATCGACCTATTCGGATAGTCAATGGAGAGACCGGATCCACCGCCTTAAAAGCCGGGCCCGAGAACATGGCGCCGCGATACGCCGCCTGTGCCTCCAGTAGCATGTGCGCACTGATCAGCCCGCCCATACTGTGCCCCAGCAGGAACACCGGCTTGTCCGGGTACCAATCAGCGATGTGTGCTCTGAGTGCGGTTAAAGGGGCCAAGTACTCATCAAAGCGATCGAGATGACAGCGCACCCCTGGAGAAGCCCCATGACCAATATGGTCAGGCCCCACCACTGCAATACCCCGTTCATTAAACCGCGCGGCCACCCGCTCATAGCGGCCAGTGTGCTCAGCCAGGCCATGCACGAGCAGCACACAGGCTTTCGCATCCTCTACTGGCCAGTGACGGAATTGGATACCGCTGGGAAGGCTTTCCATATGGTGCGTCTCCTTTCTCTTTCGCCTTGCTCAATCGGCGTGTCGCGGCAACCGCCAGTGCGCATCCCCTGACGACCCAGAAAGTAGCTCCTCGCCGCAGTGTGCCAGTATCGTCAAGGCTTGGGCCTTGGATACGCGCCTGAGCTGATCGACTACTCGGCGACGGGTGCCAACCAATCAGCGTAGCGAGGCTGAGCGCCGCGCACAGTCTCGAAGTAGATTGCCTGAAGCTTTTCCGTGATGGGCCCTCGCCGGCCCTCCCCAATAGTCCGGTTGTCGAGCTCGCGAATGGGCACCACCTCTGCGGCAGTCCCCGTGAAGAAAGCCTCGTCCGCTACATATACTTCGTCACGGGTGATGCGCTTCTCTCTGACCTCGAGCCCTTGATCGGCGGCAATTCGGAAAATACTGTCGCGGGTAATCCCCTCGAGACAGGAGGTCAGCTCAGGTGTGTACAGCACGCCATCACGCACCAGGAAAAAGTTCTCGCCACTACCTTCCGCCACGTAACCTTCGTTATCCAGCAACAGCGCCTCCTCGTAGCCGGCGTCCATCGCTTCCCTGAGAGCAAGAATAGAGTTGATGTAATTGCCGTTGGCTTTGGCTTTACACATGGTGATGTTCACGTGGTGACGGGTGTAACTCGACGTGGCGATGCGAATGCCACGATCTCTTGCCTCGGGATCCATATAAGAAGGCCACGCCCAAGAGGCCACCATCACATGGGTTTTTAGGTTGTCGGCCCGCAGACCCATACCTTCGGATCCAAGAAAGCACATTGGCCGAATGTAGGCCTCGTCAAGGCCATTTGCTCGGACCACCTCGCGCTGAGCGGCGCTCAGCGTTTCCTTATCAAAAGGCATGTCCATGCGCAAAATGTGCGCCGACCGGAACAACCGGTCAGTATGTTCTTTCAGCCGGAAGATCGCGGTCCCCTCGGGGGTTTTGTAGGCGCGCACTCCCTCAAAGACACCCAGCCCATAATGAAAAGTATGGGTCAGCACATGCACCTTGGCTTCCTGCCAGGGCACCAATTCGCCATCGAGCCAAATCTGACCGGAGAGTTGTGAGAGGTCCATGCTGTTTCCCTTATTCTGTCGGTTTGCCGCTTTCTCAACCGGCGCGCTCCAAAGCGGAGCAGGATTCTACCCTGACTGCAGCCCGGGTAATAAGGCCTCTGTCACAATCTGAACCTGTTCGCGCTGTGCCTGATATTCCGCGGCGCTGCCCTCTGCAGCCCGCCCTTGAAGGGCCAACGCATGGGTAGCACTTCGATATGACAGGTAGGCCTCTGCCAGAACCGATCTATCGCTCTCGGATACGAGCCCGGCGCGCTCGAGCGCATCGAGCAAGCGAATGACGTCCGACCACTCCGCAAGATCAGGATGCTCGCTGGCATTCGCCAAGACGAGGTATTGCACCACAAATTCAATGTCGACAATACCGCCCGGATCTCGTTTCAGATCAAAACGGTCCGGGGCGCGGCCCGCTACGGCCTGTTCGGTTCGCATCTTCCCTCGCATCTCGCAAACCGATGCCGCCAACTCCTCTCGATCTCGAGGGAGCACCAAAACGTCACGACGCAGCGCTCCCAAAGCCCCCCGCAAAGCAGGATCTCCGGCCACCACGCGCGCCCGAACAAGCGCCTGATGCTCCCATGTCCAAGCAGACGACATCTGATAGCGGCGCACAGCCGAGAGCGTTGTGGCAACAAGGCCGGAATCGCCGTCGGGGCGCAAGCGCAAGTCCACTTCGTAAAGTCTGCCGGCATATGTCTGAGTCGACAGCACGTGCACTACCCTTTGGGCGAGACGGGTATAAAAGCGCGTGTTGTCGATAACCTTGGGCCCGGCGGTTTCGCCATCCGCTCCGTCGTAAACAAAAACCAGATCGAGATCCGATCCATAGCTGAGCTCAATGCCCCCCAGCTTGCCATAGGCCATCACCGCAAAGCCCGCTTGATCCGATAGAGGCTCTCCGTAACGCTGAACCAATTCTGCACGCGCCACCGCCACTGCCTGCTGGATCATGACCTCCGCAAGAAACGTCAGATAATCGCTGACCTTCATGATGGGGAGCGTTCCCGTCAGCTCGCTCGCTGCGACGCGCAAAATAAAGCCATCTTTTATGCGACTCAGTGCGCTCATTTGCGCCTCAAGATCTTCCTCTGGAATTCGCAGCAACTGCTGCCGCACCTGAGACTGGAGCACCTCTCGGCCTGGGACGTTGTAAAGCGTGGCTTCATGGAGCAACTCATCCACCAACTCTGGCCGAGCGGCGAGACGTTCGGACACCCACACACTGGCCGCAGCCAGCGATACAAGATGGCCCAAGGCGACTGGATTTTCCTGCAGCAAAACGAGATAGGCGCTGCGCCGACACACCGCGCGAACAAATGGCAGGCTGCGCAATAACGCGATATTGGGATCTGCGGAGGCGGCAGCCGTTTCACACAGCAATGGCAAAAACAGTTCCAAGCGCCTGCGGCTCTCGGGCTGCAACGCGGCAACCCATGCGTTGTCGAGAAAAGCTTCCAGCGCAGACCAAGCCGCATCCGCCTGCCGATATCCCATTTCCTGTAGGTGGCTGAGATTCAACTCAGAGAACAGACGCGGGGTGGGAGATTCTTCGTTCAAGCCGCCCAGACGGGCTGCCTGAGGCTCGGCAATCAGGTCGTTGAATACGGTCTCGACCTCAAGGCGGGACTCTGTCAATTCCGCGTTCAGCGTTTCCCAATCAGTAAATCCCGAGAGCAGTGCCAGCTGGGCTCTGGGCGCAGGTTCATGCGGTAGGGACTGCGTTTGTTTGTCCTGCATCGCCTGTAACCCGTGCTCGATACGGCGCTCCAAACGATAATGATCTGCGAGGCGGGTCGCCTGTTGCGGCATCAGAATATTATTCTCGGTCAACGCCTGCAGTGCGCTCAGCAGAGGACGGCAACGAAGCTCAGGCAACTTTCCACCGTGAATTAACTGCAGACTTTGGGCAATAAATTCGATTTCACGGATGCCGCCGGCACCTCGCTTGAGATCATCCTGTGCGCCCAGTCGATTGACCTCCGCTCGCATCATGCTCTTCATTTCACGCAAAGCAGCAATCACCGAGAAATCGGTATAACGACGATAGACAAACGATTCGAGCATTTGCTGCAAGGCCGCCTGCGCTGCCTGCGAACCGGTGATTGGGCGAGCCTTGATCATGGCGTAGCGCTCCCACTCTCTCCCCTGCTCCTGGTAGTAGACCTCCAAAGCACTGTAGGCACCCACCAAGGCGCCACTGTCACCATAAGGCCTTAATCGCATATCGACCCGAAACGCAAACCCGTCCTCAGTCACCGCATCCAGCAGTCGGATAACCATTTGACCGAGTCGAGTGAAATACGTTTGGTTATCGAGCTGCTGACGCCCACCCTCGGTTGTGCCCGCCTCGGGATAAGCAAATATGAGGTCCACATCGGACGAGAAATTGAGCTCCTGACCTCCCAACTTGCCCATTCCCAGCACCACAAGGGTTTGGACGTCGCCGCTTTCAGCACCGACAGGTCTGCCATATTTTTCCAAGCATGTGGACTCGGCGTGTCGCACCGCAGCGCGAATGCAGCAGTCAGCCAACTCACTGAGGTCGCCAAAGGCTTCCTCAACTGAAGCGAGTTGAGCTTGATCACGCCACAGGATGCGCAGCATTTCTCGATGGCGAAAGGTGCGCAGTACAGCCAACAGCTCAGGCTCATCCGGGTCGGCTGAAGTCATCGCGCCAAGCGCGCTGTCCCAGTCTTCTGGCGTCCAGTCGCGATCGTCCAACCATTGCCCCTGTTCAAGAGATCGCTGTAACCAATCATGTTGCCGAGCTACCTGCTCGACAAAGAATTCGCTGGCGGCCACCAACGCCTCGAAACAAGCCTGCTGGCCACTAGCCTGCACGGTTGCGCTCAGCTCAGCGCAACGCTGCTCGCCGATTCGCGTCGAAAGGCGCGTCAGTGACTCGCGCAAGCGGGTTTCAAGGCTTGCCGGCATCGCGAGGAATTGCGGCATACAGGAGCGCTCTGAATCGGGTGTGCAATAGACTATCGACAACGTCTCGGCCCCGCCACTGACTAAATCACCCTGCGCAAGCATGCGATTTTTACCCTTTCTTGCAGTGCGCTGACTCGGGTAGGATTCGCCCTCCCTGCCAGAACCGCCGGCAAGCCGCTCAGACACTGCAAGAAACAGACATCATGACGACCGCTGATAACCACATTGCCTGGTTTCGCCACACGGGGCCTTATATCAAGGCACACCGAGGGCGTACCTTTGTGGTTTATCTTGGAAACGGCGCGCTCGACTCTCCCGAACTCACGACGCTGATTCATGATCTGGCACTACTTCATTCGCTCGGCGTCCGATTGGTGCTGGTCCACGCCACGCGTTCGGCTATCGACACAGCGCTGGCAACTGATTCGGCCGACTTGTTTCACAAGGGCATCCGCATCACCGACGACGCGACGTTGACCATCGCTCGAGATACGGCCTCGGAACAACGAGTGAAATTAGAGCAATTGTTGTCAATGGGCTTGCCCAATACTCCCCTGAGGGGCGCGCGCCTCAGAGTACTGGGCGGTAACGTTGTTACGGCGCGGCCACTGGGTATTGTCGACGGCGTCGACTACCTTCACAGCGGTAAAGTACGCCGCATCGATTCGGAGGCCCTGCTTGCCATACTGCAACACGATGCCATCGCGCTGCTGTCACCGCTGGGATACTCACCTGCCGGAGAGCTTTTTAACATTAGCGCCACCGAACTTGCCGAAACCGTCGCGGTGTCCCTCGGCGCCGACAAGCTGATTTTCCTGGATCGCCCACCAGGGCTTGAGGCAGCGGATGGCACGCTGATCAGGCAGTGCACGGTGGCGTCTGCACAGGGGCTTGATATCGCCGACGCGGAGCAACGGCGGTTGCGCGACGCCGCATGCCGCGCCTGCGAGCAGGGTGTTGGGAGAAGCCACTTGATCAGCTTCGAGAAGGAAGGAGCGCTCCTTGAGGAGCTCTTTACTCACGATGGCTCGGGCACCTTGATCGCACAAAACCCCTATGAGCAGGCGAGGCCGGCAGAGATAGAGGATATCGCCAGCATCGTTGAACTCATTCGCCCGCTGGAGGACAGCGGCATATTGGTGCGACGCTCAAGAGAGCGACTTGAAGAGGAGATCGGACACTTCTCCATTTTGGAACGAGATGGCCGGGTGATCGCCTGTGCCGCGCTTTACCCCTATGACGCCGAAAAAGTTGGCGAAATCGCGTGCGTAGCAACCCACGCTGACTATCGCGGCGCGGGCCGCGCTGAGCAGCTGCTCCGAGAACTGCTCGCACAGGCAAAAAAACGCTCGCTGAGCCACGTCTTCGTGCTCACCACCCAGAGTACCCATTGGTTTCTGGAACAGGGCTTTGTGGTCGCGTCACCAGAGCAGCTGCCCGGAGAAAAACAGCGCTTCTACAACTGGCAACGTAACGCCACGGTGCTGAGCCGGCCCGTCTAACCTGACTGGCGTGGCAGTGGTAAGCTAGCGCCCCGCTCTAACACACGATTCGGAGAACTTGATGCCGCAATATCGATCCCGAACCTCTACCGCCGGGCGCAACATGGCTGGCGCGAGGGCCCTGTGGCGCGCCACGGGCATGCAAGACGAGGACTTCGAAAAACCGATTATCGCGGTGGTCAATTCTTTCACCCAATTTGTCCCCGGCCATGTTCACCTGAAAGATCTGGGCCAACTGGTCGCAAGGGAGATCGAGGCTGCAGGCGGTGTTGCGAAAGAATTCAACACCATTGCGGTGGACGACGGTATTGCCATGGGTCATGACGGCATGCTCTACAGCCTGCCGTCTCGGGATCTGATTGCCGATTCAGTGGAGTACATGGTGAACGCACACTGTGCGGACGCCATGGTGTGTATCTCTAATTGCGACAAGATTACGCCGGGGATGCTCAACGCTGCGATGCGACTCAACATCCCCGTCGTATTTGTCTCCGGCGGGCCAATGGAGGCCGGTAAAACAGCATTGTCGGAACACAAACTGGATTTAGTCGATGCCATGGTCATCGCCGCGGACTCCAGTGCTGATGACGCCACCGTCGAGGCGTACGAGCGCTCGGCCTGCCCTACCTGCGGCTCTTGTTCCGGCATGTTCACAGCCAATTCCATGAATTGCCTGACCGAAGCACTGGGTCTCAGCCTCCCGGGGAACGGCTCTTTGCTGGCAACGCATGCCGACAGAGAGCAACTGTTCTTGCGCGCGGGAAGGCTCATTGTGGCGCTCGCGCGTCGCTGGTACGAACAAGACGATGCGTCGGCTCTACCCAGAGAAATCGCAAGCAAGCAGGCTTTTGAGAATGCCATGAGCCTCGACATTGCCATGGGGGGCTCCACCAATACCATCTTGCATCTTCTGGCCGCCGCACAGGAAGCAGGCGTGGATTTTGATATGGCAGCTATCGATGCGCTGTCCCGCAAGGTTCCGCAATTATGTAAGGTTGCCCCGAGCACGCCTCTCTACCATATGGAAGACGTGCACCGCGCCGGCGGAGTCATGGCCATTTTGGGCGAACTCGCCAGAGGCGACCTACTCCATCTCGATTGCCCTACTGTACACAGTGCCAGCCTCGGCGAAGCCTTGTCCCAATGGGACATTATGCAAACGGAGGATGAGGCGGTGCGAACGCTCTATTCAGCAGGCCCCGCTGGCATCCCCACCCAACAGGCGTTCAGCCAGGATCTCCGCTGGCCAAGTCTCGATATGGACCGCACGGGAGGCTGCGTCAGGGAAATGGCCCACGCTTATTCCCAAGAGGGCGGTTTGGCGGTTCTGTTTGGCAACATTGCCGAACAGGGTTGCGTAGTCAAAACCGCGGGGGTGGACGAGGACTCCCTCCGCTTTACCGGCCCGGCTCATATTTGCGAGAGCCAGGAAGCGGCCGTGGCCGATATCCTCGAAGACCGGGTGCAAGCGGGCGATGTCGTGATTGTTCGATACGAAGGGCCCCGGGGCGGCCCGGGTATGCAGGAAATGCTTTATCCAACCAGCTATCTCAAGTCTAAAGGTCTCGGTAAGGCTTGTGCACTCATCACCGATGGTCGCTTCTCCGGTGGCACGTCAGGTCTCTCCATCGGACATGTCTCACCCGAGGCTGCTGCAGGAGGCGCTATCGGACTGATCGAGCCCGGCGATCCTATTGAAATAGACATCCCCGGCAGAACCATTAATGTTCTAGTCGACGATGAGACCTTGGCGACCCGCAGGAATGCCATGGATCAACGACCACGCGCATGGCAACCCCAGGCAGACCGCCCGCGGCAGGTGTCTACAGCGCTCAAGGTTTACGCCAGCATGGTTACCAGCGCCGATAAAGGCGCCATTCGAGATCAGTCGCTGATTAAAGGGTGATTGATTGCGCCGCAAGCGCGGCCAGATCATCACGCAAGGCCTGAAGGCGACCACGTAGCTTTTTATCCTGCTTGTCAGTGCGGGCATTCAGCACGTCGCGCGACAAAAGCAGAATAATTTCACCGTTGTGTTCGATGCCATCCCGATAGGCCGGCAATAACGCGTCCTCGCGAGCGGCGATTAACGCGCGCACTTGGTCGGGCCAACCCGGCTCCGCAGCCAGCAGAATGGTTGACAGGTCGGCGATCCACACGCGCCGGTCTTCAAGCCAGAAGTGATCCAAACGGGTCATTTGCGACACTGCGTCGCGGATGCGGTCTGTTTGCGCGTCCGTCATTGGCCCAAGATACCGCTTCAATTGTTTATCGAATCGCTCTGCGACGTCGGCTCGATATTCCTCGTCGCTCCTCTCCAGCCGATCCGCCTCAAATTCTTCCTGCTTGGCGAGAAGCGCCTCGATAAAATCCTCCCGCTGTTCAGGGCGAAGCTCTTCGCCGGTGCGCAATAACAATTCCAGAAACTGGTCCTGAAAGCGCAAAGCAGCGGCTTCGATTCTCTCTGCCATCAGGCGTGTGTCGTCCAGCGGCACCCCGTCGTCAAGAATCCGCTGCGCGTCATCGAGCAAAATCACATACTCTGGCAGCTCCTCGCGACGATGCCATTCAAGCAACTCCTCGAGTCCGTTATCAAATCGCGCCTGCTGTTCCCTATCCAGACTGACATAGTCATCGAGGTACCAACGAATGAGGATATCAACGCGGTTATAAATGAACTGGGTGGCCGAGCAGCCACCCAACGTTACGACGATCGTGCACCACACGAGCCATCTCTTGGCGGGCTCCCAAATTGAGCGCGAGAGGCCAGAAATGGAGCGACACGAAAACCGCTTTCGAGAGCGGCTTATATTCAAAAGATGGCGCAGCCGCCAGCGTGACGGCCCGACGCGCAGAGTGGTCAAGCTGCGTGGGCGAACACCAACCCCCTTCCGTCGAGTGCGGACAGGATTGCTGCCAGTGATGCTTGCACAATATCGTGACTGCGTCCGACACCACAGGGTCGCTCGCCATCGATATTGAGTTGCACGTAGCACACGGCCTCCGCGTCGGCACTCTGCCCCAAGGTGTGTTCAGAGTACTCTACTACCACGATATGGCGACCGGTAAACGCCTCCATCGCCTGAACGAACGCATCCACGACACCATTGCCTTTACCGCCCAAATTCAGCTCGCCGTCAGGGCCATGGAGCGTCACTGCCAATCCATCAGACCCGTCTCGCCGCGATAACTCATAATTGCCTAGCTGCCAGCGGTCCGCGGTGCTCAGATAAGTCTGGTTAAACAACGCAAAGATATCGTCGGACGACACCTCGGCCTCGCTGTCCTCAGCCAATCCCTGTACTGCAGCGCTGAAATCCACTTGCAACCAACGCGGTAGCTCAAGACCGTAATCCCGTCGCAGGACATGGGCTACGCCGCCCTTGCCTGACTGGCTGTTGATGCGGATCACTTCCTGATACGTGCGTCCGATATCAGCAGGGTCGATCGGCAGGTAGGCCACATCCCATGTGCCATCTGCGTCGCGCTTGGAAAGACACTTATGAATGGCGTCCTGATGACTGCCAGAAAAAGCGGTAAAAACCAGCTCTCCCGCATAGGGATGACGGGGATGCACGGGCAACTGGGTGCATTCGCGAGCGACGGTGCAGATTTCATCCATGTGGGTGAAATCCAGCATCGGGTTCACACCCTGACTGTAGAGA
>Ga0181573_10004196_pt1 | contig 12360 bp, 10 predicted proteins | sample 101ome_25_FD_148643 | JGI IMG/M metagenome (GOLD analysis project Ga0181573, IMG submission 148643) | Coastal salt marsh microbial communities from the Groves Creek Marsh, Skidaway Island, Georgia - 101409BT metaG (spades assembly) | ecosystem: Environmental > Aquatic > Marine > Intertidal zone...
GGGGGGCGTGCGCCACGTGATACCGGAAAAGGCCAACTACCTGCGGGCGCGATCCCAATAGGAGAGAGGAAAGGACTGTGCTAAAACTGGGTTTTGTAGCGGGCGCTGGGGGCTACCACGCCGTGCAATTTGCCAAGATGTTTAACGGGATGAACGAGGCGAACAAGCACCTAGATCCCTTTGGCGGCGGACCGCCCATGGCGACGATTGACGGGGCGAACGTCGTGCGCGTTTTTGACGAACACCGACCCGACGCCGAGCTGCTCTCGGCGCTCTGTGACGTGCCGGAGGTCGCCGACTCGCTGGAGGAGATGTTTGAGGGGATAGACGCCGTCTTTATCGGCGACGACCTCAAGTTCACGCAGTACCGCTTTGCCCGACCCTTTCTCGAGCGGGGCATACCCGTCTTGCTCGACAAGCCCTTTGCCGAAAATGTCGATGCGGCGCGGGATTTGATCGACTGCGCCCGCGACCACGGCACGTTGTTTATGTCGACGTCGGCCTTAAAGTACGCGCAGAAGTTTGAGAAACTCTACCGCGGGGAAGAGGGCATTGGCGATGCGGTGGCGGTCTGCGCAATGGGACCGGCCGATCTGATGTGGAAGCGCCCCTTCATATTTTACGGCATGCACGCGGTGACGATCGGCCACTACGCCATTGACGACCGGCCGGTGGAAGTCGTCGATATCGGCGAGCGCGGTCGCAGCGTGGTGGGCGTGAAGTATATGCACGGCGCCCAGCTGACCGTGATGTGTCCGCACGGGGTGCCGGTGGGGTTTCAGGTGCTAGCGCAGGGGACAGAAGGCGCGTTCCACGCCTGCGATACGGATGCGGCGTACTTTTATTCGACCATGCTGAAAGACTTTATGGCCATGGTTGCGCAAGGGGAACAGACCTTTGATTTGCTCAAGGCGTTAGAAGTGTTTCAAATCTGCTGTGCCCAAGAAGAATCGGTGCGGACGGGCCGACCGGTTCGCTTGGGGTAAATAGGCTCACAATATAAAACTCAGGTAGGAGATCTACATGGCATTGGCAGTTATTACCGGCGGCGCCACCGGCATTGGCGCGGCGGCCGTGCGCACGTTTGCCGCGGAAGGGTACGACGTGGCGCTCTTGGATATCAATGGGGAGGCCGGCCGTGCGCTAGAAGGAGAGACGCATCCGGGTAGGATTGTCTTTTTCGAGACGGACGTGTCCAAGCGGGCGTCGATCGTGCAGTCGGTAGAGGCGGCCGTAGCCCAGCTGGGTGCGCCGGACGTGCTCTTTGCCAATGCGGGTATTCAGAAGCTGTCGAGCCTCTTTGATTTGAAGGACGAGGACGTCGACGCGATTATCGATGTGAACTTGAAAGGCGTGCTCTACACGGTGGCCGCCGTGGCCGCGCATATGCGCGACGCGGGTCGGGGCAGCATTGTGCTGATGGCCTCCGATCAGGTCTTTGCCGGCAAAGAGGGATCCATCGTCTACGGGGCCACCAAGGGCGGCGTGGCCCAGCTGGCCAAGTCGCTGTCGGTCGAGCTGAGTCCGCTGGGCATTCGCGTCAACGCCGTGTGTCCGGCCACGGTCAAAACGCCGCTGACCGACGTCATCTTTGAAGACGTGGGCCAGCAGTCGTTTGACGGCGACGCCGATCGGGCCTGGGCGGCTGAGGCGCAGACGATTCCCCTCGGGCGCATCGCCGCTCCAGAAGAAATCGCCAGCGTGGTCTACTTCTTGAGCCAGCCCGCCTCGTCGTTTATGACCGGCGCGCTCGTGCCGGTAGACGGAGGGTTTACCGCGCAGTAGAGCAGGTTATGGCCTACGCATCTTTGGACGATATCGACTGGACGACGTGGCAGCCGGCACAGCAGGCGACGCTGCTGTACGTGATATGCGACGGGCAGATTCTGCTGATCCGGAAAAAGCGCGGGCTGGGCGCCGGCAAGATCAACGGACCCGGCGGGCGCATTGAGGCAGGTGAGTCAGCCGTCGAGTGCGCCGTGCGTGAAACGGAAGAGGAAGTCGGCATCCGCGCTCGTGGCGTGCGGGTACGGGGCCAGATGCGCTTTCAATTTATCGACGGCTTTTCGATGCAGGTGGATATTCTGACGGCCAATGCCTACGAGGGCACGCCGTGCGAAACGGACGAGGCCGCGCCGCTGTGGTTTTCCATAGATGACATACCCTACGGAGAAATGTGGGCGACCGATCGCTACTGGCTGCCCGAGATTGTTGTGGGTAAGAGTCTCGTGGGGCGCGCGCTCTTTGACGGCGACCAGCCGTTGGATTGGGATATTAAGCAAATAGAGCAGATTGTTTGAGCAGACAAGAACGTTCGCTGATTAAAAAATAATTATTTTTCCGCACAGAATACGCAGGTGTATCATTTTACAGGAGAGACACCCATGGCCAAAGAACTCTACGTATCGCACACCGGTCGCGATTCCTATTCCGGCACGCAGAAGAGACCCTTTGCCACCCTAGCGCGGGCACGAGACGCCCTGCGCGCACTGCCGGCGGCCGAGCGAGCCGGCAGCACGGTCTGGATTGGCGGCGGCGACTATTCGATGGGTGAAAGCCTGCGTCTGGGTCCGCGCGACGGCGGACAGCAGGGCGCGCCGGTCATTTGGCGTGCCGTGCCGGGTGAGCAGGTGCGCCTGGTGGGCGGTCGCGTTCTATCGGGATTTACGCGGGTTGACGATCCGGCCGTCTTGGCGCGCCTGACGCCGGAAGCGCGGCGCCACGTGCGCCAGGTCGATCTGAAGGCCCTCGGTATCGGTCGTCTCTCTCCCATGCAGTCGCGCGGCTTTGGTCGCCCCATTACCACGGGACACATCGAGCTCTTTGTCGACGGCCAGCCGCAGACCATTGCGCGCTGGCCCAACGCCGACGCCGACGATCCGTTTGAGCGCATCGTCGGCTATCCGGAGGGCAAGGATCGGGCGGACGGGCACGGCTCTCAGTACGGCCTGCTCGAAGAGGGCTTCTTCTACGAGGGCGATCGCCCGCGCCGCTGGGCCGATATAGACGACGCGTGGGTGCACGGCTACTGGGCCTACGACTGGGCCAACAGCTACGAGCGCATCGCTTCTATCGACGTAGAGACGCGGCACATCAAAACGCGTCCGCCCTACGGCCTGCACGGCTACCGCCCCGGCCACCGCATCTTCTTTCTCAATATACTCGAAGAGCTCGACGCGCCGGGCGAGTACTACGTGGACCGCGCCGCCGGCGTGCTCTACCTGTGGCCGCCCAAGCCGCTGAAGGGAGCCCACGTCATGCTGTCGCTGCTAGAGGAGCCGCTGATCGCCTGCAAGAACGCGCGCCATATCGTCCTGCGCGATCTCGAGCTGACGGCCACGCGCAGCCACGCCGTTAAGATAGAGGGCGGGCAGCACTGCCTGGTGGCCGGCTGCCGCATTTCCAACACGGGCAACTACGGCGTCTGGATTGGGGATGGCACTGACCACGGCGTGCAGAGCTGTGATATCTGGAACAACGGCGACGGCGGCGTCCATCTGGCGGGCGGCGATCGCAAAAGCCTTACGCCCTGCCACCACTTTGTCCACAACTGCCACCTGCATCACCAGGCGCGCTGGTCGCGCTGCTACGTGCCGGCGGTCAACCTAGAGGGCGTGGGCACGCGCGTGTCCAACAACCGCATCCACGACCATCCCCACTGCGCGATCCTGTTTTGGGGCAACGGCCACCTCATCGAGTACAACGATATCTACGACGTGTGCTACGAGACGGGCGACGTCGGCGCCATCTACACGGGCCGCGACTGGACCTTCCGTGACAACGTCCTTCGCTACAACTACATGCACGACATTCACGGGCCGGGCAACGGCGAGGCGTTGGTGTTTTACCTGGATGACTGCGTCAGCGGCATCGCCGTCTATGGCAACCTCGTCGTGCACACCCAGGCGGCCGTTGGCCTGGGCGGCGGGCGCGACTGCCTTGTTGAAAACAACGTCTTTGTCGATACGCATCCGGCCATTGGCATCGACGCGCGCGGGCTGGACAAAAACGACGTGTGGGCCAATAACGTGAAGGGGCTGGCCAAGAGCATGCGGGATATGGATCACCACAATCCGCCCTACTCGGAGCGCTACCCCGACCTGATGGAAATCGATCGCTGGGTCGCCGCCGGCACGGGCGTGCCGCCCGAGGGCAATAAGTTTCTGCGCAACCTCTTTGTCAGCGGCTGGTGGCTGCGCATTTTTTGGTACGCGGAAGAAGAGATCATCGACATACGCGACAACTGGCTTGTGCCCGAGGCGGGCGACCCGGGTTGGGTCGATCCGGATGATCCGGCGCGGGCCGGCTGGGCGCTGCGCGAGGATGCGCCCATTCTGCGCCACACGCGCTTTCAGGCCCTGCCGCTAGAGCGCATGGGCCTGTGCCGCGACGAGTACCGTCCCCGTCCGCTGCGCACCACGCGCAAGCCGCGCCGCAGGGGAGGGCGCGACGCGCGATGACGGTGCGCATAGAAGCGCAGACGCCCGTTGGCACGCCGCCCTCGTGGGCCGTGCTTATGCGCCAACTCTTTGACGCGATAGAGGACGCCGCGCCGCAGGTCTTTGAGCGCTACACCCATCCGGACGGTCGGCTGCTCTGGCCGCCCAGTCCGGACTTTCAGAGCATCGACGCGCTGGACGACTGCTACGAGAGCTTTCACAACTGGCCGCTCTTTTACATGCTGGGCGGCAGCGCGTGGTTTCTGACGGAGGCCGATCGCGCCTTTGACGTGATCAACGCGCAGATGAGTCAGCACGGCTCCGGCCACGGCTATCCCATGGTCGTCGACGAGTACCAGCCCGGCTACGACTGGTTTCACCAGGGCGAGGGCAACTATCTGTTTTACATGCTCTGCATGGCCGATCCGACGAATGCGCGCCACGTCGAGCGCGCCCGTCGCTTTGCCGAGTACTTCACCGGACAGAATCCGGACGTGCCCAACTACGATACCGATCTGCGCCTTATCCGCTGCGCGCGCAACGGCAGTAAGGGGCCGGCCTACTGGGCGTTTGACGAGGGGCCGCACTGGCCCTATCCCGGTTACAACCTGCCCTTCTACGACGTGCCGGGCTGTCCGAATCACGCCGCCGTGGAGGCCGATCCACAGCGGGCCGAGCAGATGGGTGCGGCCATGCGCGAGCGCATGGGGCGCGGCGACGCCGTGATCAACCTGCTGGCCACGACGCTGGGGGCCAACGCCTTTATGCTGACGGGCGATGCGACCTATCGCGACTGGGTGATCGAGTACACGGAGGCGTGGATGGAGCGCACCGAGGCCAACGGCGGCATCGTGCCCGACAACGTCGGGCTGTCCGGCGCCATCGGCCAACACCTAAACGGCAAGTGGTACGGATCGATGTACGGCTGGGCGTGGCCGCACGGCTGGCACAGCGTCGGTCAGGCGGTGGGCGTAGCCGCGCAAAACTGCGCGCTGCTCACGCGCCGGCTGGACTATATGGACTTTCCGCGCGGGCAGATCGACGCCCTGATCGCGCGCGGCATCGACCACAACGACCAGCTGCACGTGCCGCACAAGTACGACGATCCCGGACGGGTCGACTACGAGCCGGGGGCGTGGTTGGTCTACCCGATCTGCACGGAGGAGGGCACTGCGCTGCAGCGCGACGGATGGTTTGAGTTTATGCCCATGTACCCGTCTGATATTGCCCACCTGTGGTGTATGACCATGGAGGAGGGCGATGCGCAGCGCTTTGAGCAGACGCGCAAGCGCACGGGCGATCCCTTCGCCCTCAACGCCTGGCATCACACCAAGGATCAAGGCGGGCACGATTGGGGTTGGATGGCCTACCTACGCGGTGCGTTTCCCGACTATCCGGAGCGCATCCTCCAGCACAATCTGGAGCAGGTGCGGGCGCGCCTGCAGTTTATGGCCGAAGACGATCAGGATCCTGCTACCTATAGCGACGCCTATTTTCAGCGTCGCAATCCGGTTACCTGTGAGGGGCTAGTGCAGCTGACGATGGGCGCGCCGCTGCCTCATTACAACGGAGGCCTGCTGGTGGGGCGGCTGCGCTACTTTGACTGCCAGCGGCAGCGACCCGGCCTGCCGCCGGACGTAGCCGCATTGGTATCGGGCTTGAGCGAGAGTGGGTGTGAAGTAACTCTGGTCAATCTAAGCGATACGGAGCGGAGAGAGGTGCTGATCCAGGCTGGTGCCATGGGCGAGCACCGGTTTACCGACGTGCAGGTCGACGGTGCGTCGCCCGCTGCGGTTGACGGCTCGACCCTAACGGTGTCTCTACCCCCGCGCACGCAGGTGCGGCTGCGCGCGGGCATGCAGCGCTTTGTCGGCGAGCCGTCGTTCAAATCGCCGCTTTGAGGCGACCCTAGGCCGGAGCTAGCTCCGCGTGGTTTTCTGGGGCGGCTGCGCCCAGTCGTTCAGCAATGCCGTCCCACAGCGCTATGCGGGCACGCAGCGCCTGCTGGGCGGCTTCCATCCCCTCTCTAATACACGTCTGATTGCCGCCGCACAGCGCCTCGAGCATTTGCTGGGCGAGCGGACCGTGCGTGTCACCGTCCAGTTCGACGTGGCGCTCTAAGTAGTAAACCAACTGCTGAAAGCGGCCGTCGCGCGCGCCGGACTGAGACAAGATCTCGAGAAACATATCGGGTATGATTTCTTCGCGACCCAGCGTAAAGGACGCGCCGACCACGTGCGGCTTTCCGCTGTCGACGTGGGTAAAGGTCGCGCGCACAAACTCGGCGGCCGCAGGCTCTATGGAGCAGGTCGTCAGCGCTTCTTCTACGGACTGTCCGTCCTGCAGGGCGCCGATGAAACGCTTGATCGGCTGCGTATTGGCGCCAATTTCATCCATTGCTTCCAAATACATCTCGAAGTGGCTTTTGGGCAGGCCGTAGGCGTCGATGTCGCTCTCTTCCCCGTGCACGATCTCGTTGATGAGTCGAGCCGCTGCTGGGTGGGCGCTGGGCGTCCAGGGCACGCGGACGCAGGTAATGGTCGACTGCAGCGATTTGAGCAGCGACATAAAGTCCCACACGGCAAACACGTGCAGTTCCATGAAGGCGCGTATGTCATCTAGCGTGCTGAGTGCGCTGTATACGCTGTGCGTGCGCAGCGCTTCGCGCAGGGAGTTTAGCTGCTCGTCAGCCTGTCTCTGTAGGGGAATATCTTGGGCCATAACTGATCTCTGATGGGGTTTAAGCAAAGGAATTTTTTATCGTTACCGCCAAGAATGTATCTATTTTTGGCATTTTTGCCAGTGTTTGAGGCGAAAAAAGTACGAGTCTAAACGTCTTATTTTCCAGACCTTAGCGAGTATATGAGTGTCGTATCGGCACACCGTTTCTACAGGATGGTCTCTGGTCTACGGTCTTTGCGCGGACTCGTTGGCGACCCACTCGGCGCCGTGCGCTTGGGCCGCTAAGTAGATCTCGGAAATCGAGCCGGTAAAGCGCGCGCTGCCGCTGGCTAGGTGGCCGATGTCTACGGGCACGTCTGTCTGTTGAATGGGTCGGCCAGCGGCTGCCCGCTCCGCGGCGAGGATGCCGTCTACGTAGAGCCTAATGTGGTGGCCGTCGTAGATGCCGGCTAGGTGGTGGTCGCCTGCGTCCAAGGGGCGATGTGCGGCAACGGATACCGGTCCCCCATCGGTGTTGACGACAAAGCTCGGACCGAGCAGGGCGGCGTTGAGGCCGCCGTTGTGACCGAAATCGCAAAAGCGCAGCGAAAACGCCCCGTCGGCTCCGAGCGTATCGTAGCGCAGGACGCGGCCGTGGGCGTGCTCCCCGTCTCTATCGCCGCGCCAGGGCGCCGTGTAAATAAAGCGCCCGTCAAAGGCGCCGGCGTTGTAGGCCGTGGTGTGCATGCCATCGACATGGCTGGCGTCGTGGGCGTCCCACGCGGTCGGATCGGTAAAATCCTTGGCCGTATCGTAGCGCAGCCAGTTGCAGTGAAAAATGCTTTCGCCCGGCGGAGGGTTTCGGGTGAAGGGCATGTAGTAGACGTAGCGCCCGTCAAAGAAGCCACCGTCGAATCCCCCCGTATCGAGTCCCTGCGTGCCGGCTGCGTCATAGCCTTGCCAACTGGCCGGATCGTCAAACGGTCCTTCGGTATCGTAGCGCAGCATGCGGCTGTTGCCGTAGGCGCAGAAGTAGACGTGGCGTCCGTCAAAGACCAGGCCGACGTTCATATGCATGCCCAGCGGTTGGGCGTCAAACGTTTGCCAGCTGGCTGGGTCGGCAAAGTCGCCACCGACGGTATAGCGCAGCACGAGACCGCTGGTTAGCGGGGCAAAGTAAATGTGGCGTCCGTCGTATAGCGCACCGTCAAAGCAGGTGGCCTGCGGTGAGAGCTGACCGGCGTCAAAGACCTGGTAGCTCTGCGCGTCTTTGAGCGGGGCCTGCGTGTCGTAGCGCAGGATCTGTCCGCTGGGTTCGTCGTCTAGCGAGGCGGATGGATTGGTCCGATCGGCGTCGGGCGCCGTCGTGTAGCCGGGACAGAAGTAGAGGTAGCGTCCGTCAAAGGCCAGACCCTGACCGGAGTGAGGAAACTCTGCGTCGTGTGCTGACCAGCTGGCGGGATCCCTAAAGTCGCCGTGTGCATCGTAGCGCAGCAGGCGCGTGTGGTGGCCGTGCCCGTCGTCGCGCGGATTAAAATAGACGTAGCGCCCGTCAAAGGCGCCGCCGTAGAATCCAACGGTGCGCAGTCCGTCGGTATGCCCGGCGTCGTATGCGGCCCAGGCCGCTGTGCTGTGGAAGGGTGCCTGCGTGTCGTAGCGCAGCACGCGTCCGTGGACGGAGTAGCGGTCCTGGTGGTCGCGCACGGGGCAAAAGTAGACGTAGCGTCCGTCGCAGACGGCGCCGAAGTATCCCTTTGTAGACAGCCCGTCGGTGTGCCCGGCGTCGTATGCGGCAAAGGCGCTAAAATCCGTTTGCGGGCGCCACTGCGAAACGAGCGGCTGCAGCGCCTCGGCGCGGGCGACGGGGATGTGCACATGGGCTGCGACGGTGAGGGTGTCTGTGGCGGGTAGGCTCAGCTCGAGCGCGGCGCCCTGTTCGGGGCGCAGACGGTAGGGGGGATGGTTGCTCATAGTCGTTTCACAGGGTGAATGGTTAGGGTTGGGAGCGCACGTCGGACGCCGTGATGCCGAGCTCTTCGTCGGCGATGCGCAGGTCTTCGTCTATGTACAGCTGAGTCGGATAGCCGAGCGCTTCGTCAAACTGCACCGTCACCTGGGCCGCATCTCGGACCAGGGCGCTGTCGATTAGGGCAAAGAGCTCGTCGACCGTGTGGTAGCTTTTCCAGTAGGTCGGGCCGACGGGCGCCTCGTCGTCTTCGTAGACAATGCGCCCGATTCGGTTGTCTTTCACGTCGATGACGACGGGGCGCGTCCAGTCGGGCACGCAAAAACACGAGCGCTGATAGGTGTACTGATAGGTCGAAAACCCGTTGGACGCCCAGCGCTCTTGCTGAGCATGCACCGTCTCGGCCAGCGCGCGATAGCGCTCGGGGACGTGCTCGAACGAGTGTTCTCCTCCTGAGTTGGTGGTTCCGTCGCCGCCGCAGCTGGACAGCAGCAGGGCCAGGCAGCCGGAGACGAGCCGTCCCAGCGCGCCGAGTGTAAAACCCGTGTGAGACGGATGTGCCGGAAGGTGCATAGAGAACTCCATCGTGTAAGAGTGGCGGTGTGTCCCGTCATTTATACACTACAAAGGCGCACCGCTATGCGCCACACTCGTTGGAGGGTCTAGAGCGCTTCCCCCTTTGCGCAGACCGAGCGTGTTTGGCTAGCTTAGCGGCGAGGGAAGTCCCATACTATTTGACGGGAGATCACAGCGTGGGGATTGGTATAGCGTGTATGGTGGGCGTGGTCGGCCTGTGGAGCATCGTGCCCATTCTGGTCAAGCAGCTCCTGGATGTATTCGATCCATTTACCATTGCCTTTTTGCGTTCGGCCCAGGGCGCGGGCTTTGCGCTGGCGCTGCTCTATGCGCGCGGGTATACGGTGCGGTCTATTTCGTGGTCGCGCTGGCACGTCGTGGGCGGTATGGGGATTGCCCTCAACTACTCGCTTTACGCGCTTTCGCTGAGCTATACGACGGCAAGCGTCGGCGTGCTCGTCGTGCAGGTGCAGTACGTTGCCCTGACCCTATTGGCCGTCGTCGTGCTCGGCGAAAGCGTCGGGTTGGGCAAGATGGGCGGCATAGGGCTCGTGCTGGCCGGCATTGCCGTCGTCGTTGTGGGCGGAGGCGACGCGGGTGCTCTGCTGGCGCCCGACTACATGCGCGGCAACGCGGTCATGCTGCTATCGGGTTTGGGCTGGGGCGTATACGCCTTAGCCAATAAGGTGCTCGCCCCCCGTGCGTCGAGCGGCGCAATCCTCGCACCGATGATGGGCTTGGGCGCTCTGCTGATCGGCGTGCTCGCCGCGGCGTCCTTTCAGCTGCGCGCGGTCCCCGACGCGCAGGACCTGCTGTCGCTTGTCGCCCTGGGTGTGGTGGGGACGGGCCTGTCGTTTACCCTTGTCTCCGAGGGCATGAAGCGGCTCAGTGCGACGCTGGCCGGTACGATTACCACGGCTACGCCCATCACCCAGATTGCGCTGGCCAACCAGGTTTTGGGCGAGCCGCTGGGTTGGTATATCGCGGGCGGCGGTGCGCTGATCATCGTCGGCATATTGGCGATGGCGCTGGCCGAGCGCTACGCGCCCTAGCGCACGGTGCGCTCGGCTGATGGGTCTACGTGCGCATGAAGTTTTGGATCATGTGCAGGTTGCCCGCCGTGAGTCCACCGTCAACGGCTAGGCTCTGTCCCGTAATCCACGCCGCGTCATCGGAGGCAAAAAACAGCGCTGCGCGCGCGATATCGTCGGCCGTTCCCACGCGCTGCAGCGGATACCACTGGCCCGCTTGGGAAAAGGTGTCGGGCACTTCGCGCAGGCGCTGTGCCCACGCGGGCGTGTTGACGCTGCCCGGACAGAGCGCGTTGAGGCGAATGCCGTACTGGCCGTAGCTGACGGCTAGGTTTTTCGTAAGGTTGATAACGCCGGCCTTTGCCGCGCCGTAGGCCATCAGGTCGTATGCGCCCAGTCCGTTGACCGAGGCAATGTTGACCACGGAGCCGCCGCGCTCTTTGATCATGTGTGGCAGCACGGCCTTGGTCAGGCGAGCCGTCGCCGTCAGGTTTAACTCGATGTCGCGATCCCACTGCTCGTCTTCCATATCCAGCAGATCGTTGGCGCACGGGCCGCCCGCGTTGTTGACCAACACGTCGATACGGCCCCACTCTTCCACCGCTTTATCCACGAAGTCGGTTACCCTGTCGGCCTGGGTTATGTCTACGCAGAAGCGCATCGCAGAATGCCCGCCGTCCGTTAGGTCTTTCCAGGTAGATTCGATGCCTTCGGACGATTTATCGACGACGACTAGTCGGGCGCCCTCTCCGGCAAATAGATGAGCGATGGCCTCTCCTATGCCAGAGCCGGCACCCGTGACCAGAGCCACTTTATTTTCCAACTTCATAAACGCGTTGCTCCCTATCGTTGCGGTGTGAACCACCGGTGTATCGTGTTCTTGTATCGGCACAGCCCCCGCTTATAGGGGGTCTATCCCGTAATCGACGCTCTGTGAATGTAGCTCTGCGACGGGTATTTGTTCAACGTTGACACCCGCGTACTCCTTGGCGAGCTTAGCCGGTCGCGTGCGCAAGAAGCGCACCGTGCACTATCTGCAGAGAGGGAATGTATTCATGCGCGTGACTGGACTAACCCACTCGTCTGACGGGGATCTCTTACGTCTCTGTGCGGACGATGGAAGCGAGGGATGGGCACCCGGTGTAGCTGCACCGATGGCTCAGTCAATCATAGAAACATATGGGTCCGTAGTGGAGGGCTGTTCCGTATGGGAGCGGGACCGCGTGTGGCGCGCCTGCCGAGATGCCGGCCGTGCGGCCGGGCTGACCCCGGCTTCCTGGGGCTACGTCGACATAGCGCTCTGGGACCTGTTTGCCAAAGCGCAGGGCCTGCCCCTATTCCGCGCAATCGGGGGCTTTCGCGATCGCGTGCCGGTCTACCGCCCCGGCTCGCAAACGACCGAATGCGACGTCGTAGTCGGCGAGGCGATGACCGCGCTTCAGGAAGGGGCCTTAGGCTACTGCCTGCAGGCCGTATGCGCCGATGCGACGGTCGATCTACTGCACGCCCTCAGACGCGAAGTCGGTCCCGAGTTTCGCATTCTGTGCGACGGCGGACAGCGCTTTGATCTGGAAGGGGCTCTACAGATTGGACGCGCGCTAGAAGCGGTTGACGGACACTGGTTTGCCGAGCCGCTGCGCGATAGAGACGTCACCGGACTGCAGCAGCTGTCCGATGCGCTGTCGGT
>Ga0181573_10004197_pt1 | contig 12360 bp, 10 predicted proteins | sample 101ome_25_FD_148643 | JGI IMG/M metagenome (GOLD analysis project Ga0181573, IMG submission 148643) | Coastal salt marsh microbial communities from the Groves Creek Marsh, Skidaway Island, Georgia - 101409BT metaG (spades assembly) | ecosystem: Environmental > Aquatic > Marine > Intertidal zone...
GACGAACACGAGCAAGCCTGGACCTTGCTTCGGCAGGCCCACGGCATCTTGGTGCCCGGCGGGTTTGGCGACCGAGGGGTGGAAGGGAAAATTCTGGCCGCCCATCACGCACGAACACAAGCCGTCCCTTACCTTGGCATTTGTTTGGGCTTGCAAGTCGCCACCATCGAGTTCTGTCGAAACGTCCTTGGGCTCGAGGGCGCCAATTCCACAGAATTTGCTGAAAACCCTGAACACGCTGCGGTGGTGTTCATGCCTGAGATTTCGAAAACGCACCTCGGTGGAACGATGCGGCTTGGCAGCCGTCCAACCCTTTGGCAGGTCGACGACTGCGCGATTCGGCGGCTGTACGGCGAAGGGGGAGCCGTGGATGAACGCCATCGGCATCGCTACGAGGTCAATCCCGACCTCATCGAAGCCATCGAAGCCGCTGGATTGATGTTTGTTGGCAAGGACGAATCCGGGCAACGCTGTGAGATTTTTGAGCTCAAGGACCACCCCTATTACGTCGGTGTTCAGTACCATCCTGAATTCAAATCTCGACCCTATCGACCGAGTCCACCCTTCCTCGGACTGCTTCGTGCTGCATCGGGGAACAGCGACTGAACACGGCATGGTGCCCAGCAGCGTGCCATCATTGGTGAAGCCAGGCCGTGACGAGTTCGGGCAGAAGTTCACCCGCAGGCCCCAGGTGAATCTCATCAAACCGATCAGCATTCTGCGGCCGGTCAAGGTTGACCAGGACCGTTGTTGCCCCCCCGGAGCGCGCCACATCGACAAGACCGGCCGCAGGGTAGACGTGACCCGACGAACCAACCACGACAAACACATCGCACGCTTCAACCGCATCGTAGATTTGGTTCATGCCAAGCGGCATCTCCCCAAACCAAACGATGTGAGGCCGCATCTGTGCTGGTTCAGCACAGCACCGGCACATGAGGTAACCGTCCATGAGGTCGTCTTCCTCCATGCGGCGTTCAATTTGGCCAGTTGATTCGCAACGCATAAGTGACAATTCACCATGCATGTGAAGCACGTTGCTGCTTCCTGCACGTTCGTGAAGGTCGTCGACGTTCTGTGTCACGAGCATGAAGTCGGCCAACCCCTGTTCCAATTGAGCCAGGGCTTCGTGCGCTGCATTTGGCGCCACCTCCTTCAGTTGGCGCCGGCGGGCCTGGTAAAACCGCCACACCAATTCGGGGTTGGCGGCCCACGCTTCGGGTGTTGCCACCTCCTCCACGCGATGGTTTTCCCACAACCCGCCGTTGTCCCGAAACGTTTGGACCCCTGATTCAGCTGAAATTCCCGCACCCGTCAACACCACAACACGCTTTGCTCGCATGGTTCATGAAATGCGGCGAGGTTATTTCAGCGCTCGTTGCACCTGAAGCAACACGCCCGCTCCTTTTTGGGATGGAGCGGCGCATCAGACGTCCAACACACGCAACAGGCGAGTGGTACGGAAGCCTTGCAGCACCTTGACGAATCGCTTGGATTGAAACGCCTCGTCCAGCGATTCATCGCCGGTGTCGATGCGCACGCCTTCAAGGCCCAGCAGTTTGGACGGCGTGGCCACGCCCAGCACGTTGGTTTGACCGATGGCACGCAGCACATCGGGCGAGAGTTGGAGGTTGCCCCGGCCGATCAGGAACCCCTGGCCGCCCATCGGCGAAAGAAGCAACACGATGGGGCGCGCACCACCGTCCCCGTCGACGTGCTCCCGAACAACGCTCAGCAGATCGCGCTCGTTGAGGTCAGCGTGGAGGGTGGAGCCGTGTTGGACGTCGATGCCCAGCAGTGTGAGGTCCTGCCCAAGGTGTTCGCCCATCCTTCGCAGCGTTCCGCCGCTGCCCCACACGACCATCAGGTCCGGCTCATCGTCCAACAGGGTTTGGATGTGGTCGGACAATCCCTCGATGGTGTCCTCTTCGCTGGCTCGTTCCACCTGCTCCTTGGCACCTTGCATGAACCGAGGTGAGGACGGTGTCCACGCCTCGCCGTACATCCGTACACGCCACTCACCCTGCAAGTAGACGTCTTCGTCGAGGTCCATCACTTCGGTGATGGCGCACCGAAGATCGCCCAGACCAAAGGACAGCACGACTTCTGCTGCGGCTTTGGGCGTGGTTGCAAAGCACCCAGAATGCATTTTCACGCCCCCCGGAACACCCACCAGCGGAATGCGTTGAGCTTCAGGTCCGAGCGCCTCAAGCGCATTGACAATGTCCCGAGTGGTGCCGTCGCCACCAGCGTAGAGGATAGCATCCACGCCGGCATGAACCAAACCGTTCACCAGTTCGGTCGTGTCACGGTCCGATGTGGCCTTGGGTGTCGCATCAAGCCAGTGGGCCGTCATCGCCTCCATGGCACCGGTGCACCAGGTGCTGCCCATGCGACCGGACCACCCCCACAATTCGACCGACAGACCCGCCCGGTTCAGCGAGCCTCGAAGAAGCGTCGCAAGGTGATCAAGGCATTGTGCCATGCGTGGACCGGCGCGATCTTCTGCACCAGCGGCTCGGGCTTCCTCGGCCCTGCCATCGCTGCCCTTGAACCCCAACTTGCCCCCGAGGCCAGCATCGGGGTTCACCACCAGGCCCAGGCGCATGCCACGACGACACGGTGACGATTCAAATAGCCGTGCATCGGAATCTGCTCCCACATGTCCACAAAAGCAAAGGTTTCATGCGTCCAACGCCGACTGGCAACACATGAAGCCGACGCGCCACCGACAGCCAAGCCTCGACGACGTGCTTGCACGCGACTTTGCTGAATTGGGAGCCGGCGAAACTGAAGCGACCAAACCTTCGGAGGCTGCCTCCGATGGCGAGACAAGCCCCAAGTCGACCCCGGTCCAACCCATTGCCTACAACCAACGCATCGACGCCGTGGAAGACCGGGAGGCCTTCGTGGTGAAACCCCCCACTCCGTCCATGGAGAAGGATTCGCCCAACGCACCATCGCCATCGGCCAGCTCCAAGCCCGTGGCCGCACCGGGGGACGACTTTGATGTGGATTGGTAGGAACCGATGGGTGGCCCGTCGCCTTCAGCGCGCCCTTGATAGCGAGGGTCAACCCCGAAGGGGTTGCCGGAGGCACCCCCATGTCCATGATTGACGTCACCCTCCCTGATGGAACCGTCAACGAATACGTTGCAGGCATCACCTGCGGCGAGGTCATCACCGATGCACTGGGACGAAAACACGGTTGCTTGGCGGCGAAGGTGAACGGCGTGGAGCACGACATGTCCCATGTGTTGGATTCGAACTGCTCGGTGGAAGGCATCCTCGCCTCGTCCGACGATGGCATGCACATCCTGCGTCACTCCGCCTCGCACCTGTTGGCGCAAGCCGTGACGGCCTTGTATCCTGGAGCACTACCCACCATCGGCCCTGCCATTGACCGGGGTTTCTACTACGATTTCGCCATGGACCCCATTGCGGAAAGCGACTTGAAAGCGATCGAGAAAAAAATGCACGAATTGGCTCGCAAAAACTTGACCGTGGAACGGGTGGAATTGGACGACACCACCCTGCGTGAGCGGTTCGAACACAACCCGTACAAGCTGGAAATCATCAACGACAAACTGGAAGCGGGCGACGGATCCACCGTTTACACACAAGGCGACTGGTACGACCTCTGCTTGGGACCGCACGTGCCCAACACCTCCCGGTTGATGTTCGTCCGGCTGACCTCCGTCTCCTCAGCGTATTGGCGTGGGGACCAGGACCGGGAACAGCTGGTCCGAATCTACGGCATCGTTGAACCCACGAAGGAGGACCTCAAAGCCACCCTCCACCGGATGGAAGAAGCGAAAAAGCGCGACCACCGTAAACTGGGCAAGGACCTCCAACTCTTCCATGTGGACGAAGATGTCGGCCAAGGACTCATCCTGTGGACCCCTCGCGGGGCGACCGTTCGCCAAGAATTGCAATCCTTCATCGCCCACCATCTCCAACGCCAGGGTTACCAACAGGTGTTCACGCCCCACATCGGGAAGCTCGATCTTTACCGCACTTCAGGCCATTTCCCCTACTACCAGGATTCGCAATACCCGCCGTTGGTGGAGCGAGAACTCATGAAGAAACTCGCTGACGAGGGTTGCACCTGCGGCGAACTGTCGAACATGATGAAAACCGGTGACATCGACGGGTACATGCTCAAGCCGATGAACTGCCCCCACCACGTGAAGATCTACGCAAGCCAACCACGGTCCTACCGCAACTTGCCGTTGCGGCTGGCGGAATTTGGCACCGTTTACCGATGGGAGCAATCCGGTGAAATTTCAGGCATGACCCGTGTTCGTGGCTTCACCCAGGACGACGCCCACCTCTTCGTGACCGAAGACCAAATCGCTGAAGAAGTTCAAGGCTGTATTGAGTTGGTGCAAATCATCTTTGAGAAACTCGGCATGACGGATTATCGCGTTCGTGTTGGCCTTCGCGACCCCGATTCCTCCAAGTACGTCGGTGACCCGGAACGCTGGACCAAAGCCGAAGAGGCGTGCCGATCCGCTGCAGCATCGCTGGGCGTGGCTTGGACCGAGGAGGAAGGGGAAGCCGCCTTTTACGGTCCAAAAATTGACTTTGTTGTGCGCGATGTGATTGGGCGTGAATGGCAACTGGGCACCGTTCAAGTGGATTACAACCTCCCCGAGCGATTTGATTTGACCTACAAAGGCAGCGACGGCGCCCTTCACCGCCCCGTGATGATTCATCGCGCGCCCTTCGGCTCCATGGAGCGCTTCTGCGGCGTGCTCATCGAACATTTTGCCGGGAAGTTCCCCACCTGGCTGACCCCGACCCAATGCCACATCATCACGATTTCAGAGAAGCACCGTGCCTACGCCGAGGAGGTTGCCAACCTCCTCAAGCAACACGGTGTGCGCGTGGAAGTCGATGACGGCGACGACACCATCGGGAAGAAAATTCGCACGCACCGGAAATTGCAACCCGCCTACATGGTGATTCTGGGCGACGGTGAGATGGAACAACGAAGCGTCAGTCTGCGTGCTCGTAACGGCGATCAAATCGCCGATGTGCCCCTCGAGCGATTCCTTGAACAACTCACGGAAGAAATCAGCGAGAAGGTCAGCGAGCCGTCGCTCGTCCCCCCACAAACCTGAGGCAGCAGCATGGTCGCCCCCTCCATCGTCCACGAACCGAGCGGAGCGATGGTGGTGCCGCTGGCCTTGGCCATGTTGACAGCTTGGCTGTTTTGGGATCGCATCGTTCCCCGACAACTGCGCGGCCTCCAGGTGGCGTTCAAGACCTCCAGCACCCATTACGAAGTTCATCGCGTGACCCATTCCGTCGACGATGTCAAACACCTGCTCCGACGTCGAGGCACCCGCTTCGGTGTGGCGTCGTACCTCATGGCGTTGGCTGGCATCTTGGTGCTTCTGTTCGACTTTTTGATGTATGCCAATGGAGGATCTGAGGGGATGCATGCGTCCGTGGTGGCGCTCGGCATCGTGTTCGTCGTGCTGCCTGCACTCGTGTCGAGCGGCACCTCACTCGGGGCCCAGGTGATCCGTCCATTGGGGACCAGCAAAGCCACCCTTCAGAACAACACGCAGGCGCGGAACGGCGCCTACGTGGCCATGATGCTGGCATGGTTGGGGTTGGCCCTCGCTCTGGAAGCGCTGCTCAAGACCCAAGGTGTCCAAACGCAACGACGCTACAGTTTGGTCGCTCTGTTCGCCTTCAGTCCGGCGGTCTTGGCCTACGGCCGAATCTTGGGTTCGTCGTGGAACGCCCTGAAGGAGTCCTCCTCCCACATGGCCAACGGCCGGGCTTCGCCGTTTCACAACCATGTTCCATCGGCCCGGCAGCAATTCGTGGCGCAACTGGTGCACCTCAACCTCATCGTGATGCCGTTTGTGGCGATCAACACCCTGCTGTCCGTGCTGTTGTTGCTGTACAACCCCGACCTCTTCACTCACAGCGACCGCGTGCTGGCGCTGCCCGAATATCGCCTGCAAAGCACTTACATGGAGGAGGGCGGTTTGCTTGGCTTCTGGTTGATCGAACTCTTTGCCCACATACCTGAGGAAGGCATTCGGGTGCCCATGGTGACGGCCGTGCTGTTGTTTTTGCTGATGAACGTCGCCATCGTGGGTTTCCTGTTCGTGTACGAAGTGGCCCGCATTCTGTTTCTTGACGTACAGGATTTCGCCGGCCGAGGTGGCATTCGCTTGGCGGACAGCCGTCTGCTGCGTGCCGAACCCGTTCAACAAGCCACGGTCTTGAATTTCTGCTTCACCGGATTTGCCGGTCAATCCATGCTTCTGCTCGCCTTGGCGATGGTCACCTTCTGGGATTCCACCTACCTGCCCCAAGGGGCAGCCTGCGGCACCTGGGAGACCAGTTTGTGTGCTGTGCTCGAAAAGAACATGCTTGAAGAATTGACGTGGATGCTGGCTGCAGGCGGTCAAATCGCATTCCTGGCGGTGTGGTCGGTGTCGCGCAGTCGTTCACGAACCTTGAGCGAATTCACGTTCGATGCGTCCATGGACGAGGACCGTACCCGACTGCGCGGCATGAGCGACATGATCTACCTCAAGCAGCGACCCATCAACGACCTCATCGGCGAGGGCGACTGGCAGAAGGCCCTCAGTCGGTTTGATGAAGTGAGTCAAGGAAACATCGACACCCTGGTCGGCTTGGACATGATCCGACGCGCCCATGCAGGGATGGTGCTGAACGCAGGGTTGGGTCGATGGGATGAAGCGGAAGAATTGGCCATCGATCTGTTGGCCATACAGGGCGGACGGGGCGCCGAAGCAACGCGCATGTTCCTGTGCGCCGCCAGTTTGGCCCAGCGCGACCTTCGAGAAGCTGAGCCAAGGTTGGATCTGTTGCCCGAGCAGGACGTGGAGGGTGCGAGGTTGCGCTGGTTCGCCAGCCTCATGAACCCCAAACGTCGGCTGGAAGAGCACGCATCCTCCATGCTCGCCATCGACCCCATCAGCCGAGAAAACAAGGCGCTCTTGGAGGCGTACGCCACCCAGCAACTTCGCCAACCCAACCTCGTCATGAACAAACCCGTCAACCGGATGTTCTTCTTGGGCCACCTTGCTCGCCTTCGGCTGGACGGGCAATCCGAACATGCCCTCGACCTGCTGGAATCGGCCATGAAAACCGTGGACCACGATTGGGTCCAAGCCAAGGTGGTTCAATGCCTGCTGAACATGGATGCGGGAAGGGTGAACACAGCGGTGCGCCAAATCGACGATTTGGCCACCAAGCACCCGCGTCACCCCCATGTTCGAGCGGCGCTCAACTTGATGGCCACATTGGGCCACACCAAACTGCCACCGCGGGAGGACACCAACATGCAGTGGGCAACCGAAGGCGACACGGACTGGCGACACGCGTGGTCGGTTCACAACGTGAGCGTCCCCCCCGCCTTGGACCAGCAACACCTGCGCAAACACGCATGGCGAGCCAACGCATGGGTGGGATGGGGAAGCAAAGCCATCAGCGCATCGACCTACAAAAAAGCGCAAAAGCACCTGCCGAATCAACTTCCGCTCGGCCTCCACCTCCACCTTTCCGGCGTGGTCACCACCGTTCAAGGCCAACCCGTCGACCTTGGTTTCCCTGGCTTCATGGACCTCAAGAAAGCCAAGGACCGGGGCCTCATGGACTGATCAAACGCGTCGACGCAAGCGCTCCATGCAGGCATCGGCCTCGGCAAGGTGGCCCAAGCACGCCTCGATGTCGCTGACGCCCAACGCTTCCCCCGCCAACGCCACGGCGTGCTCGCATGCACGACGGTCGTCGTCCTCCACGCCGATGTTGGAGGCATCGCATTGGTTGCGCAGGATTCGCCAACCGTCGTTAACGAAATCGTAGAGTTCCAAAGCCTCGTCTGTGTCTTGACCGGCCTTGTCGAGGGTGGTGGTCATGCGCTCCAAGAGGGTGGCAGCGTGCGACCATTGTTTCGCTTGTGCGGCCGATTCAATCTCGGCCAAGTGCTGATGCCAATCCGCTTCATCGCTTCGTCCCTCGAAACGTTGGACGAGTTGCTTCTTCTGCTTCATGGCTCGACGAACGTCGTCCATGGCCCGGCGCTCGCGCTCCAAGGTCCGCACCACACCATCGGCCAAACCGATGGCTTGAGCGGCATGCCCTTGGTCCAACGCTTCATCCGCCTGAACGAGCCGGTCCGCCAACTCGACCACATCAAGGCCGTCGGTGGCGTTCAGTTGGCGCCGGGCCTCCTTGACTGAGGTAGCAGCGCGATCCAACGCCTCACCGTCCGCTTCGAGTTGTGGCGGGATCACGACGGCAAACTCGTAGGCCTCCTTGGGTTGCTCGGCGTTGAGTTTCGCACGTGCATCGCTCAGCTGTTCGTGCAAATGCGCCACGCCCGCTCCGCGCTGACCGTCCAGCGCGCGTGCCGCTGCTGTGATGGCTTGCTCGGCACGCGCCCACCATTCAATGACGTCGTTGGCCCGACGTTTGGCTTGACGGAAGAGCTGTTCACCTTCACGGAGCGCACCCAATTCCACCTCTCGGACGCCCATGTCGTAGGCTTTGCGAGGGCGCTTGACGATGGGAGCAAGGGCTTCGGCGGCCGCCACTGCCTCCAAGGACGCAAGGCGAACGGCATCCACATCGCCCGCCAGCGAAACGGCTCGGTTCATGTCCTCTTCGCATTCATCCAGGACCCGCATGCCGTACTGGACATCGAGGTGGCCCTCTTCCTTGGCCGTCGTCAGGAGGCTCGACGCCTGTGCGACGGCATCACCGTTGGCCTTCATCGCCAACAAGCGAAGTTCCAGGTCGTTCAAGCGCCGTCGAAACACCTTGCGAAGGTCACGGTCCTCGTCCCCAGCAAACCAATGGTGGACGGTGTCGGCCACGGCCAACACGAGCACGGCAAGACCGAGCGCACCCGTGGCGGTGTCCATGCGTTCGCCGGTGAGCACGAGCACACCACCGGAAAGGCACCCAATACCGGTCATCAAGGACCGAAACCTCAGCACCCCGAATGAACCCCGAAGGACAGTGGTGGACGTGCGGCGGCAGGCAAGGGCTGCGGACATCACCAAGGCGCTTCCAACCAAACCCACCGCATCCGTGCTGTTGAGGCCAGTGACGCTTTGCACGGCAAGGACCGGCCACGCCACCGAAGCCGCCGCTCCAAGCCGCGATCGAGCGGAAGGCGCGTCGACGGCGAGATCTTGGAGGAAGATGCCCCACAGCAACAGCAGCAAAGGGGCCCCGAAACTCGTCAAATCAACCGAGCGGCCCGACATCAAATCGTCAATGGACGGCCAGGCGAGCCAGGCGGCCGATGCGAGCATCAACAAGGCGGTCATCATCGTCATGGACTCGACCGACCGTTCACGACGCGCCCGTTCGGCTTCGATGGCCGAATCCGTGTCCGCCCACGTCACCATGGTTCCGCTTCACCTCATCACCCCCATAATCCATGCGCTGACCCGTGACCGTCTCAACGGCTGTCCCCCCAAGGTTCAAGGGTGGGTTTCAACGGTGATGAACAAGCGAGGGGACCACATGACCGGACTCATCACCATGGACGATTTGACCAATGAGGCGATTCTTGAGATCCTCGACGATGCGGAGCGCTTGTTGCCCGTCGCTCGAGGCGACACCTACCTGCCGTTGCTTCAAGGCAAAATCCTCGGCAACCTGTTCTTTGAGCCAAGCACGCGCACCCGTATGTCCTTTGAGACCGCCATGAAGCGCTTGGGTGGCGATGTGGTGAACCTTGGCGATGTCAAGACGTCATCGGTCGTGAAAGGCGAGACCCTGTACGACACCATCCAGATGGTCGACGGTTACACCGACATCATCGCCATGCGGCACCCTCGGCAAGGCGCAGCCCAATACGCACAGGATTCGGCTCGTGTCCCGGTGCTCAACGGCGGCGACGGTGCTGGGCATCACCCCACGCAAACCATGCTTGACCTGTTCACCATTCGCCAAGCTCACGGCTCGCTCGAGGGACTCAAGGTGGTGCTGGCCGGTGATTTGAGGTACGGACGTACCGTTCACTCGTTGAGCCACGCGCTGACACGCTTCGGGTGTGAACTCGTGCTCGCCAGCCCCAGCCTTCTGCGAATGCCGCGAGAAATCCTCGACGATTTGACGGCTCACGGCGCCATCGTCACGGAAACCGAAGACCTGTTGGGTTCCATCAACGAGGCGGACGTGGTCTACATGACCCGCATCCAAAAGGAGCGGTTCGCTGATGAAGACGAATACACCAAGGTGGCCGGTGCCTACAAACTGCATGCGAACAACCTCGAGGGCGCCAAGGCATCGATGATCATCATGCACCCGCTCCCAAGAGTGGACGAAATCCATCCTTCGGTCGATGGGACACGACACGCTCGCTACTTTGAACAGGCCTTCAACGGGGTTGTCGCACGTATGGCCCTGCTGTGTCGGCTGCTGGGTGTTTCAGTTCCAGCCGATGTGCCGCAAGGGGGTGAAGCCTGATGAGTCAAGAACACAACATGCGAAGGGTCACTGCGATCCGCAACGGCACGGTGATTGACCACATCCCCTCGGGCCAAGGCATGAAAGTGCTGGAAATGTTGGGCGTCCAATCCTCCACCACCGTGCCGGTGTCGATGGTGATGAACGTTCCCTCGAAGAAAATGGGCACCAAGGACATCATCAAAGTCGAAGACAGGGAATTGAATCAGGACGAGTTGAACCGCCTCGCTTTGGTCGCTCCCGAAGCGCACGTGGCCATCATTCGAGCCTACAGCGTCGCCGAGAAGCTGACCATCAACTTGGGTGATGAGGTCGTCAATGTTGCCCGATGCACGTTCTCAAACTGCATCACTACCAACCCTCGGGAGCCGTTGCCCCATCGTTTGAAGGTCAGGGGAACCGAACCCTTGGACCTTCGATGCCACTACTGCGGCCGACCCCAAGATTTGGACGATTTGGTTCACAATCTGCTGTGACGGCGATCTGAAAAGAGGTCGATTCAGGCCGCTTTGTCATCAATACCAAGCAAATCGCGCATGTCGCATGCCTTGCATTGCGAACCTGAGGTGATGCTGCCACACCGGGGGCACGACACGGGCGGGGGCGTTTGGTGACCCACACCGCCCGAGGCCACCGCTCGGTCGCGCAGCGCCTTGACTTGGTCAGCCATTTTCACCAAACCGTGCCGAGTGCCAGGTACGTCCGCTTCCATGTTGGCCACCATTTCCCTGTGACGCCATCGCAGGGCGCCGCGAGCGTTGGGGCATTCTTCGTGGTGCAACGGCAACGTTCGATGAAGAGCGTAGAGGTGAATCTCCTGCTCGGGAACCCAGCGAAGCGGTACGATACGGGGGGCCAACCCCTCGACCGGTGTCGATGTATGAGGGGCAAGGCGCAACGTGCGTTCCAGATCGCCGTTGGTCACGTTCATCAGAACGGTTTGCGCCATGTCATCGAGGTTGTGACCCAGCGCCACCACATCGGCACCGACCCGTTGGGCGAGGTGGTTGATGCCTTGGCGCCGGAAGACGCCGCAATAGGCACACGCCATGCGGGGCGCATTCTTGTCCTTCGCCAGGACCGTTGGCAAACGCTCGACGACACGATCCATTTCGACGAAGGACAACTCGGGGTAGGTCACCACCTCGTGACGCACCCCCAACCGGTCGCAAAGCTCCTTGGCGCACTGGATGGATGGGGGGCGATAACCCTCGATGCCCTCGTCCACGGTACCGGCAACGATGGTCACGTCCCTGCGCTGACCCAACAAATCCACAAGGACGTCCAGCAACACAGCTGAATCCTTGCCTCCGGAAACGGCCACCAGCACGGTCGTATGAGCGCCTTTTTCCAACGGCAGCTGCTGTCGCAACTCCTTGCTGATCTTCTTTCGAACCGACTTGGCAAGGTGCTTGCCGCACAGGATTCGGCCCGAATAGGCTTGTTCAACCACAGCAGGGCGGTCACAAGCATCGCAGGATGGGACGGTGAAAGCGAAGCCTTCGCTGCCGTCCACCATGGTGATGCGAGCGAGGAGAAGGGTTTGAAACCACCCCCTTTTCCATGAAATTTCTTGATGAATTTTTCAATTATAAAATTTATTTTTATATTGAAAATATTTCTCTGAAGCGTGAAGGCATGGAACACTTGCAAATCTGCCTTGGCGATGGCTTGACGGTGGGCGATTTCAAAGTCAGGCCCGCGTGAATTTCAGTTGGAATTTCCATGTGACCCTTCAAATCGCCTGATTTGGCCAACCAAGCGGTAAACTTCTTGAAGCCTACAGCAGTGTGGTGACTCTTGAGCCACCATGCTGAACCGTGTGTTGACCGCCCTCATGGATCGTGAATCGCTTCGGCAAGTGGCGATGATCGACGACATG
>Ga0181573_10004204_pt1 | contig 12351 bp, 11 predicted proteins | sample 101ome_25_FD_148643 | JGI IMG/M metagenome (GOLD analysis project Ga0181573, IMG submission 148643) | Coastal salt marsh microbial communities from the Groves Creek Marsh, Skidaway Island, Georgia - 101409BT metaG (spades assembly) | ecosystem: Environmental > Aquatic > Marine > Intertidal zone...
GACGCTATCGTCGTCTTCCCCACCCCGCTGTGCGTCCCGGCGACGACGACGACGCGCATCTCGACCGGGTTTTCCTACGTTTCACCGACGAAACGACCAACCCCACGCTTCCAACGGATCCCAAACGAGCGAGACCGAACGCGCGCGCGTTCCAACCCGGCCCCGCCCCGATCGAGATCGTGACCGCGGGCACGACGGGCAATCTCGACCTCGCCCTCGCGCGTTCGCCGGAAGTTCGGCGTCGTTCGGTGTGTGACGACGACGTCGTCGACGCCGACGGGCGAACCGAACGAGCCGTTTCACGCCTCGCGTCTCAGAGGTCCACTCGTCGCGCATGATATATTTCCCTAAACCCTAGACCCACAGAACACATACAATAAAAATTATAAACGGATGTAGACCCAAAATATACATTTACCAACAACCTACATGGGTGATGATACGATACATACATGGGTCAATCCGTCGTGGGATACGCGAACGCCCTCGGCCCCGACACTGCGATCGTCCCGTCATCGACGCCCGAGTCCCCCGACGACGCATCCTCCACTCGCAGTCGCGCCCCGAACGAAGGATGTTTGCCGTGACCGCCACCAGCACCGCCGCGTTGAGCGCGCGCGTGAACGTCTCCGTCGACGCGCGTCGACCGGGTAAGGCGACCGCCAGAGGTGCGCGCTTCGATGCGTCTCGCGTCGCGTTCGGTTTTCCTCGTTCGTCCGCTTCGCGGGAGAGGGGCGCCGTGGGCGTCGATGACGTCCCGAGCGCGCGCGATGTGGGGCACGGATGACGACGATGACGCGAGGATGTGGGACACGCGAAGGGGGGGAAGGATGGAATAATTTTCATCGCGCGGGAATCCGTGGTGGGATGGGTTCGAGCGCGCGTCGACGACGGTGGAGGGAGGGCGCCGTCGCACGGGATGGGGTGTCGAGGCCAAACCCTGAAACCCTGGTTTTAATGACGCGGGTCCGCGAACGGGGTCGCGCTTAAAGGATGTTTGAATCGGAATTTCGAGACTGACGATGGGTAATCTTTGTTAACAATCGTAGGTGCCGTCGTTGTTTCGGCCAAGTTGACCCCGAAGGAGGCGAAGCGCCAACAGCGCCACCGCAAGATTCGCTCCAAGGTGCGTCGAGCAAAGTGGACGTCGCGCGCGCGCGCGGCGCTCGCGCCGAAATACGCCACTCAATCGTTCGAATGCGTTCGTTTATAACCTCATGCGTCGTACTGACTGTTAAATGTTCGTTTTCTCTCGTTTCACAGGTTTCCGGATCCTCGGAACGCCCGCGCATCTCCGTGTACAGATCCAACCAACACGTCTACGTTCAAGTCATCGACGACGAAAACCAAAAGACGCTCGCGGCGCTCGGTACCATGAGCCCCAAGGTTAAGGAAGTCATCGGTAGCGAGGAGTGGAAGAGCAAGACCGTGGATGCCGCCGAGCAAGTCGGGAAGATGCTCGGTGCCATGTGCGTGGAGCAAGGCATCACCTCCGCCGTCTTTGACCGCGGCGGATTTTTGTACCACGGCCGCGTCAAGGCTGTCGCCGACGGCGCTCGCGCCGCCGGCGTCGCCATGTGAGCCGCGTTTTCATTCGCGCGTAGGACTACTATTATTTCTTAAAAATCTAGCCGCTTGGAGAATATTTGACACAGCAAGTATACAAATCGACGCGTACGTACGCGCTTCCTTCCCTCGCCCGCTTCCTTCCCTCTCCTCTCTCCTCTTATCCGAGCGAGTCACCCCCAGTTTGACGGTTCACGACTCGTCATGACAAAATTGACGACGTCATCAACCTTTCCCCGATGGCTGCCGGTGACGGATGATGATGGTTACCGAAAGATTATCCGACGGACGCGCGCCCGCGGCGCGGCAGTCACCGCCGCGTAGAGACGCCCGCGCGAACACTTTGACGACGATGGCGACGATGGCGACGATGACGTCCTCGACGACGCTGGGACGCGCGGCGTCTCTTCGACGAGGACACAGAAAAGGTGGACGCGCCCACAGGGCTACGTCCACGCGAACGATGGCGACGTCGGCGGCCGCGACGTCGTTGGCGAGCGTGGGCGCCGCGAGCGTCAAGGGAACGGTTCGTAAAGCGAATGAGGACCGATACAGCGCGTACAGAGCGCCGAGCGCGCCGAGCGATGGGAGCCCGAGCGCGATCGTGAGCGTTTTCGATGGACACGGAGGAAGCGCGGTGAGCGAGTGGTTGAGCGAAAAGTTGAACGGGATCATCCTCGAGGAGTGGAAGGAGGCTGATTTCCCGCTCGAGGCGTTGCGAGTTGCGTGTTTGAAGGCGGATAACGTCTTGGTACAGCCGCCGGAGGGATTCTTTGCGGCGTTCGGTGAACGGGGCGTGGGCGGCGCCAAGTGCGGAAGTACCGCGGCGGTGTGCGCGCTGTACGAGGAGGGTGGCGTCACGAGGTTGTGCACGGCAAACGTCGGTGATGCTCGCATTGTGTTGGTTCGAGGTGGTAAACCAGTTCAGCTCTCCGTCGATCACGTTCCGGATGATGAGGCTGAGCGTAAGAGAATTGACCGCGGTAACCCGAACCTTCGCAAGTCTCTCGTCAGCTTTACCGAAGGATCCTGGCGTGTCGGCGGCGTTCTCGCCCTCTCCCGCGCCTTTGGCGACTCCTTCTTGAAAGAAAGCGGTCGCTTCGAGGGTTTTGGCGAAAAGAACGCCGATTACGGAAGCGGTTTCGGTCTCAACGCCGAACCGGATTGCTACATTGAAACCGTCGGCCCGGAGGACACTTGGGTGTGCATCTCTTCTGATGGTTTGATTGACAACCCCGAGCGCGGTGGGGGCGGTGGCTTCACCAACGAAGACATTGCCGATTTCTTGAACAAGGCGCCCGCCGATGCTTCCCCGGAATCTCTCGCCAAGGAGCTCGTCGAGGCCGCCGTGAAGCGCGGCTCCACGGATGACATCACTGTCCAACTCATCCGTTTGTGATTCCGGCGCGCATCGCTTCGCCGCAATTCGAGTCGAGCCACGCGAAATGATTTGTTAATTCGATCGTCAACGACGACACGACGTCGAAATTTAGGCACGAGATGTTCGTTCGAGTGTTTCAATAAAGTATACGAGAAAATCTGCCGTTTTATCAAAAATGCAAAAAGCGAGCCAAGAGCCGAGAGAGTGCGGCGCGGCGCTCTCCCTCCCTCCCTCCTTCTCTCTCTCTATAGATACTATACACGCGCATCGTCGTGGGACCAACTCTACTCCATGAGATAGCCAGCGATGAAGAGGAAGAAAAACGCAGCCAAGGCGCCGTAAATCAACCTAGACTTTTCGCCCTCCGTCATTGAATTCGTACCCAACCCGTAGCCTTGGTTTTGCTCGAAACCCGCCACCTGCTTCCCGAGCGACTTAAACTTGGACTTTTCCGCCCCACACGTCGGACACCTCCAATCATCCGGAAGGTCCTTCCACTGCGTGCCCGCGGCGACGGGGTAAAAATCATCCCCATTCTTCGGTTTGTACTCGTACATGCACGACTGGCACTGCCAATCCCCTTGTCCGATCACCGCAAACTTCTCAGCGAGCTCTGGGTTGTTTCGGTCCAGCGCCCCCTTGTTCGCGCTCTGGTTCGCGAACATGTACTCTTCGTTTTCGCTCTCTTCGTCTCCACCCGTCGCCCGGGCGACGACGACGCCGGTAGCGCGTTTCTTCATCGTCGGCGTCGTCATCATGGATGACGTCGACCTTCGTCGAAACTCCCGTCGTCGTCCCGCCGTTCGCACGCCGCCGCGTTCGGTCGTCGCGACCGTCGTCGATGCGATGGTAAACATGATTACGCTAATCTCTCGTCGTCGGTGTCCGTCGATGCGTCGCCGGCGTTATCCGCGCGTCGGTGTGTGTCGCGCGTCGCGCGTCTCGTTTCGTGGGAAAGCACGCGCATGTATACCGACGAGTCATGACTCAAGGAATGCCATGGGGACTCCCGGGGAAACGAAACGAAACGAAACGAGCGACGACTCGCCGCACTCTCTGACGACGACGACGACGACGACGACGACGGCCGCCCGGGTCGACGCCGCGCGATCGACGCGAAAGAACGCGCGATCGATCCCTTCGCTCGGTCGTTCGCGTCGATCGTTCGGTCGTTTTCGGCGCAAAGGGAAGAACATCCACGACGCGAGTTCGAGCCGTTCGAGCCGTTCGCGCGCGCGTTCGTTGAGAAATGCCATCGAAAACGTGGACGCGGGGTGGATCGGACGCGTCGACGTCGACGGCGACGACGAAACCGAAACCGAAACCGACGCGAGATGTGCTTAACGATAAATCATCGACGGGCGCGACGAAACGTAAAGGAACGTGGACCAGAGGAGGAGGAGGCGACGACGACGACAACCGAGCCGACGGCTCGGCGAGGAAGAAGCGAAGCGGAATGAATGAAAAAGCGGCGCCGTTTGAGCCGCGATCGGTGAAAGAACAGCGAGAACAACTCGCGGCGAAACTCGCGGCGGTTGAGAAGGAACGCGCCAAACTCAAAGCGGCGTTAGAGGCGGCGGAGGCGGAGAAGATTAAGCAAGCAAAGCTCGCGGAGGAGCGCAAGGCGAAAGCCAAGGCGGATTCGGAGGATAGACGAAAGCGCGCGGGCAATCTCTTGAGTGGATTCCGCGGCGTTCGTAAGACGAACGAAGAGCGCGTCGAACACTTGGCGAAACCGGTGGAGAATTTAAGTCCAGAAGAAATCGAACGACGCGCGGTGCAGCGCGTTTTACTCGCCGGATCGGATTGGCAAACCTTGGACTTGCCGCCGGGGAGTCAAAAAAAGTGGGTCAAAAAGTCCTACTTGGAGCTCGCCAAGGTTTTACATCCCGACAAGTGTTCCGCCCCGGGCGCCAAGGAGGCGTTTCAAAAGCTCAACAAGGCGTACAAGGCGCTCAGTTGACCGCGATCGATCCGTCGCTCGTTGGTTTAGGCGGTAGCCGCCGTTTGCAATTTATTACTCGTAAACTCTAGCTCAAAGAGCTCGCGCGTGTGTCAAACTGTCCAACTGTCCACAATTAGAAGTCACATCGCATCGATCCGTTCCGTCGTCAGTGCGCGATGCGTCGAAAAGAACCACCCGCCGACGCGTCACCGTCGACGCTCGCCGACGCGTTCGCGCGATGCACCGCGGTACCGCGCGACACCGACGCCGAGGACGACGACCCCATCGCCGTCGTTCGCGCGCTGAGCGTACCGAGAGACTTTCCAGAGCTTGGAAACGCATCGAACGAAACGCTTCGAAACATGCTCGCCGACGCCGACGGCGCGGCGTTCGAAACGTTCTACGCGTCGACGAGCGTGAGCGTCGAGCTCGACGAGGTGAAGACGGAACTGAAACGAGAGATCGAGCGGGCGCGGGAAGCGAACGATAAATTGGAATCAGAAACGCGAGACGCGCGGGCGATTCGGGCGGCGCTCGAAGCGACGGATTTACGAAACGCTGAATCGTCGTACGAAGAGGTGCGACGGGCGTACGCGCGAAAAACTCGCGATGTGGTCTCCGACGTGTCTTCCGCGATCGATGCGGCGGGGATTAAAGCGAGGGAATTGGAGCGAGAATCCGATTTAACGCTCGCCGATTTCGTTCGGAGCGGCGACTCGTTCGCGGTCGGCGGTTTCGTCGATGAATACTTGAATCTCCGTCGTCGCGCGCATCTTCTCAAAACCTACGTCGCGATCGCGGCGGATTCAAAATGACCGTCGTCGTTCGTCGTCGTCGTCGACGCGTCCGGTGTCCCTGTGTCTTAAATTCTTTACTAGCAATGTAGTTGTAACATACATCGCCGCGCGTCTTCTTTGCAAAGCTGCTCCAGCGCGCGCGCGATCCCCACTCGTCAACGCGTCTCTGCACCCCACGATGACGACGACGACGACGACGACGACGACGCACGCGTCGGCTTCGATGACGACGCGCGCGAATCACCGCCACCGCGTCGTTCGTCGCCGTCGCGTCGTCGCACACGGAAGGAGAGCGCAAAGGGCGGCTGCGATTTCGGATAAGTCTGCTGAAGAATCATCATCATCATCATCGTCGTCAACCTCGTCGTTTACGACGACGACGCGCGACGACGATGACATCGCGGGAAACCCGTATGAACAAACGACCGAGGCGGCGAATGAACGCCGGGAGTTGTTCAACGAAATCGCGCCGGTGTACGACGCGTTGAACGACGCGTTGTCGCTCGGGTTGCACAGAGCGTGGAAACGCGCGGCGGTCAAATGGATCGGCGCGTCGAGCGGTATGGAGGCTTTGGACGTGTGTTGCGGGTCCGGGGACGTGGCTTTGAAGCTTTCGAGCGTCGTGGGTGGACGCGGGGACGGTAAACCCGGTCGGGTTGTCGGGTTGGATTTCGCGGCGAACCAACTCGAGCGAGCCGCGGAGAAGGAGCGGACGCTTCGGTCGGCGGACGCGAGCGTGGATTCAAAAATGGCTCCGATCGACTGGGTCGAGGGCGACGCGCTGAGTTTACCGTTCGAGGACGATAGCTTTGATTGCGCGACGATCGCGTACGGGTTGAGGAACGTGAGCGATATTCCGAGGGCGTTGAGAGAGTTGAGACGCGTCTTGCGTCCGGGCGCCAAGCTCGCGGTTTTGGATTTCAACAATCCGTCCGACTCGACGACGGCGGCGGTACAAGGCTTCGTGCTCGATAACGTCGTCGTCCCGATCGCGGATTTCAACGGTGTCGCCGCGGAGTACAGGTACCTGCGCCCGAGCATCGAGAGGTTTCCTCGAGGACCGGAACAGGTGGATTTGGCGAGAGACGCCGGGTTTCGCGAGGCGACGCACTACGAGCTCTCCCCGGGTAACCTCATGGGATGTTTGGTGTGCACCAAGTGATTCGCGACAAAAGTAGTGCGGTACGGTACCGGTAGATCTTATTTACATACAAAAATCGCTAGTAGATTTCAACGCGACGCGACGAGGGCGGCAAAGACGAGCGGAAGAATGTAATTATCCCCGCGCTCGCACGACGCCTCCACGACGGCGGACGCGACGCTGGAGAAGAGTATCCGCGCGGTGGACGCGTCCGAACCGACTTGCGCGGCGACGTAACTCGCAGCCGCGAACGTGGATATCGCAAACGCGCAGGCGCCTTCGAGCGTCTTGCCGTGACGCTCGTCTGCGAATAAACGGCGACGACCAAACGCCGTGCCGACGACGGACGCGAGACTGTCGCCGACGCCGACGGTGAGTATCCCGGACCACGGGACGAGCGACGAGGTGTCAGCGCTCAACCAAGTCGGCAAAGCGATGCCGATGAGGAGTGAGATGTGGTCGGTGATGATGAGCGACACGACGTTTGGTTGAGGCACAAAGTGCTCGGCGAGGAAAAAACTCAGAGGCCAACCAAAGGAGCCGACGCCGTAAAAGGCGTCGTACACGCGCGCGAATTCGACGAACGCGAACAGCGCGAACGCGACGGTGAATGCGACGCGAAGAAGCTCTCCGTGATGGCTCGACGGAAGCAACAACGGGGCAAACATGAAGACGGCGAGGAAGTGAAACGCCTTGCGGCGAATCGTCAACGGAGCGGATCGCACCGTCAAAGCCGATCCGAAAGCCACGCACAACGCCGTCGCCCAACGCGTCGACAACGCCAAGAGCTCAGTTGTTTGTGTCGTCGTCAAAACGTACGTAATCAACGCCGACAAGACATTTCCAGAGCCCGTGACGATTCGATAATAGAGCTCGGGCGCCGCCAACGCCGACGCGATCGCAATCGCTCGCGTCCACGGTCCGGCGCGAGACGATCCCGAAACCAACCGCGCGCTCGCGGACAACCACGCCAAACCAGAAATCATAAACGTCGACCCTAACACCGTGGCATCTGTCGCGCGCTTAAAGCCAATCCCGCTCGAGTACGCGTATCCGCACGCCCCAAACGTACCCGCGACACCGAGAGCGACGAAACCGCGTTCCAACGCCGAAAACGCGTCGCCGAGCCGCCACGAAGCGCACCTCGCGAGCGCCACCGCGAACGCATCGAGCGCCCATTTCCCACTGATGAGACGAAGCGCCACGAACCAACCGATCGCCGATACCAACGTCCGTCGCGCGTCCGTCGTCGCGCTCCACGCGTCGACGTACCCGATGGAACCGGCGACGCTAAACGCGTTGTTCAACGCGAACGCTCTCGCGCTCTTCTCGCCCAACACGCTTCCGCTCGTCGCGCACAGCGCCCATATCGGGGATAGAAGCGCGTACGCATTCGTTAAATCGTCGTCATCGTCGCCACCCGACCCTCCTCGTCGTCGGGTACTCGAGAGGACGCCGTACGCCGTGAGAAGGAGCATGGCGACGCACACGAGTTCGTTTTCACCAATTGCATCGAATCGCAACGAAACGTATTCCCACGCAATGTACAACGAAACGAGCGCGGCGACGAGTGATTGCGCGCGCGCCGCACCGATATCCATCATCGTCGGCTTCGGCGTGACTGACTGAATGCCTGACTGACTGACGGACGGACGGACGACGCCGTGCGAACGAGTGACGCCTCCCGCCAGGTCGTTACTGTTGGACTCGTTTCGTTTTCACATGAATGCGGAAACTCTCGCGAGCGTCCGCGAGAGCGTGTACGCGAGACTCGCAAAGTGCGGCGCGTTCGACGACGACGACGACGACGCGCGCGGGTTCGGTTCGCGGTTCGCGGGGGTTGGTGAGGATGGATGCGTCAAAGGTGAAGTTGATGATTTGGACTTTATTCGAACATCGTTGCGACAGCTCCCGAACGCACGACGGGTGAGACTCGGTGGTGCGGCGATCAAGGGACGATTCGACGTGGCGACGTGTGAAGACGCGGCGAGGGTGGCGTGTTTCGTGCTGTCGTTTTGGAGGGAGCTCGCGAGGGTGCGCGCGGTGGGGAGGGAGTTGAGAGTTGAGAGTTGAGTTTTGAGCGCGGGCGGCGTTTCGATCCTTCATCGACGGCGAACATTTATCGACGGTGGTTATTTATCGACGCAGATAAATGATTCGTAAAGGTGGATTCGGGCAAAAGGCACGCGGGAACGCCATCACAAAAGGATTGGCACTTCGTGTCGTTCTGCGTGCGCTCGTGGTCTGTTACGCGCTCGCGTCGTGTGGGGTTCGCGCCGCCGAAGAAGACGCACACTCGAATCGAAGAAGCCTCGTCGATGTCACAGGGAGCGCGTTTTTTGACGTGTTTGGGTTTGAATTAACCGCGGCGGCGGCGTTTGATCCTATTTGTGAGTTTCTCAATCCGTTTCTTCGGCCAGAGTATCGTCTCAGTGCGTGCGAGATTGCTCCGGAGGATGAGTACGGTGGCGCCGAGTACGAATTTCCGGAATCGAGCGAGGAGCGTGTCGTTCCGGGCGGCGTCGTTCCGGGCGGATCCTTTGGCGGTGGATTCTCTGGTAACGCCGCGCAAGGTATAGGTGGCGCTGCGATAGGCGGCGTCGCAGGAGGATCGGGAGCGGCGCTCGGATCCCTCGGTCTTGGCGGCGTTGGGCGGTGAACCAAGTTCTTTCACCTCGGCTGCGCGAACGGGGCGAGACATTGTTTCATTCTCTTTGTAATAACATGTAAACACGTGAGTGTCGTTCTTGTACCGAGGAGAGTGAACGAAATTTTCGTCAAGATATTATTGATGAATTTACAAAAAGAATTCTAGTGAGTGGACTCGCGCTTGCTGACTTATCGACTAGTCGAAACCGTTTAGGCAGACTTGGCCGCCTTGCGCTCTTCAGCCAACGCGCTCATGATGGTTTGCGGCACTTGTTCGTATCTCGCGAGCTTCATGGAGTAGTTGGCGCGACCCTTGGTCATACCACGCAATTTGGAGACGTAGTTGAACATCTCGGCGAGCGGGACGAAAGCCTTGACAGTCTTCATTCCACCCGGCTTGTCGCCGAGCTCAGAAACGGCGCCACGGCGAGAGTTCAAGTCACCGATGACATCACCCATGGACTCTTCCGGGGTGATAACGTCGACTTGCATGACCGGCTCCAAAAGCTTCGGGGCGCACTTGGCGATGCCTTCACGGAACGCACCCTTGGCGGCGATTTCGAAAGCCATGACGGAAGAATCGACATCGTGGTAAGAGCCATCGAACAACGTGGCGCGCATATCGACGACCGGGAAACCGGCAATGATACCAGAGCCCATCATCTCTTCCAAACCCTTTGCGACACCCGGGATGTATTCCTTCGGGACGGTACCACCCTTAATGTCGGTGGTGAACTCGAAGCCGCTACCCGGTTCGAGCGGTTCGAACTTGATTTGCACTTCGGCGTATTGACCAGAACCACCAGATTGCTTCTTGTGGGTGTACTTGATTTCACCCGGCTTGGAAATGGACTCACGGTAGTTGACTTGCGGCGCGCCAACGTTGGCTTCAACCTTGAATTCACGCTTGAGACGGTCGACGATAATGTCGAGGTGGAGTTCACCCATACCTTCAATGACGGTTTGGTTGGTTTCCTCGTCGCGGGTGAAGTGGAAGGACGGATCCTCCGCGGCGAGCTTGATCAAACCGGTGGACATCTTTTCGACATCAGCCTTGGTCTTCGGCTCAATGGCAACCTTAATGACCGGATCCGGGAATTCCATGCGTTCGAGGATGATCGGCTTGCTTTGTTCGCACAAGGTGTCACCAGTAGTGGTGTCCTTGAGACCGCCAATGGCGACAATGTCACCAGTGCGCGCGGACTTGATGTCTTGGCGCTCGTTGGCGTGCATTTCGAGGAGACGACCGACGCGTTCCTTCTTACCCTTGACAGAGTTCCAGACGTAAGAACCGGCGTCCATGACACCAGAGTACACACGGGTGAAGGTGAGGGAACCGACAAACGGATCCGTCATAACCTTGAACGCCAAGGCGGAGAGGGGCTCGTCGTCAGAAGCCTTGCGGGTGAGCTTCTGCTCGGCATCGTCGACAGCGGTACCTTGGACGTCTTCAACGTCGGTCGGGGCCGGCAAGTAGTCGAGAACGGCGTCAAGCATCGGCTGGACACCCTTGTTCTTGAACGCAGAGCCGCACAAGACCGGAACAAAGGCGAGGGCGCAGGTACCCTTGCGGATGCAGGCCTTGAGCTCTTCTTCGGTCGGTTCTTCACCGTCGAGGTACTTCATCATGACATCGTCATCTTGTTCGACGGCGATTTCAATCATTTCGGCGCGCATTTCTTCAGCCTTTTCCTTGAGGTCATCCGGGATTTCGACGACGTCCCAAGACGCGCCGAGTTCTTCACCCTTCCAGACGAGCGCCTTCATGGTGATGAGGTCGACAACACCGGCGAATTCATCTTCGGCACCGATCGGGATTTGCAACGGGCACGGGCGCGCACCGAGGTTCTTGACAATCATGTCAATGGTTCTGTAGTAGTTGGCACCCATGCGGTCCATCTTGTTGACGAAGCAGAGGCGCGGGACGTGGTACTTGTCCGCTTGACGCCAGACAGTCTCAGACTGCGGTTCGACACCGGCGACAGAGTCGAAAAGGCAGATGGCACCATCGAGAACGCGGAGCGCACGTTCGACTTCAAGGGTGAAATCGACGTGACCCGGGGTATCGATAATGTTGATGCGGTGATCCTTCCAAGACGTAGTCGTCGCGGCGGAGGTAATGGTAATACCACGCTCTTGTTCTTGTTCCATCCAATCCATGGTGGCCGCACCTTCGTGCACCTCACCAATCTTGTGAGAGCGACCGGTGTAGTAGAGCACACGCTCGGTCGTCGTCGTCTTACCGGCGTCAATGTGCGCCATGATACCAATGTTACGGTACGTGTTGAGCGGCACTTGGCGCGCCGATTCGTCGGCGGCGGCGCGAACGACGGCGCGGGCGCGGTTCGCCTTGGTCTACGCGCGGTTAAAAAATACACATCGTCAGTCTTCGTTCGGATTCCAATCCCCATCGCTCGAGTCGATGACGATGAATGAAACATAAAATCTCTCCCTCTTCGACGCGCGGGACACCCCCCCCCTCTACAATATGGACATCTCTTAGCGCACAGTGCGCCCTCGGTTTTCACGACGAAAAGAGCCCCCACAGCCGCCGCCCGGGACGAATCGACGAATGGTCCCGATGGATGATTCCCGCGAAACCTCTCGACGCCGCCGACGCGCCGCCGAGCGCCGCCGACGATTCCGAAGACCAAACCAAGGTCATTTTCCTCGTCGACCGTCGTCGTCGTCGTCGTCGCCGTCGTCGTGGAAGATGACCAAAGACACGATGCGTCGGACGCCGCCACCCTTATCCGACGCGATTCGCCCCGAGCGCGTCGCGGAATCCTTCCCGCCACCCGCGTCGCCCGCGCGAGGTCTCCCCGGTCCCCCCATCGCGCGCGCGCGCGTCCCGCGCGGTCACAAAAAAATT
>Ga0181573_10004206_pt1 | contig 12349 bp, 8 predicted proteins | sample 101ome_25_FD_148643 | JGI IMG/M metagenome (GOLD analysis project Ga0181573, IMG submission 148643) | Coastal salt marsh microbial communities from the Groves Creek Marsh, Skidaway Island, Georgia - 101409BT metaG (spades assembly) | ecosystem: Environmental > Aquatic > Marine > Intertidal zone...
GCGTACGACCAGGCGATCGCGAACGTGGACGCGGAAATCGCGAAGCACAACCACACGGAAGAGGGCGCGGCGCCTGAGTACGAGAGGGTGCGTCCCTTCCCCTCCCCCCCGCCCCCACCGCCCCGCGCGTCCCCTCCCACACGTTTCTTTTTCCGCGCGACCGTCTGTAACCTCCGCACCGTGAACGAGTCTGACAAAAATGCTCTCGTCGCGCGCAGACCACCGTGGAGGAGGCGGTGTACGACTGGGCCAGCTACCCCGTCAGTTGGCAGGCGCTGTTCACTTTCTTCGTGTTGGTCGCGCTCGTGCCGGTCGTGTACGTCACGTGCGCGTCCAGGAAGGTGGCGGCGCCGGAGGCGAAGGAGGGAGCCGAGTACGGCGCGGCGGCGGTGTGAGGGGGCGATTCTCCGACGATCCGGTGAGCCTTCTTTAGCGCGCGCGCGATCCGGTCGAGGGGCGAAGCAGCACGATTCATTCATGTCATCGAACGTTGATGACACACGTAGATGACGCTACCGATGGGCGCTTCGTGACCGCTTCCTCCCGGCGTTTTTTTCCTTCTCCCTTTACGACGCGTCTTCACTTGAGGGGCTTCTTCGCGACGGTGAAGTACATGACGGTGTAGAGTCCCTCCTTCCCGCCGGCGACGAGTCCGTCGGCGCCCTTCTTGAGGAACCCGCTGACGCCCATGGACCCCTTCGGAGCGATTCCGACCTTCTCGAGGAAGTACACGAGGTAGTGCGTGATGGCGCGGCCCCAGATGGTCGTCTTGAAGCTCCAGAAGTCCCTCCACGGCCGCCACGCGCGGTACGGATCGATGGGCTCGTACCAGGGCACGTCCGCCGTCTTCACCAGGTCCTGCTCCTCCGTCACCTCGAACCCCGCCTTCTTCAGCGCGTCGAGGACCTCGCCGGTGTGCCTCGCCGTCGGCAGGCCGTTGCCGATGAGAATTTCCTGGCGGATCTTGCGGTGCTTCTCGTTGTTCGGGTCGTACTCGTCCGTGAGGCACCACTCGTACGACGCAAACACGCCGCCCGGCTTGAGGACGCGGAAAATCTCGGAGTAGCACTTGACCGCGTCCGGGGCGTGGCACGTCGCCTCGATCTGGTACACCGCGTCGTAGGTCGCGTCGGGCTTCGGGATGTTCATGAAGTCCGCCTTGATGAAGTCGCAGTTGTCGTGCCTGCCCGTGGCGGCGTTCATCTCCTCCCCGCGCTTGATCTGAAACGCGTTGTTGTTCAGGCCCGTGACGGAGGCGCCGGTGAACGCGGCGATCTCGCGAAGGGGCCCGCCGACGCCGCACCCGACGTCCAGGACCTTGTCCCCGGGCTTGACGTTGAGCTTGGAGGCGAGGAAGTGCTCGTGCCTGACGATCGACTCGCGAAGAGTCTCCCACTTGTACCGGTGCGCGAAGTGGAAAGACTCGCCCCAGCCGTACTCGTAAAAGGAAGTGGCGAGGTCGTAGTACTTGTTCACCACGTCCGTGTAGTTGCCCGTGCGCTTAGAGTCGTCCTCCTCCTTGAAGTAGTCCTCGTAATCCTTGGTGGCCTTCCCCGTCTCCCTGAAAAAGCGCGAGGGGAAACGAAACGTGGAGGGAAGTGGTGGCGGTCAGCGCCGATCGATCCGTTCCACGCGGACGTCTCCCGCGTTTCGATCTTGAAACGTCGGGCGCGGCGAGCGCGGGAGGGGGATGCCGACGCGCGAGCGAAGGAAAGGGGGGACGCACTTGGAGTCGAGGTTACCGGCCATGTGCTTCAGGTTCATGCCCGCATTTTTGGACGCCATCCTCTCGTTCCGATCGCGCGAGCCGAAGGTGCGTGCGCCTCGATCTGATGCGCGGAACGCCACGAGCATCGTGGATAGGAACGCGCGGCTCTCGTGGCTCGCCGAGTGCCAGGCGAAAATCTTCCCACACACGCGGGTGAATGCTAACAGCCGATACCAGAACTGCCGACCATTTTGAAAACCGCCCGCGGCGACTTCTGGGCACACGCGAGCGCGCACTCGCTCGCATCCTCTCGCGCGGACGCGAGAAGGGCTCGACGTTCGCGTTCGCGCTCGTCTCATCGCGTCGGTCACCCGCCGCGTACGCGAGCGCGAGCGGCGGCGTGGTCTGGCGACGTCCGAGGGCGTCCCGCCCACAACAGAGGCATTGTTGGCACCCCCCGACTGGAACGTTCGCTCCACACGATGGCGCCCGCCGCGCACCCCTCCGAGGGCGCGCTGACGGTCAGGAAAGGGATGATCTCGCGCATCGAGTGCGATAACTTCAAGTACGCGTCCCTCCCTCCGCGCGGCGAGAGTTCCGAGCGACGCGATCCGCGCGCGTCCCCTCCCGCGCCACCCCCCCCGATCTTTCTCGGACGAGCCGCTGAGATCCCGCCCCCCGTCGCCTCTCTTTCCTCTCAGGTCGTACAAGGGCCACCAGGTCATCGGCCCGTTCAAGCAGTTCACGTCCATCATCGGCCCCAACGGCAGCGGTAAGTCCAACCTCATGGACGCCATCTCGTTCGTCTTGGGCGTGCAGTCGGCGCAGCTCCGCGGCGCGGCGCTCCGGGACTTGGTCTACTCCTTCGACCTCGCCGATCGCGAGGAACGCCGCGTCGCGTCGGTGAAGCTCGTCTTCGAGACGGAGGAGGGCGAGGAGATTTTCTTCTCCCGCCACATCACCGCCTCCGGGACGGGCGAGTACCGCGTGGACGGTCGCGTGTGCACCGCGGAGGAGTACGCGGAGCGCCTCAAGACGTACGGCATCTTGGTCAAGGCGAGGAACTTTCTCGTGTTCCAGGGCGACATTGAGTCCGTGGCGAGCAAGTCCCCGAAGGATCTCACCGGGCTCATCGAGCAGATCAGCGGATCGGAGGAGCTCAAGAAGGACTACGAGGAGGCCATGAAGGCGAGACACAGGGCGGAGGAGGAGCAGCACGGCGCGTTCACTCGCCGCAAGGGTCTCGCGACGCAGCGCAAGCAGATGAAGGAGCAGAAGGACGAGGCGGAGCGACACGTGAAGCTCGCGGAGGAGCTCGACCGGCTGCGCGTGGAGCGCGCGCTGTTCAAGCTCTTCCACATCGACTTCGACGCCAAGCGCCACGCCGAGGAGATCGAGGAGGCGGACGAGGCGCTGCGCGAGCACGAAGCACGCGTGGAGACGCTGGCGAAGGAGATGGAGGAGAAGCGCCGCGTCAAGGCGACCCGCGTGAAGGCGGTGATGATGCTCGAGCGCAAGATCGCGGAGACGCGCGGCGACGTCGCAAGTGGCGACCCGTCCGGCATCAAGACGAAGGAGGAGATCAACCGAGCGACGAAAAAGCTCGAGCTCGCGCAGAAACAGCTCGAGAAGCACGCGGCGGACGCGGAGACGAGCGCGGCGGATATCGCCCGGCTCGAGCGGGATCTCGAAAACGTCAACGCCGCGCAGGAGGCGTTTGAGCGCGAGAGCGAGAAGCGCAGGGGCAAGACGAAGGGAGGCGCATCGCTCGAGCTCGGCGCGGCGCAGATGGAGGCGTACGCGAAGAAGAAGGAGGAGGCGGGCGCGAAGACGTTTAAGCTGCGCCAGGAACGCGAGGGGCTCGCCAGCGCGCTCCAGGCGGACGAGGAGACGCGCGCGAGGCACGCCGCGAAGCGCGACGACTTGGAAAAGCGCGCCGAGACGCTCGAGACGCAGAGCGAAGCGGAACGCGCGAAGGCGACCGAGGCTCGCGCAGCCGAGGCGACGGCCAAGACGGAGCTCGAGGAGGCCAAGGCTGGGGGGAAAGCGCTCGCGGATGAGAAGCGAAAGACGCGCGCCAAGCACGAGCACCTGACGAACAAAATTGAAGAGCTCGCCGGGAAGCTCCGCGAGGCCAAGGCGGATCGCAAGGAGTCGGAGCGCGAGACGCGCGCCAAGGAGGCGGTGACGAGCATGAAACGCCTCCTCCCGGGCGTGCACGGCCGCGTGACGGACCTGATGAAGGTGTCGCAGAAGAAGTACAACCTCGCCGTCATCACTGTCCTCGGCAGGGAAGCCGACGCCGTCGTCGTCGACGACGCGGCGACGGCGAAGGAGTGCGTTCGGTACCTCAAGGAACAGCGCGTCGCGCCGATGACGTTCCTCCCGCTGAAGGAGATCAAGGTGCACGAGCCGGATGAGGCGCTCAGGCGTCTCGGCGGCACCGCCAAGCTGTGCCTGGACGTGGTGAACTACGACGCGTCGATGCGCCGCGCGATGATTTTCGCGTTGGGCAACGACACGGTGGTGTGCGACGGGCACGCCGAGGCGAAGCGCATCACCTTCGGGGGCGAGCGGCGATTCAAGGTGGTGTCTCTGGACGGCACCATGATCAAGAAGAGCGGTGAGATGACCGGAGGCAACAGCGGGAGCCTCGAGGCGAAGGCGGCGCGCTTCGACGCCGAGGAGGTGGAGCAGCTCCGCGCGGACAGGCAGGCGGCGGAGGCGTCCCTCGCGAAGCTCCGCCCGGCGTCGGCGCTCGTGACGGAGGAGCAGGAGACCGCGTCGCGCGTCGCCCGGCTCGAGCGCGACCTCCAGTACATCGGCGTCGACCTCAAGCTCAGCGCCGAAAAGCTGGAGAAACTCGAGAACGAACGCGCGAACATCGAGCGCGAGCTCGACGCGACGCTCCCCGAGCTGGAGAAGGCGGACGCGGCGTGCGAGGCGTCGCGAGCCTCCGTCGCCGCCGTGGACGCGAAAATCCACGCCGCCGAGGACGAGGTCTACGCCGACTTCTCCGCCTCCGTCGGCGTCGCCAACATCCGCGAATACGAGGAGAACAACCTCGCGATGCTGCAGCAGAGCGCGGAGGAGCGCGCCAAGTTCACGCAGCAGCGCGCGAAGCTCACCGAGCAGCTCAATTTCGAGCGCAGCCGCGACACCGCGGGTCCGCGCGCCAAGGCGGAGGAGACGATCGAGCGGCAGCGCGCCGAGCTCGAGCGGTTGAACCGAGCGGCGGAGAAGGCGAAAGCGGCGGCGAAGAAGGCGAAAGAAACTCTCGAGGGCTGGGAGCGCGAAGCCTCCGCGGCGAAGGTGGAGGCGGAGGCGGTGGAGGCGGAAGTGCGCGAGCTGAGGCAAAGGCACGGCGCGCTCGGGGCGGAAGGATCGAAGATTCAGCGCATCATCTCCGTCAAGACGGCGGCGGCGGAGGCGCTCAGAGAGCAGCGCGCCGACATCATCGCCGCCTCGCGGATGGAGCGCCTGAAGCTGCCCCGCGCGGAGGACGACGACGGCGCGGGCGAAGACCTGCTCGCGCTTCCCGGCCCGGAGGACGCCGAGGACGTGGACGCGATGGACACCGACGCCGCGGGCGCGCAAGGGGGCGACGCCGCCGCCGCCGCGGGGTGGCGCGAGGCGGCGTTCACGGTGAAGCTCGACTACGACGGTCTCCCGCAGCGGCTGAAGCAGGCGCCGAGGCCGAGCGATCGCGAGCGTCTCGACGAGGAGCTCCGCGCGGAGACGGAGGCGAAGACGGCGGCGCTCGCGAAGCTCGAACCGAACATGAAGGCGATCGATCAGTACGAGGCGGTGAAGGAGCGCGAGAGGGCGCAGGCGGAGGACCTGGAACGCGCGCGGAAAAAAACCAAGGACGCGCAGGACGCCTTCGACGAGTTCAAGAACCGCCGCACGTCCACGTTCATGACCGCATTCGAGCACATCGCCGCCGCGATCGACCGCGTGTACAAGGAGCTGACGCAGAGCGAGTCGCACCCGCTGGGCGGCACCGCGTACCTCTCGCTCGAGTCCCCGGACGAGCCGTACAACCACGGCGTCAAGTTCACGGCGATGCCGCCCACGAAGCGGTTCCGCGACATGGAGCAGCTGTCCGGCGGCGAGAAGACGATGGCGGCGCTCGCGCTCATCTTCGCGATCCACTCGTACAGGTCGTCGCCGTTCTTCGTCCTGGACGAGGTGGACGCCGCGCTCGACAAGACCAACGTCGAGAAGATGGCGGCATTCATCCGCGCAAGGTCGCACGGCACGGGCGCCGGGTCCGAGGGCGCGGCGTGCCAGTCCATCGTCATCTCCCTCAAGGATTACTTCTTCGACAAGGCGGACTCGCTCGTGGGTGTCAGCCGCGACGTGAACGAGGCGTGCAGCAAGGTGCTCACCTTCGACCTGACGCAGTACGAAGAGTAGAACGAAGGGCGATACGACGAGTAGAACGAACGCGAGCGAGCGACGAGACGACGACGAATTAATCAACGAAGCTCGAGATTCGAATTTTTCTTCCCCGTCATCACGCGCTCTGAAACCCCGGCATGATGCCCTTGATCGGCTGGGGGGTGACCTTCGCGATGTCCGCTCTCGCCCCGCCACGCACGGCGTCCACCCACTCGCACAACGCGGCGGCGGCGAGCGAATTTTCGCGGCACGCCTCCACGCGCGCCGCCTCGTCCCCGTGCATATCCGTGAGCGGTTTGAGAATCACCTCCAGCGTCTCCATCTTTCCCGCGTCCGCGCGGAATGCCTCGATATCCACAGCCCTCGCCGCCTCTGCAAAGCCTCCAGGATTACGGGCAAGCGCCTTGAACGATTTGAATCCTTTCCACCCGGAGTTGGATCCTTTCTTCTTCGACGGCGGCGGCAGACCCAAGATGAAATTCGCCGCCTTGCACACCGCGTACGCGGGCACCGGAAGGCTCTTGCACGCCGCGAGTATGCGCATCGAATCCGCGTCGAGCTTCGCGTCCAAGATGGATGCCACGTAGAGCAGATAATCCGTCCCGGATGGCGTCGACGGAGGCGGCGTCGGAGCTGAGGGAGGCGGCGTCGGAGCTGAGGGAGGCGGCGTCGGCGCAGACGCCTCCTCGGTTTGGCCGTCGATACCCTTCGGCGTCGGCGGAAGCGCGCCCTGCGGCGACTCGGCTGGGCGCACGGGCAGCTTCCCCGAGACGTTCAGAAGCGCGGCGGCAGTCTTCGCGGGACTCGTTTTCTTCGCGGGACTCGCGGCGGGGGACGGCGCTCGCGGCGCGCTCGCGTTTTCGACGCGCGGGGTGAGGGCGCGGGACGCGTCGCCGATCTCCAGCGCCTCCATCGCCGCTTGGACCACCGCGGCGGCGGGCCCCGAATCGTCGTCGCCGCCCGTCGAATCCGACGCGCCGGGGCCTTCGGCCGGGTTCGCGGCGTCCCGCCACAGGAGGCGCGTTCCGGGCGCGAGTTCCTTGGGCGAGGTGACGCGCGTGCCGTCGAACCTGATGAGCTCGACGCCGACCCTCCCGAGCGCGGCTTCCGCGCGTTTCGTCACCTCCTCGAGCGTCATCCGCGCGAGCGCCCGCTCCGAGCCGGGCAGGCGGAACGTCCGCGGCTCGCCGTGCGGGTCCGCGGCGCTGGCGACGTCCACCTCGAACGGCGGCGGCGGCGCGCGCGCGTCGCTCACCGCCGATTCCGACGCGCACCGCGCCACGTACGTCGCGCCGTCGACGAGTTCGGAGACGCGTCGCACGTCGCCGCCGGTTTCGCGGCGGGATCCCTCGTCGACCCTCGACAGGGAGACGCAGACGCCGAACGTCGCGTCGCTTTCGTCCTCGCGCATCGCCTCGGACACGCGCAGGAGCGCCTCACCGATGGTATCGACGTAGGACGGGACGGCGACGCGGACCGCGGGGGCGTCCGGGGGGGCGCCCTCGCGCACGACCGCGACGGTGACGCCCCGGCGCGGTGGACCAGGCGGGCGCGCCTGGTCCCCCTTCGGCTTCGCTCGCGCCTCCCCGTCGGCGGCGGAGGTTCTTTTGGGGTTGGAGGCGGAGGACCTCCTGATGGTCGCCTCCTCGACCTCCTCGAGCGCGGCTTTGCGCCTCGCGCGCATCTCCGCGGCGGTGAGGGCGACGAACACCGCCCCGGGCGGGAAGACGCGTTTCGTCGGTCCCGGGGGGTTGGCGTACCGCTCAAAGTCGAGCTCCGAGCCGTCCTCGGCGTCGACGAGCGACGCGACGGCGGTGCCCATCCCGAGCTTCGCCTGCACGGCGACCAAGAGCTCCATGATCTCCTCGGCGGCGACGTCGGCGGGCGCGCCCTCGCGCCGGCGGTGAATCAAACACGCCGGGTTGCCGATGCCCGCGCGCTTGACGAGGACCCGCTCGGCGACGAACCGCCGCGCGTCGAGGTCCTTCCGAGGCGAGGGGGGGCGTGGTGGACGCGCGGGCGAGGGGGGGCGGCGAGCGGACGCGGACGCGGACGCGGAAGAAGGGCGCGCGGGCCGAGACGGTCGCGCGGGTCGGACCTTCGCCGCCGCCGCGGACGCGGGACGAACGCGAGGGCGCGCCGCCGCCGGGGCGTCACCGGGGTCGACCGCCGGGTTCGGTTTGCTCTTCGCCGTCGGCGTCGGCGACGAGTGCGCGTCCCTCGGCGTCGCCTCCGCCGCGTCGTCCGCGAGAGAACCGAGAACGACCACGGAGGGGCGCACCGCGGGGGCCGGCGAGGGCGAGGCGGCGGAGGCGGCGGAGACGTCGTCGGCGGCTCCGTTCGCGACGGCCTCAGCGTCCATCCGGTGGTCGACGACGAGGGTGTACCCGGGCCTCGCGTTCGGCGGCGCCGGGAGCGGAGACGCCAGCGAACCGACGACGGCCGGATGCTGGGGATGATGCGTCGGGGCTTTCGACTCGGCCGCCTTCTCCGCGGCGAAGCGCTCGGCCGCGGTGCGGGGCTTCGCGGGGGAGAGGTCGAACTTGGGGCGCGGTTTGCGCTCGCGCTCCGTCCTCGTCGGGGCCGTGGGCGCCGTGGGAAGCCACGCGGGCACGGACTTCTGCAGGAGGATGTGCGCGTCGCGGGAGAACGTCACGACGGTTCGCGCGAGACCGAGCGTGGCGGACGCCGCCGCGAGCGCCGCGGGCGTGTTCGCGCGCTTCGCCTGGTTCAGAGACGCCTTGAGCTGCTTCGCCGTCTCGATGATCACGTCCGTCATCTCCAAAGCGTCGCTCAGACCCTCCAGCTTGGTGGACGGGACCACCATCGTCGGTCCTCGGCGCGCGGTGGATTCAAAGGCGAAAAATCAGTTTGAAACGCACGACGCGCCGACGCGAGGACGCGGCCGGCACGAGGACGCGAGGCGCGCGGGAACGCGCGGGCAGCTCGGACGCGACGACGCGCGCGGCGCGGAGGAGAGTGCGCGCGAGACGCGAGACCGTCCCGGGCGTCAAGACGCGCCCGCGTGGCGGCGTTTTGAACGCGAGCCACGACGGCTCCACGGCGACTTGTCCCCGATTTCCAGGTTCATCACCGCCAGAAAAGTGCCTCAAGGCGAACCGTCGTTTCGGAGCGGGCTCCAGTATGTGGGGCGCTTTGGCAGACGACCCTCCGCCGTCGCCCGCCCGCACCCGCGAGGGCGTGCTCGACGCGCTGGCGCACCTCGAGCACCTCGTCGTCCCCGCCAGCGTGACCCGCTCGGGGCGGGGGTTGGGTTTCGCCGGGCGACGCGAGTACCTCTCGGATTTGCTCGCGCGCGATCCCGCGGTTTTCCTCGAGCGCCACGGGTGCCACCTCGTCGACGCGGACCTCTCCGCATTCGACCATCTGCGGGGGGACTACGAGATCGACCTCCACCTCGCTCGCGTCGCCGCGCGTCTCACCCCTTCCGCGGCGCAGACCGCGGCCGGGCGCGGGAGGGCGCGTAACCGCCGGTTGGCGCACGTTTCCTCGCTCGAGGCGGACGGGTACTTCGCCGAGGACGCCATGCGACGGCGGGACCCTCTGCTTTACGAGACCGTGGTCGGCGACCCGCCCCGTCGCCTCGTCGTGGAGGCCGACGAGGATCCCAGCGCGGACCTCGCGGACGGCAAACGAGCGCACGTCGCGGCGATGTCTCTTTTGGCGGCGGAGGACGACCGCGCCGTCGCCGCCGAGTTGGCGACGCGACGCGACGCCGCGCGACGCGACGCGGACGACGCGTCTTCGGGGGAGTCGTCGGAGGGCGACGAGGACGACGCGCGCCCCGACGGGCCTTCCCGCGCGGCGCGCCTGGAGGCGTTTCGCCGCGCGATGGTGGAGCGCGTTTTGGACGGGGCGGACGAATGCGTGGATTACCGGCGGGTGGACGCCGACGCCTCGCTCGACGCGAAGTGGGATCGGGAGGAGGCCCTCGATGCGGAGGAGGCCTACTTCGCAGACGCGTGAGAGATCATCCGGGTGGCGCGGGGGGGTCATAGGAAGCGCGAAGCAGGTGATGATGAGAATAGCATAGGGCATCGAGACGGACGGAGCGAGCGAGCGAGCGAGAGGAGCTTCAGTGAGAGGTCGACCTTCGTCGCGCTCGTTCTTACACGCCGAAAAATGATGACGCGTCGCTCTCCCGGGAAGGCGGCGCCGCCGAGACTTCACATGTCCCACTCGACCTTGCACTCCTCGACGCACTCGGGCTCTTCGCACGCGTCGACGCACTCCTGGAAGAACGCGAAGGCCTTCTTGGCGAAAGCGGCGGTGTTCTTGACGGCCGCCTGCTGGCCGCGGTCGTGTTCCATCCTCAGGATCATCTGCGAGGGGGGGTTTCGGGGAGGCGTCAGAGGGACGAAACGAAGAGAGGCGACGTGGAAACGAAATCCACCCGGGATCTCGTCGACGTGCGTGCCTCTCGCGCGAAAAACGAAAAAGCGCACCTGCTTGACGCTCTTCCTCGCGCGGTACTTCTGCGGGCGGCTCATCCGATCGTATCCGGGAACGTGCTTCGCGTAGTCGATGTCCATGGTCGAATCCTTCTTGTGGACGTGGCGGCCGTAGCCCTTGCCCGTTCCCTGAGGCGTTCGGTGGGGGAGGACGGACGCGTCAGACGACATCGCGACTTCGGGGAAAAGAGGAGGTCCCGGAGAAATAAATCGTCGCGGGCGTTCCGAGACTCGGGAAACGGGTCCGGGCGCGCCATACGATCGATATCTCGCGCGCGACGGCCGCGCACGTGCTCGTGAGAGAAGGAATGGAATTGGATTGCGCCGCGTCCTCCGCGCTCGTTTCGCGAGGGTTGGGGGGCGCACCGCGACGGTCACGAGCGAGCGAGGGGCGCTCGCGTTGTTAGTAGAGCGCCTCGAGACGAGCGAGACGCGCCCGGGGGCGATGGTGGAGCTCGCGGAGAGGGCCGCGAAAGTCATGCTGCGTGAAAGGATGTGACGAGAAGCTCGCAGGAACGGTGGACGACGTTCGGGTATCGACAGATGGTCGAGGGGCGCGCGGGGGTGTGGCCCCGGCGGTGCCCTCGTCGCGCGATTCGCCCTTCGACAAAAAAAGGGAAAGAAAGGGGTTCGATCAAAGGTGAGTCAGCATTTCCACTTGGCAAATTTGCCCATATTCATCAAATTGTTTTGATGTCCACACCGCGGTAGATTTACCATAAATTACAACGTTGGTCGAAAACTTTTTGGGCCACGAACGTCGGAGGGAATAACAACCCTCACGAACCAACCGTCGCGTCCCGGCGCCGCCCCCGTCTGTCTCGTCCTCAGACCCACCCCGCGACGCTGGCGCCGGAGAAGGTCGCGGCGAAGATGGCGATGGTCTTGACGGTTCTCTTTCTCTTGTCCCACATCTCCTTCGTCATCTTGTCCTGGATGACGTCCGGGATGCCGTCGCCGTCGTCGTCCACCGCGTACCTCCCGAGCTTGAGTTTCGACTTGGCCGAGGCGAGGGTGTTCTTCAGCTTCCCCGCCGGGAGGTTCTTGATCTGCGCGACGATGATGGGCATCACCTTACGCAACACAGCGCCGACGATACTCATCACGATGGGCTTCACGATCACACGCACGCCGCAGTACGCGAGGACGCCCTTGCCCGCGCCGCGCGCCGCCGTCTTCCAGAGCGGCCACTCCAGGCGGGCAAAGTAGGTGCGCGCGAACCCTTGGAACTCGGCGCGATCGAGGCAGCCGCTGTTGTCCGCGTCGTACTTCGCGAGGATCGTCTTGACGTCCTCCTTGATGATCGGGAGCTTACCCGTCCCGCCCATCATCTCGTCGAGTTTGTTGTACAGCTCCTGCACAGCCAGAGCGAGCTCGGCGGCGTCGAGGGAATCCTTCCCGCCGCTGGTGTTGAGCGCCGCGCATTTCGCGAACGTCTCGTCCAGGATGTCGTCGAACTGCTTGCCCATGATGAGGTCCATCCACGCGTTTCGCTGGTCCTTCACGTTCGACGCACCTGCCGCCTGCTTCAGCTTCTCCTCGGGCGTGGCGTGCGCGTCCAGGGTCCCCGTGGTCGAACCGTCCGCGCGGAGGATCGGTTCGTTACGCAATCGGCGGACGATGTTCTGCGACCGGCGCGGGATGGACCGCACCGCGTCCACGAGGGCCTTGAGGGGGGACATCTCTCGCGCCTCGAAGCCTCAACGCGCGAACGCGCGAGTCGACGGCGACGATCGACCGAACGACGAAGACCAGGCGCCGACAC
>Ga0181573_10004209_pt1 | contig 12346 bp, 5 predicted proteins | sample 101ome_25_FD_148643 | JGI IMG/M metagenome (GOLD analysis project Ga0181573, IMG submission 148643) | Coastal salt marsh microbial communities from the Groves Creek Marsh, Skidaway Island, Georgia - 101409BT metaG (spades assembly) | ecosystem: Environmental > Aquatic > Marine > Intertidal zone...
CTTCTCCAGGTCCGCCTTGGCCCGCGTGAGCTCCTCGTCTGCGGCAGCCTTGTACTTCTCCAGCGTCGATGTATCGCCGAGTGCCTTCTCCAGGTCCGCCTTGGCCCGCGTGAGCTCCTCGTCCGCGGCAGCCTTGTACTTCTCCAGCGTCTCCGTCTTGAGCTGGTACGCCTCCTCGAGCTTCTTCGCGTCGTCGGACCTCGCCGCGTCGAGATCTTTCTGAACCGCCTCCAGCTTCTCGGCGGCGGCCCTCTCCGCAGCCTCGAGCTTGGCCAACAGGTCCGCTCGCGCGCGCTCGAGCTCCTCGGCGGCGGCTTTGTCGGACGCCTCCAGCATCTCCTCGGCCGCCTTCTCCGCCGACTCGATCTCGTTCCTGGCGGCGGCGAGCTCAGCGTTCGCCGCCTCCAGCTTCTCGGCGGAGGCCTTCTCGACCGTCTCCAGCTCAGCCTTGAGCGCCTTCTCGACCGTCTCCAGTTCAGCCCTGGCGGCGCTCTGCGCGGCTTCGAGCTTCTCCGCGGCGGCGGCGTCGGCCGCCCCCATCTCGGACTTCCACCTGGACTCGACCTCGGCGATGGCCGCGTCAGCCTCCGACTTGGCCTGCGCCTCGATCTTTTGCGCGAGGAGTTCCTTCTCCTTGACAACCGCCGCGAGCGCCTCTCGCGCCTCCTCCACCTCGCGCGCCTGCTCAGCCTCCCGCATCATGAACTTCGCCTCGAGCTTTTCCATCTCGAACGTCGCCCTCTGGTTCATCTTCGTCTCCAGTTCGGTCGCCTTCTTCTCGAGCGCCTCCCTCTCCTTCGCCGCCGACGCGTGTTCTTTGATCATCGCCGCGAGCTTTTTCTCAGCATCCTCGAGCCGCTCCGCCAGCTCCTGCTCGTGATCCGTGAGGAGCTCCTCCCTAGCCTTGGCGATCTCCGCCGAAGCGAATCGCCTGGCGGCGAGGACGACGGCGAGGAGCGCGGCGCACGGCGCAGCCGCGGCGAGCCCGACTTGCCACGCCGGCGTCTCCCTGACTATGAGAGCCGCGAGCTCCTGGCGCGTCATCTCCTCCGCCGGGGTCTTGACCTCCTTCACGACCTCCACCTCCTTGACGTTGATGACGGGCGAGGCGTCCGAGCCGGATCCCTCGAGCCCCGCGGCGAGCGCGACGACCGCGGACGACGGCGACGACTTTGTCGAGATCATCGGCGACTTTGAGGACGGCGGCGAGATGATCGCAGACGTCGAGGACGAGGACGAGGACGAGGACGAGGACGCCTCCTCGGCGGCGACGACGAGGGCCTCCGCGACGGTGGCGGCGGTCGCGGGCGGCGCGAGTGCCGCGGCGGAGTTTCCCCTGCCGACCGCCGTCTTGAGGAGGATGGAGGCGGCTGTGGCGCCGGCGGCGGCCATGCCTCCGTTGACGACGGCATCCGGGAGGGCGTGCGCGCGGCGCGGCGCGACGAGGGACGCGCCGGCGATGGCGACGCCCGCTAGCGCCATCTTGATCGTTTTACCCCAGGACTGCGGGAGCGCGGGAAGGGGAATCGGGGTTTCAGCGAGGGGCGAGCGAGGCGCGGGGCCGAGGCGCGGGTCGGGAAGAATTAATTCCGGGCCGACAGCACGGTTCTTCCGGGTGCCGAGGAGACGCGGGTTCGCGCGTGCGCGCGGGACGGACCTTGGCGCGGTTCTCCTCGCGGTTCTCGCCCGGGAACGGGGGAGGGGGTATCCATCGGGACTCCTCGGTCTCCGGTCCGCCGGACACCCGCGCTCGCACGACCACGCAGGTGGCGCGACCGGAAGCGCGCTGGGCGGCAATCCGGCTCCCGCCATCGCGGCGAGACCTCCACGGCGCGAGGGCGCCGGAGAAGGCGAGTGACGCCACACTCATCGCGCCGACGGCTGACGGGAGTCGCGCGTTCGGTCAATGAGAGGTCCCTCGAGATACGAACACGCCCGTGCGCCGCGCCGAGGGTTCGCTTCGATGCGCCCGGCGCGCTCGATCACTGCGCGGCCCGGCGTTGCTCGTTTCCCGGTTTATTTCCCAGGAAGTTTCAGAGAGTTGAACTTTCGGCGGAATGCGAACTTTTCCGATACGAGCGAGGACGCGAAGGGCGATCGCTCGGGGGTGCGCGATCGACGACGCGTGAAACCGAGACGGTAGACGGGTCCGGAGACTCCCGTGTACGCGCGCGCGCGTCGGTGCGCCCGGATATATTGCGACGAACGCGCTCTCCAGGTCCGAAACCGGCTGCGAAGTTTCGGAGGTCTCCTCTAGCACCCCAAAAAAGTCCGGCCCGGCCCACAGCACACGGGAGCCTTTTGTTTCCACGTTCCTGTGTGACGTGTCGAGATATTTCGTTTTTGATTGGCCTTGTCGCAAGGGTCTGAAAACGCCGAAATTTTCAGCCGCGCCCGCGTATGGGATTCATTGCAGATATTTCGCCGATTCTGTTTGGAGTTCTCCCGACCGCGCACCGCGAGCTGAAGATTCCTCGACAGATCCTGACTGCTACATGTGGGTCAGGCTTCGAGTTTGTGGTTAACGACGATCAAAAAATAACGTGACTTTCGGCTCATCGTCACGTTGTGAGAAAACGCCCGAAAACGCGTTCAGCGCCGACAGAGTCGGCACGCGGTTATCGATCGAGGGCAAACTCTTCGGCGAAGTAGAGCGTCTCCGCTGACCCGAGCGCGGAAGATCGAACCGGAGCGACCGAGATGGAGCCGCCTCAGGCGAGGGGGAGATTCCAGCAGGCGGTGCAGGAGATACAAGGTGCGCGCATCATCGAACCGCCGCACCTCCGCGCTTTTTTTCTGGGCTTCGACCTAACAATCCCCCCGCCCCACGCAATGCGCAGCCACCGCGATCGCGCCGAAGAAGAAGCGACTGTTCGCGCCCGCCCAGCCAAAGCCCAAGAAGATCACACGGTCCGAGGCGAAGAAGGAGGAGGAGCTCAACACGTTCACCAAGCTCACGGTCGACTACCTCAACAACAAGCACGCCGACGTCGAGCCGGAGTCCAATCCCAAAGTGTACTACAGCGAGTACGCCAACCTCCGGAACACCCCGGGTCGGCTCGTCGAGCCCGAGACGGACGAGGAGGTGCTCGCCCTGTTTGATGAGGTCGCGGACGCGCCGCCGCGTCCGAACGTCGTCTCGTGGTTCCACGTTGAGGGCGTCAACGACGCGGTCATCCGCGAGTTTTTCGTGAAGATGAAGCTGAGGCTCGGGGCGCCTTCGAACGGGGGAGGTAAGGCGACGAGGAAGGGCGACGACGCGGTCGCCTTGTTCTTCAAGAGGCACCGCGAGCCGAGGCTGAGGTTCTTCGGCACGCACATGTACCTCGCCATGCAGCTGCTGGACAGGAACGACTCTGAGGGCGACATACCGATGGTGAGCGACCAGCAGGTGTCCGTGCTCTTCGTCCCCAACCGCAGGCTCGTCCTCACGGTGAGCGAGTACGCCAGCCCGGGGACCGACTTCGACCGGCTGCGCGAGCAGCTGGTGCAGGGATCCAGCGCGTGCAACCACCCCAACGCGGACGCCACCCTCCTGCTGGCGGTGCTCGCGGACAAGTTCATGGAGGACTCCTTCCCGCTGGCGGAGGAACTCGGCGATTATCTCGAACTCCTCGCGCACGCGCTCATCACGAAACCCGGGTTGCGGTACAACATACCCGCCGATAAGGTGAGGACCGAGCTGTGGCGCATGCGCCGCTTCGCGCTGAGGACCAGGCGTCTGACGGAGATACTGCAGGAGGATCCGCTGCAGCTCTTCGAGAACGCGCGGTTCCAGAGCTTCATGGCCGTGGTGGAGCGACAGGCGCAGTCGCTGGCAGAGCTCTGCCACATGTACAACGAGCGGTGCGGTAACATCATATCGCGCATCGAGGTGCACCAGACGCAGAAGACGAACGAGACGTTGTTCACGCTGACGATCATCACCGCGCTGATCATCCCGGTGCAGTTCCTGACCGGCGTCTACGGCATGAACTTTGAGAACATGCCGGAGCTGAGAACCACGTACGGGTACTACGTCTTCTGGGCGGCGGTTCCCACGCTGTGCACGTTCACCTACCTGATGCTTCGACGCAAGGGCCTGATCGAGGACGACTCGGACATCAGAATCACGCAGCTGATGCCCGCGGAGGTGGTGTCCGCCGTGAGCTTCATATCGAAGAGGGCCAAGAGGACGGTGCGAGCGGCGGGCGCGAGCGCGGCGAAGGTTGCGGCGTCTGGCGCAAAGGCGGCAAAGGGGGTGGCGACTGGGGCGAAAAAGGCGGGAACCGCGGTGAGCGTGTCGATCAAAAGCGCGAGCCCGAGGTTCAGCGGCGGAGGGAGTGGCGGAAGCGGAAGCTCGTCGATGCCGCCGACGCCAAAGAACGCCGCCTAGCTAGCAGTTAAAAGAGAGCCAAAACCGTCACGTTCATTCGAATCGTTCGAGTCGTCATTCGTCAGTTTCCGCCCTCCCCGTCCACGTACATGTTCACCAGATCCGCCTTTTTCACCCCGCGCTTCCCCGCGTACAGGTGCGCGAGGCCCATCGTCTGCAGTTTGTGCTTCAGCTGCGCCACGGTCATCGCCTGGGCCTCCTCGCGCTTATCCTCATCGGGCTCGGGCTCCGCTTCATCCGCCTCCGCTTCATCCGCCTCCGCTTCATCCGCCTCCGCGTCGTCGATCGGCGCCTCCGACGCGTCCACGAATTCGGGTTCCTCCTCCTCGACTATCGGGTCGGGAGACTTCTCCCTGCGTCGCTTGGACGGCGACGGCGCCGGCACTTGTTCATCACGCGCCTCCGCGACGCCCGCGCTCGGCGGAACCTCGCCGCCGCCGCCGCCGCCAAACTTAGCCTCAGCCTCGGCGCGCCACTTGTTCATCAGATCATCCGACGAGCCGTGGGACTTGCGAGGCGGCGAGACGAGCGTCCCGCTCTTCCTCAGCTCCTCCAGACGAGTCTCCGCGTACGCCGCGCGCTTCTCAGCCTCCGCCGCGCGCCGCTCCGCGTCCCGCCTGGCGCCATCCGCCGCCGCCGCCCTGGCCGACGCCTGCGCCCTCCACTCCGACTCTGTCGCGCTCGCCTTTGCCCTCGCGTCCCTAGCCGCGCTCTCCGCCGCCTCCCGCGCGCGTTCCGCCTCCCCGAGCGCGGCGCGCATCCGCGCCAGCTCGTTCTCGAGCTGCGACGCGGCGCCGTCGCGCGCGGCGCGCAGCGCGGTGGAATCCGATCGAGCCGACGCGAGTTCGCGCTCGAGCCTCTGCGAATTATCCGCCGCCGCCTCCGCTCGCTTACGCTCCGCGTCAATCGCCTCCCTCAGACTCGCCTCCCGACTCGACGCCCCCGCCTCTGTCATCTTGAACTCGCTGCGCGCGTGTTGCAGCGCGAGCGACGCCCTGGCGGCCTCCTCCCTCGCGCGCGATTCGCACTCTTTCCGCGACGACTCCGCCGTTCGCGCCGCCTCCTCCGCCAGCCGCCTCGCATCCGCCTCGGCGCTCGCGCGCGTCTCCGCGTTCCTCGCCCTCGCGTCCATCTCCCGGACCCTCGCGTCGAGCTCCGCGACCCTTCGCTCCAGCTCATTCGCCGTGGCGGCCGCGCTCTCCGCCTTTTGCCGCTCCATCGCGCACTCGGAGCGAACGGCGGCGAGCGCCTTTTCGGCGAGGGCGGCCAGAGCGAACTTCTGGCAATCGCGCAAAAACCCGCACAGGCGCTCGTGCGCGCTCGGGCCGTCCGCGTCTCCGAGGTAGGCGTCCACCTCGGAGTCGATGCGCTTGAGGACGTCCGCGATTTTCGCGTCCGGGCCGTTCGCGCACCCCATAACCCGCGTCGCCGCGGCGGCGAGCAGCTCCGAGCATCGCGCCGCCGCGCTCGCTCGGCGCTTCTCGCGGTACTCCCCGAACCGGCCCTTCAACGCGTGCTCCAGCTTGGCGCACGCCGTGGCGCGCGTCTCGGTGTCGCCCACCGCGCGCTGTTCGAAGGCGAGACGGGCGCGTGCCACCGCGCGCTCGTGGCACGCCGAGAGCTTGGCGTCGTCCGCGGGAAGGGAGTCGGCGGGTGCGAAAAACGCCTCGGCGTACTCCGCCTCGCCCTCCTCGACGGCTTTGCCGCACTCGCTCTCCGCCACGCTCTGCCACGCGGTGGCGATCGCGGGCACCGCCCCGGCGTTGATCGCGGCGACGTACTGCGTCGCCATGGCGGCGAGCGCGGGGCCGTTGAGGACGTCGGAACCCACCCGCTTGGCGCGGCACCGATCGAAGAGCAACTCGACGAGCGAGTCGAGCCCCGCGATGAACTCCGGTCGAAGCTGCGACCGGGGCACGGCGTCCAGGTTCCGGAGCTGCTTCTCGTCGTTCACGGGACGAACGAGAGGGAAGCACTCGCGCTCGGGGAAGAGCCCGCGGATGGACTCGCGGATGGCGTTCTTCGCGACGGCGCCGGGAAGAACGCCATTCGCCGATGCCCCGTCGGTTGTCGGGACGTTTCTCAGCGCCGACTCGAGGTAGTCCGCGGCGGAGATGTGACCGCCGGAATCCGGGTCGTTCAGGTCGAGGTAAAAGTCCCGGAGGAGCCACACGAACGACGGCGAGAAGGCGCCGAGCTCGCGGACGCCGCCGCGGCCCTGAGTCTCGGACCTGACGCGGATGTGCTTGGTCATCTCGGTGACGAGGGAGAGGCGATCGAGCGCGGCTTCGTCGATGCCGCCCATCTGGTTGTAGCAGAACAGGGACGATAACAGCACGGCCATGGAGAAGATTTGCGTGCTGTACTGGCCCGTCTGGTCGTACGCGTCGATGCCCTCGGTGTCCAGGAGCACGACGTGGAACGCCTTTCCGGTGACCGGGTCCACGCGCCTGATGGGCGCGGACCAGATCCACAGCCCCTTGGTGCACGGCCGGACGGTGGGACCCACCTTAAATCCCGTGTCGTTCCCGGCGCTGCACAGCTGGTTGAGGATGTAGCTCTTGCCCTGACGCGCGCGCCCGCACACCGCGAGCACGCCGACGTCGCCGCGGATCTGGCGCAGCGCGTCGAGCGCCTCGGAGCCGAGCTCGAACTTTTTCGTCCGTTCGTCGTACTGAAGGAGGTGCAGAGGCTTGCCGACCGGGGGAACCTCGGTCGCGGACGCCTTGCCGGACTTGGAAGGGCTGAAGAAGCCCATCGTCGCGCGCCTCGAGTCACGCCGGGTCTCCGACGGTCGCGAGACTGGAGAGCGCCCGAAAGAGTGCTGTTCGTTGAGATCGCCCGCACCCCCCGCTTGTTTGACACGGAAAAACGCCAGCCTGACAGCTGTGAACGAGGGTTTGAATCCGAGATAATTCGCAATTACCAGCGCACGCGTAAACAGTCAGAGAGGTTCCCTCCTCTAACTCCAAAGCCGATTCACAGGTCGCGGCTGGGCGGATTTTGCCTCGGCAAGCTCGAAGCAGCGTCAGCACAATTGCTGCACGCGCCTGGGCACCGGTTAGCCAGCCAACCAACCAGCCGGAGGCACCATGAACTCCGGCCATGGCTACAGCCCGCCGCACGACCAGCTCTTCATGAGCATCGTGCCCGGCCACCACGGCATGCTCCAGCCCCCGCCGAACATGGGCGCGCACCCAGGCCTCCCCGGCCAACCGATGCCCCCCCCGGGCGGCTCGATGGCCGCGAACCACCTGGACGTCCACGCGCATCTCGGGCCGCACCCCGGCGGCATGCCCGCGCAACACACCACCCTCGCGCAGCACGGCGCGCTGCTCCACCCGCACGACAGGATCCGCCTGCGCGCGTGCCCGGTGCCCGGGTGCGATTTCGTGACGAACCAAGGTCGCGCGCGGTTGGAGAAGCACCTCGCCACGCACGGCACCGAGAAGCCGTTCAAGTGCGGGCACGAGGGATGCGGCAAGGCGTTCAAGACGCCGGAACACCTGAAGCAGCACGCGAGGTGCCACGCCACCGAACGCAACTTTCGGTGCACCAGGCCCCTTTGCGAGGACCACGAGGCGTTCAAGTCGCTGCCCGAGCTGAGGCTTCACGAGAGCCGAATGCACACGCTCGACAAGGCGGAGGGAAGGGAGATGAAGCTGAAAGAGAAGGTGGCGAAGATGGAGGCGGACGCGGAGAGCGCCCGGAAGGACAACGCGACGCTGCGGAAAGCCGTGGAGCTGCTGCAAACGACGCTGAAGGAAGCAACCGCGCCCAGGAGGCCGAGGAAGCGAAAGGGCGGCGGCGACCGCGAAGACGAAGACGAAGAAGCGGACGCCGGAAAAGAGAAGCGGGACGCCGGAAACGAGAAGGGGGACGCGCGTCGCGAGCGCGAGAACAACGAGGGTAACGCGTCGACGTCGCGCGGCGACGGTTCAAATCGTGACGGTTCAATTCCCGTGGACGACGCCGAACGCAAACGGGTTCGCAAGACGTACACGCCGTCGGCGAGCAACGTGCTCAGGGCGGCGAGGGCGGCGAGGGCGGCGGCGCTCGCCAGCGCGGAGGAACGGTGGGATAAGGGCAAGGGGACGTCGACGGGGGGAGGAGGAGGGAACGGGTCGAGGAGGGACGCGGTCGCCGCGCCGAGCGCGTCCACCGCGGCTGCGAGGGGGTGCGGCGGGGCGAAGTCGAAGGGCCCGCCCGCGAGAAAGTTGCCGCGAGGGGAGGCGGCGCCGCTGATGGAGGTGACCGCGGCGGGTATCGGGGTTGGGGGGGACGGCGACGGGGGTTCCACGAGGAACGCGAGGAACGCCGCCGCGGCGAAGGAGTAGTCGGTGGACGTAGGGACGTTCGTGCGTTCGATTGAAAAGCCTCCGTCCGCGCGCTCTCGCTCCACTTTGTCTGCAATCGTGACCACAGCCAGTGTCAAGACAGATCACGCGACTCGGTTCACGTACTCCTGGAAGGACGCTCGCCTAAATCTTCCGTCACAATATGATGGAGTACATGTGTCTTGCCTCACGGGATGTGGTCAGGACCTTGCAACCCTCGCGGAAGAAAGGTTGGAAAGTGGAGCGAAAGCGCGCGGTTCCATTATCGCTAACCCGCCCCCTCCAGGTCCCGCAACAGCTTCTCCTCCCTCCTCCTCCTCCTCCCGTGTAGGCACGCCACCAGCAGCGATATCGGCAGCGCGGACCCCGCCACGCACACGATCGCGATGGACACGATCGCCCCGTCGCTCAGTCCCCTCCGCCTCTTCGGCGGCGGCGACGGCGGCGGCGGCGGCTGCTCCTTCTCATCGTCGGCGTCAGCGTCGGCGGCGGCGGCGGCAAATACCGCCGTCGACGCTCCCGGAGTCGCCCTCCTCGACCTCTCCTCGTCGCCGTCGATCGCCTCGGCGGCGTCGGATACGGCGGTGAGACCGGTGTCGGGGTACCTCGGGTCTCTCGGCCTCGGTTCGGGCTTCGGTCTCGTCGGTTCAGGTTGTTCAGTCGGTTCAGGTTGTTCAGTCGGTTCAGTCGGTTCAGTCGGTTCAAAAGCCGTCGGTTCCGTTGTTTTCTCCGCCTCGAGCGGGTTTCGCGAGAGGGCGCCCGCCGCGCCGAGGGACAGCAGGTCGCATCGATCGACCACGGCGAACACGGGCACGCCCGCGTCCGTCGCCGCGGGCAGCGCGGCGTAGAGGCACGCGGCGACGGCGTCCGCGATCGTCGGGTCCATCCGCGCCGCGAGCATCCGGGGCACCAGGACGTCTCCGACTGCGTCGACGCACGCGTCGCACATCCGTGCCTCCTCCTCTTCGTCGTCCCTCATCGACGCGACGCGGAAGCACGGCGCGAGGGTCCCGTCTCGGTCGAAATCGGCGGGGAAGAACTCCGCGGCGCACGATACGGGGTCGGGGTCGGGGTCGGGGCCCGCGGCGCCCGATACGACCAGGGGCGGCGCGACCAGAGTTTCCTCGGACGCGTCGACTCGGTTCGCCGTCGTCGAGAGGAGGGCGAAGAGCAGGAGCGCGAGCGACGGCGCGCGGCGGCGCATCGAGGGTATCGAGACCATCGCGGGTGTCGAGACCTCGCTCCCTCGCTCCCTCGCTCCCTCGCTCCCTCGCGCGCGTTGAAGTGTCCCCGCCTTCGACCGCACGAGCGAGCCCGAAGTGGCGACCACGAGCCTCGTTGCTGTGATCCGAGACACAAGTGGCGATCCACGCATGGGAACGTGTATCGACGGAAAAAGCCGCGCCTCGCCAAAGAAGACGCGCGCCGCCTCGCCAAAGAAGATGCGCGCCATGGACTGCATGGCCGCCACGCAGGGCACCGAGCTCGACCCGTCGTTCAAGGGCGACTGGACCACGCGAGCCGTCGGCGTGGCGTGCTCGCTCGACGACGTCGTGCCGACGTGGATCGCGCTGCACCCGGCGCTGGGATATCGAAAGACGGGCGAGGATGACTCCACGGGCGACGGCGACAACAAGCGCTGGGTGTACGGCCCGGTTTTCAAGGTTCAGGCCGAGCCCGCGGAACCGCTGGACCTGAAGGCGCCGCTGCCGCGCGAGGACGAGCCGCGCTCGGAGTTTAAGGTCCGCGACCTCCTCGACGGCGAGAAGCGCACGTACCCGACGATCGACGCGCTTCGAGAGGCGCTGAAGCCCGGGGACTGGCCCATGCGCAACGTCGTGTCCGTCAACCTCGGCGCCGTGACCCCATCCGAGGCGCTGACCAAGTTCGTCAGCGAGGAACTCGGCGGGCTCGCGCCCAAGCTGGAGTACCTCGACATATCCAGCCTCACGCACCGTTCCTTCACCCACGTCGAGCTCGCCAGGACGATCAAGTCGGCGCAGTGCCTCCGCGTGCTGCTGATGCCCCGCGACTTCGGGCCGTCGTTCCGATCCATCGAGTTTCACCCGTGGCTCGAGTACGTCCGATTCGCCCGGCGATGCGACGACGTCGGCGCCGACGTCGACGCCATCCTCGCAAACTGCCAAAAGATCGAGCGCCTCGACTTCACCGACTTTGAGGACCCGGGCGGGCGGAAGGGCGCGAGGAGCGCGAGGCGCAAGATCAGGAGCGCCAAGGCGTTCTGGGCGTCCGGCGGCGGCCGAGTTCCGCCCCTCGCCGGATGGCGCCCGGAGACGTTTGCCATCTGGACCGATTCCGTTTACGCCACCGTGGCATCGCTCAAGGGCGAACGAGGGGTCGAGGATAAGGACGATCCGAGCCGCATCGTGGACTGCCTCGACGACGCGGAGTGGAACGAGTACGTCGAGGACTACGTCGAGGACTACGTCGAGGACTACTGAATCGAACGCGAATCGAACGACGTTTTTCATATAAAAAACGCGTCATTCGTCGTGGACGTTTTTAGGGTCATCACTCGCGAACGTGCGTCAATCCCCCCGCGAGTCGCTCCAACTCCTCCGCGTGGTTCTCGCGCAGCGTCCGCATCAGCTCCACCAGCACCCACGCGTCTAACGCCGCGTACGTCACCTGCCGCGACGTCAACGGCCTCTTACTCCAGTCGCTCATTCGCGTCGCCTTGTCCAGCGGCTTGCCCAGCACCGCCGCCGTGAGGTGGCTCAATCCCACCAGGTGTTTCCGCTGGTAGTGCTCCTTGAGGCTCCACGGACCAACCAGCCTCTTCGGCGGTGACGCGTCGACGCCTCCGCCGCCAACCCCATCCACCCCCTCCGCCGCCGCCGCCGCCGCCGCCGCTCGCGCCCGTCGCCCCCTCTTCGCCCGGCCGCCGGCGGCGGCTTCCTCTCGAGCGATGCGCGTCCCCGCGGCCCACACGTGCTGCAGATCGATCACCGGCCCTACGCCGCCGCGGGGTCCGCCGAGACGCTCCGCGCCGAACGCGGGCGGGTGGAGCCTCGCGAGCCGGCGGAGGTCCTCCGCCACCCCGAACCCCGTCTTCAGGACGCTCCTGTCGGCGAGAACCGCGCCCAGCGTCGGTGCGATGGCGTCGGGGCACGCGCGGAGCAGCGCGGGGAGGTCCACGAGGAACACTCGATCGCGCGTCGCCACCTGGAGCAGCGCCACCACCGATGCGGCTCGGCGCTCGGCGGCGTCCTCGTCTTCGGCGCCAGCCCCGGCGCCGGTCCTCTCCCCTTCGCCCAAAGAAGCGTCCCTCTCCCCTTCGCCCGAAGAAGCGTTGCCCGAAGAAGCGTCGCCCGAAGAACAGTCGTCGACGTCGCTCTCGCCGTTCGACGCCTCGAGCGCCTCAGCCTCCGCGGCGAGCTTCTTGGCGAGCTTCTTCTGGTCGCGCCATCGTTTCCGCGCCCATCGCGTCCCCTTGCGCCGCCTGTTCCTCTCCGCCGCCGCTCGCTCGGCGTCCGGATCTGCGGCCCACTCCGTGTCGATCCCGACGACGTCCGCGGCGAGCAACGCGTCGCACGCCGCGCGCAGGCCGTCCTCGTCGTCCACCCACACCACCCCGCCGTTCTCCGACATATCCTCCGGCAGCTGAACGTGC
>Ga0181573_10004215_pt1 | contig 12342 bp, 8 predicted proteins | sample 101ome_25_FD_148643 | JGI IMG/M metagenome (GOLD analysis project Ga0181573, IMG submission 148643) | Coastal salt marsh microbial communities from the Groves Creek Marsh, Skidaway Island, Georgia - 101409BT metaG (spades assembly) | ecosystem: Environmental > Aquatic > Marine > Intertidal zone...
GAGCGAGTTTCCTGGAGGCAAGGCGCTCTACGAACGGATGGATCGGAACAAGGATGGCTTCATCACGCGGGATGAGCATGTGCGGACCTTTGGGCCCGACGCGGGACGTTAGCGATGCGGTTCAGGGAACGGCCTGTTTTTCGCTCTTTCCCCACGCCGCTTTCAACCGCGCATCATCCAGGTCCAGTCGGTACATGATCTGGTTGTAGTCGTAGCGGGGCGTGGCGATGTTGTTGCCGGAGAACATCTTGGTGTAGGTTCCTTCGAAGTGGATGAAACGGCCGCCTTCCTGATCGAAGAAGGCGTGATGGACGGGGTTGTAGAAGGAGTATTTCTCGTGCGTGGCGATCTTCACCGCCGGGCCCCAGGGGCCGATGATCTCGGGCGCCTCCGCATACCACACCTCGCCGAGGAAGGAGGAGCCGTAGTGTTCGGTGACAATGAGGATCCAGCGTTGACGATGCGCATTCCAGCGGATGGAGCCCGCATGGGCCAGGACGGGCTTGCCGGACCTGGCGTCCCGCAATTGCAGCAGCGGAGCGGGCTGTTCGCGAGGACTGTTCTTGATCCGGGTGGCTTCGGTCTTTTGGGCGATGGGTTCTCCTTGTTTGCGCCATGCGTAGACGAGTCCTCCTGTCTTGTTGGTGGTCAGCGTCAGCGCTTCATAGGCGTTTGGGGCGAGGGCCTGTTCGGCTCGCGCCTTTACTCGGGTGGTTGCGAAGGGGTGGGCGAAGTAGACATACCCGTTGTGTGAGGTCGCCTGGCCGCGGGGATGGCGCCAGGTTTCTTCGAGGTTCAGCGTGTTGGCGCGAACGAAGGTTTCCTTGTCGTCGTCGTAGCGAAGCACGCCGTGTTCCTGTTGCACGGCAAGGCTCTTGCGGCGGGAGAAGTGGCTCAACATCGTTGGCGCCTCTCGAGCGTCAGGCACGGTCAACAAGCCGTCAATCCAGACCAGGCTGCCTTTCTTCATTGGCGCCATCGGGCGGGAGAAGCCTTCCTTGTTGGTGAAGTAATCGAGGTCGACGCCCAACTGCGGATCGAGTCCGCCGTCCGTGGGGAGAAGCGACACGGCTCCGGCGGTCTGGAAGTGGCCCAGCGGATAGGAGGCCCGTGATGTGTCGCCCCAGAACCAGCGGATCCTGCCGCGATAGACGGCGGCCTGAGTCGAATCCTGCCCGACGACCTCACCGTTGAGGAGCGGGTTCGCGATCAGCGCCTCATGGCCGAGCCTGACGCTGTCGGCATGGATGCCCTGGCCGGTGATGCGGTAGAGTCGTTCCGCGATGTTGATGCGCCTGAGTTTGAATTCGGCGCGCCCGCCCGCCTCGGTTCTCACCCGGACGCCGACCATGCCGAGTCCATCCTTCGGCATTTCGTAGCCGTGGCTTCGCAGCCGGAAGAAGACGCGACGGCCCAGCAATCCGGGCTCGTCGAAGGCGATGCGCCCCTGGCTGTCGGAAACGTAGGGGATGTCATTCACCGTCCAGGCCTCGACCAGCGGGATGCCGCGTCCGGTGTCGGCGTCGACGAAGCGCAGTTCGAAGGCGGGCTCCGCGAGGGCGGCAATGCAGTGAAGCAGGGGGAGAATGCACCAGCAGGCTCGTTTCATGTCAGAGGGCACCTTGCCGATGGCGGTTGCCGACCGCAAGCGAAGGGTCGGGAATTGCGGGGGCTCCGCGGTCAGGGGTGTAAACGAAAGCGGACGTCGCAAAGTGAGTCCCAAAGGGGGGGCTGTAGTGTGGGCTCTGTGAGCCCAATGCGACACCATCGCCTGACACAGGCGACGCTACATCCTGTCCCTCCGGTCCGCAGTCAGAGGCTCTTCCTTTGATTGTCATTCACTGCGGCATCGTGATAACAACGGAGGATCTGTCCAAAGATTTGACTGCATGAAATTCATCACGTTTCCGTCCGTTCGCCTCGTTTGCCTCGTCTGGTTGGTCCTGTGCCATGGCGGGAACACTGTTCAATCCGCCCAACGCGCGGGCGGCGGGTTGCAGGTGTTTTATGAATTCCAATCGGCGGCCGGGCTGGTGGTGAAGGACACGTCTGGCGCGGGGGAGCCGATCAACCTGCGCATCACGAAGCCCGGGGGCGTGCGGCGTTCGAAAGGCGCGCTGGAGATTCGCGGGGCGGCGATGGCGCGTTCGACGAAGCCGCCGACCCGATTGATCGAGGCGGTCCGGCGGTCGGGCGAGCTTACGGTCGAGGCCTGGGTGCGGCCGGCGGACGCGAGGCAGAAGGGGCCGGCGCGCATGGTCACTCTTTCGCGCAATGGGAGCGACCGCAACTTCACCCTGGGCCAGGAGGGCAATCGGTATGATTTCCGTCTGCGCACGGTCACGACCAGCGGCAATGGCATTCCATCGCTCAGCGCTCCCGGCGGCAGTTTGAAACCGAGGTTGACGCACGTGGTCTACACTCGCGATCGCTCGGGCCGGGCGCGGATCTACCTGGACGGGAAGAAAGTGAAGGAAGGGCGCATCGGCGGCGGCATGGACAACTGGCACGGGCAGTTCCGGCTCGGGCTCGGCAATGAGATCAGCGACGACCGGCAATGGCGCGGGACCTTTCACATGGTGGCGATCTACAGCCGGGACCTGTTGGAGCGCGAGGTGGTCCAGAACTTCAAGGCCGGCGTTTCGGCCAAGGCCGGGCCGCAGTTGGCCGAGGATGGAATTTCCAAGGAAGCCCATTTTTTCAACACCCGGATCGCGCCGCTGCTCTCCAAGCATTGTTTGGAATGCCATGACGCCAGCAATCGCAAGGGCAAGCTCGACCTCGCGCACAAGTCCGCCGCGCTGGCCTGGGACGACGGCGCCCTGCTCAAGCCCGGCAAGCACGCGGAGAGCGTCTTGTGGCAGGTCGTGGAGTCGGACGAAATGCCCGAGGATCGGGAACCGTTGTCGGCCGAGGAGAAGGCGTTGCTGAAGCGGTGGATCGATTCCGGCGCGAAATGGACGTTGGATTTTGTCGACCCGGCCACCTATGCGCATGGTTCGGACCAGGCGCATCAGAACTGGCTGCGCCGCCTGACCAATTCCGAGTACATCCGCACGGTCGAGGCCGCGACGGGCGTGGATATTTCGCGGGAGGCGGAGAAGTTGTTGCCCAGGCAGTTGCGGGCCGACGGCTTCAGCAACACCGCCTACAATCTCAATGTGGATCTGAAACACGTGGAGTCCTACGCGCAGCTTGCCGGCGTCATCACGGAGCGGATGGATGTCCTGAAGTTTGCGAGGCGGTTTCATTCCAGCCGCAAGTTGATCGACAAGGACAACCGGGCGTTGATCGAGCGCATGGGGCGTTGGCTGCTGCGGGGGCCGTTGGAGGAGCATGAGATTGTCGCCTATCGCGGCATTTCCACCACGGTCGCCGCCGCGGGGGGGGGATTCGAGGAGGCGACGCGTTACGTGATCGAGGCGATGCTGCAGTCGCCGCGCTTCATCTACCGGATGGAGACGCAGAAGGGCGACGGCGGCGTCTGGCCGGTGAGCGGACATGAGCTGGCCAATCGCATGAGCTACATCGTCTGGGGCGCGCCGCCGGACAAGGAACTCATGGAGGCGGCCGACAGCGGGGAGTTGTTTGTCGCCGAGAATCAGGCGGCCCAGTTGAAGCGCATGCTGGCCGATCCGCGAGCGGTCGATCGTTCGCTGGAATTTGCGTCGGAGTGGCTGAACCTCGGGCGGCTCTCCAACCTGCGGCCGAATTCGAAGAAGTTCCCCAACTGGAATCCGGCGTTGGTCGACGACATGCGCCGCGAGACGCTGGCGTTTTTCAAGGAGGTGGTCTGGACGCAGAAGCGGCCGATGGGTGAGCTGTTCAATACGCAGGTGGCTTTTCTGACGCCGCGGTTGGCGCGGCATTATGGCGTGGCGCCCCGGGGCGAGGGGACGGAATTGGTTCGCCATGATGTGTCCAGGGTCGCCGGTCGCGGAGGCTTGTTGACGCAGGGCAGCGTGTTGACGGTCGGCGGCGACGAGGCGTCGATGGTCACTCGCGGGCTGTTCGTCATGCATGATGTGCTGCGCGGCGTGGTCAAGGATCCTCCGCCCGGGCTGGACGTCACGCCCGTTCCCTCCAAGCCGGGGCTTTCGCAGCGCAAGATCGCCGAGGACCGGATTCGGAACAAATCCTGCGGCGGCTGTCATGCCAAGTTCGAACCGCTCGCCTTCGCCTTGGAGAAATTCGACGGACTCGGCTCCTGGCACGAGAATGACGAGCACGGGAACAAGTTGCGCGAGGACGGCAACATCCTCTTTCCCGGCGCCGCGAAAGCTGTCGATTACGGAGCGACCGCGGAATTCATGGATTTCCTCGCCGCCAGCGACCGCGTGCGTCAGACGATTGCCTGGAAATTGACGCAGTTCGCGCTCGGTCGTCCGCTGGGCCCCGAAGATGCGCCCGTGTTGGATGAGATTCATCGCGAATCCCAGAAGGGCGGGGGAACTTATTCTGCATTGATGACAGCGATCGTGATGAGCGATCTGGTCCAGACAACCCGGACGGAAAAGGACGGGTGAGGAATCGAGATACAAGGAAGGAGTGGGGATGCATCCGAACAAGCATATACGCGAGGCGATCGAATACGCCCGTTCATCCGGCTGGATTGTCGAAAAAGCGAACGCACGCGCTCACTTGTAGGGCACACTCTGGTGTCCGCATCGGGAAAGGGATGGCTGTCGTGTCCGCATCATGTCCACGCCGAGGAATCCGCAAGCCCACGCCAAAGACATCAGAAGAGCAGTAGACCGTTGCCCGCATTCGTAGTAGTGTCCGTGACCATTGAAAGAATCATGAAGACCCGCGAGTTTTCCCTGACACTCGCGGCCGAACCGACTGAAGAGCAGGCCGATGATATTTATGGTGTTATCGACGACGCCACGTTGGTTGCGCATTCGGGGCGCGCGGAGTTGCAGTTTCATCGTGAAGCCCACTCTTTGGAAGAGGCCATGCGTTCGGCAATCAGCGACGTCAAGAAGGCCGGTTTGAACGCGACGCTCGTCCAGATGGAAACACAAGCGTTGTTGCAACAAGCCTGACCATTTCTCATGAAGAACACACACATCAATCGCCGCACCATGTTGAAGGGGCTCGGGACCGCCGTGGTCGGTCTGCCCTTTCTCGAGGAAATGATGGTGTCGTCCGCCGCCGCCCGGTCCGCGGCGACGCCGGTCCGCGCATTCAACATTTTCTTCGGTCTGGGCATTCCCGCGCCGCTGCAGACCGAGGGCTTTGCCGATGTCTTCGAACCGTTGAAGCCGCTCAAGGACAAGCTGCTCATCATGCGCAATGTCGATCAGGTGCGCTGTGACGAGTCGGGCATCAACGCCCACTTTGACGGCGCCTCCGGAGCCTTCACCGCGACGCCGCCCAATGGGGAGGCCAAGGCAGGCGGCGCGTCGATCGATCAGTTGGTGCGCCGGACCCATTATCCCCAGGGGCTGCCGGCGGGGATGGTGTCCACCTTGATCGGGGGCACGTTCTTTCGGCGCAGCCGCGTCAGCCGCTACGTCCACAGTTACAATCCGGATGGCACGGTGGCTGCGACGATGCAGGAAAGGCCGCGCGATCTGTTTGATCGCGTGTTCGGCGCGATTGCGCAGGTCGGCGGCGAGGATGCGCGCAAGGATCGTCTGAAACGCAGTGTGTTGGATTCGATGGTGGACCAATACAAGCGCTTCATCGGCCCGAGTTCGCCGCTGGGTTCGGCTTCCAAGGGGCGCGTGAAGGATCACTTGGATCGCATCAGGGAATATGAGCAACGCGCCTACGAGATGGCCGAACGTCAGGAGGGCGCGCCGGATCTGCCGCCCCGCTCGAAGCTGGCCCACGGCGGCCCCGCCGATCCGGGCGGCGAGGGCATCGACATGCGGCTCGATGACCTGACCGGGGAATGGCGCCTGATGGCCGACCTCTACGCCATTGCCGTCCAGATGGACCGCGTGCGTTTTGGCTCCCTGACCTTCCTGGCGGCCGGCGAGCGTTTGCGCGTCAAGGGCGACTACATTTACGACGGCCGCAAGGTCTTCCATTTCGACGACGCGGCGCAGCACAACGCCGGCGGTTCCAAGGGCTGCAGCCACGAATGGTGGCACAAGTTCCATGAGAAGAAGAAGAACACGGAGCTTCGGGCGCACGCGCACATGAAGCTGCGCGAGATCGCCTACTTCCTGCATGCGCTGAATGGCGAGAACGCCATGGAGGCCAATGGCAGGACCATCATGGAGAACTCCATGATCACGATCTCCACCGAATCCGGCGACGGGCGTCACAACGACGTGAAGCGCGAGTTGTCCGGCGTCTTTCACTGCATCACCGGCGCCAACGGCCGCTTCAAGACCGGCCAGATCATGGACGTCAAGGCCGAGGGCATCGATGTCTACAACACCATGCTGGGCGCGCTGGGCGTGAAGGAGAGGCTCGGGCCGAAGGGGCGTGAGGGCAGGGTGGTTGATGGGATTCGGGCGTAGGGAGGAAAGGCGAACGTTCAACGGCTTGAGCCGCCTTCGCGGAAAGCTACGGCGCGCCAAGCCGTTGAACGTCCGTCTTTCGATCTCCCCGTTTCCGCAGTTGCCTTCAACGCCCATTCCCGTTCAAATGCGCGGCATGACTCTCAAAGCGCGCTTGGTCTTTGGCCTCCTTTTCTTCATTGCCTCGTTGGCGTCGCATGCCGCCGGGAAGCAACCGTACAACGTCCTCTTCATCATCTCGGACGACCTGACCTCCACGGCGCTTTCCTGCTACGGGAACAAGTTCTGCCACACGCCAAACATCGATCGCATCGCCGCCAGGGGCACGCGGTTCACCCGCGCTTATTGCCAGGGCACCTACTGCGGGCCGTCGCGGGCGTCGTTCATGTCGGGTTATTACCCGCACGCCACCGGTATGCTGGGCTACAAGTCGCCGCGTCCGATGATCGGCGATCGCGCGATGTGGGCGGAGCACTTCAAGAACAACGGCTACCACACCGCGCGGGTCAGCAAGATCTTTCACATGGGCGTGCCGGGCGGCATTGAGGACGGCGGCGACGGCGCGGACGATCCGCGTTGCTGGACCGAGCGGCACAACAGCAAGGGCCCGGAATGGAAGGCCCTAGGCGACGGCGAGACCCTGGAGAGCAATCCCGACGGCAAGCGTCCCGTGGTCGGCGGCAATACTTTTGTCGTGGTCGAAGCGGATGGCGACGACCTCGTCCACTCGGATGGCAGGACCGCGGCCAAGGCGGTGGAATTGATCGGGAAGCACAAGGACAAGCCGTTCTGGTTGGGCGTCGGTTTTGTGAGGCCGCACGTCCCCTTCGTCGCGCCGCGCAAGTATTACGAACCGTTCCTTCCTTATTCGAAGAACGAACTGCCGCACCGGATTTCCTGGGATTGGAATGACATTCCCAAGGCGGGCATCAACTACAAGACCAGCTTCAACATGAAGATGGACGAGCGGCGGCAGCGGAAGGCGGTTGGCGGCTATTACGCGTCGGTGTCGTATATGGACGCGCAGGTGGGCAAGGTGTTGGATGCGCTGGAGGAGGCCGGCATTGCCGACAAGACCATCGTCATTTTCACGAGCGATCATGGCTATCATCTGGGCGAGCACGATTTCTGGGCCAAGGTCAGTCTGCTTGATGAGTCATCGCAGGTGCCGTTGATCATCAGTGTCCCTGGCAAGAAACCGGCGGTGTGCCATTCGCTGACGGAGTTGATCGACCTTTATCCTACGACGGCAAAGCTGTGCGGGTTGGAGGTTCCCGGGCGGCTTCAGGGGAAGGATATTTCCCCGATGTTGGATGACCCGAAGCGCACCGTGCGCGATGCCGCTTTCTCGGTCAGCGGTTCGCGACGGGGGTTGTTGCTGCGCGATGACAACTACGCCTACATCCAGTATGCCGAGGACGCGTCCAAGGGCATCGAGCTGTATGACATCCGCAAGGACCCGCAGCAGTTCACGAATCTGGCGGAGGAGAAGAGCCACCGGAAGATTGTCGAGGAATACAAGGTCAAGCTGGCCGCAAAGCTGAAGGAAGTGCGGACCAATGACCTGGGATTGAAATACAAGAAATAACCACGGCCTGTCGCGCCGTAGCTGTGCGAAGGCGGAATGACTCCAATGAACAAAACCACCTTGCGCCCCCGACTGATCGTATTCCTCTCATTCCTCCTATCAGCCCCATTCGTTGGCCCGATAGTCGCAGCCGAGCGGCCCGCGACCCTGCGCGTCCTGTGCTACAACATCCATTTCGGGCAGGGCATGGACGGGGAATACAACGTCGCGCGTTTGGCCGAGGTGATCAAGAAACACAAGCCGGACCTTGTGGCGCTACAGGAGATCGATGTGGGCGTGGAGCGGTCGGGGCGCGAACACCAGATCCGGATGCTGGGCAAGATGACCGGCATGGCTTCGCGTTACGGCCCGACGCAACATTACCAGGGCGGGCTTTATGGCAACGGCGTCTTGTCCCGGTTGCCCATCCTCGACGTGGCGATCCACCCGCTGCCTTACACGGAGGCGACGAAGGAGAAGGTGACTTATCCGCGGGCCTGCATTGCCGTGACTGTGCGTGGACCGGAGGGCAGGCCGTTGCGCTTCATCAGCACGCACTTTCAGCACAATGTGTCGGAAGACCGGTTGGCCGAGGCCAAGAAGATCAACCAGTTGTTCGCGGGCAAAGGGGGCAATATTCCGACCATTCTCGCTGGCGACATGAACGCCACGCCGGATTCCGATCCGATGAAGGAGTTGCACAAGCATTGGACCAACGCGATGAACGATCCGCCTGCGCCGACCGCGCCGTCGCGCAAGCCGCGGTCGCGGATTGATTACATCCTGTTCCGCCCGGCGAAAAGTTTCCGTTTGTTGGAAACCAAGGTCATCGCCGAGGAGATGGCCTCGGATCACCGCCCGGTCCTGGCGGTGTTTGAGTTGAAGTAGACGCAATTTGAAGGTTGCGCGCCGAGTCCGCAGGACAAGTGGTGAGATCCGACTTCTCGCGCGGGACGCGCTCGTGGCGCAACCTAAAGGTTGCGGCTACGGGCGCAACGTGAAGGTCGCGGTTACTGCACTTTCACCGGCCCTGGGTGGTTGAGCTTCTGCGCGCTGGCGGCGGCTCCGGGGAATTCGCGGTGTCGCCACTTCTTGCGATCCAGTTGCGGCTTGTTGGGCGGCGCGTCGCGATCGGGTGTGGGGTTCTCCGGGATCGTGTCGCCGGTCTGCTTCGTCCATTTGGCCAGCATTGAACGCAGCTTTTTCAGGTCCTTCTTTCGCGCCGGATCGGCGGCGAGGTTGAGGAGATTCTCGGGGTCCTTGCGGGTGTCGTAGAGTTCCTCGGCGGGGCAGGGGTTGGCGAAGAGTTTGATCTGATGTTCGTCCAGGTTGCCGGAGGCGTGCATGGCCCAGAGATCCTCACCGGTCCCGCCTTTGTAAGCCTCGACGCAGAGGTTCTGTTGATCGGGGAAGTTGTTCCTGATGTAGAGCCAGGGGCCGAAGCGGACCATCCGCTCGTGGTTCTTGTAGACGTGCCAGTTGTGCTCGGCGAAGGCGACATTGCGCGACTCGGCCTTCGGATCGCGCAGGACGGGCGTGAAGCTGATTCCCTGGATGCGCTCCGGCTTGTCGACCTCGGCCAGTTCGAGAACCGTGGCGGAGATGTCGATGGCGCTGACGATGGAGTCGGTCACTCCGGGCTTCACGAGTTTGGGGTAGTGCACGATGAAGGGCGTCTTGATGCCGCTGTCGTAAAGACGGGTCTTGCAGCGGGGCAGGGGGCGGCCGTTGTCGGCCATGACGATGATGACGGTGTTGTCGAGTTCGCCCTGCGCCTTCAATTCCCGCGTCACCTCGCCGACGAAGTGATCAAACCGGCTGACTTCATGGTAATACCCCGTCAGGTCCTGACGCGTCTTTTCGCCGTCGTAGAAATAGGGGGGGATGACCATGTCGGCGGGATCGTATTTCGGCGCCTCGTTATTGATGGCCCAGGAGCGGTGCGCGTCGGTGGAGGCGTACCAGGCGAAGAAGGGTTTGTCCTTGGGGCGTTTGCGCAAGAGATCCACCCAGTCCGCCTCCTTGCCGGGCCCTTTGCCCTTGGAAATCTTCGTGAACGCGGGGTCGGCGTTTTTGCCCATGTGGTGCTTGCCGGAGAGAACTGTGTAGTAGCCGGCGTCCTTCAGGAACTTGGGAAACAATGGTTGGCCGTCGGGCAAGGACGTATGCAGTTCCGGCGCGCCGGTGTTGTGCGGATAGCGTCCGGTGATGATGCTGCAACGGCTCGGACTGCAGCTGCTGATCGTGAGGTAGGCGTTGTTGAAGCGCAGGCCGCCCTCTGCGAGATCGTCGATCTCCGGCGTCTTCATCACGGGGTGCCCGTAGCAACCCAGGTCGTTCCAGGAGATGTCGTCGGCGATGAACAGGACGAAATTGGGGCGGGCTGAAACCTGCGCGGTTGCGGCGATGAGAAAGGCCGCCGCCAGGATGAATGAAAGCGATGACTGTCGTTTGCGAAGCATGGCGCAGGATGTTGCCACAGGGCGCATCGACGCAACCTTGAATTCTGTATGGGATTCTTACTGTCCGGCTCCTGAGCGATGTTCAGTTTCCCGATCTGAGCATTGCGCAGCGCACGCATGGCCGGGTTTCGCGCCAACGGACGTGTGACCGTCATCAGGTGTATCTGCTGGGATTTGATCAGGCTACCTGATCGGATGTTTGCGGCCGTCGGGGCTGGTTCGGTCAGCCCCGGCGGCTTTTCTCTGATGAAAGCGAGTTGCGATGAATGTGGGATGTCTTTCGCGGATTTGGAGCGTCGAGCATTGCTCGGCCGGGGGCTGATCGAAAACCAATGCCGAGCGATGCTCGGCGCTTCCAAGGCTCTACCCCGCCAGCAGCCACATGAAGGCCAGGCCGGCTCCGGCGATCGCGCTCCAGAGGGCGATGGGAGGTTTCTTGCGCGGCTTTGGCCGGCAGCGTTTGCGGGCGACCGCCGGTCGGTTTGAGGCGGGCCGGGGAACGCGGTCCGGATGGGGGAGACTGGCTTTGCGGCAGAGGCCGCGCCATTCACTGATATGGTCGTCGAGGCCCAGGCGTTCGAGGTAGGCGTTGTCGAGCCGGGGTTTGTATTTGCCGTTGGCGTCCTCGGCCTTGCGCTGACGGACGAGCCAGTCGGCGATGTGGACGACGGCCAAGGGGGTGAGCGCTTCGTCGTTGGATTTGCCGGGTTCGTGATGCAGGGCCACCGCTTCGACCATCGACATGGGCAGCCCCCAGGTGGCGAGGAGGTAGCCGCCCAATTCCGCGTGGCTGCAGCCGAAGAATTCCCGTTCGGCGACGTCGCGGGGGATGTTGTTCTCGTCCGCCTGGTTCAGCACGTCGCGATAGTCCTGGTCAAAATTGATGGCCAAGGCGAGCTTGCCGATGTCGTGCATCAGCGCGGCGGCGTAGGCTTCGCTGGCCAGGTCAGGGGAGCCGCCTTCGAGCGCGGCGAGGATCTTGGCGAGTTCGGCGACCTCGATGCTGTGCCGCCAGACCTTGTCGATGGAGTGGTAGACCGGCTTGACCTTGTCGAAGCGCGCGAAGGCCTTGATGCTCAGGGCGAGGGAATGAACGGTGTTCATCCCCAGCACGGTGACCGCCTGGGCGGGGTCGGAGATCCGTTGCTGCAGCCCGAAGTAGGCCGAGTTCACCAATTGGATCAACTTGGCGCTGATGGCCAGGTCCTCGGCGATGATGTCGCCGACGGATTGGGAGGAGGCGTTCGGCGAACGGACTTCCGCGAGCAGGCGCGTGTAATTCGAGGGGAGCGTCGGCAAGGTGCGGATCCGCGAGACGATCTCGCGCATCCGGATCTTGCCGAGGATGCGGTCCATGCCTTCGGCGCGGCGAAAGGCGGCTTCAATGGCCTCCAGGGACCAGGGTTTGGCGATGGGCAGGTGGGAGCCCATGGCGCACTTGAAGCGGTCGCGGTTCGTCGATTCCGGCGACGCCAGGTAGCGCAGGGTCTCCGGGCGCTTCCGGCGGACCTGGTCGAGAAATGCCGTGGCGGTCATGCCGGACCGGCTGAGATCCGCGAGGACAACGCGACAGTCCTGCTCTTCGACGATCTTCAGGGCCTCCTCGGGCGATCCCGTCAGGATTGTTGAATCCGCGAAATCCCACTGCTCCACTACGCGCTCAGCTTCTGCAAGCGCGGCGGGATCGTCATCCAGGATCAGGGCGCGAATGTTCATTTGTGCCGCTCCGGGCGTCGTTCGGCGACACTCGGGCTCGGTACTGTATCGGCGGGAAGGGGCGTGGACTGAAGGGATGAAGCCGGGGCGCGATGTCACGAGCGACGCGCGCCGGTCTGTC
>Ga0181573_10004219_pt1 | contig 12332 bp, 8 predicted proteins | sample 101ome_25_FD_148643 | JGI IMG/M metagenome (GOLD analysis project Ga0181573, IMG submission 148643) | Coastal salt marsh microbial communities from the Groves Creek Marsh, Skidaway Island, Georgia - 101409BT metaG (spades assembly) | ecosystem: Environmental > Aquatic > Marine > Intertidal zone...
ACTGGGCACTGGGCGATGGGCGATGGACCGCTTGAGGTTGCCGCAGCCGACGGGCGGCTGGACAATGCCCTTCGGTGGGGACCGCGGCGAGTCGCCGCCGGCACGGGCCTGTGGAACGCGAACGAGCGGGCCATCCACCCATCCACTGGCACTGAGAGTGTCGGGCCAATACTCTGAATCCTGAAGGCCTCCGCCTGAAAGGCCCGAAGACGGGCGAAGCCCGTTGGCACGGGCCACTTCGAGTACTCTGAATCAAAAGTCAACAGCTAACAGACAACATGGGTGCGTACATCTGATAGACATCGTTTCGACGGACACCGTCGCTCTCTTCCTCGCAAAAGCGGCAGCCGATGACGGCAGATGGCCTCACCGCCGTCGAATTTAGCGCGAATGGAATTGGGGCTTTCCGCGGGCATCACCGGTCTGTGTCTGGACAGTGGCGTGTCTGGAGGCAATATGTCGCAGTAGAGCGCCCGCGTCCATTTCAGACCGGCGAGGCCGTGTGTGTGCTGCCCCGATTTCATTCTCCCTCAAATTGCTGCTCTCAAAAACGCCTCTGCGCACGAGCAGACGCCTCAAACGCTCACCAGACGCGGCGAGGTCGCTATCTCACTCCGTCCTCCGTCCCACACCTTTCGACGCACCACAGGTAGGGTGAGAACCAAGACGGTGAAGAAGGCCTCGAGGGTCATCATCGAGAAGTATTACAACCGCCTCACGCTTGACTTCGACACAAACAAGCGGGTTGCCGAGGAGGTTGCGATCATCCAGTCCAAGCGCCTGAGGAACAAGATTGCGGGATTCACGACGCACTTGATGAAGCGCATCCAGCGTGGGCCGGTCCGCGGAATCTCGCTCAAGCTGCAGGAGGAGGAGCGCGAGAGGCGCATGGATTACATTCCGGACCAGTCTGCTATCAACCTTGACAACATCGAGGTCGATAAGGACACCATGGATATGCTCAGGTCGATGAACATGGCACAGCTCCCGGGCGTGTCTGTTCAGGGCAGGGACGGGCGTCAGAGGAAGACAAACTGAGACTGATCTCCGTATTTATTTAACTCATTACAGATGATGACTCGGCATTTACTGTTTGTTCCGGTCGTCGGACGAGGCCTTGCGCTGGACAAAGATGCGAAGGGCCTTCTGAAGGGCGTTGCCGCCGACGTCCCTGAGCCTGTTGCGGTCGGCCATCACCTTGTCTTTGATCATGGCACGGACGGCGGCGTCCACGGGCTTGGGGGCGCCACAGAGGAGCTTGGCGTTCGAACGGACGGCCAGGACCCGGTCGTAGGCGGAGAGCTGCTCGTTCGCGGCCTCGGCTGCCTCGGCGAAGTCCGTCGGGAGTGATTTGGGCGGCGAGGCGCCCGGTACGGACGGGTTCGCGCTGGAGGCGGTCTTCCTGGCGAACTTCAGGGCCGGCTGAGACGTCACGGGCGTGTCGGTCCCGCTGACGCCATTCGTCGTCGGGCAGGCCCTTGTAGAAATGGGGGCCATGATGGCATCGCGAGACTCCCTCGCCACGCGGACAAACTCGTCTCTGAGCGACCCGGGGGGTTGGTCCTTCCGATGCTCTGCAATCATCCCCGGCTTGGGGCGCACGTGACCGTTCGAGCCGGCCGCGGCGGCTGCATTGGATGCATTGGCTGCAGCCGCGGCGTTGAAACGATCTTCGACCTCCTTGTCGGCGGACCCGTCGGCGGCGGCGGCCATATAGACGCTGATCCAGAGGTCGTCCGACTCGCGGTGGGCCGACCAGCCATCCGGCAGGTCTCCCTTTCGGATCAGGTCGACGATCTCTCCGAACTGTAACAAGGCGGACTCTCCTGTGAGAAGCCTGACGCTGAAGTATCCCTCCTCCAGCTCCATTCTTTGCGAGTCGTCATACCTCTTGACAGACCTGTCCGACTTGTCCGAATCGCGGCGGGTCGTCTTGTCGTCCTTCCCGCCCTTTTTGTCATGGGGCCCACCCAGGGACCCTCGCGTTTTCATGGGACTGTCCCGCGACCACGAGTGCGTGGGGCTATCCGGCGCCGCGCCGTTGCCCTTGGGAGCCGCAAACGAGGGCAGTGGCCGTGGCTTGTTCACCCACGCCTGCATGAGCTCATATTCGTCCTTGAACCCCAGCCGAGGGTCCTCTGTGGCCTCCAGAACGTCGCAGCGGTACGGAATCTCTGGGATCGCCGGGATCTTTGCGACCTCTTTGGGCCCGTCAACCTCCACCTTCACCGCCTGCTCGCCCTGCTCTCTCTTCTCGTCCTGCTCGTTCGTCTCCCCCTCAAAGTGGCTCCGGATCATATCCCTGGAGAATGGCTGTAAATGTTCCTCCTGGGGCGTAAAGCCGAGCCGCATCGCCATGCGCCTGCACTGGTCCTCAGTCTCGGCCCACGACTTGAGACTTTTCTTCAGGCTCTCGTCGTCTGCCCTCAGGATTCTCATCTTCATCACGTCAATCTTGCTTCGATCCAGCCCCGAATGCTCGTCGAAGACAAGGTTGAACGAGCTTGCCAAGCTGCCAAGCTCGCGGGTGATGACAGGGGACTGCGGAAGCTCCGGGACCATCGGCGGGGGCAGGGGCGCCCAGTCTCCCGCGTGGTTCTGTCGATAATCCCCCATCATCATTTGCCCAGTACCATGGCGGAAGTTGTGATGATCTCTCTCCCCCGGCCCTCCCCGGTGGCCATAACGGTGTCGCCCCCCTTCGTCGTGGCGCTGCCTCTTGTCTGGCTGGCGGCCGCCGTGGCGCTCCCCGCCGTCCCTGCGGTCATATGGTCGTCTATCATTGCGTCGGTCCCACCGGTCATCTCGTCGGTCGTCGCGCCTGTCGTCCCGTCGGTCGTCCCACCGGTCATCTCGTCGGTCGTCGCGCCTGTCGTCCCGTCGGTCGTCCCACCGGTCATCTCGTCGGTCGTCGCGCCTGTCGTCCCGTCGGTCGGCACGCCGGTCGTACCGGCGGTCGTCACGCCTATCGTGCCGCCGATCGTCCTCGCGACGGATCCGTTCGTCTCGCCGCTCATTCTCTGGGCGCCGATCAGCTTGCACTTGGACCGGCCGCGGCCCTGCATGAGCTTGGGGCGGGCCGGGAGGGTGTGCACCGGGAACGCCAGGACGAGGCTGGCCACTTGGCACGCCGGCACCGCCAGGTCCTCCGGCACCTGCAGGTGGCCCGGCCGCTGCTTGATCGAGCGCCTTCCTTTCACGCTCCTTCCTCTTCTTCTTCGACGGAAGGTGCTTCCCACTCTCTGCGTTTGATCCACGTTCGGGGCCACCTCCGCGGTTCTGCTCTCCGTTCTGCTGCTGTCGCGGCGCACCACCCTTACCGCCTTGTGCATCAGGTGCCTTCCACACGATTGGGGCCGGATGTCTGCCCTCGTTCGCCATCGTCAGCCCAGACACGATGAGACGGAGAGAAGAACCGATTCGCCTGCTGCTCGCCTGTCCCTCGCACTCGCTCACTCGTGACCAAGCGCCACAGTACTATACTTCATACGGCAAGCATACACCATCAAATAGCAATCGGTCGGGCCGTGGTGACGAGATATCTTTCGTTCTAGCAGTGGAGGCATCGAGACCTTGGGTCGCTGAGATTTTGTGACAAGAAGTCAGGTGACGATTCCATCAGTTGGTTTTCTTGGACGACCTGGCGGCGTTCAAGTGTCGCTCAACCAGCCTGCCGCCCTTCTCGAGCGGTTTGCCGCACGGGAAGCAGTTCCGCGCGGCATTCTCGATGAGCCGGCACGCCATGGCCGACCCGGCGGCCAGGAAAATGGCCTTGAACTTGAGCTCGGTCGGCAGGGCGACGAGCGAGAACCAGTCATTGAGACCGCCAATCAGGTCGAGCGAGAGCAAGACGTACATGCCCACGCTCCACCTGACGCTGAGGGCAAACATGGTGTTGTCCGAGAGCGAGGTCGTCCACGGTTTCCCGACGTAGTTGACGGCAAACGTCATGGTCTGGATGGCAAAGTTGGTCAGGAAGCACACCGTGTTGACCAAGTTTGGCTTGAACTCTCCTCCGGGCTCCTGGCGATCCTCGGGGGCCATGATGAAGTGCGCGGTCTGCTGCATGTGCATCAGGAAGCTCATGTGGATGGCGAACTGTCCCATGAGCGAGGTGAACATGTACCAGGAAAAGATGCGCGGGTGCGGTCGTTCCCTTGAGATGGTTTCCAGCGGTCCGCCGTTGGAGATGAAGAAGAACATGCCGGCGGTGAGCACCCCGGCGAGGGTCGCCTGCATGTCGCCGAGCTTGATGCCGTCGAGGTAGAGCACAGACAGCGAGTATGCCGTCGACAGGGACAGTAGGCCGAGAATCTTGAACATCTGCATGGTGGTCACCAGCGTGCAGCGGCCCTGGCGGAGGATGTCCAGGCAGGGCCTGATCGAGGGCTCCTTGGCCGTGAACGGCGCTGCCATACTGGCGTCTCCCGGTTGGACGAGCGGCGCCTCCGCTTCCTGCGCGGCCATATCGTCCATCATCTTGGCCATGCGCTCGTGGAAGGGCGTCACGGGGATGCCCTTGCGACGCATGTCCTCGATCATCAGCATGCCCTTCCCGACAGGGGGCTTGTCTTCTTGGCCCCCCTTCTTCTTCTTCTTCTGCACGGGAGTGAGGAGCGCTACGCCAACGTCGGCACCCTTCAGGGCGCCGACGTCGTTGGTGCCGTCGCCGCACATGAGCACGCCGAGGTCCTGGTCCCGGAGGACCTGGACGATGAGCTCCTTCTGGTCGGGCGTGACCCTCGCGAATACGCTCGTGAGCGGAATGTACGTGTCAATTAGCCGATGGTCTTCGCTCATCTTCGTGAGGGCGTCGCCGGGGATGCACAAGTCGTAGGCTTCGGCGAGCGCGATGGCCTCCCCGAGATCGCGCTGGAACGGCTCTTCGATCTCCTCGTTTGGTGACTTCCACTTCCAGAGGTCCGTCGGGCCGTTTGCATGGAGCACCATTGCCTGGCGCGTCACGATGTGCAGCTGGGCGCCGACGTGGCAGGCCGTCAGGGGCGCGTCGCCCGTGATCATCACGAGCTGGTGCTGCGACATCCTCAGCATCCGCAATGCGGGCTCTGACTGCGGTTTCAGGGGGCTACGGAAGACCGCGAATCCAGCAAATACCATGTCGCGCTCCGCCTCGTCCCTGGACAGGTGACGAAGGTTGGACGGCTCAGCGGCCTCGGGGGACAGGTGCTTGTACGCGAGGGCCAGCACCCTGGCACCCTCCGCGGCGTACTCCTTGTAAACCCTGTCGTAGTACGACGGAACATCCTTCAAGTGCGCCCGAATCGTCTCCGGGGCACCCTTGATGAGCACGAAATGGTTGGTATGCTTGGTGTCCCGCTCGTGCACGCTGACCACGGTCGACATTCGCTTCAGGCTGGAAGAAAAGTGGAACCTGTGCAGCACGGTCGCAATCTGGCGGCCGTCTGACGACACCACCCTATTGTCCTTCTTGGTCTTCCACCTGGTCGCCTGCAGGGCTGCCACTTCGACGGGGTCGCCCACCACGTCGTCGCCACCGCCGTCGTCCGACCCCGCCGTCGCGCCCTCTGCGCCCTCCGCGTCGTCCGATATTTTCACGAGCGCCTGACAGCAGGACAGGATGAGCGACGTGATCTTCTCCGGACTCCGCAGCTCGTCGATGTGGTTCTCGCTGCTGGCCGCGACGCCCTCCATGACCATGTGGTCGGAAGTCAGTGTGCCCGTCTTGTCGAAACAGCACGTCGTAATCCTGCCGGCAGAAGGAATTCGGAAGGGCTCCGTGCAAAACACCCGCTTCCTGGCCAGCGCGACGAGCGACGCGTTGACGGCGATGGTGAGCTCCATGGGCAGCTCGGGCGGCACGACCGACGTCAGGATCATGATGCAGTTCAGAATCAGCTTGAACCGATCCCTGTCCGGATCGGCCAGCCCGTGACGCAGGACGTAATAGGACGCGGCAATCGCCCACATCAGCAGGAACAAGATGAACACGAAGGTCTCCAGGTTGTTTGCCGACACGCGCTCGGTCGAGTACAGGATGGTCCGCATCAGTCGTCCCTGGGCGGTGCCAAAGCCCGTGCGGAGCACGACAGCCAGGCACCCGCCATCAGGCGTCTTGATGTGCGCCTGGTCGTCCCCAGTCGCCTGCATCAGCTTCGTCCCGCCGAACACAACGTGGATCTTGTGCCGCTTGACCGACAGCAAGGCGTCGGACCGCAGCTCGGAAGAGTCAATCTCGTCGCCGCTGGCCTCCCCGACCGGGTTCTTCCACTGCGGTGTCGACTCTCCCGTGAGCACCGCCTCGTCCACGATGCACGTCCCGGCCAGGAGCAACATGTCGGCCTGGATCAGCGACCCCTCTGACGAGTCGCTGCTGGCGCACAAAGACACCACGTCTCCGGGCAGCAGCATGTCGCCGGATATCTTCGTCCACGCGCCGCACCGGTACACCGAGACGGGAGTCGGCTTTTGCCGCAGCGACCGCACCTGAGACAGGTTCCGGATGCGCTGGTGCACCACCGTCGACTCAAAGCTGACGAGCATGAACACCGTCATCAGCGAATAGTACCAGTACTCGTCGATGGCCCACAGCGCCACGCAAAACATCTGAAAGCAGAAGAATGGCGCGAGAAGCTGCTCCTTGAGCAGCTCCATGAACGAAGGGATCGGGACCTCGAACTTGTTCGTGCCGTAGCGGGCCTGCGCCGCGCGCACGGCCGTCTCCGTCGCAAGCCCGGTGCTCTTCCGATACTCGTCAAACGTTTTCTTGGTGGGATACTTGAGCTTGGTGAAGCCGCCTGGCGGTCCCCCCGCCACCGACGATCCGGCTCCCGGCGATTCCGCACCCCCCTCGACGAATCGAAGCTTGCGGAACTCAAACTCCACCGGCGCCTCGCCGTTCTTTTGAAGCGGCACCAAATCTTTGCTGCCCAAATACTTATGCGGCACCACCTTGACCATGGTCGCGTCCGTCGTCGTCTTGGCCTTGGCATACCGAACCACGCAACGCACGTTGACCGACCAGATGGTAAACAGGTACGTGAGCACGTGCAACGCAACCAGCAGCATCAACGCGAGCTGAGACATCCAGTACGGGTTCGGAGCGTCCAAGGACCGGTCCGCATCGGTGACGTTGACAGCCTCGGTGCCGTTGCCAGCGTCGGCGGTGGCGTTTGCGATCGACGCGTCTTCCAACGGCGGCGGCGCGTCGCCTAGGGAATCCGCAGACACATCGACGTAACCAAAGACATGTACGCCCACGAACACGGCATAGAGCAGACCGAAGGGCCAGACGTCGAGCCTCGCGAGCCAAGTGCGCGGCCGGAGGAGTTCCACAGCGAGCAGGGCCGATCTTTTCGCTGGCGGTTGCGTCATACTCACGCCGCTCGGAGTCTGCTCGCTCACACGCACACGCACACGCACACTCGATCGATCGATCGCGTGCACGTTCAGTGGCAACGTAAAGCGGTCCTCGATCGAGGACGGGTGGCTAGACAATTCGAAAATGAACTGGCTTGCCGCACCGCGTTCGGTCGTGAATGGGGGGCGATCAGCCGGTCACGGCGCGATCCGGGAGCGTCCATGTCGGATACCTGCGTCTCGAACTCGGCGGAGGGGGCGCAGGTGCCACGCCGGGCCCGACGACGACGAGTCGGAGGTCGACATTGACGAGCTGGCAGAGAGGCTCATGCGGGAGGCTGCCTCTGCCGGGATAAACAGCGACAGCGACGCCGGAGCGGGGCCAGCGCAGCCGACGACGTGGCAAGGTGTTCTGGATACCTTTGACGCCGGCCGCCTGGGCGAATTTTACCCCGAGGAGTTCGAGCTGCTCAAGGAGCAGGGACGGCTCGGCAGCGCGGGCGGCGACCCCGTGCTCATCGCATACGCGGGTCGTTTCTACAGCGGTATGCCGTTCGAGGACCCGGTGCTCGTTTCTCTGCGCGAGTTTGTACCCAACGAACAGGACGAGATGCTCGGCGTGCGGGAGCTGATCGTGCTCTCGCACCTGTGCAACGGGTTTCCGCCTCGCGATCGGCGTTGGAAGGTGGCGTCGGCGTACCCGGACAGAAAGACCGATCCCCCGGTCATGAAGTTGCTCGGATACTTTGTGGCCGGCACGACCCTTCCCGGATCCAGTCAAAACTCGATATGGATCGTCCAGCAGTGGGACGGCTTTGCGCCGCTGGAGGGATACTCGCTGGCCCAGCAGACGAGCGGGTTCGGGTTGGTATGTCTTTGCATTCGTACTCCCATACGTTCCTTTCTCGCCGCCTCACCATGTCGTTCTTCGTTCGTACGCGCGCCCAGGGCCGCCTGTTTGGCGCCGAGACCAGAGCCGTGAACGACCGCGAGCAGATGATCAGAGCGATCACCAGGGGCATGCTCGAGGCGGTCGCGTTTCTGCACGATGCGTCCGTCGCACACGGCGCTCTGTCAATGGCGGTGTTCCGGCTGAGCACCTTTGACGACAAGGAGTGGCAGCGCGTCCAAGTGAAGGTCGACGGGCTGGGCGTGGCGACATACGGGAGGCGTATGCCCGCCGTGCTGACGTCAATTTTCTCTGGAGATTTTCTGGAGCGTTGCAGAATGGATAGGCAGCGGCTGGGGCTCTTGATCATCGAGCTGGTCGTCACGAGCCTGTCAACGCCTTCGACGGGGCCGACGGGGACGGGGCCGACCCAGTCGATGGATTTGGCCAGGTTGGAGCGGGTACTGACAGACGTCTACGGGAACGACCTGGAGCAGTTTACGGCATACCTCGTGGAGGAGAGCGCGTACGATGCAGCGGTCGAGTACATGGGGGCGAGTGGGGTCGCCGAGATCGTCGAGCTTCTTTTAGACGCCACGATGGAGCTCTCGAACGTCCTGTGCCACAGCTATTTCGACGAGTAAGCAGTCTTCGTTCTAGTCGTGTAGCAGGTACGTACAGGACGTACAGGACGTACAGGACGTACAGGACGTACAGGACGTACAGGACGACCATGCTCAAGAACGTGTTCTCGCGGATGAGTTTCGCGGGAAGCGAATCCTTTTTCTCGAAGCTAGACTCCAAGCTCGGGCAGCTCCACGAGCAGCTCGAGACCCTCGAGGTACGTATCTGCCGATGTTCTATGTCTGTTGGTCCGAGGAGGGCCAGAGAACGAGGCGAGCACGGCAGAACTCTGGCAACAGAATCCCAACGATCCGGCCGATACGATCCGACGCGGCACGCGGTTCACCGTACACACACACACACACACGACAGGCACGCAAGCGGCGACAGGAGGAGATCCATGCCGCGTTCCGGACAAAGTTCCTGCTGACCCTCGGCAGCGTCTACGTCGCCGTGCTCGCCTACGTGGCCTACGTCGTACGACAGCCGTACGACGCCTATCCGTCCGGCCTGGCCAGGGCCGCTCGTATCTCTCCGGCTGTCTTGGTGCCTGTCGTCGGCATGTCCATATATAAAATCGTCGAGGCGGTGTTTGGCGCGATGCTGCGGCACACGAACAAGCGGATCGACAAGGTCAACGAGCGCTCCGAGCGGATCGTCCAGAACCTCAAGGACGACATGAAGTTCGATCGCACGGAGAAGCTGCTGCGCAAGTACGACCGGGAGTGGGTCAATCCGATCGGCGCCGCAGCCGGAGCGGGAGCGACCGGAAAGGGATCCAGCGGGAGCCTGCACGAGGCGGGCGACCCGGAGGAGATTCCCGCAGCAAACGCAGCCAGGACGACGATGGTGACCCCGACGAATGCCGGGTTGCATACGCGTTCCGGGAGCGGCAAGCCGCCTATGTCGCTTTCCAAGAAGATCATGATGAGTACGGTCGGCGGCGCGTCCATGAAGCTGTCCGGGGCGCTCGCGCAACTGTGGACGCTGACGGCGGACACGGTCATCGGGGACGATCCCGTCCTGCTCCGGTCTCTGAAGAACGCAGAGGTCCACGCGCAGTCGCTGACAGAAGAGAACTCCCGGTTGCGCGAGAAGCTGGAACGGTACGAGAGCGAATTCGGGATCATGGAGGAGGTGGAGGAGGCGGCAGAAGGAGGGGAGGAAGATCGAGAAGCGGCTGCAGACGGTCGGGGGGGCGACGACGTCGACGAGGCAAGCGTGGAAGTCAAACCGTTGCTTCTTGCCGATGATGTTGGTGGTGGTGATACTGTTGGTGACGGTGCAGACGACGACGACGGAAGCGACGACGACGGAAGCGGCGACGACGAGAGCGACCACGATGACGACAACGAAGCGATCGAGATGGTGGTCGGAGAGGCAGACGAGGACGGGAGCAATGACGATGGAAGCGGCGAAGACGACGACGACGAAGAAGAAGCGATCGAGATGGTGGTCGGAGAGGCGGAGGAAGATCCCCACGCGGAAGAAGCGCAAGACGACCCGACGCCATCCCCACCACCGCGCCGATCTCGCCGGGCCAGAACCAGGTTATACGTATAATAATAATACCTACACAACCCCGGGCAACAGCACGTACCGCACCCGATACAGCTCCTTCCCGTCCTTCCCATTGAACAACCGACGCAGCCGGCTGTGCTTGGCCATCGCCCATACAAACATCTGGCCCGCGCCCACCAACGTGAACAGCCCGGCCGCCGCCGTCTGAGTCGCCACCGTGAACAACAGCCACCCGAAAATCTCAGCGGTGTAGTTCGGACAGGCCACCCACTCGAACCAGAATCCCCGAGGAATGACGTAGGCGCTCTTCGCCGTCGACATACTCCCCGGCCCCCGCAGATTCGCCAATACCACATGGCACCGATAGTTCACCTGGCGAACGAGCGACGGTCGTAGAAGCGCGAGTGAGCATTGAGCATTGAGTCTGCGCTGACTCGCTCGCACGCGCAGGTCGGTCGAGGTCAATACCCTACCAACTGACAGGCCAACGCCCCCACCAAGCACACCACCGTCTGCGTCACCCCAGGCGCCGTATACAACGGGTGATTCACGAAATACGCGACGTACAACGCAAACAGCCAGTAATACGTGCAGTTCTTGACGAGGTTAAACAACGGCATCGTCGCATGCGAAAACCTGGCGAACGAGCAAAGCGCACGGCAGCGCGAGTGAGCGCGTCGGGCCGCTCGAGCGCACGCCGGTCACTCAATATATATACCCACCGATGCACGTGAAACGTCTCGTAGATCCGCTTGGCGTAGTGAAAACACCAGTACACGCACGCCAACGTCTGCGTCAGCGACCTCCCAGACGACGCCGACGACGGAAGCGCACGAGAAAACCACGACGACGACAAAGCCGGAGAGACCGACGCGCTCGCCGGATACACGAACGACGCCGGCAAAAGATACACCAATGCGTATATCACCAGCGGTCCCAGATACTCCCAGAAGAACACAGTCTGATACCCGATCTGAGGACCAAGATCCTTAAAGATCAAGGTCGACCCGTCCCGAATACCGGCCTCCGAAAGACCCGAACCGTCCTTGAGAACCACCGGGGCGCTGCCCTTGGATCCGCTGCCCGGATCGGCCGGAACAGACCACCTGGCGAACGAGCGAACGAGCGAACGAACGAACGAACGAAGCGCGTAGCGCGAGTGAGTGAGTGAGCGCGTCGGGGCTTGCGAAGCGCGAGGGCACGTCGGTCGAGACGAAGATCAGATACCCACCGCTGCCGACTGGGATACAGCTTTGGCTTCAACCGGTGCATCTCGGCTTTCAGTTCCTTAACCGTCGCATCCTACAGGGCGTTTGTGTCGACGGAATGACGCCGTGACGTGACCGGTCGTGGCCAGTGAAAATTCAAACTGCGAACCATCATTCGGGACCGAATTTCAATACGCACGTCCTTCACCTCCAGCCCATCCGGTAAGACCTTGGCCCCAGCCCTGTTCTTGACGATCAGCTTCATGTTGGTGGTGATGATGACACGCACTGTAAAGAATACAATGTACGAATCCCCATGGGGGCTCGGCCAAGCCCCTCGGACGCGACCAAAACTTTCTCGCCCCGCTCATCACTTCAGATACGTTCGATCATAGAACATCGATCATCGATCATCGATCGCCACGATGGCATCACCAGCATCACCAGCATCACCAGCATCACCGGCATCATCCTCCATCGCCGCCGCCGCCAGCCTGTTTCCACGCCTCGGCTACCAGGACAAAGCATTGTCCGACTTGCTCGCCAACAAGAAACTGACACGGGCGTACCTCGAGGTGCTACATGAGGGCGGTATAGATGAGACGAATGCGTCCACAGTGCCCAAGTCTCAGGTGGTTCTGTTGTATATGGTGGCGACGGCTTTTCCGAAGAATGCCCAGGTGCATCGGCGGGCGTTGGTGGGGTTGGTGCGCGGGGGGTCGGTGAAGGATAAGCAGCAGTTGGACGGGGGG
>Ga0181573_10004225_pt1 | contig 12316 bp, 8 predicted proteins | sample 101ome_25_FD_148643 | JGI IMG/M metagenome (GOLD analysis project Ga0181573, IMG submission 148643) | Coastal salt marsh microbial communities from the Groves Creek Marsh, Skidaway Island, Georgia - 101409BT metaG (spades assembly) | ecosystem: Environmental > Aquatic > Marine > Intertidal zone...
TGACATATCTAACATGTTCACAGGAGATAGATTTTACATATTTATTCCATCCAACTCTAGGAGATCCAAATGTACAGAGATAATCAACGTCTTGTATCAATCCTGCTGCGATAGTAGCCATTGCGCCACCCAAAGAATGTCCTGTAAAATATAATTGTTTTTTATGACGCATCTGATCGATAGTAATTTGTACTCTATCTAAAACTTTTTGAACTTCACCATTAAAACCTTTATGTACTCTGCCGTTTTTTTCTTTCTGGGGCCATGCTCTCAAATCTGCTTTTAGGTCATTCCATTCTTTGCCCATTTCTGTTCCCCGAAAACAAATAATTAGATAATTTTGATTCCAAACAGCATAACATTGAGCTCCATCCCAATCAATATATTTTACTCTTGGAAACCCAAGTTTTTGATATCTTTCTTCAGCAGCCTTTGGTGGTAGGTACGCAATTGCAGACATTTTGGCAAGTAAAGCATCTAATTTTTTTCTTTCCATTAATTTTTCCCTTCGTAGATTCGGTTATGAGTATCTTGACACATAACAAAGGTTGTACACTTACTTAGTCTTTTTAGCTTTGACGCTCCAACATAAGTACAAGTGCTCCTAATACCACCCAAAATATTTTGAACAGTCATTTCTACGGGGCCCTGATATGGAACCATTACTTCTCTACCTTCTGATGAACGATAGTTCTTTAATCCACCAGAATGCTTTCTATTTGCAGTCTCTGAACTCATTCCATAAAAATGCACAAATTGTTTGGAATAAATCGATTTCTTGGTTGGTGTAGTAAAATCATTCTTAGTGGCATAAACCAATACCTCATCTGTCTCATACCATTTTTCAATGATTTCACCACCCCCTTCATTATGGCCGGCAAACATTCCGCCTAACATAACAAAATCTGCGCCACCAGCAAATGCTTTGGCTATGTCGCCAGGAGTTGTGCAACCACCATCAGCAATAATATGCCCACCAAGCCCATGAGCAGCATCCGCACACTCAATGACTGCGGATAATTGAGGATAACCAACACCAGTTTGTATACGGGTCGTACAAACTGAACCAGGCCCGATCCCAACTTTGACAATATCTGCTCCATTTAGTATTAACTCCTGTGTTTGGTCTGCTGTAACCACATTACCGGCAATAATTACTAATTCTGGAAATGTGTTTCTCAGTTCTGATATGAAATTGACAAATCTCTCTGTGTATCCATTTGCCACATCCACGCAGACATATGATATTTTATTATCTGTCATTTCATAAACTTTGCGAAACTTATTCAAATCTTCTTCCACAATGCCCATAGAATATGCTGTATGTGTAGGACGCCATGGATAGTTTGGATTATCAAAGAAATCCACCAACTCTGGAACTTTATAATTTTTCTTTAAACAAGTAAACAATCCTAATTTACCCAAAACATCTGCCATCTTGAATGTTCCAACACCATCCATATTAGCAGCCATGATAGGAATGCCTTCATAATGATAATCTTTATGTGCTGGATATCCATGTGGAAGTTCAGACGAAGTATATGTTGGTCTGTAGTTTCTAAATATGAACCTTCGTGTGAGATCAACTTCTTTACGACTTGTCAAAGCACTTCTTTTTGGTCGAATAAGGACACTACTGTAATCAAGTTTTAACTCTGGTTCAATTCTCATTATACATCCAACTCAAACTGAATGTTAGATATGGCCTCTTCGATCCAATCCCACTGTAAGTTATTCATCTGTTCCCATGAGGCTTCCCAATCGTCTGGCTGTTCTTCGCCCTTTTCATCTTCATCCCAATAAAATTCCAAGTCATATTCTTCAAAATCATCTGACTCAAGACGAATATCTTCAAAACATTCTCCACCAAAATACACAGAAGAACCAAAAAAGTTTGGCATTTCATCTTCATACGAAACTGTGAAGATTGCATTTTTATCCACCTCATATGCCTCTTCTGCAATTCTTTCATAGAGATATTCTGGAATATCCCAGGCAGAACATGTAGATAACATTTCATCATCGGCATCTTGAATGTTACACCATTTTGCACCAATATTGTCAATATACCAACCTCTGGTGCTTGTAAATTCTTCATCTATATCTGTCCAAAACATTTCATGAATTGGTTTGTAAAAATCATATTCAGAGGGCCTCTCATCTTCTGGATATGTCATTTTACTTACTAAGTCTTTCCACCATTGCTTTACTTCATCATTTCCTTGATGTAAAGTTAATGTTGCATATACGTTATTTGCCATTTTAATCTCCTATAACTTCTTCTTCAAATTCACTTTCATCGGGATTGATAATAATTTTTACGGTATCTCCATCAATGGACAAAAATACTGTTTTTATATCTGGCCATTGTTGTATTGATTCTTCATCAATCACTTCCAGTTTCTTAAAATTTCCCAATCTAACCATCGATCAAATCACTCCACTTTTTTAGTTTATCTCTCTTTATCTCTGACCTCTCAGCAATTTCTTTATGTGTCACAATTCCATGATCTATCATCAGTTCAATCATACACTGAACATCACCAATCTCTTCTATTAGAGTTTTTCGTTTCTCTTCCCAGATTTCTTCTCTATATCTGAATTTTCGAATAATTTTACTACAAGCCTGTGTCAGTTCTCCACATTCTTCCATAGTGATAGTCATTAGTTGTTGTAATTTGTTTAATGGTTTTCCCATAAATAAATCCTTTCAAATAATAATATTTTCACTATATACTATTTCAAGTCGCCTGTCAATAACTATTATAAATAAAAGACAGAATATGGAACCAATAAATGGCAACTAATTTAACTGAATATGTAAATCCTCAAAACTTCTCAACTGTCTGGATATATCACACCCCAGATTCAGATCTTGACGGAGATCAGAATCCCGAAGTTCCTTCGAATCTTCAGACACTATCATTTGTCAAAGGGACTTGGACTCTAGTAATAGATGGAGTGGTTAAAGTACAAAACGTAGCATTCAATGGAGCTCCAGAATTTTCTCAGCTCGATGGTTCAAAGTTTGTATTGGGGGATTTAATAGAAGATGAAATTTATACAAAAGTAACAACAACAGCAGTCACAGTAGACAAAGATATTCCAGCACAAATCTTTGACGCGCAAATTGTAGGTAGTGGAAGAAATCCAACAACAGCATGGGTCGAAGGAAATGCAGACGGAAGCTTTTCGGCGGCAGGGGATATTTGGAGCACTTTAACTGATGGTGAAACTTGGGGGATTATATACGATAATACAATATTAACTTCAAATAATACCGCATTAACATATGATGGATATTATGATGGAGCTGTGGATAAACCATATTTTGAAGCTGCGGATGGCACACTATACATTAGATGGCAATCCTCATATTCTCAAGGCGGAGCAACTGCATATAAAGTTAAAAAAATAATTCCAGCTAGAGTTGAAACTGTTATTGAAAATCAGACAACTAATGAAGAAAGTAGATATAAATTTTATAATGTAGAAGGAATTATTCCTTCAGAAGTAAATAATTTCCGAGCAAGAGCAGTAGTTGTTCTCCCGCATCACATATCTCAAAGAACTGTTGCAAAACGTCAAGGAAATTATTCTGGGCCTGCTCTGATTTTAGACACAAGCCACATGAGAGTTGTTTTGAACATGTCTCAGGCACTATTAGAAATCGAAGATTTGAAAGAAAATTATGGAATCGAAGCAAGGGCTCATCCAGTTGAATTACAAATAGGAGCAGAATTCGTGCAAATCTCAAGCAATCAAGTTGTAGATCTTAATACTTTTGGAGCAGATCAAAATCATATTTTACAATATGACTCCATTACAGAAAGATATGAAACTAAAATTCCCAACACTTCTACTATTGTAGAGGGTACAAATTTATATTATACAGATGGAAGAGTGCAAAATGTGGTTCGAAGCCAACTGACTACAGATGATGTAAAAGAAGGTGACAATAATCTTTATCTAAATGGAGCGGGAACAACTGACGATTTAACGGAAGGAACGGTTAAACTTTATCTAAATGGAGCGGGAACAACTGACGATTTAACTGAGGGATCGACTAATCTTTACTATACAGCCGCAAGAGCAGATTCGCGTATTACAGCAATACTACAAGATGATGATACTTTTGCTGCTGCAAGTGCAACAAATATTGCTAGCAGTGAAAGCATTAAGGCATATGTAGATACTGCAATTTCAAATCTTGTAGATTCTGCTCCAGACGCTCTCAATACACTAAATGAACTAGCTGCAGCAATTAATGATGACGCAGCTGTTTATGACACCATAATTGAGAGAATTACCACGCTCGAGACTGACTTATCAACAACAATTGATAATCTTACTATTACAACATACGGAGATACCGCACCAACCGATCCACAACCGGGCGAACTTTGGTTTGATACTGCAACTGCCGGCGAATTGTTAATGTGGGATGGGTTTAGTTGGATACAATTAACTGGAGTTGTTGGTAGTCCAGCATCAGGCGGGGGTGGTGGTTCTACTGACTTGTCGGGATATGTAACAACCACTGCATTAAATACTGCAATCCAAGACATGGTAGAATTTTCAGATTTATCTGTTGTAACTGCAACTGCTTCTGGTGGCGGTGCATTAGCGTATAGTGCTACAACTGGCCAATTTACATTCACTCCAGCGGTTGGGCCAGACTTAACTGGATATGCAACTGAAACATATGTCGATGATGCAATTTTAGAGATTACTGGAGCAACAGAAATTCCAGATGATATTAATGATTTGACGGATGTTGATGGAATTATTCCAACTTCTCTTACAGATTTAGGCATCACAGATGGAACTAATGGTCAAGTTTTATCAACTGATGGAAGCGGAACATTTAGTTTTATTGACACTGCTACTTCTCTTACAGATTTAGGCATCACAGATGGAACTAATGGTCAAGTTTTATCAACTGATGGAAGCGGAACATTTAGTTTTATTGACACTTCTTCTTCCGTTGTCTTTGGTGCGTGGAGTTCAACCGAAACCGTAAGTGCTACAGGTAGTAATAATGGCACCTCAAATAGTAGTGCAACAATACCATCTGGAACTAAAGGTATCCTAATAAAAGGAAGCACAAGCAGTCAAAACAATAGTCAAGGTCAGGGAAGGTTATTCGTAAATGGCACGCAAAGAGCGGCCGGATCAGTGCAGAACGACGGCGATGGAAGTGTAATCGATTTTGATTATTTAATTTATATTGATGCCACTACTGGATCGGGAACATATTTTCTCAATAGTAGAAATGTTACGGTGCCAGGCACAGCTTGGGTTGGTTCTGGTGCAGTAACTTCTATTCAAGTTCAGGCACAATCAACAAGTAGTGATAAAAACACCACCCACAGCACAAATATATATTATTCATAAAGGATAGATAGAAAAAGGAGAAATAAATGGCAGAGTTTCCTACAAATCCTTCTAATGGAGATAAACATACAATTGGTGTCAAAACTTGGGAATATAATGCAACCGATGATAAATGGGTTGTAGATCAGTTTGGATTGGAAAATTGGACAGTTTCACAAGACTCATCAAATAGACTACTATTTACATATAACGGCACATTAATGATGAGAATATCAACAACTGGTGATATTGAAACCAGAGGCAATCTCACTGCATTTTCGGATATGACATAATGCCAATACAATCTTCTGGAGCTATATCAATACGAGATATCCAATTAGTTCATAATTCAGCTTCACCTACTTGGCAGAGGGTTTCATTCGAAGATTATTATAGAACAGTTGGATATGTTCAAGATTTGCCAGCGAATTCTGAGGTCCCAGAAATCCAAGGAGATCCCATAAGTTTTGATGATTTTTATGGAACGGAATCTCCAATTCCAGTTGAGTATGAATTAATTGGTGGTGGTGGAGGCGGTGGATCAGGAATGAATAATGGCCAAACTACAGTCGGCGTTACGGACGGAGAAACGGGTGGCGATAGCAGTATTGTAATTGAACATACAGATGATAATGATGTTGTAACTACAATTTTATCAGTAACATCAAGTGGTGCCGAAGGAGGCATCGCGAGCTCGGTTGATCGGGGATCTTCTGACAGAACTGGTGACGCCTCTTATTATGGCTCTGGTGGTGCTGGCGGAGGATTAAAGTCCAATGGAGGCGGTGCGCCGGGCACAAGCTATGGCGCGGGGGGCGGTGGAGGCGGCGGCCGCGTCCAGACGAACTCATACGGAGGAATATACAATCGAGACCCAGCAGGAGAGGGCGGCGATGCAGCTATTCGGGAAGTGAGTTCTGAAAATTATGCCATAGAAATTCCAAGCGGTTCAATAATGACAATAGTAGTTGGAGCTCCTGGCCTTGGTGGGGTCGACGGTGGCACAAATGGGGGAAATGGCGCTGGGGGATATGTTAAAATTACAATTAACAGCAACGAATATATATACTCGGCCGAAGGGGAATATACGGTGACATTATGATACATTTATTTAATAAATTTTTTTTAACAGAATATGACTATTCGGATGCCACCGACTTGATATTTTCTTATAGGAATGGAGAATTTTCAATTTGTTTGATGGTTAAAGGATATAAGAATCTTGTAAAGGCAATTGGGATCGATAATGTGCCAAGAATATTCAAAGACAATCCAAATGAAGAAATAAAATATGGAGTAGATCTGGAAAGTTTATCCACAAATAAGAAGAGATTTTATACAACTGAATCAACGTGGAAGGATGTTGATTCAGAGGCTTATAGAGTTTCACATCAATCGATCACTGGAAGAGGATATTATATAAACAATAATGACAGAATATGGACAACAAAGATATACAAAAATAATATTGAAGATAGAATCAGTATAGATCGATGGAAACAAATGGGTACAAAAAATATAAAGGCTGCGTCAGATGAACCAGAACTGTTAGGGGAAGATTCTGATTGGAAGGGCCCGAAAGAAATTTTGAAAATTTGTTATGATAATCGAATAGATTATATTGTTTATAAAAAGGTATTGAAAAATCAATCTTATGTTAGGGTTTTAATAAATCCCCAATCACACAAATAATAAATAGAAGAAAACATTACAAAAAGGGCAAAAGAGATGGCAGATACCAATCTTTCAACATCGATTAGTGGAATTCGTACAAGATTATTAAATGATATTCCTACAGCAACTGTAGATGAACTTTTGGCACTTGCAAGGGCGGCAAAATCAGTTGGTTTGACTGAAGATACTGACATTGAAGCTGCAATTGATTCGAGAGCACAAACTCTATCTTCTGGTGCAACTACGGATGAAGTCATTAAACTGTCACAGGCCCTAAAACAAGTTAGAAATACTTCTCAATCTGCTCTTTCACCTTCCGTAACCTCTGATGATATCCTAGAAGGAATTTCCAACAAATATATGTCAGATGCAAATCTGCAATCATTGGGTTCTGCAATCATCCCTGCAACTAACGAAACTCTTGATTTGGGTTCTGCAACGAACAAATTTAGAGATTTATATCTGAGTTCAAACACATTGTATCTTGGAGAAACAACATTTAGTTCAGATGATATTCTGAACTTTGATCTTTCTGTAACACCAGAAACACTCGAAATTCAAGTAGATGATCCAACAGCAGGCCACGGAACGGCATGGCAGTGGACTTGGACACAATCCGCTTTGCCTTTTGCCAGACTTGCAATTACAAATTCACCACAAACCGTTGTTCCACTTTATTTGGAGGGAACATATCAAATCAATAACTTTGCACATACTGTTCATGGATCAATGACGCAAAGGCACGATTTCAAATTGAAATGGATTGAGGGCGCTGGAGATGATAACCTTGTTCCTTGGGTAACTACATCAATTGTAAATGATAGTCACCCAGACATCAACGGCGGGACTGCACAAGATGTTCAAAGACTTGCTGTGAGTGTTCCTTCTTCTATCACACTACCTACACTCGTTGCTCCGTCTGTTTCTTATGATGTCACTTCTACCACAGGAGCTTATGTGTTTAGTGGTACTGCTAGTGGAAACAATCCAGAGATTGGGCCGTTTTATCGTGGTGGTACATATACTGTCAATATCAATGCAGCTGGCCATCCATTCTACTTTACAACCGACAACGGCACCAATTTTTCAGCAGGAACATATTTTGGTGAATGGACTTCTGGTGTTACTGGTTCTAGAAATGAAACTGGAACAATCACATTTGTTGTGCCGTCAAACGCACCAGATATTCTATACTATCAGTGTGGAAATCATTCAAATATGCGTGGTATTATTCGCGTTAAGGATTTGGCAGTTGAAACAAACGCGAATGGCAACTATTTAATATATGGCCAGCACAACCAAGAAGGACATGTACAGACAATTGAACTTCGTCCTCTACCAACACTTACATCACAAATGTGTCTAGTGTATGATTCATCGACAAACAAGTTTGTACCACAAGACTTGGCAACATATGTAGAAAATACTCCAAGTTTTGAGAATAAGATTAAAGAAGTTGCTGGTACTGCAACTCTGATTGCACCAGATGGAACATCTTTGGTTGCATCTGTCAACATCTATAGTGATGCAACGTATCTTCCAGCCGTCGGAAACACAGTTGGTGACATTGCATTTGTTGAAGATACACAAAAACTCTATATCTATAAAACTACAGGATGGATTGAAACCGTTGCAAACGCAGACTTAACAGGTCTTGCAACAGAAACATATGTACAAAACTATGTTGCAAACAATGTCTCTGGTGGAAATGTTGTAGAATATACTTCAACAAATACAGCTGCTGTAAATGATGTTGTAATGTTGAATACTGATGGAACTGTGACTGTAGTTGAACCTACAAATTATCCATTTATAGCGAATAAGGGTGAAAATTACATTACCTCGGCAGGCACTGAAAATAATGCATCTGGAGAATCTGCAATTGTTGGGGGTTCTTCAACACCAGACAAATATTTCACAATGTGGGTAGAAAGTAATGGATGGAATGGTTGTATTCAAATAAACAACAGTGGAACCTTTTCGTATGGTACTGAATACCTCTTTAGCGATTATAATGCAGCTAACGGTACTAGAGGATTAAGTACCACTCAAGGAGAAGAACCATATATTCTTTTTAGTTCTGTCGATCCAGATAGAATTTTAGTTATAGGCAAGTCCACATCTGCAACTGGACACCAAGTTATGTCATTGCAGGGTACAGTTAGTGGAACTGCTGTTACTTGGGATGGAACTTACATTACACATCCAGATTACAACACCGAAGGTTATTCTTCTGGCTCTCAAAGATTCCAATACGATTATGCTGGAAGTACTCCAGGCACAACAGACAAATTTATCATGGAATATAGTGATGCTAGCGGAAACAAAAAACTCGTTAGAATCGAATGGGACGGAACCACACTAACATATGGCGATCCCGTTGATGTTACTGGAAAATCAGGATTTTCTTTTGACCACAATACTGAAGGTAAGTTTATTGCAAAAGATGGAACTACATCGATCGTCGCAGGTATTGTTGACTGGGATACTCAAACCGCAACTTTTGGTGGTAGTTTCAATCTAAATTCAATTGCTACAGCAGTAGGAATTGATCCAATCAGTGGAAATGCTGTTGCGGCATATCGAGTCAATCTCTCGTTTTATCCAAATTCTAACTCATATCTACGACAATTCTCCATTGATAGTAATCACACTCTCACTTCTGTGGGAAGTACAGTTACATGGGACACTACCGCAAATAGCTATAACGGTACTCCATACGACCTTAAATTTGCCAAAAAATCTAGTACATTCATGGTTTCATACGATGACAAAAGCAACTATACCTTAGAGTCTTTTTATGAAATATGGGATGTGAATGGGACAAGTATTACAAACACTGCCGGGGCCGTTCAAACAAGTGGATGGAGTCATTCTTCAGTTCCGTTACAATTTGATAATCCACATCAATCGGGACAGTTTTCAATTTCTTGGAAAAATAGGAGATATGATAGTGGAAACTATAGACATGAATATAGAGTAAAACATCTTCAGTTTCCTTATGGAGAGTCCAACCTAGATGCATCTAAAGTTCATGGTATTGCAGCAACTGCCGGAACAACTATTGATGTAACTTTGGAGTTTGGAATTCATACAGGACTTTCTGGACTTACTACTGGGTCAACATATTATGTAATAGACAATGGAACTTTGGCGACGGCACCAGACTCTAAAAATGCCAAACTTGGTGTTGCTATCAATGCAACATCTCTTGCATTAGATTTTACTGACGAACTTACAAGTGCAGATTTAGGTACATATGCGACAAAATCATATGTCGGTCAACAAATCACGGCGGCAGGTAGTTATAGCGATGCAAGTGTAGATTTACATCTAAACCAAAGTACAGCGACATCAAATGAAGTTTTAAGCTGGAATGGTACAGATTATGAATGGGTAGCACAACCAACAGATAATAATCAGTTGGCTAATGGTGCCGGATATATCACCGCTGCCGATATTCCAAACACCAATATCGTAGAATATACATCTACATCTTCTGCATCTGTAAATGATGTTGTAATGTTAAATACTGATGGAACTGTGACTCCAGTTGAAGTTGCAACTTCTCCAGAGCAACTTACAAATCAAGGTTATAATGGGTCATATCAACAACTTCTTCCAAATAATGAAGGCTACACTATTAGTAATACTAATGGTTTGGTCGCAGCTCATGTTGGATATTGGTTATTTCCAACACAAACTGATAACAAGTACATCTCTGTAGCCTTTGATGAGGCGCCTGGCAGTATTTTTGAAATGAAAATTGTTTCTGCTGAATATAATAGTTCAACTGAGACTTGGACTTATGGAACCGAATATCAAGATCTTGCCTCATTGGGGAACTCATTGGGACTTGCTACATCAGATAATCCGTATGTGATTGGAAGTCCAGACAATCCAGATAAATTTTTAATTTTAGGGCCGAAGAAGAATGGAGGATCATCAGATTTAATTATTCATGCCGTAGGCACAATGGGTGGCGTTGGAATCACTTGGAGTGATACAGGAACTAATAGTTCTAACAGCGGACCTACCTATAATTCTCGACTCGATCATATTAATTGGTACTATGACCATGCCGGAAGTACTGCCGGTTCTTACAAAATCATCGGCGCATACAGAGACAATTCTAGTAATTGTAGAATATTTAGAGTTACGTGGGATGGAAATGCTACAATCCAATATAGCGATGATTTTGCTATACCACATCCTATCGATAGTAGATCATTGGACTTCTCAAAACTCACAGAGGGTAGATTTGCAGGAGTTGATGCCTCTGGAAATCTCAGAATTGGTGATATAGATTGGGGTACAGGAAATATTACTGTCGGAACAGCATATGGATTGACTTCGTTCAACACAAATTTTGGTACTGACGCACCAGCGCATGTGGCATGGAGAGATTCTAGTGAACATTTTGTTGTTGCTTGGAGTGTTGGTGGAGGAAGTAACAGTCTAAAACTTAGAGCATTTTCGACAACAGGAAATTCAGCAGTGGCGGAAGGCTCAGAATACTCACTAGGCTATAATCAAGGTGGAACTTATGGCCATCTTTCTGGAAATATGGCATTCTACAAGAACAGTAATATGTTTGCACTAACTAACGCAGGGTATTATTATCTAAACAATACTAGTAACAGTAAGGATGGTTCGTTCATAACCCATTTCTCAGTAAATTCATCTTTAAATATAGTTATTGGTACAAGTAGAGTTACGCACGGCAACAACTCTTATGCAAAGAACACTGGATTTGGATATCCAGGCAAAATACAAATGGATCCTTTCAGGAGTGCTAAAGGATCAATATCGGCGCCAGGCAACACAAATGCAACCAGTTTGGTTGTTAAATTGTTTGCCCAACCAACTCAAGGTGTATATACAGAATCCAATCTAGATGCATCTAAAATTCATGGTATTGCTGCGTCTGCTGGTACAACAATTGATGTCACTGTAGAGGGAGGTATTCATACTGGACTTTCTGGTTTGACAGCTGGGTCAAAATATTATGTATTATCAGATGGTAGTCTTTCGGCAACTCCAGATACAAACAATGCTAAAGTTGGACTTGCTATGTCAAGCACAACACTTGCTGTTGATCTTTTAGATGAATTAACTGATGCAAGTCTTGCTACCTATGCAACAAAAGCATATGTAGACACTTCTGTAGCAAACCTAGTAGATTCTGCCCCAGCAACACTTGATACACTCAATGAACTGGCTGCTGCACTAGGAGATGACGCTAATTTCTCCACAACGATTACTA
>Ga0181573_10004229_pt1 | contig 12313 bp, 9 predicted proteins | sample 101ome_25_FD_148643 | JGI IMG/M metagenome (GOLD analysis project Ga0181573, IMG submission 148643) | Coastal salt marsh microbial communities from the Groves Creek Marsh, Skidaway Island, Georgia - 101409BT metaG (spades assembly) | ecosystem: Environmental > Aquatic > Marine > Intertidal zone...
CATCAGTGAAATGGCCGGCCTCGGGCCCGAGACCCGTGAGATCACGGACTCGCTCGATGCGATCGGAAACACGACGGCTGCCATCGGTAAGGGCTTTGCCATTGGTTCAGCCGCGCTCACGGCCCTTGCGCTCTTCTCCGCGTATGCGACGGCAACGAACCTGGACACGATCAACATCGTCGATCCAATGGTGGTGATCGGCCTTCTCCTCGGCGGAACGTTGCCCTTCTTCGTGGCCGCCCTGACGATGACGGCCGTGGGCCGGGCTGCTCAGGGCATGGTCGAGGAGGTGCGCCGACAGTTCCGCGAGATTCCCGGCATCATGGAGGGAACAGCCAAGCCTGACTCAGCTCGCTGTGTGGACATTTCCACTCAGGCGGCTCTCCGCGAAATGGTGCTTCCCGGCCTGACCGCGGTGATCTCCCCGGTCATCGTGGGTAAGTTCCTCGGAGTCGAGGCGTTGGGGGGACTGCTCGCAGGTGCAACGGTGACGGGTGTCCTCATGGCACTGTTCATGGCGAACGCGGGTGGAGCGTGGGATAACGCCAAGAAGTACATCGAGGGTGGTGCCTACGGGGGCAAGGGTTCGGATCCGCACAAGGCGGCCGTGGTGGGTGATACCGTAGGCGATCCGTTCAAGGATACGTCCGGCCCGTCACTCAACATCCTCATCAAACTCATGAGTGTCGTGTCACTGGTTCTCGCGCCGTGGTTCATCGCGTGACCGCGCCGGTGCCGCCCTACCGAGGGTTGGCACCGAGCTGATCTCACCCAGCGATCGGGTGGCTGGCCCCGGGGGTCGGCCACCCGCCCGCGTTTCCAGACGCAAGCAGTCCTACGGGAGTTGACCAATGTCCAGGGAAGCCACCTTCGAAAACGCCATCGCCTTCGCGGCCGACCTCATCAGGATCCCGGGGCTTCCGGGACACGAGGGTGACGTTGCGCGCCGAGTCAGGGAAGAGATGGAGGCACTCGGCCTCGACGATATTCGGGTGGATGGGGCCGGCAACGTGATCGGGGTCGCGCGCGGTCGGGGTGATGCTCCCGCTGCTCTCCTCAACTGTCACCTGGATGTTGTGGCGGAGGGTGACCACGACGAGTGGGAGGTCCCCCCGTTCTCCGGTGACATCCGGGACGGGTTCCTGCACGGGCGCGGCGCCATGGACATCAAGGGTCCACTTGCCCTCCAGACCTACGCTGCTGCAGCCATGATGGGCGAAGCGCCCGGGGATGTGATCGTCGCGCACACCGTACTGGAGGAAAGGGGCGGCCTGGGTATGAAGCACCTGCTGGAATTCGGAGCGGTTCAGCCTGGTGTGGTGGTGATCGGCGAAGCAACGCATGGCGATGTCTGTATCGGGCATCGGGGGCGAGCGGAGATCGAGGTCGCGATTACCGGGCTGGCCGGGCACGCGAGCGTACCGGCTCGGGCGCACAATGCGCTGGACCTGCTCGGCGATGTCCTGGCAGGCATCCGCGACCTCGCGGGGGATCAGCCATCTGACCCGATCCTTGGTCAATCGAGCCTGATTTCCACCATGGTCGACGTGCTACCTGAGAGCCGCAATGTGATTCCGGACTCTGCCGTGGTCACGATCGATTGGCGGATCCTGCCGGGAAGCGATGATCAGTCGCTGATGGACCAGGTGCACCAAGCCGTCTCCTCGCGGATGCCAAGTACGCCGGACGGGCTTACGTGGGAGGTGCGGATGGCCACGGAACTACAGCGGACGTACACCGGTCTGATCGAAGAACGGAATCTGCTCACACCCGGATTTCTGATGAGCGCCGACGATCCGATGATCCTTGCCGCCGCTGAAGCGGTTGGACGCAGGTCTGGAGACGGACCCGCGACCATCCGACCATGGCAGTTTGCCACGGACGGGGGTTGGTCGTGTGGTGTCCACGGGATCCCCACGGTGGGCTTCGCTCCGGGAGAAGAACGTTTTGCCCATACGAACCGGGAGCGCTTGGATGTGGAGGAAGCGCGTTGGGGCTTCGAGCGGTATCCATTCCTGATCGCCGCTGTGCAGCAGGCGATGACCGTGTAGGGAGCCCTCCGCCAGGCGTCCGGTACGGCTTGGGCGTGTGCTTCCACCGACAGGGGCAATCCACTAGCTTCCACCGCGCTCACGATTCTGCGAGCGCTCCAGAAATCCCGCTCCATCGGGGACCTTTTCCGCTGTCGAGGTCCCAGGCTCGGTGGAGCCCGTTTCCAACTCACGGACCGAGGGAACCAACGATGCGGCTCTATGAAGTGGTGTACATCCTTGACCCGGCGCTCGACGAAGGCGCCGCAACGACGAAGCTCGAGAAGTTTCACGAGCTCGCGATCGCCCACGGTGGTGAGGTGGTCGCCGTCGATCACTGGGGCAACCGCCAGCTCGCCTACCCGATCCGGAAACAGGGCGTCGGTTACTACGTCGTTGCGCACGTGACCGCAGCCCCGGAAGCGCTCCCCGAGTTCGAACGTTTGCTGAAGCTCGACGAGGAAGTGCTCCGGTATCTCGTGGTGATCAACGAGGGAGAGCCCACAAGCGGGGCGTCGATTCTCGCGGATGTGCCGGCTCGGGCAACGCGCCATGACGACGACGAAGAGGACGACGACGATGACGACGACATGGTCGGGGCTCGGGACGAAGAGGACGAACCTCGCGACCCGACGAGTGCGCCGCCGGAGTTCAGCGGGGCGAGGGGTCGTCGTCGGCGTATGGAGGGCCCACGGGTCGTCGTGCTGAACTACAAGGATGTCGAAACGCTGTCGCATTTCATCACGGAGCAGGGCAAGATCCTGCCGAAGCGGACGACGAAGGTGACTGCTCGTTTCCAGCGGCAACTCGGCTCGGCGGTCAAGCGGGCCCGGTATCTGGCGTTGCTTCCCTATATGCGCCGTCAGGACGGCTGAGTTCCGGGACACGACCGGGATGTCGATGGGTGATGCGCAGAAGTCCTCCACGGGAGGGGGGTGGCGACGAGCGGTCATACTCTTCGTTCTGCTTGCGTTGACCTCGATGGTTCCTGCCGGCATGCTGGTCAGCGTGCCCCTGCTGATCCTCATTGGAGTGGGGGGACTGCGGAGCACGGCCCTCGTCGTTGCGACCGTGGTCGCAATGTTCGTCACGCTGGCAGGGCAGCGAGATCCGCTCTGGTACGCGGAACGTGGTTGGGCCGTGTTGCTCGGCGGGTTCTTCGCCGCGTCCACGATCGGCTTCCCACGCTGGCGGCTCGTGTCCCGCTCCCTGGCAGCTGTTGGGGGATCTGGCGTTGTTGCCGGCGTTTTCTACCTGCTTCGCGCCGACGCCTGGTCGAACCTTGACTGGGGTGTGAACGACCGCCTGTCCGTCGTCCTCGGTAACGTGCTGCAGGGGCTGGAGGTCGTTCGCGAAGGTCAGGCGGTTTCGCCAGCGCTGGTCGCGGCCGTATATCGCACCGTTGAGCTGCAAGCGGCGGTCTTTCCAGCCGTTCTGGCGCTAGAGTCGATGGCTGCGCTCGGGGTCGCGTGGTGGCTATACCGACGGCTGGGCTTCCATGATGATCAGGGCCTGGCTCCTGTCCGTCAGTTCGCGTTCAACGACCATCTCGTATGGGTCTTGATCGCTGGCCTCGTCCTCGTCGTGACGAGGATGAGCGACGGTGCGGTGCGGGTGGGGGCGAACCTCGCCGTCTTCATGACAGCTCTTTACGCCCTTCGGGGGGCAGGCGTTGTCGCATTCGTCAACGGAGGGCTTTCGCTCTTCGGTGCACTCATGTTCGTCCTGGGCGTTCTGTTCGCCGCACCGGTTGTGGTCGGCTTCGCGGCACTCCTGGGTATCGCAGACACGTGGTTGAACCTCCGCGCACGCGCGGAGGCCATGACCGGTTAGGCATCTATTGGAGGAATCATGAAGCTCATTCTCAAGCAGTCGGTTTCGAATCTCGGTGACGTCGGTGAAGTTGTGACGGTCAAGCCCGGGTACGCGCGGAACTATCTCATTCCGCAGGGGCTCGCGTACGTCGCAAGCGACGACAATCTCGCGCGCATTGAAGCGGAGCAGGCACAGGCCGTGGAGTCAGCGCGTCGGAATTTCCTCGAGGCGCGTCGGCGCGCATCGCAGCTCGAGGGACTCACATTGTCGTTCAGCGAGAATGCTGGGGAAGACGGGCAGCTCTTCGGGTCGGTAACCGTCGCGGACATCGCGGATCGTGCGAATGCGGGCGAACTCGATTTCGATCTGGACAAGAAGTGCGTACAGCTGGACGAGGTGATCAAGTCCGTGGGTGAGATCTCCGTCCCGATCAAGTTGCACACCGACGTTACCGTCGAGATCACGGTCCGTGTGGAGGCTGCGGAGAGCTGATCCGCCCATGGATGCGCTGACTACCGATCCGGCGGAATTTCCTCCCGAAGTCCGTCGAGCCGCGTCTCTCGCGCTCGAGCGGAAAGCCCACGACGTCCTGATCCTGGATCTTCGCGGTATCTCGACTGCGACGGACTACTTCGTAATCGCCGGGGGGAGGTCGGATGTGCAGGTTAAGGCGATCGCCGACCATGTCCTCGACGAGCTGAAGAAGGACGGCGTCCGTCCCGAGCACTCCGAGGGGCTTCGGGGCGGACGTTGGGCCCTCCTGGACTACGTCGACTTCATCGTTCATGTCTTCCATCCCGAGGCGAGGGCCTTCTACCAGTTGGAAAACCTCTGGGGTGACGCGCCGCGGTGGGAGGCACCTGAAGCCTGAGGTTCCTTTCCGCACGTTCATCAGGGATCTACCTTGTCGCGTCGCGTGACGCGGCGCTCCCTCTTTTCCTCTCGAATCGCCCCGTCGGGCTCGCGACTCGGTCGCGACCACTGCTTGCTCATGGCCGATCTCCCTGCACCGCTGCCGCTTGACGAGGTCGCGGCACCGGTCATGGCCGGGGAAGGGGGCGGACGGGTCGTCGCCCTCGTCGCCTCGGACGAATCCCGTCGAGAGGGGTGGGCGCCGGTAGCGGCTCACTCGCTTGCCGCTCGCTGGGCGTCAGAAGGGCATCGCATCGTGCTTGCGGATGTCGGTCTCGATGATCCGTCGCTGCATGTCCACGCAGGTGTTCCAAACCGGGAAGGGGTTTCGGACGCGGCGCTGTTCGGTGCTTCTGCAGGTCGTGTCTCACATCCGATGGACGGCTACCTCCTGATCACGGCCGGTGCACCGGTGGCCCAGACGATGTCCATTGTTCGCGACCCGCGGTGGGCCAGATTCTCGGAAGGCATGGCGGAGGCAGGTGTGATGCTGATGCTCTACCTGCTCGATGGGGAGCCGTGCACGCCGGGTTTCCTGGGCTCTGCGTCCGACATCATCATCCTGGGTGCTGCTGAAGACGCTTCCTTCACGATCCGGGATCTCGAGCCCCTGGTCCGGGCCGTGACCGCGCCCACGGTCCCGGTCTCGGATGGGAACGGGGTAGACGTGCTCGGCGTGGACAGGTCGGACAGTCCTGAACCGGGTCCGGTGAATGGCGTGGATCCGGAGGGCGGAGCTGCCGCCGCCGCATCCGCTGCAGACTCCGCCGACGCCGACGCAGCCGAATCGATGGCGGCAGAACCGGGCGCCACCCGAAAGATCGGTGAAAAGCGTTCGCGCCGACCCTCCATCACGTTTGTTGTCGTGCTCGTTCTTGTCGTTGCGGTTGCTGCCTGGCTTTTGTGGATGGGTCCCGGATGAGACTGAAATCGCTCAAGGTTCAGGGGTTCAAGTCGTTCGCCGACGCGACCACCGTGGAGTTCCACGAGGGGATCACGGCGGTCGTGGGGCCGAATGGCTGTGGCAAGTCGAACATTTCGGATGCGATCCGCTGGGTCCTGGGTGAGCAGCGACCCACCGCCATCCGTGGCGCGAAGATGGAAGAAGCGATCTTTCAGGGCTCGTTGAACCGTCGCCCGGTAAACCGCGGTTTCGTATCGCTGACGGTCACGAACGAGGATGGCGCCCTGCCGATTGCGTACGAAGAGGTGGAGATCGGTCGACAGGTCTTCCGCGACGGGGGGAGCGAGTACTCCATCAACCGCTCCACGGTGCGTCTGAAGGATATCGTCGAGCTGTACCGTGATACCGGTCTCGGTGCAAACGCCTATGCGATGATCGAACAACGCATGGTTGATGCGATCCTCTCCGATCGGAACGAGGAGCGCCGTGGCCTCTTCGAAGAGGCTGCGGGGATCGGGAAGTACAAGGACCGGCGAAAGGCGGCGACGCGTCGCCTCGAGCGTGCCGAGATGGATTTACAACGACTCGAGGACGTGATCGCCGAAGTCCAGACCAAGGTGCGGTCCCTGGCTCGTCAAAAAGGGAAAGCACAGCGCTTCATGGAGTACCGACAGCGTCGCCTGGACGTTGAGGTCGAAGTGGTTCGTCACCAGCTCGAAACGCTCTCTGTGCGGCTTGAGGCGGTGACGTCCGACCTTAGCGGCGATATGCAGACTGAGCAGGGGATGGTGGCGGAACTGGCTTCGGCCGAGGCCGAGTATGAAGGACTCCGTCTTCGCGAGGTCGACGCTCAGAAGGCCAGGGGTGCGGCCACCGCGGTGCTCGACCGTATCCGCTCCGAGCTCGTCCGTTGGGAGCGTGACCTGGCGGTTGCCGACGAGCGCGCCGCATACGCGGAGCGACGACTCGGGCAGATCGGAGAAGAGCGAGCTGAGGCCAAAGGGCGTGTCACCTCCCTGGACAAGGAACACGCTGAACTCCTGGCGGCACGAGCCGGCGTGGAACAGGAGCTGGGGCGCATCAAGTCCATTGCCGATGAGCGGGCATCGAATGCCGCTGCGGTACGATCTCGCCTCGAAGAGGCTCGCGATGTGTTCGAAGGTGTCGAGGCGCGAGGTCGGGAAATCGTGAGACGGGTCGCCCAGCTGGAGGGGGATGCAGAGGCGTCGGAAGCTCAGGCTGAGGAACTCGAGCGTCGGTTGACCCAAGTCACATCGGAGCTGAGCACTACATCTGACACCCTGTCGGACCTGGAATCCCAGGGGGACCTCTTTTCCGGCCGCCTCGGTGATCTTGCCGAGGCACTCGAGGATGCCCGAAGGCTCGTCACCGAGGCAGCATCAGACCTCGATCGAACCCGCGTTGCCTTTGAGAGCGCCCGAAGTGAGCGACGGTCTCGCGCGGATCAACTGGCCTCCTTGATGGCTCGACGGGAGGCCCTCGAGGGGCTTGCTCGAGACCGTGAGGGTGTGGAACCGGTCGTGAAGGCAGTGCTCGAGGCTGGCATCTCGGGTGTCCGGTGCGTCGTATCGGACTGTATCGATGCCGAGGAGGGTGTCATCTCCGCAGTGGAGGCGTATCTGGGGCCGCTTGCGACGGCTGTGGTCGTCGACGATGCGGGTGCGTTGGAGCGGACCCTGCGATGGTTCGAGGAGTCATGGCACGGTGGAGGAGGCCTCATTGTTCTCCCACTCGACCGGGTGCCCACGGTCGAGCCGCGCCAGGGATCCGGTCTCATCGGACGGATCACGGTATCCGGTGTGGGAGCCCCCTGGGTCGAGGCGTTGCTCGAGGGAGTGGATACATCGGAGACCTCCACCAGCGTACTGGTGACGGAGCGCGGAGGCGTCGTGCGTGTGGGTAATCCGGCCGGCGGGTCGGGGGTGCTCGAACGCAAGGAGCGACTGAACCGGGTGATCGCGGCGTGTGACGAAGCTCAGGTGGTCAGCGCCGAGGCCGCAGCGTCGGCCGAGGTGGCGGAACGGGCCTTTCAGGCGGCGGAACTCGGACTTGAGACGGCTCGGGCCAACCTCAGGGTTGCGGAGGACGAACATCGAAAGGTCCACGGGGATCTCGAAGCTCAGACAGACCATCGAGGTCGGATGGACCGCCTTCGGGATGAGCTGTCGCGCCAGGTAGAGGGAACTCGGGCATCGCGCACGCGGGCGCTCGAACGTGCCCGAGAGGCACGTGAAGACCGCGGCGTTCTGCTTGAGCAGGAGGCCGGTCTTCAGGCGGACCGGGATGCGGCGAGAGCCGCTGCGGAGTCGGTACAGGAAGAGTGGGAGACCGCCCGCGCAGAGGAAGCCCGCCTGGCCGTGGACGTCGCGCGCCTGGAGGGAGACGTGACCCGGCTCGGCGACCGTATTGACGCGGTACTGGGGTCACGAAGCGAGGCCTCCAATCGGGTCGAAGGTCTCGATGCCGAGGAGCAGGTGCTCCGTGATGAGGCTGCCAGGGCGCAGGAACTCCGTGTCGAGGGAGATAACGCAACCGAGCGGCTCTTCTCGGAACGCACCGAGGCCGAAGGCGACGTTCAAAAGCGCAGTGAGGCCCTGGAGACCATCTCGGCAGCCCTCGCCAAATCCGAAAACCGGGTGCGTGAAGCTCGAACGCAGGAGCGTGCCGTGTCGGACCGGCGCCACGGTCTCGAACTCGAACAGCAGGAGCTCACCAGTCGGATCGCCCGGATTCGGGAGCGTCTGGAGGGAGAGTGGGGAAAGCCGCTGGAGGTCCTTCTGAGCGAGGCGCAGCCGGTCGAGGGAGAGCCGGAAGCGTTGCAGAGCGAGCTCGAAGATCTGGTCAACGCGCTCGAGCGTCTCGGCCCCGTCAACATGCTCGCGGTTGAGGAGCACGACGAGGAGAGTGCTCGCCTCGACTTTCTGACCGAGCAGCGTGCCGACCTCGTCGAAGCACGAAATGACCTTCGGTCCGCGATCCGTGAGATCAACAAGACCGCCACCGACCTGTTCTCAGGCACATTCGAGAAGATTCGGGCCAACTTCCGAACGACGTTCGTACGGCTGTTCGAGGGGGGTGAGGCGGACCTCTGGCTGCAGGACCCGGACGACCCGCTCGAGTCACCGATCGAGATTCACGCGTCGCCGCGTGGCAAGAAGACGCAGCGGATTGATCTTCTGTCCGGGGGTGAGCGGGCGCTGACCTCGCTATCTCTGCTCTTCGGCATTTACCTCGTGAAGCCCAGCCCCTTCTGCGTACTCGACGAGGTGGACGCTCCGCTCGACGAAGCCAATATCGGACGCTTCATCAGGCTCCTTCAGGAGTTCAGTGAGCAGACCCAGTTCGTGGTGATTACCCACAACCCTCGGACGATCGAAGCCGCTGACTGGATCTATGGGGTGACGATGGAAGAGCCCGGAGTGAGCACGATCGTCGGTGTCAGGCTGCAGGAGGCGCTGGAGGCCGCAGGAGCAGCCTGATCCGACCTTCGGTGCTTTCGCCCGTAGAATCTCTGCCGCAAGGCGTATAGACTTCAGGGCTCCTGCCCACTCACGAGTTCGGACCCATGCTCGTTGTCATGAAGCACAACGCCTCCTCGGAGGACATTTCCCATGTGGTGGAAATCATCCGGGAGATGGGTTACGACGCTCGCCCGATTCCTGGGGAGCAGCGGACAGCTGTCGGCTTGATCGGCAACGATGGCCGTGTCGACGCCGGTCGCCTCGAGGGGTTGTCCGGGGTTCGTGAGGTGATCCCCGTCACCCGGGCTTACAAGCAGGTCTCCCGGGAGTGGCGTGAGCAGGACACGCTCGTGACACTGCCGAACGGTACGGTCATCGGTGGGTCGGATCTCGTCGTCATGGCGGGACCGTGTGCGGTTGAAGGTGAGCGCCAGATCGTTGAAATCGCCCATGTACTCCGGGCGATGGGGGCGACAGTGCTCCGGGGAGGAGCATTCAAACCTCGGACCTCACCATACTCGTTTCAGGGACTTGGCGTGGACGGTCTGCGCTTCCTTGCGCGAGCGCGTGAAGAGACGGGCATGATGGTGGTCACGGAGGCCCTCGACCCCGAGGGTGTCGATCAGGTTGCGGACTTCGCCGATATCGTCCAGATCGGCGCTCGAAACATGCAGAATTACCCCCTGCTGCGGCGGGCGGGCCGTGCGGGAAAGCCGGTTCTTCTGAAGCGCGGAATGTCCGCCACGATTGAGGAGTGGCTGCTCGCGGCAGAATATCTTCTCGCCGAGGGAAATCACGAGGTGATTCTTTGTGAGCGGGGCGTTCGGAGTTTTGCCCGGCACACCCGGAATCTTCTCGATCTGGCGGCGATCCCGGTCGTCGAGTCGCTGTCTCACTTGCCGGTCATCGCCGACCCGAGTCACGGGACCGGTTTGCGCTCCAAAGTGATCCCAATGGGCCGTGCGGCAGTCGCTGCCGGAGCCGACGGGCTCATGATCGAGGTTCACGCCGACCCGATCCGGGCGATGTCCGATGGGGCACAATCGCTCTACCCGGAGCAGTTCTCCGAGTTGATGGATCAGATTCGCCTCATAGCGGATGCGATCGGTCGCGGGGTGACCGCACCCCTGGAGGCTGTCGCGCCCCTCTAGCCCGGACGGCGCTCAGGGTCGCCAGGCATCGGTGATGTGCTCGAGCTGGACCGGCTGTCCGACATGGATCTCGATGGAGACGACATCGAACCGTATGTCCATGTCCCCCGGCCCCGCCCGGGCCAGGAATGCGGAAGCCACCGCCTCGATGTCCCTTCGCTTTCTCGCTGTCACGGCTTCTTCCGGGAGCCCCCATCGGCGACCCGAGCGTGTCTTGACCTCAACGAACGCCAGTGTCTCCCCTCTCATGACGATCAGGTCGATTTCGCGGCGGCCGAGACGATAGTTGCGTTCGACGATCGTCCAGCCTCTCTCGCGGAGGTGCTTGGCCGCCAAGGCCTCCCCACGAATGCCGAGCAGGTGGGGTGGGTGCCCCGAGACAGAGTTCTGCATGTGGTACGCTAGGAATCAGTCGGGGGCTTTCCCATGTCCATCGGGGTCGCCGGCACCTTGCCTGTACGTTGACCTCGTCGGGGGCCCCGGATAGCTTCTGCGCTGCCCCAGGTCCGCAGGGTGAGAGCTCACGAACTCCGCCAGGACCCCGCAGGTAGCAACGGTAAGTGCGGTGATCGTCGCTGCGGGTAGCCTGGGGCACTTTTGGCCCCAGACATCATCTGATGTAAGGCTGGTTATCCAATTGGCCCACAAGGCTTTAGCGCGCAAGCACAGGCCGCGTTCGTTCTCGGAAGTCGCGACTCAGGAGCATGTTTCCGAGACGTTGCGCCGCGCCGTAGCGGCCGATCGTGTCGGGCACGCCTACCTCTTCTGCGGACCTCGGGGAGTGGGCAAGACAACCCTCGCCCGGGTCCTCGCGATGGCGCTCAACTGTCCGCAGCGGACGGACGAGGGTGAACCTTGCGGGACGTGTGAGTCGTGTACTCGGATCTGGGGTGGTCACACGGCTCTCGACGTGGTCGAGATCGACGCGGCGTCCAACCGAGGCGTCGACGATGCCAGAGACCTGCGCGAGCGAGCGATGTACGCGCCCTCGGCGGAGGGGCGGTCGAAGGTCTACATCGTGGACGAGGCCCACATGCTCACCAGAGAGGCTTGGAACGCCCTCTTGAAGATTCTGGAGGAGCCACCCCCGCGCGTGATCTTCGTCTTCGCGACGACCGAGCCCCAGAAGATCCAGCAGGCTGCGGCTCCGATTCTGTCTCGCTGCCAGCGCTTTGATTTTCGTCGGATTGGCGTGCCGGATATCGTGGCCCGACTCGCGACTGTCCTCGGGACGGAGGGGGCGGAGGCTCACGAGGATGCCCTCCGGGTGATTGCCCGGAAGGCGGACGGGGGAATGCGAGATGCCCTCTCGTTGCTGGATCAGGTGATTTCCCTGACGGGCGGTGCCGTCGAGCTCGAGTCGGTTCGGCGGGTCCTCGGGCTGGTCGAGGAGGAGCGATATCTCGAGTTGATCGACGTGCTTCGGGACAGCCGACATGAGGCGGTCTTCGGGCTGGTCCAGGATCTCGTGGATGAAGGGTACGACCTCGTCGAGTTCTACCACGGTCTTCTGGACGTGCTGCGTACCCTGTTGCGACTTCGGCTATCTCCCGATGCCGCCGTGGACGTGCGGGAGGATATTCGAGTGCAGTTGGCGGAGCGTGCCGGCTCTTTTGTTCCGGGAGATCTGGTCCGCATGCTTTCGGCTGCTGCGGACCTCGAGAGCCAGGGCTCGCTTCGGCGGAGCCCGAACCCGAGGCTTCCGATCGAAATGCTGCTGCTCCGCATGAGCTTTCTCGACCGCACTGTGGCGATTGAGGAACTGATCGAGGCTCTTGGTGGTGCACCCCCGTCCGTGGGGGCCGGAGGCTCGGGCTCGGGCGGCACGGCCGATGAAGGCGGGGCGGGGCGAGCCGCTGGCGAAGCTCCGGGGCAAGGCGAATCCGGGTCAGGGCCTTCGTCTGCCGCGCGGTTGGCTTCCGGGGATATGGAAGAATCAGGGGAGCCGGCAGGTGATGGAGAGGGCTCCGTGGTGGGTTCCGAGGCACCCGTTGGCGACGTTGTTGAATCGCCGGTTGA
>Ga0181573_10004230_pt1 | contig 12313 bp, 6 predicted proteins | sample 101ome_25_FD_148643 | JGI IMG/M metagenome (GOLD analysis project Ga0181573, IMG submission 148643) | Coastal salt marsh microbial communities from the Groves Creek Marsh, Skidaway Island, Georgia - 101409BT metaG (spades assembly) | ecosystem: Environmental > Aquatic > Marine > Intertidal zone...
TGAAATAATCGAGCCGCGGTGACGACGCTTGCCGTTAACCAGCACGAGTACATTGTCTGGCGACAAGCCACGCAGGTTAGGTGGACGCACAACGGTTGCCGCGTCGCTGATGGGCTGCGTGTTGATGTCGAATGAGGGCACCTGAGTACGCAGCATGTCTTGGACGTCAGTCGAACTGTTGGTGCGGAAATCAGCGCCACTGATAACATCAACAGGAACCGGTGAATCAGCCGCCGAACGATCGGCCACACGGGTACCGGTAACAATCACTTCTTCCACGGTATCTTGCGCCATAACCGCTGGCACGCTGGCAGCCAAGAGGCCTGCCTGGGCAGCGACGGCAAGACTGAGCTTGCTAAATGAATTTCTTTTCAATGGTGTTACTCCTTTGGGAAACAAAAGGACGCTTGAGGCGTCACGCTTCGGCATAGGCTCATTAAGTTGTCCAAATAAGGTGACGGCATTGTCAAGCGACGTTGACATTGTACGCAGTTTGTCACCGTGTGGATGATGCAAAATTACCATCCCCCGGCTGTGTGGCAGAGGGGCGCGGGAGGATGAGACAAAACAAACTGCCAGCGCGACACGTCGCAATTAGCGCAGAAATATGTAACAGTCATGGTCTGTCCCAACGCATTGAAAATAATAAGGAAACTCCCATGCATCGAATTCTCTTTGTTACCTTGCTATCGCTCATGGGTACTGCCCTTGAGGCCGCAGAGCCACTGAACTACCAGACCGAGCGAGCGGTTGTACAACAGGGGCAGAACATGGCAGAAATTGAACGTGAGCTCGATATGCTGGCTGCCCGTGCAGCACAGGGGCCCAACCCTCAGCAGCAGGCGCTAATGGCCCAATTTCAAGCGTTGCTCGCTGCCAACCCAGCACTGAAAGCACAATTTGAAGCCGCCTCGCCCGAAGAGCAGGCCGCCGCGATGGCGCAGATGGGTATTGCCTCTAGCGTGGGCGACTTTGCCTGGTTAGAGCAGCGGCTCGACTCGGTTGAGCGCGGTATAGCCGGCGCACCCAAGACCCACCCCGATGTAGCGGCATTATATCAACGCGTTAAAGCTGCCAGAGCAACGATTGCACAGACCCGTAATATGGAGGCCGCCGGCACTCAGTCGGCACTTGCGGCAAACGATGCCAGTGAATATCCGCAATTTGAAGAGCACCTCAATCTGGCACTGAACATGGCCGGACAGCTCGCCAATTCATTGTCGGTGTTAAGGCGTATGGCCGCAGAAGCGCCCAACAAGCCAAAAAGTGATGACATGTGGCTATTGAGCAATGTCATCGGTGGCGATGAACTGCGCCGAGCCGGACAGGCGATTAGCCGAATGGATGCCTATGCGTCACAAATTCAACAGTGGGAATCGCAATACCAGCCGTTATTTGCCCAAAGCACTGTTTACAAATCAAAATGGTATGCCGATTTACAATACCTGCCAGAGCTGATTAAGCGCCTTAGTGCTGACGCAGCGCCAGCACTGAATACACTGGCTTTGGTAGCCCAGCACAACGCCGAGGTTATCAATGACATGATTGACTACGCCACAGAGCGACGCATGACGGCCTACTTTGATGGCGGCATTGCCCAAGCCAATCGGGAAATCACGTTGGCAATAGAGGCGTATCCAGATACCCCCGTGCCCGGTGCGCCGCCAAAACAGCGCATGACGGCTATTGGCACACAAGTCGATGGCGCGATCGAGGCGGGCTTAGCTGCGCTTGAAGATCTGAAAGTTGCCGAACAGCGCTTACCGCCCGACAGCTACTCGGGGGATGACAAAGAAGACTTAAAGGCGAAGGCCGTGGCGCTTGTCAATCGCCAATTCGCCGGCGAAGAAGTGCTCGCTGTGCGTATCTGCTGTGATTGGGACGTAGAAAACTATGAAGAAATAGTAGAGCGCGTACCTGGCGAGTGGATCAAACAGCGCGTGCACTATCGCGATATTCAGATTGGCGTACTCATGCCGGCACAAGGTGATCGAAATGTGATTCGGGTAGTGGGCATCCGCCAAAACTTTGTGTCCAACAAAGAGTTGGTGGAATTGCTCCGGGAACTACCCATACTCAAGAAAAACAGTCGTTAACTCACTGCACATTTGCTGCGCTTCCACGTACCGCCATAAGGGTAAGTGGAAGCGTGTCAACGGTCGCTTAACAGCCCGTCAGTAAGCTCGGCAAGCAACACTAACGGATAAGGTGCAAAACCGTTTGGCGCCCCGCAAGGTAATGCACCGCCTCACCGTCAAAATACGCACTTTGCTCTAGCTTCATTTGCACGGGCTGATCATTCCACTCGGGCACATTTACCGTCACATTACCCTCAATCGCGTAACCGGTCATTGGATACAGTGGCCAGTCTCCCTGGATAGGCGTGGGGCCTTGGTTATCCCACATGCCGATTGTGGGCCCAGGGGCGTGCCCAAATACCCCAAGTGGGTGACTGTAAATAGCGTGGGTAATCCCCGCCGCCGCTAATGCTTGTTGGGCTTTAATGAGCACTTCATTGCCTGTTCGCCCCGTTACAAACGCTTGAGTCAAAATGTCTTGCCAACGATTACCCACATGCATTGCCCGCTGTATGCCCTGGGGTGGTTCGCTTTCACCTAACTTAAGTACATAAGCCATTTCCTGCGTATCTGTACACAGACCCAGATAACACAGACCGACATCAGTATGCAGCAGATCACCACGCCTAATCACTGCCGAAGTGTTGCCGTCGCCCAAAAACTCCACTCCGCCGTAGTCGGCATCTCGCCACTGACGATTTACATCGGGGTGAAACCAAGGGCTTAGGCCCAGCGACTCAAAGCGCTCACGAATAAACCAAGCCACGTCACCGACGGTGGTTACCCCAGGGGTGATAACCCGTTCACTGAATGCTTCGGCAATGGTTGCGCGTGCCAACGCCACTGCACGCTGCCATATCTCGACCTCAGCCTCAGTCCGACTTTCTAACCAGCGAATGACCAGAGGCTCCGCAGAGACCAGCCGAGTACTCAGTGACTCACCCAGACTACTGACCAATCGTTGATACAACGTGTGACTCAAACCATCTGCGACGGGCCAATCACGACTGACGTTGATCGCAATTTTCTTAGGATCACGCTCCTCGATAACAGCGGCCAAGTGTTGCCATTGATTGTCAACATCGCCGCCCTCCCAGGCGGCATCATACAATTCACCTAACGGATAGCGGCTGATGGTTAAGCGCTCAACACCCGCCTCATCACCACGATCATGAAATAGGAGCATTGTCGTTCGGCGTGCGGTAAATCGAGGCTTGGGTACAAGAGAGAGAAACACTGGGTCATCGTTATACTCGCGCGCAATGACCAGCCACATATCCACCCCTTGCTCGCGCATCAGCTGTGGTAGCAGCTTGTTAAGTCGGGTCTCTAGTAAGGCATTCTCAATAATGGGCCGCTGTTCGTAGTCTACGACCTCAGGTTGCGCCAGCGCACTCGAGCCACTAAACCCCAGCATGCCGATAAGCATGACGCACCCTATCACACAGAGTCTCTGCATCGCTTTACTCTCTTACTTTCAGGCACAGAGAGAGAAATCAAGCCCATTGAGGACGTAACGCAGCTTGATGACTGGCAATCTGAGCCCAGTTTGTTAGTTTAGACGCTTGGTGATAGCAAAACGCCAACCATAAATCATCGCCATCTCCCTGTGAACGCACATCATTAGCACATTAATGAGGCGCCGTTCCAAGACAATACATCTGCCGGAGTACCGTCCCAATGACCAGCACCGCTACCCATGCCGTGACGAATGTCGAAACCCGCGGATTTTACCGAGGCTACAACCGCGGCATAGCTATAGCCGTGAAGCTCATTGTTGTGGTGTTGGTACTTTGGGCGGCAACCGCACCCAATGCCGCCAGGGCCTTGTCAGCGTTACAGGCTGCTACCATTGACTACTTTGGGGGCTGGTACGTGGGTTCAAGCGCGCTATTTATGAGTACCTGTATCGCGTTGGCCTTGCTCCCCATGACAGGCCGTAAACGTTTGGGTCAACCGGGTAGCCAACCTGAGTTCAGTCGATTTGCTTGGTTTTCTATGATGTTTGGTGCCGGGATTGGCGTGGGCATGCTCACCTATTCAACCGCCGAGCCGCTTTACCATTTTGGTAACAACCCCGATGTGATTTTGGGTAATGCCAGTGCGTTGGCTTCTAACAACGTGGTGTATGCCTACAAATGGACACTGCTGCATTATGGTCTGACACCGTGGGGTTGCTATGCAGTCGTTGGGTTATCGCTTGCCTACTTCTCATACCGACGCGGCATGCCATTAACGATTCGTTCGCCTTTTAGTGCCGTATTAGGTGAACGAGCTGGAACTACTACGGGCGCTTTGGTCGATACCGCCGCCATCCTAGCAACACTTATCGGCATTGCCGTCACCATTGGCTATGGTGTTAATCAGTTTGCCTACGGGGTGCACCGAATCACTGATTGGCAGTGGCTTTTAAGCAACCGCGAACCGAGTCAGCTTGCCCTTATCATCGCCGTTGCCCTGATTGTTTTTGCCTCCATGCTGTCGGCTTTGTCAGGTATTGGTCGGGGTATTAAGTGGCTATCAAATTTGAATATGCTGTTATCGTGGTTGCTGCTTGCAGCATTCGTTGTTTTTGGCGCGCGTGCCTTTGCCGCAATGGTATTTGTAGAAGGTATCAGTGAGTACATAACGGCTTTGCCCGACATGTCGACCACGGTCTGGGCCGATGAATCCACCAAAACGCAAGCAGCCCTGCATACGTGGCAATCGAACTGGAGTATTTTTTACTGGGCTTGGTGGATTGCTTTCACGCCTTTCGTGGGCTTGTTCCTCGCCCGCGTATCACGAGGGCGCACCATTCGAGAATACGTCTTAGGCGCTGTCATTATGCCGGCCGTTATGTGCTTTACCTGGTTCTGCATTGTCGGCGGTACTGCACTAGACCTCGAGCTATCAGGCGTTGCAGGAGGCAGCATCCTAGAGGCCGACCTCTCGGCCCAGCTATTTGCCACGCTCGATGCACTCTTTGAGAGTCCATGGGTCTTTCCCATGGCCTGCTTGTGCGTTGTGCTGCTGCTGACCTACCTCATCACGTCGGCAGATTCGGCTGTTTTAGTTGTCAACACCATTGTCTCTGGTGGGACTGAGCGCGGCCATTCTGCGCAACACATTGTGTTGTGGAGCTTTTTGTTGGGATTGATGATTGTAACGCTGCTCGTTGCAGGTGGTTTGGACGCCTTGCGTTCTGTGATGATTATTGGCGCGCTACCCTTCTCATTGGTCATGTTTCTCATGCTCATGTCGCTGCTGCTAGCGCTATGGCGTGACCGTGACGACGATGCAAGAGAGTGTGGGACACATCAGCCTGGCTAGAAGCTTTCAAGGTTGCCACACGGCTATAAACAACTAACCACCATCGCTATGGCGTAACCAGCGCGAAGGTTGCGTCTGCGGGCTCTAAGATCCGAATAAACTGCATCAAACGCAGTGGATTACCCGAGATATCTAGCGCTTCTGTAGTAAGTAGCTCACTGACGGGTACACGCTTAAGCAGTAACCTAATCAACAAATCATGTGTTACTCGAATGGATACGTCGGCCTCTGGATTGGGAGGCGCTTCACGGTGATGCAGTACGCCCCGGCTGAGGGTTAGAACAAAGCTTTGCTGCCGATCTTCAAGTTCAAAATTCAAGGTCAACGACATATCAGCCGCCTTGGGCCCATTGACCATAGTAGCCACAAGCTCAAAAAAGCGCTCAACAGGCGTAGCACGAAGCAAGCCGTCGATCATACCAGTGGGCAAGGGCGTTTCAGGCGCACCGTGACGCAATTCATAAGCACCGCTTAAGTACACATCGCGCCAAGGACCTGACTCGGCCTGATAACCCAACTGATCGAAGGCCTGAGCAAGTAGTTTTTTTGCACCCACATGGTCAGGCTGAGCAAAGACCACTTGCTTGAGTAACTCTGCCACCCATCGATATTCACCCCGATCAAAAGCGTCCGTTGCCGCAACCACAACAGCATCGGCACCGCCCATGAGTGCAACGTAACGCTGGGCACTCTCTTCGGGCGGTAACGGATCAAGATTTGATGGGTGCCCGTCGTACCATCCAAAGTAAAATTGATACACCGCTCTGGCGTTATGTTTCACAGTGCCGTAGTAATCATGCACATGAAGCGTCGACTGTAGCGATGAAGGCAAAACAATGGCCTCAGCTATCTCACTGGGTGTCATGCCCTGATTGGCCAGGTGTAGGGTTTGGTCGTGAATGTACTTATACACATCGCGCTGGTCTTCAAGAAACGAACGCGACGCCGAGTTTCCCCAAACCGGCCAATGATGGCTGTTAAAAATGACCTCCATGTTGGGGAACGCATGAATTGCATCATCAATAAAGCCGCTCCAGGCAAGGGCATCGCGGACCTTCGCACCTCTAAGCGTGTATAAATTATGTAAATTACGCGAGACCAACTCAGCGCCGCAAAACGCGCGTTTTTCAGGAAGATAAAAAGTGAACTCAGCGGGAGCCTCGCTGCCCGACACTAGCTGGAAAATGAACGGTATGCCATCGACAACCATCGACTCATAATCCTCAACAATCACTTGGCTCGGCTTAGCGATGGAAATGCTGCCCAGGGCAGGCTGTTTACCCAGACCGGAACCAATATGGCCTTGGGCACTCCGGGGCAACCGTCGACCATACATATAGTCCGCTCGGCGCGACATAACTTGCCCAGCCAACACCATCTCGCTGGTCGCCTCCTCTAAGAACCCCTTCGGTGCTATCACCGACACAACGCCAGCGTCCAGCTCAGCTTGGCTAACCACACCGCCAACTCCGCCGAAGTGATCGATATGACTGTGGGTAAATACAATGGCCGATACCGGTCGTTTAGGTAAATGCTCATGGGCAAACGCCAATGCCGCGCGAGCAGTTTCTGCATTAGTTAGTGGGTCCACCACAATCCAGCCTTTCTCACCCTCAATGAGGGTCATATTGGCTAGGTCAAAACCACGCAGCTGATACACGCCTTGGGTAACCTCGAACAAACCCATCAGATTATTCAGCGATGCCTGCCGCCACAGGCTGGGATTCACGGTGCTTGGCGCCTCGCCCGTCATAAATTCATAGCTCGACATATCCCAGCTCACCCAGTCATTGGGGCCAAGAATTCGGCGCTGCTGGGTAACCGCAATTAAACCCCGTTGTGCCAGCGCAGCATCATTGGCAGATTCAATGGCGGCTAACTCCACGGCTTGCTGGCCATGTAACTCTCGCGTGTACGCAGTGGCCATCGATGGTGTGTGTGTATCAACCTTGGTTTCTGAATTTTCTTGAGAACGATGACCCGGGGATAGGCTGTCTTGCCGAGACTTGTCACCGCAGGCAGCAAGCATAATTGCACACCAGAATAAGATAAGCCCGATAACAGGGTTCCTCATACTAGGCTTCCTCGCTTGTTTACGGTGGTTGTTGTGTGACTTACTTTCTCGCGCATTTAATAAGTACTGCAATAATAAACATACAAGATCGGGGTGATACCACCTCTAGCAACCTCAAAGGTAGCGATCACGCGATCGGAATTATTCGGATCCTAGCGCCTGACTGTAGAGATCAGAACCAGTCATTGAGCAGAGGACCAACGCCGTTAACGCAACAGTGCAACCCATTTTTGCGTATCGGGGGATGCCGTGCCTCTGATTAACCGAATGGGCTCTGCTTGCACGTGTCTGGTCCTCGTTGTAGGTTCGTGCGCAGGTAATCGCCTCGGCAGCCGATCTCTGCAATCTGCCCTGCATTTAAGCCCCACCGAATACGAGTGATTGAGATGTGAGCCTATAAGTTTTAACGAGAGATTCCCATGAAAATCCACCATAAACCGGATGTTATTAACCGTGCCGTGAAAAACGTCAAAGGACACCGCAGGCCGTTATTATGAAGAAAGTAATTATTCTTACTATTGTGGCTTGTGCCGTTATTGCCTTGGCATATACCCAGCGTGCCACCTTTGCAGAACAGATTCTTGCCCGCGCGCTGCCTGCACGTCTCAGCGCCGACACAGCGGCTGACCAAGTCGACGGTCTGCACGTAGTACTCTGTGGCGCTGGTGGGCCCATGCCAGCACCTAATGCATCGGGGCCTTGCGTACTCGTTACTGCTGGCAAACAAACCTTTGTTGTAGATGCTGGCACCGACGGTGCTCGAAACATAAATCGGATGGGGTTTCAGGTGGGTAATATTGACGCGGTGTTTCTTACCCATTTTCACTCTGATCATATTGATGGCTTGGGTGAACTGGCAACACTACGCTGGGCGGCTGGCAACAGTGACACGCCATTACCGGTCTATGGCCCCGTGGGGGTAGAACGGGTAGTAAATGGTTTTAATGAAGCTTATGGGCAAGATTTTGTCTATCGGCACACACACCACGGCGATTCGGTCGCGCCACTTGGGGCCGCGGGCCTCAGCGCAGTGTCCTTTGAGCCACCGGCCATGGGCGCACTCACCACTGTTTACGCACAGGGCGACCTGACTGTCACTGCATTATTAGTTGATCACGCACCTGTAGCGCCTGCTGTCGGCTACAAATTTAGTTATCGCGGTCGCACTGTATTAATTAGCGGCGACACCGCTCAATCGGCGAACATAACGACATTGGCGGATAAGGTGGATCTACTGGTGCACGAGGCGCTAGCGCCCAACTTACTTAGAATGATGAACGCTGCCGCCGAGCAGGCCGGCAATACCAATTTGGCAACGATTGCGATGGATGTGCTCGACTATCATGCAAGCCCCAAAGACGCTGCCGAAACCGCCCGTGACGCTAACGTGGGGCACTTGCTTTATTACCATATCGTGCCCCCGCTGCTGGTACCGGGCCAAGAAGCGCTCTGGCTTGATGGTGCTGATAAGATCTTTGAACACTACACCTTAGGGCGTGACGGTACGAGCTTCTCGCTACCTGCATACAGTGACGCTATCATCGAGAGCGAGCGCCTATAGCACAGCTGTGTATCACATCTTACAAAGCGGTATGCTTTCCTCACCTTATTGCTTACAGCGAGCGGGCCGGCTTGGCCTGTTTGCACACCACAAGGAACAAATGCGATGCGGGCTTTTTTAACTCTCACTACCACGCTGCTACTTGTTGTTGTCATGCCCACGGCACATGCGGACGGACTCAAGCTTGAGGACATCTTAGGGTCAGAAATCAATCTTGATGCAAATCTACCTACCCCCGAATCGGTCGTTGGACTTGAGGTCGGTGAGCGACACTGGTATCACCACGAAATCATCCGCTACCTTGATACGTTGGCGGCCGTCTCGCCGCGCATGGTAGCGCTAGGGACGCATGCCACTACCTATGGCGGGCGGCCACTGGTGAGTTATGCCATCTCTAGCGCGCGCAACATTGCACGCCTTGATGCAATTAAAGCAGCCCGCGCGGAAATGGTGAATCCAGAAACGGCCATTAGCATTTCTGATCAGCCCGCTGTCATGCATATGATGTACAGTATTCACGGCAACGAGCCTAGCGGTTCAAATGCAACCCCCATGGTGGCCTATTACCTCAATGCCAGCCAAGACCCGGCGCTAGCAGCTCAGCTTGATGACGTGGTCATCATTTTAAATCCCATGCTAAACCCCGATGGTCTGGACCGATTTGCTCATTGGTCGAATACCCACAGCGGCAAGAACCCAAGCCCTGATAGCAATGATCGCGAACACCGTGAAGCCACACCAAATGGCCGTACAAACTACTACGGTTTTGATTTGAACCGAGACTGGCTGCCTCACCAACACCCAGAAAGCCGTGGACGACTGGCGTTATTCCATGCCTGGAAACCCAACGTCCAATTGGACTTTCACGAGCAAGGGAGTAACAGTAACTTCTTTTTTATGCCGGGTAAGCCCGAACGTACCAATCCGCTGACTCCCGCGATCAACCAAACGCTAACTGCGCGCATTGGTGACTACCATGCTCGTACCTTCGACAAGGCCGGCATCTTGTACTTTTCCGGCGAAGGCTACGATGATTTTTTCATGGGCAAAGGCTCAACCTATCCGGACTTGTTTGGTTGTGTGGGTATTCTTTTTGAACAGCCTTCTTCCCGTGGCATGCAGCAAGACGTGGTGAATGGCAGGCTTACGTTCCCCCATAGCATTGCCAACCAATTTAGAGCATCACTCTCGTCAATCGAAGCAACATCGGCTTTAAAAGAGGAGCTATTAGCTTATCAACGCAATTTTTACGTGCAGCGAAAGACAACCCCTGGCCATTATTTGGCCAGCGCAGACGGCGATCCAACTCGCCTACGTGAATTTGTTCGACTACTCCAAGGACATGACATTACGGTGGAGGTCCTTACCAAGGACATAACTGTGGGTACCCAGCGCTATGGCGCTCAAACCACCATCGCTATTCCCCTTGATCAACCCCAAAGTGTGTATTTACAAACCTTGTGGAACGAACAGCTCACGTTTGAAGAAAATATTTTCTACGATGTCTCAACCTGGACCATGCCCTGGGCATTCGACCTCGACCATACGCGCGAGGCAGTAAGAGGCGCGCGCACCGCACCGCTCCCCGATGATTTCTTGCACGCGAGCAAAGCGCTGACCCCTTCGGGTATTGGTTATTTGATCGACTGGCGCGACGCGAATGCACCCGCGCTGCTTTATGATCTTCTAGAGCTTGGTGCCAATGTGCGCGTGGCACAAAAACCCTTTGCAGCACAAACCATAGACGCAGGAGAGGTATCTTTTGGCTACGGTACACTGCTGGTCTCTGCTGAAATCGGCAAAGCCATTCCAGCACCGGCAATTGCACGACTTCAACAAGCCGCCGCCAATGGGCTAGGTATCTTTTCTGTAGCTAGCAGCCTCACCGCCACCGGTATCGACTTGGGAAGTCGAGACTTTCATGTATTGTCCTTGCCCAAAGTGGCTCTGGTAACGGGGCCGGGTACATCCGCCTATGACACCGGTGAGATTTGGCACCTACTGGATCAACGTGTCGATATGCCCATTACGATGATCGATAGCTACCGCTTGGCAGCCACAGATTTATCGGCCTACAGCCACATCATCATAACCGACCCCATGCCGATGCTTGCTGACAACACACTCGAGACCCTCAAGTCATTTGTTGCGCAGGGGGGCGTCTTATGGGCCCAGGGGGCATCAACCGTTGACTGGCTAGCCACAAAAGAATTGACATCCGTGGTCTGGCGACAGACAAACGAGCAGCAAGATCAAGAGCAACTCAAGAAATTACTCGGCGAGGAATACGTCGATAGAGCAGCCGTTGCGGCACTACTACCAGAGCGCCAACCGTTTGCCGCAGCGCAAGATCAAGCGGCTTTTAAACTGGTCCGCGGTGCAATACTTGAGGGATCGCTGGATATTAGCCACCCAGTCGGTTACGGCTACCAAGACAAACAGTTGCCTGTCTTTAGGCGCAATGAACGCTTTATGGAGCGCTCAGCCAATCCTTATTCGTCGCCAGTGGTCTATACCGACTCGCCCTTGCTTTCTGGCTATATGTCGGCGGATAACCAGGCACTGGTAGGCGGATCGGCCGGTCTATCGGTTGATGCAGTAGGCGACGGCGCCATTGTACTTGGGCTCGATGCCAGTACGTTTCGCGCTTTTTGGTGGGGAACCCAGCGCTTGTTAATCAACGCCGTTTTCTTTGGCGAGCTTTTGGTGGAACCGCGTTGATAAACGCCAGTTATTGATGAGCTGTTTATCGCAGCACCCTAACCCTACCCAGCGGCAAAGCACCAGTGAGCCGCTGGGTATCAACGAATTCGACGAGCACGCACCGAACGGCCTTTCACTTTACCTTGAGAGAGGTAATTCATGGCTTGTCGAAGTGCCGAGCGGTGCACAGCAACATAGGAGCTCGTGTCGAGGATGGTGATTTTTCCTATCGCGCTGCCTTCTAGGCCGCCCTCACCAGTCAAGGCACCGAGAATGTCACCCGCTCGCACCTTGCTCTTGCGGCCTGCATCAAGCTGAATCGTCACGTACAGCCCCTGCAATTGGTAGTCAGGGTTGCGGTCGAGGGAGGCGAGTACGTCGCAAGCGGCCGGCTGCTGTTGATAATCCTCTATGGCCCTAATGCGAGGAGTTTCCGCAGGCACCACAATACTGTAAGCACGACCCAACTCTCCGGCTCGGCCGGTGCGACCAATCCGGTGAACATACACTTGGGGGTCTCGGGGTAACTCAAAGTTAATCACTAGTGCCAGCCCTTTGATATCCAAGCCGCGTGCGGCCACATCG
>Ga0181573_10004240_pt1 | contig 12296 bp, 9 predicted proteins | sample 101ome_25_FD_148643 | JGI IMG/M metagenome (GOLD analysis project Ga0181573, IMG submission 148643) | Coastal salt marsh microbial communities from the Groves Creek Marsh, Skidaway Island, Georgia - 101409BT metaG (spades assembly) | ecosystem: Environmental > Aquatic > Marine > Intertidal zone...
AGCAGTTCTTGAAAGATCTCAGGTTAAATCTAATTTATTCCAATGCAAGCTGTCTGTCGCATTATCAAATCCCAAAGCTATATGGCATTGACTAATTTACTCTCGCGGGCGGTTGGCGGGGCTTAGGTAACGCAACCCTTGCTCCATTTTGCAGCGGGCAAACCTCCGATTTGACAGTACGGTCGTGGGCTCGATTATGCTCTATTGGTCTAAGCTGCGCTTTGAACGCGCTTGATCAAAGCACTTAAATCAATGACCACTCAAAAAAGTTTCTAAAAACGCCATGTTATATACCAGTATTTATAGTGTCAAAATTAGCCAGACTCAGTTGAGCTTTGAAGATATGACACCTGTAGTGAACCCAGCCATGCGCAATTCCCAGAATAGGCGTTGATATTCAATTTTAGGGCATCGGTTCATGATAACTTCAATCCCATGCGCCCGCGCTTTCTCTGCGGCTTCGGAGTGGGTGACGCCAATTTGCATCCAGATTGTTTTAAGATCCGTAAACCGTTCCATAGCCTCATCAACAATCGGCGGCACATAATCAGATTTGCGGAAAATATCCACCATATCAATGGGTTCATCAATCTCTGACAGAGATGCACGGATTGTTGCGCCAAACAGCTCTTTTCCCGCGTGTGCTGGATTGACCGAAATCACATTAAAACCCTTTAATCCCAAATATCGGGCCACAAAATAACTTGGTCGCTGTGGATTCGGGCTAACCCCGACCATCGCGATATTTTTTGCACGCTTGAGAATATCGCGCAAATATGCGTTGCTATAGTACTCGTCCATGGGCCCCTTCGTTAATCTTTCTGGCACAGTGTGATGGGGCCATCCCCAATGTCAATTGCGATCCGACACTAATGAATGAAACCATTCAAAACTTGATAATTTCGCCTGCTGTTTTGCACGCACTCAAATCAAGCTTCCATACCAGCGCAAACTGCCAACGCTCTGGGCCTTGGCGTTGATACGCAATTCGGTGTGCCTGTCTCGTCCGCCTCCTGGCGTTCGAGGGCTTAGGCTGCTCGTGTTTCAATCAAGTCAAGTGCATTATTCGGCGGCCTTTGGCGCGTCATTTAGCATTTGCCAAACGCGATGCGGGGTAAATGGCATGTCTGCGTGGGTCACACCGCGATCCCACAGCGCGTCTTGTACCGCATTCGCAACCGCCGCCATTGATCCAACAGTTCCTGCCTCACCACAGCCCTTCATGCCCATAATGTTTGCAGTAGAGGGAACTGGTTCTACTTCAAATTTAACAAATGGCATATCCACCGCGCGAGGCATTGCATAATCCATGAAGGTCGCTGTCAACAACTGACCATCTTCATCATAAACCACATGCTCACAAAGTGCTTGTCCTAGACCTTGTGCAACACCTCCGTGCACTTGACCTTCCGCCAATAGTGGATTGATAAGGTTTCCAAAATCATCAACCACAACATAGCGATCAACCACAGTTTTCCCTGTTTCTGGATCAATCTCAACCTCGGCAACATGCGCTCCATTTGGGAAAGAACGCGCCTCAAGCGTTGCGCGAGCCTCTTGGACCAACAGATCGTCACGCCCATCCACGCGCGCCATTTCGGCTGCCTCAAGGAAGGTCGGCGTTAGGTTTGATCCTGCCGCGCGGAAGGTTTCATCGTCAAAGGAAACGTCCTCAGAAGCGACACCCATTTTATCGGCAAGATACAGGATAAAGCTTTTGATCATTTTATCGACTGTCGCCAGGGTGGCGTTGTTTTGCACAGTGACTGAACGCGATCCGCCTGTACCACCACCCTGTTTGATCAAATCACTGTCGCCTTGAACGACAATAATATTATCCAATGGAATGCCCGTTTGATCGGATAGGAATTTTGCATAAACTGTTTCATGCCCCTGCCCGTTTGACTGAGTACCGACAAAAATGCAGACTGTTCCGTCCTCATTAAACTCGACGCGCGTACTTTCGCTTGGGTCACCAAGGATGGATTCTATATAAAAACATAGGCCCTGACCGCGCAGTTTGCCTGCCGCCTCGGATGCAGATTTGCGTGATAAAAATCCAGCGCGATCACAGGCTATTTCAGCATGGTTCAACACGCGTGAGAAATCTCCGACGTCATAGGTTTCGCCCGTCGTTGTTTTGTACGGAAATTTATCCACGGGAATAAAATTTTTGTGGTGCAATTCCCAAAGATCCACACCCAACTCGCGCGCGGCACGATCCATCAGGCGTTCGAGAACATAAATCGCCTCAGGGCGGCCTGCGCCGCGATAGGCATCCACTTGTGTCGTGTTGGTATAGTAACCCTTCACGCTTAGGTAGGTTGCCTGCACATCATAAGTGCCCATCAAAACGCGTGAAAACAATTGTGTTTGAATGGGTTGCGCAAATTGCGAGTTATAAGCCCCCATGTTACAATCCGTATGCACGCGGTAGGCCTGAATGCGGTGATCCGCATCAAATGCAAATTCCGCCCATGATACCAAATCGCGCCCTGCATTATCGGTTAACATCGCTTCTGTTCGATCTGACATCCAGCGCACCGGTCGGCCTAATGTCATCGCGGCATGTGCCAAAACATAGGCCTCGGGATAGGCCATGCCTTTCATCCCAAATCCACCGCCGGTGTCTGGGTTGGTAACGCGGATGTTCTCTTTGGGCATGTTCAACATCTGGCTAAGGCGGTTCCAATGCGGCCACACACCCTGAGCGTTCAAGGCAACATGCAACCGTTCGCCGTCAAATTCCGCATAACATCCACGCGGTTCTATGGAATTTACGATGACGCGGTTGTCCCCCACCTCCAACTTCACCACATGCGCGGCCTTATCAAATTCCGCTTGGGTTTTTTCGGCGTCCCCCATCTCCCAATCAAAGGCCAAGTTGCCAGGCGCCTCGGCATGGATATCTGTGTCACCAGGGGCCAGTGCCAATTGGACGGGCAATTCATCATAATCAAATTCAATCAACTCGGCCGCATCGCGGGCCTGTTGCATCGTGTCGGCAATAATCATAGCGACAGGTTCACCAACATGGCGCACACGATCAACTGCCAACAAGGGGCGTGGCGGTTTTGCCCCATCCGTGCCGTCACGGTTTTTCACAACCGTGCCTTCCAAATCCATGGAAATGCCTGCCGTAATCAGATCAGCCGCCGTAATAACAGTGGCGACACCCTCACTCTCAAGCGCATCGCTAACATCCAAATTGGTGATCACACCATGCGCAATGGGTGAGCGGAAAACAAACGCATGCAGCGCATCGGCAGGTGCGATATCGTCAATGTATTTACCAAATCCAGTTAAAAAACGTTGGTCTTCCAGGCGTGTAATGGGTTGGCTTTTCCCGAACTTATTCATGTGGTTTCTATCCCGTTGATCCGTATTTGATTTGTGCGAACACTACTCATAGATTTAGGGCTGTCCAACCCTTTTCCACCATTTAATGAAAACTCCTTTGTATTCGTGACGCAACGTGCAGAAATTCTTGGCAATGTTGCTTTCCCTTTTGCGAAAATCGGGTTAGACCGATCCGCGCAAAACAACACGATGAATAGGCATTTTCATGGCACTGGAAAAAACCTTCGACACTGGCACGGCAGAAGCGCGCATTTATGCAGCGTGGGAACAGGCAGGATGTTTCAAAGCGGGCGCAAATGCCACGCGGGATGAAACATTCACCATCATGATCCCGCCCCCCAATGTGACGGGTGTGTTGCACATGGGCCATGCATTCAACAACACCTTACAGGATATTTTGATCCGCTGGAAACGCATGCAGGGGGTTGATACCCTGTGGCAACCTGGAACGGATCACGCAGGGATTGCCACGCAAATGGTTGTCGAACGTGAATTGGCCAAAGCGGGTGAGCCAAGCCGCGCTGAACTGGGCCGTCAGGTGTTTTTGGCCAAAGTCTGGGAATGGAAAAAACAATCGGGTGGCACCATCATCAATCAGCTAAAACGCCTTGGCGCCAGCTGTGATTGGGACCGCACTGCATTCACCATGTCAGGTGCACCCAATGCCCCCGCGGATGAGGGTGGTAATTTCCATGACGCCGTCATCAAAGTTTTCGTTGAGATGTACAACAAAGGCCTGATTTATCGCGGCAAACGTTTGGTCAATTGGGACCCACATTTTGAAACGGCGATTTCAGACCTTGAGGTCGAAAACATCGAAGTTGCGGGTCACATGTGGCATTTCAAATATCCGCTGGCAGATGGTCAAACCTATACCTATGTCGAAAAGGACGAAGATGGGAACATCACACTAAGTGAAGAACGCGACTATATCTCAATCGCGACAACGCGCCCTGAAACCATGTTGGGCGATGGAGCGGTTGCGGTGCATCCCAGTGATGAACGCTATGCGCCGATTGTTGGTAAACTGTGCGAAATTCCCGTTGGACCAAAGGAACATCGCCGCTTGATCCCGATCATCACCGATGAATACCCCGATCCAGATTTCGGATCAGGAGCGGTTAAAATCACAGGCGCGCATGATTTCAACGACTATCAGGTGGCTAAGCGCGGCGGCATTCCGATGTATAACCTAATGAACACACACGCCGCGATGCGCAGTGATGGCCGTCCTTACGCGGAAGAGGCCGCCGAGGCGCAGCGCATTGCAAATGGCGAAATCGAATGGGACGAAAATAAAGTCGCCGCCATGAACCTTGTCCCCGATGAATATCGCGGGCTGGATCGGATAGAGGCCCGTGACCGGGTTGTGGCCGCCATAACGGCCGAGGGCAATGCCGTCATGATCTCCAACCCCAAAGCGGGTGAGGACGGCGAAGCCGACCTGATCCCACACGTCGAAAACAAACCCATCATGCAGCCCTTTGGTGATCGATCAAAAGTCGTGATTGAACCCATGATGACCGATCAATGGTTTGTCGATACCGCCAAAATCGTTGGCCCCGCCTTGGACGCGGTGCGGGATGGAACAGTCAAAATCATTCCAGAGTCAGGCAAAAAAACCTATTACCACTGGCTGGAAAACATCGAACCCTGGTGTATTTCACGCCAATTGTGGTGGGGCCATCAGGTGCCTGTTTGGTTTGACGAAGAAGGCAATCAATACTGCGCGGCTACCGAGGCCGAGGCGAAGGCACAAGCGCCCGGCAAAACCCTAACCCGTGACCCCGATGTTTTGGATACATGGTTCAGCTCTGGCCTATGGCCAATCGGCACGTTGGGCTGGCCCGAACAGAATGCGGCGTTGGACAAATATTTCCCAACCTCGACCCTGATCACGGGGCAGGATATTTTGTTTTTCTGGGTTGCGCGGATGATGATGATGCAACTAGCCGTTGTCGATCAGATCCCATTTAATACGGTGTATCTGCACGGGCTGGTCCGCGATTCCAAGGGCAAGAAGATGTCAAAATCCACGGGCAACGTGATTGACCCATTGGACATCATTGATGAATACGGCGCGGATGCGTTGCGGTTCACCAATGCCGCCATGGCCTCTATCGGGGGGGTGTTGAAATTGGACATGCAGCGGATCCAAGGATACCGCAATTTCGGCACCAAACTGTGGAACGCCGCCCGTTTTGCCGAAATGAATGAGGCCGTGCCCTCCGATGGCACCATTCCAATGGCCGACCAAGCGGTCAACAAATGGATCATCGGTGAAACCGCCAAAGTGCGAAAGGTTGTGGACGCGGCCTTTGACACCTATCGGTTCAACGATGCGGCACAGGCGCTTTATGCCTATGTTTGGGGCAAGGTGTGCGATTGGTACGTGGAATTGTCAAAACCGCTTTTGAACGGCGACGATGAGTCAGCAAAAGAGGAAACACGCCGCGTGATGGGCTGGGTGATTGATCAATGTTTGATCCTGCTGCATCCGATTATGCCATTCATCACAGAAGAGCTGTGGGGCGCATTGGGCGAACGGGCTAAAATGGTCGTACACGCCGATTGGCCGACATACACCGCCACCGAATTGGTGGACACCGCCGCAGATCGTGAAATGAACTGGGTGATCAGCCTGATCGAAGGGATCCGTTCCGCCCGTTCACAAATGCGGGTTCCTGCGGGTCTGCGCATTCCAATGATCATGACCGAGTTGGACGTTGCAGGTCAGGCCGCATGGGAAAGAAACGAAGCGATGATCCTAAAACTCGCACGTGTGGTGGACTTGACCCATGCGGATGCCTTCCCCAAGGGGACAATCACCGTGGCGGTTCCGGGTGGCACCTTTGGCCTGCCCCTTGCGGATATTATCGACATTGATGCGGAAAAAGAGCGCCTTGAAAAATCCCTTGGGAAATTGGCAAAGGAATTGGGCGGTTTACGCGGACGGTTGAACAATCCGAAATTCGTCGCCTCTGCTCCTGATGAGGTGGTCGAAGAAGCGCGTGCCAATTTGGCCGAGCGAGAAGAAGAAGAAGCCCAACTAAAAACCGCGATGGATCGGTTGAATGAGATTTAACAACACCCTGCCTCAGCTACCCGGCTGAGGCAGACGTGATAAAAGCTGGTTGGGTCTCGGATGTATTGCGGGCAACTTTCACCTCAACGTCTACGGGTTTTTCATCGCACTAAGCCGACTGCGGGCAGTGACGAAGACACCGCCCATGGGGGCGGTCGATGTCTGCCAATCTAGCGATTGGCTGGAGCAGAACTCATCTAGACTATATTTTAGAAAATCACACCAACACGAAACTCAGCACCAAGGGCGCAACGCCGATGGTCATGAGGGTGGAGACTACTACCAATCCCGCCACCGCATCAGCGTCCACCTTGAACCGTTCGGCCAGTAGATAGGATGTCACCGCAACGGGGGCCGACATTTGCAGGATCAACACGGAATTGGCCACATCGGGCAAATCAAAAACCGCGCCGACCGCAATGGCAACGCCCGTGCAAATGGCGATTTTCGCAGCAGACAGCCAAATAGCGTTCACAATCTTCGCAGCTTTCAATCGCGCAACCGCAACCCCCAGCGTGATCAGCATGATTGGAATGCCAATCCCCCCGACAAGATTGATAGTATTGGCCAGAAATTCGGGCAACTGCCAGCCCTGCACCAAAAACACCAACCCCAAGAGGGTTGAAAGAACCAAGGGTTCACGCGCCAATTTGCGCAATGATGTGCCCCCCGTAATCACATAAATCCCGATGCTAAAGGCAAAGACAGATGTCACACTGAACAAAATAATCGCATAGCCAAACCCCGCCTGCCCAAAGGCAAAAAGGCACAGTGGCAATCCCATGTTGCCTGTATTCCCACTGACAAACGGCGCAAAATAGCTGGGCATGTCCAAGCGGGCAAGTTTGACAAAAATGTAAACCGCCACCATCGTCCCGCCATAGGTCGCGAGTGAGGCCCAGAACATGGTGGCCAAGGCCTCGGGGTCAATGTTCGTGTTGACCAGACTATCAAACACCAAACAGGGAATCGCGATATTTGTCGCCAAGCGGGTGACAAACTCGGTTGGGTACTCCAGCCCCCGCTTAACCCAGAGATAGCCGCTGCCAGCGATCAAAAAGACAGGGGCAACAACATTGAAAATGATCAGGAACAGGGCCATGCCCTAGCCAGCATCGCGGCCCTCGGGGCCAGTCATGTCAAAGCCAAGGTGGCGTGCAACGGTAAAGATATCTTTGTCCCCACGCCCACACATGTTCATGCAAATGATGTGATCAGTCGGCAGGGTTGGTGCGATTTTCATCACGTGACCCAGCGCGTGTGAAGGTTCCAGCGCGGGAATGATCCCTTCGGTCGCGCAGCACAGTTGGAACGCCTCTAGCGCCTCTTTATCAGTGATCGACACATATTTTGCACGCCCAATGTCATGCAGCCATGCATGTTCTGGGCCGATACCTGGGTAATCCAGACCTGCTGAAATTGAGAAGCCTTCTAAAATCTGACCATCCCCATCCTGCAACAAATAGGTGCGGTTGCCGTGCAATACGCCCGGACGCCCACCCGTTAGGGATGCGCAATGTTCCATGTCGTCATTGACGCCTTTGCCACCCGCTTCAACACCGATGATGTTCACATCCTTATCATCAAGGAAGGGATAAAACAGACCCATGGCATTGGATCCACCACCAATTGCCGCAATCAGCGTGTCGGGAAAACGCCCCTCTGCCGCCATCATCTGCTCTTTGGCCTCTTTGCCGATGATGGATTGGAAATCGCGGACCATCGCAGGGTATGGGTGTGGGCCTGCAACGGTGCCAATGCAATAGAATGTGTCGCGCACATTGGTAACCCAGTCACGCAGTGCATCGTTCATGGCATCCTTAAGCGTGCCGCGTCCTGATGTGACGGGCACAACCTCTGCACCCAATAGGCGCATACGGAATACGTTTGGCGCCTGACGTTCCACATCATGTGCGCCCATGTAAACCACACATTTCAAACCAAATTTCGCACAGACGGTCGCAGTGGCCACGCCGTGTTGGCCCGCCCCTGTTTCGGCGATGATACGGGTTTTGCCCATGCGACGCGCCAGAATGATTTGGCCCAACACGTTGTTGATTTTATGCGCGCCTGTATGGTTCAGCTCGTCCCGCTTCATATAGATTTTTGCGCCACCCAAATGATCAGTTAAGCGTTCGGCAAAATACATGGGACTGGGGCGGCCAACATAATGCGTCCACAGATCATTCATTTCCGCCCAAAACGTATCGTCCGTTTTGGCGCGTTCATATTGCTCTTCCAGCTCTAGGATCAGTGGCATCAGGGTTTCCGACACAAAGCGGCCCCCAAATTTACCAAAACGCCCCTTATCATCTGGGCCTGTCATAAAGCTATTGAAGAGATCGTTTGCCATTGTTGGTCCTCCGCCATTCACCCGCCAGGTTTAGCCTGTCATTCGGGTATGGTAAAGCGCCCGCGCAATAAATCACGCGATGTCACAGGAAAAATTTACGCACGGCTGCTTTGCACGAATTTTTGGATCAATTCTGCGTTTTTTTGGCCCGGCGCATCTTCGACACCGCTGGACACATCCACCTGTTTCGCGCCCGTCATTTTGACCGCCTCGGCCACGTTTTCAGGGGTTAGCCCGCCCGCCAACATCCAGGGACACGGCCAACGACGCCCTGCAATTAAGCGCCAATCAAAAGACAGGCCATTGCCGCCTGGCAATACTCCACCCTTGGGCGGTTTTGCATCCACAAGAATTTGATCGGCCACACCGAAATAGCTTTCCAGTTTGGGCAAATCATCCCCATCCGCAATCCCAACCGCCTTCATCACGGGCAGGCCATAACGCGCCTTGACCTCTGCCACGCGTTCGGGCGTTTCACGGCCATGAAGCTGCAACATATCCAGTGGAACAGTGGCGGTGATCGCATCCAACTCAGCATCGCTGGGGTTCACAACCAAGGCGACTTTGGCCAATCCCAAGCGGGCTGCCAATGCCAATTCACGCGCCGCTGTAATGGTGATATTGCGGGGGGATTTTTCAAAAAACACCAAGCCCATATAATTCGCACCCGCATCCGCGCAGGCGCACACATCATCCACAGTGGCCAGGCCACAAATTTTCACGGATATAGGATTTGTCATACGGATTATGCAGGATCTTCAATTAGGGCGAGGACGTCATCTTGGTCCTTGTACTTTTCACCCTTTATCTTAGCGAGCTCTCGCTCGGCCTTGCGCAGGGCACGGCCATTGCGTGACGCTTCGGCACGCAGTTTATATTCACGCAGCCATTCCCATGCAAATCCAACGCCAATACCAAAGAAGATGCCCAAAAAGAAAACGGAAAACACAGGCAAATTGATAGAAAACGCGAATGGCGCGATTTCGTTCAATTCGGCTGGCAACAACGACAGTGTTGTCATTTCACGGTTTGCAACAGCCAACAAAACCATAACAAAAGCAAGGCAGGCTAAAAAGGCATAGCGCAAATACCGCATTATGGCTCTTTCCCATTAAGACGATCGCGTAGCAATTTACCCGTTTTGAAAAACGGAACGGCCTTAGCATCAACCGAAACGGATTCGCCTGTGCGTGGATTGCGTCCAACGCGTGCGTCACGCTTTTTCACCGAAAAAGCACCAAATCCGCGCAATTCAACGCGTTCGCCTTTAGCAAGTGCGTTGGTGATTTCTTCAAACACGGTGTTTACGATGCGTTCAACGTCGCGCTGAAACAAGTGTGGATTTTCATCTGCGATTATCTGGACCAATTCCGAACGGATCATAGCGACGTTACCCTCCCAAGTGTTACATCCCCATTATAATAATAATGCGAGTGCTGATAAACAATTTGTGAAAATTTGTGTCTATATTCTCACGTTTTTGCCAACTTAAGCTATACTATATCTGAAAATCATCCTGTAAAAGCAATGTTTTCTTCAGATGGGAAGTTATTCAGCCCTAACATCATAACCTATTTACGAATCACAGAGCGGTCACACAAGGAATGACAATATGTCTAATTTTATTACTTCAGCCCCCCCCGAGATACACACCAGATTAGCCAAAGTTGATTCAGAAAATTCAGATGCTTATGACTTTTCGCAACTCTAGCAACAAAAATACCCCCTGCTAAGGCAGAGGGTATTTAAACGAAATCTATCGCTTGGATTTATTCGTCGCCTTTTAGCGCCGCACCTAAGATGTCGCCCAATGATGCACCAGAATCTGATGAACCATACTGTTCGACTGCTTCTTTCTCTTCTGCGATTTCGCGTGCTTTGATCGACACACCCAATTTGCGTGTTTTTGAGTCAATATTTGTTATGCGTACGTCGATTTTGTCACCTGCTGAGAAACGCTCTGGACGCTGCTCTGCACGATCGCGTGATAGGTCTGAACGACGGATGAATGTTTTCATACCTTCGTATTCAACCTCGATACCACCATCTTCGATTGCAGTAACTTCAACAGTGATCACAGAGCCGCGTTTCACGCCGCCCGTTGCCTCTGCGAATTTGTCACCACCCAATGCTTTGATGGACAGGCTGATGCGTTCTTTTTCAACGTCTACTTCGGACACAACCGCCTGAACCATGTCGCCTTTGCGGAAGTTTTGGATTGCATCTTCACCGCGCTCATCCCAAGAGATGTCTGATAGGTGAACCATACCGTCGATTTCGCCATCCAAACCAATGAATAGGCCGAATTCAGTGATGTTTTTAACTTCACCTTCAACTTGGCTGCCTTCTGGGTTGGTTTCAGCAAAGACTTCCCATGGATTTCGCTGACACTGTTTTAGACCCAATGAAACGCGGCGCTTGACGCCATCGATTTCCAAAACCATCACTTCAACTTCTTGCGATGTTGAAACGATTTTGCCTGGGTGTACGTTTTTCTTGGTCCATGACATTTCTGACACGTGAACCAAACCTTCAACGCCCGCTTCCAGTTCAACAAATGCACCATAATCAGTGATGTTTGTCACTGTACCGTTGTGCACCGATTCCAGCGGGTATTTCGCCGCAACGATTTCCCATGGGTCTTCTTGCAACTGCTTCATGCCCAATGAGATGCGGTGTGTTTCTTTGTTGATCTTGATGACCTGAACTTTGATTGTTTCACCAATTGTCAGGATCTCAGATGGGTGGTTCACGCGGCGCCAGGCCATGTCAGTGACGTGCAATAGGCCGTCAACACCGCCTAGATCCACAAAGGCACCGTATTCAGTGATGTTTTTCACAACACCTTCCACGTCCTGACCTTCACCTAGGTTGCCGATGACTTCTGCACGCTGTTCTGCACGTGATTCTTCTAGGATTGAGCGACGTGATACAACGATGTTGCCACGACGACGGTCCATTTTCAGGATTTGGAAAGGCTGCTTGATGTTCATCAATGGGCCCGCGTCACGCACAGGGCGTACGTCAACCTGTGATCCAGGCAAAAACGCAACTGCGCCGCCCAAATCAACAGTAAAGCCACCTTTGACGCGTCCAAAGATTGCGCCATCGACGCGCTCTTCGTTTGCGTGTGCTTTTTCCAGACGATCCCAAGCCTCTTCGCGGCGGGCCATTTCGCGTGATACGACTGCTTCGCCTTTGGCGTTTTCAGCGGCGCGCAAATAAACTTCAACTTCGTCGCCAACGGCAACTTCTGGGGCTTCACCTGGGTTTGCGAATTCTTTTAGTTCAACGCGGCCTTCCATTTTATAGCCTACGTCGATAATGGCTTGTCCCGCTTCGATTGCGATAACTTTGCCTTTGACAACTGTACCCTCTTGGGGTGTGTCCATTTCGAAGCTTTCATTCAATAATGCTTCGAATTCTTCCATAGATGTGTTTTGAGCCATGTGGTCTCAGTTTCCTTTACTAGCATTTATTCTGGCCAAGAGGTTGTCT
>Ga0181573_10004242_pt1 | contig 12291 bp, 15 predicted proteins | sample 101ome_25_FD_148643 | JGI IMG/M metagenome (GOLD analysis project Ga0181573, IMG submission 148643) | Coastal salt marsh microbial communities from the Groves Creek Marsh, Skidaway Island, Georgia - 101409BT metaG (spades assembly) | ecosystem: Environmental > Aquatic > Marine > Intertidal zone...
TCGTCCCTGCGCTGCTTCGAATGCCGCCGGTCCGTCTCGAGCGCTGGTACCGGCTCTGTATAGGTAAAGCTTTTGAATGCTCCCCGCACCCGCGATCGAGGGAACCGATACACTCGTTTTGTTGAAGTGAAGAAACGGGAACGAGCGGGGAAAGTGCGAAAACCAAAGCACGGTCTAGAGCCACCACGACCGAGACAGCGGCACAGACGCACAGACGCACAGACCAGTTCGTATCAGTACGTATCAGTACATAGAGAGCATTAACCAGACAGCGTCGCGGCCTCTGTCACCTTGTATCGTGTCCGATTCGGCAACTCGATTGGCTCCAACGGTCGTTCACGAAATGGCAGGTACACGCGCAACCAGGCGTGCTGCTCCCAGCGCAGTCGACGGCGAGCACGAGAGTAGCCCTTGTATGGACAGTTCCCGTCTTAGTGATGTCGGTGTCGGCGCTGGTCGCGTCGTCGGTACGTATTGGCCGTTTCTTTCCCGGGAGATCCCCTGTTGGCTCGCGCGCTGGCTCACTGGCTCACTGGCTCGTACCGACGTTGTGTTACGTACCCTAGGAGGCGGGCTGACGATTCCGGTGTTGCTGAACGAGGCGCAGAAGAGTAGTGTCGGGCCGGGGCAGGTCCGGTATGCGTCCGTTCTGTGGGGGCGGGTGGACACGGGTGGGGACGAGAGCAAGGGGGCTGCTGGCGACGACGGCGGCGACGGCGGCGACGGCGACGACGGCGACGACGGCGGCGGCGAGCTCGCGTGTGTCGTGGAGCAAGAGCTGCATCAGTTGATCGTGTGTCTGAAGTGGATGGTGTCGTTGTCGGCGAGGAACGTGTATCATGATCGGTTGGTGAAGTTCTTTGGGATCCTGGCGTCGATGGCGACGACGCGGGCGAGGGTGCGGTGTGTGGAGGTGTTGATCGGGTTTTTGGTGGAGTGGTCGAGGGCAGAGGGGCATTTGGTGCGCTGGAGGGCGTGTCAGTTGGTGGGGAACTTGATCAATAATATGCCCGAGGGGTCGGATGTGGACGGCGGGGTGCTGGATCTGATCGAGGGGGCGATGACGCGGCTGTTGCTGCAGGACGGGAAGCCGCACGTGCGCGCTGCTGCTGCCAGGTACGTGGGCGGGTTGAAGGGTATAGGGTTCAGGCCGCGACGACGCCCGACTGCTTTTCCACGACGCTGACTACGACGCTGACTAACTATGACGCTGACTACGATGACTACGATGACTCTTTTATAGGGCGCTGCTGCGGTTTCCGCAGATGGACGAGGGGACGGGGGACTTTGACTCGTGTGAGGTGGTGGATGCGTTGATTGCGACGCTGAATGCGGATAAGAGTAAGGAGGTGCGCAAGGCGGTGCTGGCGGTGCTGCCGATGAGCGGGTATACGCTGCCGTATGTCGTGGCGCGGACTCGGGACGAGTCGGACGAGGTGCGTCAGGTGGCGCTCTTGCTGCTCGCCGAGAAGACGAGCATTGAGATGTGTGCAGCGTGTGGTCTGCGTGGCGTGGAGATGAGTCAGCTGCTCAGCAAGGCGCTGCTGGACAGGGTGCCGGCGGTGGTCGAGGCCGGGCAGGCCCTGGTGACGGCCTGGTTCGACTCGTGCGGGGGCGAGCCGTTGACGCTCTTGAAAGCGTTGGGGGTGGACGGGCAGCAGCAGGCGAGTGCGAGTGAGCTGGCGCTGCATGCGCTGTTCGCGTGCGAGCGGTTGAACGGCGTGCACGTGGCCATGCTGGCGAGCGAGGAGGGGCTCGGGCTGCGGAGTGACTTTCGGGTGGAGAACCCCAACCTGATGACGCCAGAGGAGGCGTTGTTCTGGAGGGTGGTCTGTGTGCATCTGAGCAGCGAAGCGTCGGAGCACGGGATCAAGGCGGCGCACGCCAAGTCGGGGGGTGCGGTGGCGTCTGTGGAGGCGGCCAGCGCGGGAGAGCGGCTGGAGGCGTTCGAGGCCGTGATGCCGAGCTGTTTGGAGGAATTCGCGTATATTATCGGGTTGCATCGTGGGGAGGGAAAAGCGTGCGCGCAGCTCTTGCTGCTGGCGGCGCAGTGCGCGGACTTTGCCGATGCGAGCGGGCGCAAGTGCGTCGGCGAGGTGGTGGGGCAGATTCTGGTCGGCGGCGGCGACGGACAAGGTGTTGGCGCCGTTGGTAGCGCTGGTGACGTGCGCGACGATTTTGCGTCGTCTGAAGAGCTGTATGACGCCTGCTTCGAGGTGGTGCGCAACCTGTACTCGTCGGACGAGGGGATGCACGAGGCCGCGGGCAAGGCGATCCGGGCCATGCTCGTGCGCGCCGACCTGCTGCCGATGGACCCTCACAAGGTGCACTCGCTAACGGCCAAGGACCAAGCCGCGGTGCTGCGGATCGTGGCCGGATTCCTGGCGCTGATCAAGCGCGTTGACATGTTTGACGCCGTCGTCGGGACGGAGGACGTCGCTCGCGACGACGACGACGACGGCTGCGCGTCGTTCTCGTGGCAAGACGTTTTTTCGTACGTCATCTACCCGTGCACGACAAGCGCCGAGCCGGCCGTGCGGGCGCTGTCGTACAAGTGCATGGGGCTGTTCTGCCTGGTGGAGCGCGACCCGACCTCGTGCTCGATGATCCTCAAGGACATGATGAACCAGCTGATGACGGTCGACGAGGACGCCGACGTCAAGGCGAAGATCGTCCAGGGCCTCGGCGATGCGTGCCTGCTGCGGGGGCCGCAGGCGATCGAGAGGCTCCTAGCGGCGGCCGGTGGCCCCGTCGAGGAGGACGTGACGGAGGCGTCGGAGGCGCCGCCGACCATCGTCGACGTGCTCGTGCACTATGCGCACGAGTGGATGGAGACCGACGATGACCAGGGCTTCCGTGCGTGCGGCGAGGCGGTCGTCGAGTCGCTCGTCAAGCTCGTCGCGGTCAACGAGTTCAGGCGACAGGCCGACGAGGCGTACGAGAGATCCACGGCGCTCGAAGACGGCGACATGGTTCGCATCATCGTCAATCTGTTCATGCTGTGCTTCCACTCGTGCACCGCCGAGTCGCCCAAGACGAGGCAGAGCCTGCTCGTGTTCTTCCAGCGCTACGCGACCATGTCGGTGACATGCCAGCAGTATCTGGCCACGTCGTTCCTGGGAACCGCCAGGACGGCCGCGGCGTTGGATCAGGCCATGCGAAGGAGGACGATCGCGTCGGGCGCCATCGCGCCCCAAGTGATCAAGTTTGCCGTCCAGCTGCTGCAGATGCACGTCCTTGACCGGACCGGCGCCAGGGAGCTGTTCGGTCACGAGCCGCTGGCGGAGATTGTCATGGGAGAGATCATAGCCTGTGCGACCAACCCGCTGGTGTCGAAGCTCTACCTCAACGCGATCTGCAAGGTTCCGGCGGCGCTGCCGACGTACAACGCCAGCGACGAGACCCGGGAGACGGTGGCCCGAATCCACGCCTACGCCCTGCACGCCATCTCGCTGTTCGAATCGGAAGACTACGCGAACGGAGTCTGCTTGAAGGAGGTAGAGGGCATCAAGAAGACCTACAAATGGCCGACCGAGGCCGGGGACGTGCCCGACGACGAGGAGCTCGACCGGATGGCCGTCGGCCTGCTGGAAAACCTCGAGGCCTTCTGCGCCGGGTTCCCGCAGCCGTTCGCCGAGGCTCTCACAGGAGGCACGGGTGGAAACGAAGACAGCAGCGACGAGGACTTTGACGAAGAGGGGGTGGCCGCCGAGGTTATCGCCACGGGCCAGCGCCGGCTGCCGGCGCGGCGCGGCAGGACCCGGGTCGATATGGGCGAGCTGAGCGAGGACGAGGAGGATCGCCAGATCAAGAAGCTCGACTTTGATGGGGAGAGGGAGACGGTGAAGGTCAAGGTGGGCGGGGTTAACGAGGAGGACGACGTTGAAGAGGATGACGAGGAGGATGCGTACGCATCCGACGAGGAAAACTCGGCCATCAACTCGCCGATGCCGGCGCCGACGCCCAAGTCTGGATCCCGCTCGCGCGACAAGCGCAGGCAGTCGATGGCATCCGTGGCAGCGCTCGGCGAGGCCCTCAGCGCCCAGGCCCGCATCTGACTCATCAAAGTAGATTACTACTACTATACACCACAGCTCAACAACAGCAACAAGAAGAAGAAGAAGAAGAGCTAACCCCCACCCCCCACCCCAACTCCTCCGACTACCTATCGCCGATGATTTCCGAGACGGCGCCGGCGGCCTCCTCCACGACCTCCCGATTCCGGCCCTCGACCACGACCTTGACCCGGTACTCCAAGCTCGCGTTGTCAGCATCCGGCGACATACTCCACTTTGTATTCGGGTATGACCCGATCCGCACGCCCTGAAACCGACCCTCCCCCGCCACCTTGCGCAGGGCCTCGCCAAAATCGCCCTCGCCCATCTGCGAGAAGAGCTCCTTCGTGAAAATCTGGCCCGGACCTTTGAACACATCCCCGTGGTTCTCGATCATCCCCGAGAACAGCCTCGGAATCCCGGGCAATATATACACGTTGCCACCCACGTTGCACAGCGGCACCCAGATGTCCGACGACGGTGGCAGCACCCGACACGGCGTCGGCAGGTGGGCCATCCGGAGCCGACTCTCGTTCAGCTCAATACCCCGCTCTTTGTAGTGCACCTGGCGAACGAAGCGGGTAGCGCGAGTGAGAGAGTCAGGGCGTGCCAGCGCTCTGACGTCGGCGGTCGGAGTTCAATACCAGCCTTCATCCGTTCGTGCGTCTCGGCGTGCAGCTCGATCCTCAGCCCGAGTGCCTTGGCGATCGCTTCGTACGTAATATCGTCGTGCGTGGGCCCGATGCCCCCACTGGTAAAGACAAACCCATCGTCCGACACCTTTGATCGCAACCGGAGGAGGCTATCCGCAATGTCCTCGAACGAGTCGGGGATCATTTCGACGGCGACCAGGTCGACGCCCCGTGCGCGAAGAAACGTAGCCAGCCATGGCTGGAAGACAGGAACGAGACGTGGGAGTGAGGAAGGGAGGTATAGGGGGGGGAGTAGAGGGAGAGACACAGGGCGCGCCTCGCGGGGCTCTCCCCGACCGGGGCGCGCGAAGACGTCTCGGCCTCTGCGGTCGAGATACAATACATGCCGTGTTGGTGTCCTGGATGCTCCCCGACAGGATCTCATCGCCGATGATCATTAGCGCCGCCTTCTTCGTGCTCACCGTCGTCGCGCCCTGCGCCGCGGAAGACGCCACGATGCCTCTGCTTGTGCTGAACCTCGCGGACGAGGACACCGACGTCCGCATCGTCCACAGCCATGCCGACGATCGCGCTGCGATCGCGAGCGCCATGTCCTCGTGTCTGTACAGCGACGCCTGGGTCGGAGAACGAAGAATCCACCGAGACGTCTCGTTCGGACCGACCGGGAGAGTTTCAAAGAGTTTCAGCGCTTTCTCGCTCGCTCGTCCCTTTGACTTGACCAGCATGATGCGATCCGTGCTCTCGACGTTGCTGGTATGTGCGGCCGCGTGGGCGACGATCGTGACCACGGCACGCGCCACCACCAAGAAAGTCCTGGTCCTGGTCGACGATCTTGCCGCCAAGCAGACCCACAGCACGTTCCTGAAGCAGTTGATCTTCGGTGGCTACGACGTGACCTTGTCGCTTGCTTCTTCTGAAGACGCCTTCCTGCAGAAGGTGGACGAGTGGCAGTACGACCACCTGGTGGTGTTGGGCGGCGAGGGCAAGTTTGGAGAGGGCGTCGCGCCCGCAAAGCTGCTCGAGTTTTTCGAGAGCGGGCGGAACGTGTACCTTGCCATCAACCCGGAGACGTCAGGAAAGGTGAGGGCGCTGGCCAAGCGCCTCGGTGCCGACGTGGAGGCGAAGCGCAGCACGGTCGTGGATCCCTTTTCGTCGGAGGGCTCGTCGGTCGAGGCCGTCGTGGACGAGGCGGCGGTGGATCGCCTGCTGCCCGGAGTGGTCGAATCTGGGTCTGACGTCGTCTTCGTCGACGGGATCGGGTTTAGCATTGCCCCGGAGGCGACCATGACGGTGGGGGCGCTGCACGCCACGCCCACGGCCTACGCCACGACGGACGGGGCGATGGACGGGGCAAAACGGCCGACCAAGCTCGGCGGATACAGCCTCAAGCTCGCAGCGTTGGTTCAGGGCCGGAACAATGCTCGGTGGGTGTTTTTTTCAAATGCGCTCGCTCGCTCGCTCGTCCACCATCACAGTGCTCTCCCTCTCTTCGCTCTTTCTCTCTCGCACTCGCTTCTCACCCACCCCCGTGGTTCTCCTCCTCTTTGTTCGTCTCTTCCTCCAGGGCGGCCGTCGTGGGGTCCACGGCCATGCTGTCCGACGCGGTGCTGAGCCAACGGGCGCACAAGGCCAACGTGGCGTTCATGAAGGACTCGCTGTCGTGGGTGTTTGGGGAGCGGGGCGTCCTCACGTCGTCTGAGATCAGGCACAAGCACGTCGACAGCGATCTGTGGAACCCATCTGAAGGATATAGGGTGAAGGACGAGGTGGAGGTGTACGTGGACGTCTTTGAGTGCACCAAGGGCACGTGTGGACCGTACGGAGGCAACGACGTGCAGATCGAGCTGCGGATGCTCGATCCGTACGTCCGGAAGACCCTCAGCAACACTGGGAACGGGACGTTTTCGGCGAGGATCAAGCTGCCTGACGTCTACGGGGTGTTCAAGTTCCAGGTGGACTACAAGAGGCCGGTGGGTATTTTTGAACTCGACGTGGTGTGGGGCGGACGGGGAGCTGAGACCGTGCGGGGTGCCCCGCTCGCATTCATACCGCTCCACTGAGGGTGGGCTCGCGCCTCCCTCCCCTTCTGACTCTCTCACTCGTGCCACGCGCTTCGCTCTTTCGCTCGTTCGCTCGCCAGGGCCTCTCGTGGGTCAAGCGGGAGACCATCGTCCCGATCCGGCCCTTCCGCCACGACGAGTACGCTCGCTTCTTGAGCCAGGCGTTCCCGTACTACGCGAGCGTGCTGAGCATGGGCCTCGGGTTCTTGGCCGTGAGCAAGGCCTTTGTTCTCGGTGGTGGGTCGTGAAACATAGACTGTAAACCTAAACAAGTAGGTTTGAGCGTCACGCGCTCAATGACGAATGCCACGCTCGAGCGAGCGTGGTTGTTGGCCGTGGCGGTGTACCGGTCCCTGGGGGAGTTCGTGTCGAGTTTGATTTCGATCGCCGAAGAAATCGTCAGGGCCTCGTTTCGGGGCACGGTCCACGCTCTGAATCGCTCCTTGCACGGCCTGACGGGACCGAGGCGGGATGGCAAGGTGGGCGTTTGCGCGCGCGTGCGTCACATTCAGGTCAGACCTCTCGGACTCACGCTTCTCGCTCCCTCGTTCTCGCCCTATACCCGCCAGAAAACGGTTCGTCGCAGCGACAGTGACGTGTTCGGAAGCAGCTCGCTGAACTTTCTTCACGGGCTCGACGGCGTCGAGCCCGAGCAGCAGCGGCAGCGGCAGCAACAGGACGACGAGCGGGCGCGCGCACACGCGTCCCGACTGCCGCCCTCTCAGAACACGAGCAGGGGGAATACCAGAGATACCAGCAAGCAAGCAAAGCCGCCGAGACCGCCACAGGCGCTCCTGCACCCCACCTCGAAGCGCCGGAACGACGCAGACTCCAACGTCGACACCCATCGGGGACTGCTGGAGGATGCGCATCACGCGATCGAGACGATCATCTCGGTCGTCTTCCAGTCGCTGCGGGATATCGTGTCGACGGTGTTTGCGCTTCACACGACGTCAGAGAAGGAGGAGCGGGCCAGGCGGCGACAGCGCAAACGGCTCGAGAACCGGCTACGAAAGTGGAAGAAGTACTACACGTTTGACGCAGGGGACGCAATCGTCAAGTCTGGGTATCCGCTCCAGGAGTTCAACGTCGTCACTGCCGACGGCTACCACGTCCAGCTGCAGCGCATTCCCAACAAGGGCCAACGGGCGGTCGTCTTCGTGCACGGCGTGCTCGACACGTCGCTCACCTGGGTGTCTCAGCGGATCGGGTCGAACCGGGGCAGCGTCGCCTTTGCGGCCTACGAGGCCGGTCTGGACGTCTGGCTCCTCAACACGAGGGCGAACTGGCCGCAACGAAACGACGTCCGCAAGAAGTCCGAGTTCTGGAGGTTCTCGGCGAACGAGCTGGCCCTCCAGGACATTGCGGCGCAGATCGCGTTTGTACGGCGGAAAAAAGCGAGCGAGGGCGACGCGAACGTGGACGTCAGGGCGGTGGGTCACTCGCTGGGCGGCGCGTGCCTCTTGATGTACGCAGTCCACAAGCGGCTGATGGGCGAGGAGCACCACCTCGACCGGCTGATCCTCCTCTCCCCGGCGGGCTTTCACTCGAAGATCCCCGTGCCGCTCGTCTGGGCAAAGTACCTGTTTCCCGCGTTGTCGGGATCCCTCGACGCGGTCGCGCCGTCGCGCGGCGTCGGGCTCGGGCTCCGCACGCCCATGCTCCGCTTCGTCATCTTCAAGCTGCTCGCCGACGTCGAGAACCACTCGGTGCTGAGGGAGATCTTCTCCGTCGCCTTCCGGGCAGTCTTTGGGAACGACGCGAGCTCGTGGACCACCATCGTCACCATGCCGCACTACAACAAGCGCTCGATGCCCATGATCAGCCTCCACCTCGCGACCCACTTTGCGCAGTGGGCTCGAAGCGGAACGTTTGGCTTTTTCGACGGCGGCGTGACGTGGAACGAGGGCAGGTACGGGGCGCCCCGTCCGCCGAGCGTCGCCGAGAACTACGGCCTGCTGGAGGGTTTGAAGATCGACGTCGTCGGCGGGACGAGCGACGGGCTCATCCCGGCCGACATGTCGTACCTGCACTACGTCGCGCTCACCTCAGCGGGCGTGTCGACGGCGACGTACGACGAGTTTGATTACGGGCATTTGGATTTCGTCATGGGCGGCGAGGGTTCGGCCGAGCTGGGACGGTTCATCCTGGACCGGTTGGGGTAGACGGGAGCGTGGTGTCGCGAAGCGAAGATTCCGACCCACCGCAAAACCGAGTTACAATCAGTAAAAATCGACACTCGGAAAACCAAAGATTGGTGATCATCATCAGCCGAGCGCGGCCCGCACCTGGCTCGCGACCTTCTCCTGCGGCTGGTTGGCCTCGACGGTCTTCACCTTGGCGCCAAAGTACGCGATCACCGGCGCCGTACTGGCGTGGAACTCCGCCAGGCGCCTCTTGAGCGTCTCGGCGTTGTCGTCCTTCCTCTTGACCAGCGGCTCGCCGGTGACGTCGTCGACCCCGGCCACCTTGGGCGGCGCGAACTTCTCGTGGTACGAGCGCCCGCTGGCCGGGTGCACCCACCGCCCGGTGATCCTCTCGACCAGCACCGAGTCTGGCACGGCAAAGTTCAGGACTGCGTCGATCGTCTGTCCGCGTTTTGCCATCATCTCTGTCAGCTTTTCCGCCTGCGTGACCGTCCTCGGGAAGCCTATGATGATAATCGCACGACGAGGGCGAGGGCGAGGGCGAGGGCGAGGGTGAGAGTACTGTCAAAGAACAATAGCATGACTACCAGTACGTACCGTCGAGCACGAATCCAGTGCGGCACTCGGGCGCCTTGGTGGCCTCGGCAATCAGCCCGACGACAATCTCGTCCGAGACGAGCGCCCCGCTGTCCATCGCCTTCTTCGCCTCCAGTCCCAGCGGCGTCCGGGCGGCCACGGCAGCACGAAGCATGTCGCCCGTGGCCAGATGGCACAGGCAGTTTTCCGACTTGATCATCGGCGACTGCGTTCCCTTGCCACTGCCGGGCGGACCGATCAGAATCAACCGCTTCTCCGGCTTGTTGAGGCACTCGAGCCTCCGGCTCATCTCCTGGCGAGCGACAAAGCGCGGAGCGCGAGTTAGAGATAAGGTCTGCACACAGAAGGGGGGCGCTCGTCCTCGTCCTCGTCCTCGTCGTCGGCGTCGTCGTCTGCAATACCCACCGCCAAAATCGCCTCCGTCGGCAGGCTCTGCAGGATCTCGGACGTCTGGGGCTTTGCTGCCGACGACATGGTTGCTGTTGCTGTTGGCACGACGATGCGACGATGCGATGACTGCTGCGAGGAACACTCGAGGATAGAGACGAGCGCACGAAATCGAGGTGCAGAATCAATAGAAAGCGCGACAGACGTACCAGCAGACGGTTTCGGTCATTAACACGCCGCACGCCGGGAGATCATATACAGAGCGACGACGTGAGGGAGCGAGCAGGGAGCGGGACGCGAAACCACCGCGGAAATTCGAGACGTTCGAGACGACGTTGCATCCGTTCATCGGTTCATCCGTTCGGCAGAGCCACCCTCGCGCGCGACACGCCACGCACAGAGGCGCATATCATGGGCGGTTCCAACATGCAGCGTACGGGCAAGCTGTTGCAGTACATCAACTACCGGATGCGGGTGACGGTGACGGACGGTCGCCAAATCGTGGGTCGGTTCATGGCCTTCGACAAACACATGAACGTGGTGCTCGGCGACGCGGAGGAGTTCCGTCAGCTGCCGCCGAAGAAGGGGGTGGCCGACGCGGACCGGGAGGTGCGGAGGACGTTGGGGATGATCATCTTGAGGGGGGACGAGGTGGTCGGGATGGTGGTGGAGGGTCCGCCGCCCAAGGACGAGGCGAGGATGGTCAAAGCGGCCGGGGTGGTCGGGGGGCCCGGGATGGGACGGGCAGCGGGGAGGGGCGGGGTGATGCCCGGTGGGATGCCGGGTGGGATGCCGGGTGGGATGCCAGGTGGGATGCCGGGTGGGGTGCCCCCGGGGATGCCCGGTGGGATGCCGGCGCCCGGGTTTGGGGCGCCGGCGCCGGGGGCGATGCGGCCAGGCGGGCGCGGGTTCTGAGAGGGGGATGTGACTATACTGTATGGTGATTTTGCTGTATTACAGCGTGTGAAACACGAGATGGAAGAGTCCTACTGCTACTTGCAGCATCCCGGCGTGGCGGGTTCCACGTCGCCGTCTGAGGGCTCGCCGCCCAGGAGCTTTCCTGGTGGTGGTTGCGGGCGGGCGGGTGGTGAGTGGTGAGTGGTGAGTGGTGAGTGGTGAGTGGTGAGTGGTGAGTGGTGAGTGGTGAGTGGCGGGAGGCGGGTGGGGTGATCGACACGAATCGAGTCACGTCGTACCGTCGAGCTTCTTGAGGTGCTTCAGGCGCTTGCACATCTCGTGGACGTAGGTGGCGGGGCCGTTGGCGTCGTTTCCCGCTGCGTTCTTGCCGGTGTGGTACTTGGTGTGGAGGGGGTTGCCGATGAAGAGGACGTCGTGGAGGTGTTCCAGGTGGGCGAGCCGGTCGATCTCGTCCCACGAGGAGATCATGTTGTTGCTGGCGTAGAGCACGCGGAGATTGCGGAGGTTCTCGACGCCCTTGAGGCTGTCGACGAGGTTGTAGCTGATCCAGAGCCTTGAGTGGGTGGGTGGGTGAGTGAGTGGGTGGGAATGTGGAGAGGCGGTCGGGTTCACCGGCATGTGGGGACGCTCGCTGCTCGCTGCTCGCCCCTCCGGGGAGCGCAGCGACCCGCTACGTACTCTTCGAGGCCGGCGGCGGCGGCGACCCCCCCATCGGGCCCCTCGAGGCGCTTGATGGCGTTGCGTCCGAGCGAGAGGATTTTCAGGTTTTCGGGGATGTTTTGGATGGATGATATGGCGTTCGTGGACAGGGAGAGATGGCGCAGGGCCTTGAGGTCTTTGAGGCCGGGATCGAGGGTGTCGACGGGGGGCACGTGGCCGGTGAGGTCGGCGCGCTTGGGGTCTTGTTGCGGGGTCAGTTTGAGGGCTGCCGAGATGGTGAGGGGGTGTTTTTTGGATTGGGGGTTTGTGGGTGGCATGGTGGCGGTTGAATAAAAAAAGTGGGCGGGGTATAGGCTGTCCCGTGTTGACCGGTCCCAGTCCGGTCGCTGCGCTCCCCGCTCAACCCGCAAGAGCGGGTCCGCACCCCCCCTGCGGGTGCGGACAGTAGCAGGGGCAAAAGTAGGGTCGTGAATGCCTTCACGATGGATTGAACACCGGACCTGCAGATTGCATGTCGTAAGTTTCGTTACGAGTCTGCCGCTCTACCACTGAGCTATAAAGGCTCGAACCGGGGACGTTCCCGGCATCGGTAGTCGCCCGCCCAAAACAAGGGGCTGGGTGGGGACGCGGGGGTCCCATCAAGCCAAACGAACGAACGAATCAAGCCAAAAAACCCGCGCATCTCTCTTCTCTCTTCTCTCAACCAGAACCCTTTATCTCAACCATGAAGTTCTGCAGCTTTGAAACCACCGACGACACCCTCCTGTCCCTCTCCGGACTCTCCACCCTCGCCTACGGCGCCCAGGTACGAACC